>JAEEGG010000564.1_pt1 | contig 116293 bp, 110 predicted proteins | sample 9134161 | NCBI WGS metagenome assembly JAEEGG01 (sample SAMN16246543, study PRJNA631951) | gut metagenome | biome: gut microbiome; feature: rumen; material: CR-attached | host: Bos | place: Iran: Karaj | collected 2018-10
TTTTTGCGCCGGAAGCGGTGCGGATTGCCTCGTAATCTTCGAAGGAAACGCGGTAACCGGTGGGGTAATACCAGCGTTCGCGGTTGCAATTTACCCTCACAGAGACGGGTTGATAGTCTTTTTTGCTCTGATTTTTGAGGTTCCAGATGGCTGAAACGGTGATTCCGTCGATAATTTCGACAAAAATCGGTTCGATTTTTCGTTTTTCAGTAGACATGATTAAAAACTTTTTATTTGCGTAAAATGTTAGTTTTCAAGTAGGAGAGGACACGATTTGCGAAAAAAACAGGACACAAAAAGGACACAATCCTATAAAACAATGCAAAAATACACAAAACTTTTCAAATACGCAAGTATTTGTAAGATAAAAAGATATATAATTTTTGCGTCAAATAGAAAGGGATATAAAAGAGTCCGATTTTGCTTTGGAAGCAGGGGGTCGAAGGTTCGAATCCTTTTGCCCCGACAAAACAAAAAAAAGGAACGGCATGCCGTTCCTTTTTTCGTTTGCTATAAGCTCGTGCTTAAGCTTCGGTCAGGTCAACGATCTCGGCTTCGGGAGCGTTGGTCATCACCGAGGCGATACCATTGTCGCGAGTGGCTTCATTGGCATACATCTGGCTGGAGCCGATGATCTGGCCATTGGTGGCAACCAGGTTGAAGTAAGGGCTGCCGTCGGAAGCGACTTTCTTATCGAAGCGTGCTTCATCACATGCATTCTTCTTAACCGATTCCACGCCATTGAGGCAGGTAGCCTTGGTGGCATAGCCCTGGCTGGTGAGGATGACTTGACCATTGGTAGCCTTCAGGTTGAATTGGAATTCACCATTCTTCCTGGTCGTAATTTCAAATTTACCCATAATTATCTGTTTTTAAGGTTCGTTTACGCTGCAAATATACATTTTTTTCGTTGCATAACAAAAATAATGGAATTTTTATTGAAGCCTCGCAAGCAGCTCATCACGATAGCTGGCACCAACGGGTATTTTGGTACCCGCCACGGTGACATCCGATTTGTCAAGGTCCTGGATCTGCTTGAAAGAGACAATGTAAGACTTGTGGACACGCACGAACTTGTCCTTCGGGAGTATTTCCTCAAGGTCCTTCAACGCAAACAAAGCCGTGATGCGACGCTGTGTCGTATGGAAAGTCACATACTCGTGCTGCCCCTCGATGAAAAGCAAGTCGTCGTAGTTGATCTTATACAGCTTGTAGTCGGCCTTCACCGTGATGAAGTCGTTGGAACGGCTGATGGTGTCGTGCGGCAGGTCATCCCCTTTCGTCTTGGGCAACTCGGCACCGATGGCCTTGTTGACAGCTTGGACGAAACGGGGAAAGTCGAAAGGCTTCAACAGATAGTCGACCACAGAGAGGTTGAAGGCATCGACGGCATACTCGGAATAAGCCGTAGTGAAGATGATGGATGGCTTATGCTCAAGACTCTTTACCAACTCAAGGCCTGTGAGGTCGGGCATCTGGATGTCGAGAAACATGATATCGACCTGATTGTTTTTCAAGGCGTTCATGGCTTCAAAGGCATTCGAGCATGTGGCCACCAGCTGCAGCGCGTCCATCTTCGACACATAATCCTGCAAGAGCTTCTGAGCCAAGTACTCATCATCCACAATAATCACATTATACTTCTCTTTCATAGTTCAATCCTAACTTTATACATTTCGCTATCTTGTTGAATATCAAATTTATAGTTTTCTCCATAATGCAACATCAAACGTTGTTGCACGTTTTTTAGTCCTATGCCCGACTTCTTCCCTTCTCCCCCATTGCTCGTCGTCGGAACGATATTGGGTGCAATGGTGTTTTCCGCTTCGAAACAGAGTCTGTCTGACGCCTGCTTGATGCTGATGTGCACACGCCCTTCGGGATGGCTTTCCAAACGACTATATTTGAAGCAGTTCTCGATGATGGGTTGCAATAGCATTGGGGCAATCAAAAACTCCGTGTTCTCAATATCTTGTTCCAACACCACATCATGATGGCCTGGCATACGCATCAGTTGGAAATCGATGAAATTCTCAATATAGTTGATCTCCTTGCTCAAAGGAATCATCTCTGCCTGACAGTCCACAAGGACATAACGCAGCATCTCCGAAAGCTTCAATACGCCATCGGCAGCATTGTCGTCGTGGGTGTACACCATGGAATAGATGTTATTCAACGCATTGAAAAGGAAATGCGGATTGATTTGTGACTTCAAGTAACGCAATTCCATGTCGAGTTTCTCGCTCTTCAACTGGTCTGAGACGATCTTCTCCTCGTTCTCCTTACGTTGGAAATAGAATATCACCACTATGGCGAAGGTGGCTATGAACCAAATCAAACGCACCATAAAAGCCACAAATGTGTAGGGAAAAGAGAAAAGCTCGTTGAAAGGCCGGCCTACGATGTAATGTAGGAGACAAATGTCGATGCCCGTCGACAATGCCGCCCAAACGGGGAGCACAAAAATCGAACTCAAGATGAAGAGAACCAGCCGCTTCTTTTCAAGCAGACCTGTGATCAATACCTTGTTGACGAAGAGCACCTCAAGCACCACCATGCCGACGAAACACAGCGAGCTGACCACCCTCAGAAGCAGGTTACCCGTTGAGTGTACGGCAAAGAAAATGACAAAAAGCACGGCCCAAATGACGCCCCATTTGTAGAGGCGCTGCAACAAGTCAAGGTTGGCGTTGGGCAAGGTCGGACGTTTCATCACATAGGATTTGTCGGCAAAGATAATTGTTTTTGACGGATGTGGTGTTTTTTTCATTGATTTGTCAAAATATTTCGTTGAAAACTGCGTATTGAATCTACAAATATTCCTACTTTTGCACCTTATTAATTTAACGAAACAACTGCACAGCAGAGATTCTTATGAAAAGATTGAATATCAGTATAATAGCTTTTATTACGCTCTTTTTTGCGACAACCTCAGTGAAGGCGCAGGAGAGCCAACCTTTGCAACTCACCCTTGACCAAGCCTTGGAGATTGCCCTGTCGGAGAGCAACACCATCAAGATTGCCGACATGACCATAGAGAAAACGGGGTATGCCAAGAAAGGCAGTTATGCCTCGCTCTATCCCAACGTCAACGTGAGCAGCTCTTATCAGCGCACACTGCTGAAACAGGTCATGGTGATGGACATGGGCGGACAGCCTATGGAGATCAAGGTGGGCCGCGACAACAACATCAACGCCTCGGCCTCCGCCAGCATGCCCCTGATAAACGCTTCGCTTTGGGAGAGCCTGAAACTGTCGGGCATGGACGTGGAAATGGCCGTGGAACAAGCCCGTTCGTCGAAGATAGCCATGGTGAAACAGGTGAAACAAGCCTTCTATGCCGTGCTGCTGGCACAAGCTTCGCATGACGTGATGAGCCAAGTGTATGAGAACGCACAAAAGAACTACGAGAAGACCCAGCAACGCTTCAATGTCGGCAAGGTCTCAGAGGTGGAACGCCTACGTGCCCAGGTGACGATGCTGAATGCCGAGCCCAACGTTTCGAGCGCCGAGAACGCCGTCCTGTTGGCCACCTGGCAGCTGAAAGCCGTCATGGGCATCGCCCTCGACACCGAGGTGGAAGTGGTAGGCGACCTGAACGACTACACCTCTGCCTTGCTTGCGCCTTACGTCTCGGAAGACGACCTCAGCAACAACAGCTCGTTGCTGCAACTCGACATACAAGACCGTATGTTGGAGTCGACCATCCGGATGCAGAAAAAACAATACCTGCCCACCCTTGCTGCCAACATCAACTACAACTACAGCGCCATGGGTGATGAGGAGTTGAGATGGTTCCCCTCCTCCACTGCTGCATTGAGCCTCAGTATCCCTGTCTTCGACGGCTTCCAAAAACACTATAACATCAAGCAAAGCAAGGTGACACGCAACATGCTCGCCCTGCAACGCGAAGACACCGAACGCAACCTGCGCATCGCCATTCGCAACTACAACGACCAGATGGCGCTTTGCATCAAGAACTATCAAGCCGCCAACGCCACTGTGGAGATTGCCCAAAAGAGCTACGACATCTCTGCCAAGATGTATGAAGTCGGCAAGGCCACTTTGGTGGAACTCAACGACGCACAACTAGCCTTGCAGCAAGCGCAACTCACCCAGGCACAAGCCGTCTACAACTTCATGGTCACCAAGGCTTCGTTAGACGAACTCATCGGAAAAGTAGAATAAAAACAACATATCAATGAAATACGCAAGACTAACCCTTATCGCTTTTGCCACAGCCTTGATGATGACGGCTTGCGGCTCGAAAGAAAGCAACAAAAACTCCACTACCGAACAGCCCCAAGCCCAGGTGGCTCCTGTGGTCAGCATTGTGACGGCCCAGGCCGAGGACGTTGACATCACCAACACCTACACTTCCAACATTGAGGCTTTTGCCACGAACAACATCGTTTCGCAGACGGCAGGCCGTATCTCCAACATCTATGTTGAAGTCGGACAGAAAGTGCGTAAAGGCCAACTCCTGGCCCGCATGGACGACGTCAACCTTGCCAAGACCCGCATGCAATATGTCAACGACTCGACGGAACTGGCCCGTCTTACTGAGCTTTACAACATCGGTGCCGTAGCCCAAGCCGACTACGACATGGCCAAGCTCGCGCTCAATATGACGAAGAAGACCTATTATAATCTGGCTGAGAACACCTACCTCCGCAGCCCTATCAACGGTGTGGTGACCGCCCGCAACTACGACAGAGGCGACATGTATAGCATGACACAGCCCATCTTCGTGGTGCAGCAAATACAACCCGTCAAGATGCTCATCAACGTGTCGGAGAGTCTGTTCACCGATATCAACAAGGATATGGAATTTGACGTTGCAGTTGAATCGTATCCTGGCGAGACCTTCCAAGGTAAAGTGAACATCATCTACCCCACCATAAGCGCTACCACACACACCTTCCCTGTTGAGGTCATCTGCCAAAATGCCGACCTGAAGCTACGTCCGGGTATGTTTGCCCGCGTTACTGCCAACTTCGGCACCAACCATCACGTGGTCGTTCCCGACGTTGCCGTTGTCAAGCAACAAGGCTCAGGCGAGCATTTCATCTACGTGCTTCAACCCGACAACACCGTGAAATACCAACTTGTGGAAGTCGGCAAGCGCCTTGGCAACAGATACGAGATTATCAGTGGCATCAACGAAGGCGACAAGATTGTCACAGAGGGACAGATTCGCCTGAAGGACGGCGTCACCGTTACCGTAAAACAATAAACCATGAGCTTACAAAGAACAGCAGTAAATAATCCGGTGACGACGGCCTTGGTGTTTGTCGCCATCGCCATTTTCGGTATCTACTCCCTGATGAACCTCTCCATCAACCAACTACCTGACATGGAGACCAACTTCATCATGGTGTTGACCAACTACCCTGGCGCCAGTGCGGAAGACATCGAGACCAATATCTCCAAGACCTTGGAGAACACCCTCAACGCCGTGCCTGACCTGAAGCACCTCTCCTCCACTTCACGTGAGAACACTTCGGTCATCTCCATGGAGTTTGAGAGCGGCATCGACATCGAGGAAGCCACCAACAACGTGCGCGACAAGTTGGACATGGTCAGAAACTACTTGCCTGACGGTGCCACCAACCCTGTGATTTTCAAGTTCAACGCGGAAGACATGCCTATCATGCTGATCAGTGTGACGGCTAAAGAGAGCTTGCCCGCCTTGGAGAAAATCATCGACGACCGCATCACCACGCCTTTGGCCCGTGTGAGCGGTGTGGGTACGGTGTCGGCTAACGGAGCTCCCAAGCGTGAGATTCAAATCTATGTCGACCCCAACAAATTGGAAGCCTACAACCTGACCATCGAGTCAATCTCATCGACTTTGATGTATGAAAACCAAAATATCCCGTCGGGTTACATGGACATCGGCTCCAACACTTACAACTTGCGCGTCGAGAAGCAGTTCCGTTCCGCCAAGGAGATGGAAGACATCGTGGTAGGCTCGCGCAACAACGCCCCAGTCTATCTTCGTGACGTGGCTCGTGTGGTCGACGGCCCCGAGGAGCGTTCACAAGAGTCCTACAGCAACGGCGTACAAGGTGCCACCATCGTCATCCAAAAGCAGACTGATGCCAACGCCGTCAACGTCATCAAAGGCATCAAAAAACAGCTGGCCCAAATCGAGCCTACGCTACCCAGCGACGTCAAGGTGCAAATCATCGTCGACGGCTCCACCAGCATCATCAACTCCATCGGGAGCTTGCGCAGCACCATCTTCATCACCTTTATCTTGGTTATGCTCGTGGTGTTCATCTTCCTTGGCCGTTGGCGTGCCACCTTCATCATCGTCTTGGCCATCCCGATTTCGTTGCTCGCCTCTTTGATATACTTGTTTGCAACAGGAAACACGCTGAATATCATTTCCATGTCGGCATTATCCATAGCTATCGGAATGGTCGTGGACGATGCCATTGTGGTCTTGGAAAACATCACGACACATATCGAACGAGGGGCGAAGCCCAAAGAGGCGGCCGTACACGCCACTCAAGAAGTACAGTTGTCCGTTATTGCCTCCACCTTGACCATGTTGGCTGTGTTCCTACCTTTGACCATGATCAAAGGAACGGCTGGCGTCATGTTCAAGCAGTTGGGTTGGATTGTCTCCATCATTATGATCGTCTCAACCTGCGGTGCCTTGACCTTGGTGCCGATGATGTGTTCGAAGATGCTTGTGATGAATCCCCATCAGAGCAAATTCCACAAGGCCATTTTCCGTCCCATCAACAAAGGCCTCGATGCCATCAGCAACGGTTATGCTCGCCTCATCAATTGGGCTGTCAACCACCGCAAGTTGGTGTTTTTCGGCATGCTGGGCTTGTTTGTCATCTCTTTGGTGCTACTCCTGCCCAATCTGAAGACCGAAATGATGCCCAAGTCTGACTCGGACCGTATCTCCATCAGCATTGAACTGCCCGTGGGTACAGGTCAAGAAGTCACAGGTGCCTTTGCCAAGGAACTCGCCGACGACTTCATGGCCATGCCCGAAGTCAAGATTTGTAACTTCAGCTATGGACAGGCCGACTCCGACAATGCCTTCGCCTCGATGCGTAACAACGGCACGCACATCATCTCTTTCAACTTGCGCATCGGCACCAAGACCGAACGCCGCAAGGCAGGATTGCGTAACTCGACGGAAATCGCCGAAGAGATTCGCACCAAACTCAATGCCATCCCCCTCATCAAGAAAGCCAACGTCAACGAAGGCGGAGGTGGTATGGGTGGCATGAGCACAGTGCAAGTCGAGATTTACGGTTACGATTTCGGCACTACCGACCGCGTGGCCAACGAAATCGCACAAAAACTACGCGACCGTGGCATCAAGCAGGTCATCGTGGGTCGCGACGACTACACGCCTGAATATCAAATCGACTTCGACCGTGAGAAACTGGCCCTCAACGGCATGAACAGCTCCACCGCAGCCACCTACGTCAAAAACCGTATCAGCGGCTCGGTCACCTCATACTATCGTGAGGACGGCGACGAATACGACATCCGTGTACGCTACGCCCCTGAGTTCCGCACAAGTATCGAGGACATTGAAGACATCAAGATATACAACGGCTACGGCCAGGCCGTCCGTGTCGGCGACCTTGGCACCGTTGTCGAAGCCTTGACTCCGCCCAACATCCAACGCAAAGACCGTGAACGTATGGTCAGCGTGACCGCTGTGGTGGGTAAAGGCATGGTGCTGAGTGACGTCGTTAAGATGGCTGAAGAAGTGATTGACGACACCGAAATCCCTTCCGAAATCATGACCAAAATTGCCGGTGACTACGAGACCCAACAAGAAATGTTCGGTGACCTGATCACCTTGCTCATCCTCATCATCATCTTGGTTTACATCGTGATGGCCGCACAGTTCGAAAACCTGATGAAGCCTTTCGTCATCATGTTCTCCGTGCCGTTCACCTTCACAGGTGTGTTGCTCGGCTTATGGGTCAACAATGCCGCTCTGGGTGTCATGTCATTGGTCGGTATCCTGATCCTGATGGGTATCGTCGTGAAAAACGGTATCGTACTCATCGACTACACCACCCTTCTGGAAGAGCGTGGTGTCGAGGTAAAAGAAGCCACAGTGAAAGCCGCCCGTTCGCGTTTGCGCCCCATCCTGATGACCACCTTGACCACCGTGCTCGGCATGATACCCATGGCTATCGGTCGCGGTGAAGGTGCAGAGATGTGGAACGGGCTGGGTATCACTGTCGCCTGGGGTTTGACCGTATCGACGTTGATCACCCTGTTGTTGATTCCCGCACTGTATTGTTCACTCGAGACTCGTGCCGTGCGCCGCAAGAGACGCAAAGCCGAAGAGGCGTTAACCAAAACCGAAAACATCAGATAACTATGAAAGCGATACTCATCACATATAACCAAGCCTACTACGACGAAATCGCCAAGGTGCTGAACGACAATGGCACGAAAGGCTTCACGGAATGGAACGAAATCAAGGGTCACGGCAGCGAGACAGGCGATCCGCACTACGGCACTCATGCCTGGCCGACCTTGAACAACGCCATCATCAGCATCGTCGACGACGACAAGGTGGACGGTATCCTCAACCAACTGCACGAAAAAGACCTCAAGACCCCTGACTTGGGGCTGAGGGCTTTTTCGTGGAATATCGAGAAGATGATCTGAAATAACGGTACTATAAGTTACGGTGACCTTTTCGTTCGTTCATGCATAACAAGATGATAAGAGGAACTGCTTCATTTCTTCTGATAGATTCTCAGCGGCTTGCGCTGCGATGAGCGGATGCTAAGCACCGTCAGTTTGCGAGAGTTAAAACGAAAGATGACCGTGAATCCCATCAGATAGAAGAATCGCACATCGGGGCGCGTGGACGGGCTGCTCGCCAATGGCATCTTGGCCAAAAGCTGCAAGTCATCCATCAGGCACTGTAACAGGCGACGGCTGTATGCGTCGCTGCCGTTGCGTTCATCGTAGAAGGCTAATATCTTTTGCAGCTGTTGGGTTGAGCGGACGCTGAATTCAATTAGTCGAGCCATTGGGCGAACATCGTTTTGAATTCATCCATCTGAACTATCTCACCGCGGTCTGCGGCAGCAATCTCCTCCTCAACGTCAGATGTCACCTGAAGAATGCCTTCAACGACGTCGGCATAGTCTACATCATCGGGCATAACAAATGTTTCCTGTCCTGCTAATGCCGATGCTGGTTCGCTGGCTAAACTGCGATTACCCGTCTCTTCTTCCTTAGGATATTTCTTGGTGTTATTATTCATGATGAGTCCTTTTGGTTGCAAAGATACAACAAAAGCAAAATATCACGCACCCTTCTTGTCATTTTATTAAACATTTGGCGGACCGCGTCCACCAAATTGGAAAAAAGGACGATAAGGTGGACAGCATCCTCAACCAGCTGCACGAAAAAGGCCTCAAGACCCCGGATTGGAGACTGAGGGCTTTTTCGTGGAATATTGAGAAGATGATTTGAGGGATTTGGCTTTATTATCGTGCGACAGAAGATGCCAACACATATTCCAGTTGCATAGTCCGCTCTACCGCGTCATGCGGTATTAAAACATACTTCCATGGCTTTAAGGTTTCTTTTGAAACCACTGAACAGTATTCCAAGGCGGCCTTTTTCTTCTCAACAACGTCTTCATTTTTCAGTTCATTGTTTGCCTTGGTTTCAACCATATAAATGACATCCTTGGTTTCGACAATAAAGTCTGGTTCATACCGATGGGCGCCATTGCCCCAATAGATTCTGAATTGGTTGGGAACAGGGCGGAGCCATCTCAACACATCATCATCATGTTCAAGCAAGTAGGCAAAATCCAGTTCCGTAGAGCTGTCAAACTTGTAGTTCAAATAAAAGGATTTGAGGAAACCTGTAAAGATATACTTCCTAACCAGCGACTTCTGGTTGTTGCCAAATGGGAGTCGATAGTCTCTGTATCCGTATGCGGTTTCTTCGGTTAGATGTTGTGGCAATAGTTCAACAAACGGTAACACCTTTGAACTTGCATAACCTTTCTTTTCCAAAGTGAAATGCTCTTTCATTTGGCTGTAAATACGGTTGGCAATCGCCATCTTGAACTGATGCACCTTGTTAGCCACATCTTTCCCTTCTTGTGTTTGCTGTTTTACAGCCTCAATCGCTTGACCTGCCAAGTGATACAGCAATTCAGCATTCTCGTCATAGTCCACTTCCTCGAAATTCATCAGTTGCGCGACGATTTCCTTTACAGGGTCGTCAAAATAGCCACTTGAAATGGCTGTCAGCACCTCGACTTCGTTGTCTTTCAGTCCCATGCGGACAATCTCGTTGTTCAATTCAGGGAATGAAAAGCCTTCGGAAGTGTCCAAGTCAAATGGATGGAAAACGGCGGTCGCCTTTGGTTGCTCGATGACTACGCGGGGAATCTCTATGATGTTGTCAATATAATCCTTGACCATTATGTTAATGACGGGCATCACCTCACGGATTTGGCTTTCAGCCTCCTCCTCGGCAAACAAGGGATTGGCTTCCCTTGCCTTTTCCCGAATGATGGTTTCCGTGATGGTCTTCAATTTGGCTATGTTTTCGGGCTTGGCCAACTCTGTCTTGTTTTTCACTTCCGTGTTCATCTTGGGGATGGCATCCCAAACTGCCAATCGCGCATCACAAATCGCCTTGGCTTTGGCTTGGTCAACTTCCTTTTCGGCTTTTTGCCTTTCTTCGGCCAACTTTTCCTCTATTGCGGTCTTGCCTTTGACCACCTGACCTGAAACAGGTTTCAGTTCGTCTTCGTCCAACTCAATATAACTCATCTTGTTGAGCAAAGAATTCGGATCTTGTGCCCGATGGATTACCTCGTCAAAGTTTTCGTGGGCAATGACCGTCAGTTTGTCCACTTCGGCATTTCCTGTCCGTTTTCCTCCGTATGGCAAACGCAAGCCTCGGCCTATAGTCTGCTCCACCAAAGTGATGGCATCGGCGGCACGAAGCGGCACGATGGTATAGAGATTGGTCACGTCCCAACCTTCTTTCAACATATTGACATGGACGACAATCTCAATTTTATTGTTCGGGTCTTCAAGCGAAACAAACTGCTGATCAATCTCATCGTTCTTCTTGGTTGAACTGTCGATTTGCAACACTTTGCCTTTGTATTTGCCATCATAGATTCTGTTCTCAATCAAGTCAACGGTTTCCTTGGCGTGTTGGATGTTGCGGCAAACCACCAAGATAAAGGGCTTCACGAAAGGTACATTGTTTTCTTTGGCATACAGTTCCAAATGCAGTTTGGTATGCTCATGTACACTGATGGCATCTTCCAATTTCAGCACATCCAACTCCTCGGGCGTTTGGTCTTTCTTCTCGAAATTCCTACGCTTGGCAATGGTTGGGTTCTTCACATATTTGCCTTCGGCCAAGGCCTCGGCCAAATTGTATTCGTAAACGATGTTCTTGAACGGCTTGCCGCTTTCGTCGTAAGGTGTTGCCGTCATTTCAAGACCCAAAATCGGGCGCAACTCGTTGATGGCCTTGCGTGAAGCATCGGCGTGATAGCGGTGCGCCTCGTCCATTAGAATCACTAAGTCGTCGAGGTTAGCCAAATAGTCGAAATAGGATTGGCCCAAGTATTCCGACAAGCGCTTCATTCTAGGCGCGCCTTTCTTGCTTTCCTTGCTGTCGGTGTTGAACTTCGAGATGTTAAACACATTGATTTGTATCTCCTTTTCCGAAAACAGAGAATGGGCTTGGTCGTAGTTGTCGCCAGTGATTACAACGGGCTGGTTGTGAACAAACTCCGAAATGCCCTTGAAGACATACTTTTCGTAGGACTGGTCGCCGAAATCGCGTATCAGTTTTTGGTAAAGCGTCAAGTTGGGCGCAAGCACAAAGAAATGCCTGATGCCTTTTTTCAGATACAAATAGGCAATGCAAGCCCCCATCAGCCTCGTTTTGCCGATGCCTGTGGCAATTGAAAACGCAAAGGACGGGAAATCGCGCTCAAAGTCCTTGCACAACGGGCAAACTTCTTGTGCCTTAGCCATTTCCGCCTTCAGGAAAGCATCTTGTCCGTTTATGTCGGGTTTCTTCAACGACAACTTGTCCGTCAGTTTCACCACCACATCGAGGGCCTTGCCCAAAGGCTCGCGAAGCGACATACGCTGCTTGATATTGTTGGCTGTTGGGTTCATGCTATTTTATTCCAAATTATATCATTAGCAAAGACTTGAAGAAGAACTGAATCATCCTTTATTATCCAATATTTGAAACCGAGGCATTCCTTCTCAATGGACAATTCGTCTCTAATAGCTTTTTCGTTTTCAGGTATTGGATTGTTTTTGTATTCAACAATTAACCCCAGAAATCTATTAACATTTCCTATTGTTTGTTCGATAAAACGTTCTTCTTTGAGTTTTCTAGTTTTGTTGGTCCCATTATACAGTCTATTCAATAAACTTATTGTTTCATTGTGTTGGTCATCATTGACAACCGATACAAACAAAGCCTGTTTATTTAAAAAATCAATCCTTTGTTCTATTTCTTCTTCTATATTGACATTTTTTGGATTAAGTGTGTTATCAAAACTATCGGACTTTTTCCCATTACAATAACGGCATCCCATAAACAAATTATCCCAGTTTTGTCTTAACTTTGGATAATTATGCTCACTTCTATGGTGTTCTATTTCGAAATCGGTATCACGATTTCTTTCGCACAAATAACACTTATCGTGCTGGTCGGCAAGCAACTGCTTTTTTACGTCTTCTCCATCATATGCAGTAGTAGTTGTCAAAGAAGACGGCACGTTAGAATTCTTATATACTCTAATCATATCGACAATTCTTTGAGCTTTTCCGTGTATTGAATTAATAATCTTCGAAACTCACCCACAACCAAAGGAGAAACTGTTTCTGGAATTTTCTCAAAATCAGACTTCAATTGTTTGAGTTCAATTCTTTCAGAATCCGTTAAATGCTCTTTTCCCAAAAGGTTCTTAAAAGTATGAAGCTGCATTTCCATGTAACTGGCTTCAGTTTTCACTCCAAAATACCCTTCAGCTAATGCCTCGTATGAGTATTCTGTCAAATCTTCCAAAATCTCCTTATTCTCTAAATCATACGCCACGGCATTCGGCATCGAGCTCAACACAAATGGTGAATGGGTTGTTATAATAAACTGAATATTAGGAAACACCTTGGTTAGCAAAGGCATGATGATTTTTTGTAAACCAAGGTGCAAATGAGTTTCTATTTCGTCAATCAGGACAATGCCTTCTTTTTGATAATCCCTTGTCAAAGAATTGTCATCTTGCATCTTCATTATCAAGTCAGCCACTATGTCTAATGCAGCAGCAAAGCCATCTGACAATTGGGTAAACTTGAATTTTTTACCTTCCGTACAAATCCAAAAGCTATAATCCTTATAATTGAATTCGAGTTTCAAATTGTCATCTTGAAAAATTTGTTGAAGCAGTTTTTCAAAATCGACAAACCAGGCATTGATTCCATCCGCATCATCAAACTGCTTTTCGTTTCGAGCCAGAGCTTCTTGAATTTTCAAGTCAGACATAAAATTCAGAAATTGAAATGTAGATGTATCTCTAACATTTCTATACTGAAATTTAGGTTTAGTTGGGCTATTGGGTTCAGACAACTTTACCTTTCTATCCGCTTGATAAAAGGCAATGACAAAACCGTGACGATTGAACTTTTCAATAACATCTCCAATATTACAAAACTGAACATTCACTTTTCCAAAAAACCATTCAACCCTTTCCTGAGATTGTTTAAGCATCATTCTGGCATGGGCCTTATCTGATTCAGCAACACTATTTCTCAATTGATTTTTCCATAATTCCACATAAGAATCTGCTTTCAAAAAGCTAAGACTTGTATCCTCTTTTATACTATCAAAAAAAGTTGCTATCGCATTCAACAGCACCGTCTTCCCGCTTCCGTTCTTTCCCGTGATGATAAGATGCGGATACTTTTCGTCCGCTATCGGAATATCAAAGTTCTCTAAATGGAACAACTTATTGATGTGGATGTTTTTGATGAAGTAATTCATGATTTGTCAGTTTAATTGTTATTCAAATAACGAAGTCTGTATCAATTTATTATCTTTGCTTTCTGGCAATTCTTCGGTGGTTTCTTCGATGAAATCCTCGTCGGGGTCGTCGTCGAGCGGGGGGAGGTCGATGATGTTGAGCGAGTAGTCGTCTTTGCTGAACTGACAGCGGCCGAGGAGCATCTGCGGGATTTTCTTCACGGTGATGTTGGCCGCGTGGCGGGCGCACTCCTTTTGGAAGGCCGTGCAGCAGATGAGGAGGCTTTCGCCTTCCTGCATGGTCTCGCTGATGGCGTCGAGGCTTTCGACGGTGAGGAACTGCGTGGTGGTGTAGATGTAGTCGTGCTCCGAGCTGCGGCCCTGTTTCCAGTAGAGCGCGGTGTCGGGCTGGTAGGTGTAGCCTTCCTGCTTGGCCATGGCTGCGGCGAGCATGTCGGCGTTGTATTCCTTGTTGATGACGAGGTTGCCGAACTTGTCTTGCTTCAGCAGGCTTGGGGCCAACTCGTAGAACTTGAAGCCGCTGCCGCCTTTCCAGTTTTGCGCCTTGCTGATGCCGCCTTGGTCGGTGCCGTCGGTGACCATCTTCAGGCGCGGGTAGCAGTGGGTGTAAGCGTGGTTGCCCAGCTCTATGCCGATGTATCTCCTGCCCATCTTTTGGGCCACGGCTGCCGTGGTGCCCGAACCGAGAAAGCTGTCGAGAACGAGGTCACCGGGAGTAGTGGCAATCATTAAAACAATTTTTATCAATTTTTCTGGTTTGGGAGTATCAAATGGTTTATCACCAAATAGTGTCATACTTTCTTTTTTCGCATCCTGATTTGTCCCAGCCATCTGATAATGCCACAAAGACATCGGCATCATTCCTTGCTGTATTTCGGAAAGAAAGTTTTTCTTTGCTGGAACAGAGTTCGTTCCTTTTGTTCCCCACCACAAGCGATTCTCGATTACATTTTTTTCATGTTCTTCTTTTGAATTCGCCCAAACGCGAGTTTTCTTTGGCCATATTTCTTTACCTGTTATAGGCTGAATTATTGGATAATACAGATTTGGTCGTTGTTCCGAAGTAAAACGACAAGTATAATCTGCGGCTTTCCAAGGACCACGAGGATCGTTATCAGGATTTTTATAACGATCGGTTTGGTCTTCTGTCAAAGGCAGTAGGTTCCTTTTGAACAAGTTGGTTTTTCTATAAACAAGAATATGATCATGAATATAACCAAAATCTTTTGTGTCGGGTGCTGGCGAATATCTCTTCTCCCATGAAATATCACATAGAAAATTATTCCTTCCAAATATTTCATCACACATAACTTTGCAATAATGCACTTCATTATCATCAAGGTTAATCCACAAGCTACCGTCGTCCGACATAAGGCTCCGTAAGAGTTCTAAACGCGATTTCATCAAACCAAGCCATATGCTGTGTTCCAAACCGTCATCATAATGCTCAAAAGCGGCACCCGTATTATATGGTGGATCAATATAAATGCATTTGATTGAATTGGAGTATTGCTGCTCCAGTGCCTTCAATGCCAAAAGGTTGTCACCGTGTATGAGCATATTGCCGCTCTCGGTGTCGCCGTAGCTGTATTTCGGGTCTTCAATCAGGATGCGCGGCTCAATGGCTTCGCGCTCATCGTCCTTGCCAATCCAGGTCAGTTCTAGTTTTTGTGGTTTATCTTTTGACATAGTTATTTTTCAACAATCTTAGGTTCTATTGTTATCTCTTTGCTATTTACAAATTCAGACTCTTCAACTTCCATTGTTTTAAAAACGTCCTCAAATACTGGGTCAACAATAATCTTAAGGACACCCGTTTTACGATAATTATGAGACTTGAAATCCCAGTTCAACAGAATCTCTTGAATCCCTTGTTTCGGAATCATTTTAAATGAAAACAAGCGTCGATCTGTTTTTACTAATACCTTGTCATTGGGTATATAAACAAGTTCATTATCAAATTCAGCAGATTCATACACTTCTCTAGTTTCATCAATCCGCCTATTAATTTCACTCCTTACAGTATCATTAAGCATAACACTTGTCTCATAGTGAACTCCTGTATGTAATTTCTCATAAGAGTTCTGGTCTATCCAGAAGTACAACTTATAATCTCTTAAAGTAGTTGTTCCAATATTAACGATTCTAATTGGAATCCTACACCATCTATAATCAATCTTTGCTTTACCAAATAGACTAATATTTGGAAGATATTTTTTTTGCCAATCGAAGGTTTCGTAATTCATTATACTTGACAAATCTTTACCATTTACAATAAATGGTTTTGGCGGTTCCTTTATCTTATATAAAGTTGTAGTCCTAATGTATTCTGGATGAATTGTATAGTTCTCACAGCCATTAAATGATACTTCGATATCAGTATTATCTTTATATTGACAATTGTTTATATACCAATCATATGTATCCTGCCTTTCTTCGATCAGATCCACAATATCCTCCCAACAAAACAAACACACTTCAAAGAGTCCATTCTGCCTGTTTTCAATGTCTTTTTGCCTAACATATTCTTCGATGGCAACATCTTTATTGGCTGTCGTGGTAAAAATGAATTGTTTCAATGCCGGCTTGAACCCTTTTGCTTTTTCAATTTCCTCATCAACTTCTTTCGATGTTAAAACACTATTTGTATAGTCATCTTTCCCTTTACATTGAATTCCATAATATTGGTTTTCTCCTTTGGGAATGCCATACACATCAACTCCATCTTGCTTTTGCCCCGATCTCCCGTTTCTTTTAATAGTATCAGAACAATCCCATATCTCACCCCACAATTTTTTGCAGAGTTTTTCAAAGTCTTGCCAGTTTTCTGGCTTTCTCATATGAGTTGGTGCAATCATAATTATTTAGCAAAACATCCTTATATTATATTGTCTCTTCAATTCAATTCTTTATCTTTCCAGCAATAGAACTGAGCGCTTTCTTAACTTCAGCCTCTTTTTTCTTTTTTTCTAATTGTACAAGTCTTTCATCCAATATAAGTTCGATGCTTTGACGCATACAATCAAAATAGGCCAAACACTCTTCTTCTTCCAACTCGTGAATTCCTTTGCTCAAAATCCCATAGATTTGTTTGTTTTCTACAATAAAAGGTGGAAGATAGTTTTTGAGAGTATCTATTTTCTCGTCCATTCTTTGGACTTTGAATACTTCTATATCTATTACGTCTTTTGCCTCTTCCAACACTTCATATATTAGATTCTCAAATATTCTTCTTAAATACACAAACGAACCTATCCCAACTCCATTAGCAGCAAGACCGATAGCTTTTGTGAACTCTTTCAAAATCGGTTTTTCCAACACTTTATCATATTGCTTCACTTGCCCGATATGAATATCTGCAACAGAAGGATATTGGCCAACTTTAACAATAACTGATTTTTGTGGATTATGAAATACAGCAATCGTTATTTTATTATAATAACGTTGACAAATAAAATCCAAAGTCTTTACTCCCTCTTCTCTCACGAGGGAATCCCTATAATTCATAAAAGACGAATCTGTTCCTGAATGAAACGCTCTATAATCACCAAGTCCTTTGGCTAAATAAAAAGTGGATTCTTTTCTTTGTATCGAATTATACCCGTCAATAGTCGTTCTTTGGGATCTTTCCCTGAGCTGCTCAATAATGTCTTTATATCCATTATTTAAAGTTATTTCATGGTACAATGGTACATTAAAAACAAATTCTTCCAGTGTCATTATATTATCCTCCATCTTATAGTAAACAATGTTTCTTCCGTAGTCCTCTTTTGCCGAAGGGTTTGCTCCACTTCGTCGAAGAGTTTGTCCTTTTGCGCGTCCACTTCGTCTTGTGCGTCGAATAGGCTACGCCGTTTTTCGCTGCGGCGTTTCTCAAGGTCTTTCACCTCGCGCTGCGCCGCAATCTTGTCCTCCAATTGGGTCATTTTCCGCGCCTCCGACTTGCGGAGCTTGATTTCCGCGTCAAGGTCGCTGATTTCGCGCTCCAAGCCCAACTTCACATCGTCGGCCCAAAGGTTAAGTTTCTCGATTTCAGTGTCAAAAAACACTTGGTTGCGTTTATGGTTCTCGTTTTTGGCCGTTTCCGCTTGCTCTTGTATGGCATTTTCGAGCCACAAAGCCATTTCGCTCGGCATTTGTGCGGCTTTCCCTTCCAAGGCATTGAGCGAGAACATCCTTTCGGCCACATCGGCAGCAACGGGCTTGCCATCATCGGTGAAGCAAGCCAACAGCAGATTGTCTTCGGGGTCGGAGGCCTCAATCGTGTATTTCTCCACCCGCATCCATCCCGCCTGCCCGCAAAGGCTTTCAAGCAAGGCCACTTTCACGGGAGTGTGACTATAGTCGAAAGTCACTTCGTGGGAAGGCAAGTCCAATTTCAGATAGTGCGCGATGATGCTTTGGGCCAATGGATGACCCACACGGTAAATCTGCGCGTGGTCGGGCACTGCAACATCGCTTTTCCGCTCGCCATCCTTGGGCACGACCATACAATAAGAGCCACCGTTACTGATGGAAAAGGTGTGATGTTCGTTGTCGAAGACGGCTTGCCCTTTCAGGGCGTATTTGGTCAGTTCCCATAGGCGTTTCTCAAACAAGTTGAGGTTGGTCAGGCTCGAAGCCAACTCCGTGCGGAGTTTTTCGCTCACCGACTCGTCGAAATTCTCCAACAGGGTTGAACGTGCCTTCAGCATCTTGTCTGAAATCTCAGAGCGGAGTTCCTCTTGCAGTTGGTCGAAGGCTTGCTCTATCTCTTCGGTTGTGCGACATTCGTTGTAAATCTGCGTGATGCGCTTTTCGAAATCCACGCCGTTGCCGATGCTGCCTAATACTTCATCGCTGGCGCCAAACACGCCGCTGAATAGTTGGAACTTCTCGTTCAGCAACTCATAGACGCGCACATCGGCGGCATTGCGTTTGTTGAGGAAATTGAGCACCACCACATCGTGTTTCTGTCCATAACGATGGCAACGCCCAATGCGCTGCTCGATGCGCTGGGGGTTCCAAGGCATGTCGTAGTTGACCACCAAAGAGCAAAACTGCAGGTTGATGCCTTCAGCCGCCGCCTCGGTTGCAATCATTATCGTGGCGTTGTCGCGGAAGAAATCCACGATGGCGGCGCGTTTGTCGGCAGTGGCCGAACCCGTAATCTTGCTGCTGCCTTTGTGCTTTTCGAGCCAATCCTTGTAGATGGCCGTTGAGCGTTTGTCGCTGTTCGAGCCGTTGAACAGCACAACTTTCCCTTTGTAGCCGTTCTTCTCGCACAACTCAAACAAGAAATCCTGCGTCCGCCTCGATTCCGTAAAGAGCAAAGCCTTCTTGTTGGCGCCCAAGCGTTCCAGTTCCTCAAAGCCCTTGTTCAAGGCGATGAACAAATGTTCTGCCTTGCTGTTTTTCCTGATTTTGGCCGCCAACGCCTGAAATTCCCTCAAGTCCTCCAACTCGTTCTTGATTCCCTCTATCTCATTGGGATGCAAGCCGTATTCAGGAGCGGATTCATTGGCCATAAACGCATACGTTTCCTCCTCGTCGTCATCAAGCCAATAGTCGATGTTGTCGTCCAAGCCATCGTAATCGAGTGCTGTGGCATCCCATTCCACCTTCGTTTCCTGATGGGCGAGAATGGCTTCCAGACGTTCAATGAGGCGTGAAAGCGTTCCGTAGATCGCGTATGTGGAAGAAGCCAGCAACTTGCGCAAAATCATTGTCATCAGTTGCCGTTGGCTGTTGGGCAAGGCGTGCAACGCAGGCCGCTGCAAATACTCCGAAACCAATTCATAGAGTTTTTGTTCGTTGTCGGTCGGATAATATTCCTCACAAATGGCCACACGCTTCGTGAACTTGATGTATTCCAACACCTGACGACGCAAGGTGCGTTTGCAAACGGGCTGCAATCGGCTCCGAAGGCTGCGGTAGTCGCTTTCCGTCAAGGCCTTGCTGTATTGGCTCTTGAAACTTTTCAGGTCGCCAAAGACGAAATCATCAATGATGGACACCAAGCCATACAATTCGAGGATGGAGTTTTGCAACGGCGTGGCCGTCAGCAGTATTTTTTTCCGCTTGAGCAAGGCCTCTTTCAGTGTGTTGGCGATGCGATTGGTCGGTTTATACACGTTGCGAAGCCTATGCGCCTCGTCAATCACCACCAAATCCCACGCGGTTTGTTTCAGATAGGCGGCTTTTGCCCGCGCAAACTGGTAGGAGCAAACCACGACTTCCTCACGGCTAAACGGATTGAAGTTGCCCTTCTCGATTTCCTGATTGAACGTTTTCGTTTCGAGGATTGCCGAAGGCAAGAAAAACTTCTCCATCAATTCCGCCGACCATTGCTTGCGCAAGTTGGCGGGGCAAATGATGAGCAAACGCCGTTTGTGTTCGGCCCATTGCTGCGAAAGGATGATTCCCGCCTCGATGGTTTTCCCCAAGCCGACCTCATCGGCCAAAATTGCCCCATTCGACAGCGGCGACTTGAAGGCAAACAAGGCGGCATCAATCTGGTGCGGGGTCAAATCCACCTGCGCATCGTGCAAAGATGCCGTCAGTTTGTCCCGATTATTGGCGGGCAAACGCCTTGTCAAATAATGGGCAAAATACTTGGCGTGATATGGGGTGATGGTGGTCATTAAGAATTTAATGTGCTATTAATCTTGCAAAGATATGTATTTTTTGCAATAATAACACGAAATTTCTATTCAAATAGATTCAAAAGAGTTCAAACAAGTGCTGAATCAATACCTAATAAATACTTTATACTTCTTTGGTCGGGCAAGCTAGAACACTCTATTCTGTCGACTTTTAGACAAGTTCTGACACCAAAACCTCTACTTTGTTTTGAAATCACTCTGATACTTGAACATGATAAACTGGTCTGCGTGCATGTCGTAATCGATGGTGAAGACGCAGAATCGACAGTATTCATACGTTCCGTCGTCCAAAAGCAGACGGCCAACATAGCCATCCTGTAGGTTGATGTGCTCTATAGTATCCGTCCAGCCATCCGTCGGGATCTTATTGACCATCTTCAAACGGTACACCAAATCCTTCACAAAGGCAAACTCCACTTGACTGGTGCCCGTATTCGTCATGTTGAAATTACCATCAGCCACAATGTTCACATCGCCCTGCGAGAAGAAGTTGACACCCTCCTCATGGTCCAAATAAATGAGGGCCACATCATAATCCACATCCCGATTATCGCAGGCAAACAAGCCTAAACAAAGGGCAAAAGCAATAAGTATATTTCTGATTTTCATATCATTAAGTTTATTTATCCTCCTATTTCGTCCAATTCAAGCCAACGAAGCTCTTTCTCGTCTAACAAGTCCTTGATTTCCTGCAAACGGTTGCCCATATCATGCAGTTTCTGGTAGTCAGTTTCGCTATTCAAGGCTTCGGTAAGATTGGCTTTCTCTTGTTCAAGGGCTTCCATCTCTTGTGCAAGCGTCTCGTATTCACGCTGTTCCTTGAAAGAACGCTTCACCTTCTCACGCTGCTTCACGGGCTTTTGTTCCTCTTTCTTCTGCGCCGATTTCTCTTTGCGTTCCTCACGCTGTTTGGCATCAAGATAGTCCTTGTATTGGCTGTAGTTGCCCATGAAGCCCTTCACCATGCCATCGCCTTGGAAAACGAAGAGTTGGTCGACCACCTGGTCCATGAAGAAACGGTCATGCGACACCACCAAGAGGCAGCCTTTATAGCCTTGAAGGAAGTCTTCCAGCTTCTGTAACGTCAGCAGATCCAAGTCGTTGGTAGGCTCGTCGAGGATGAGGAAGTTAGGATTCTGCACCAAGATAGTCAGCAGATAAAGACGCCTTTTCTCACCACCGCTCAGCAAAGCAACTGGTTGACGGTGCATCTTGTAGGGAAACATAAAATGCGCCAACAGTTGGTCGGCAGTGTAGACCTTGTCCTTACCGTAGGTCATCACCTCGGCAATGTCGCGCACGGTGCTAATGACCGTCTTGCTTTCGTCGAACTGTATGCCTTCCTGACGGTAATAACCGTAGGTCACGGTCTCACCTGTCTTCACCCGGCCACGGTCGGGCTGCATAGCACCAGTGATAAGATTCAGGAAAGTGGACTTCCCCACTCCGTTCTTACCAATCAACCCGATGCGTTCGCCACGTTTAAAGACATAGTCGAAGTCCTTGAGCACGGTGAGGTCGCCAAACGACTTCGACACATTGCTGAGTTCCAATATCTTACCGCCCAAGCGCTGCATCTGCAGACCAAACTCAAGACGTTCGTCCTGCTCTTGGTATCTCGAGCGTTCCTTCAAATCATAGAAAGCATCGATACGGCTCTTGGCCTTGCCTGTGCGGGCTTGTGGTGTGCTACGGATCCATTCCAACTCACGTTTCAGCAGCTGGCTGTTGCGCTCGGCAGTGGCACGTTTCACTTCCTCGCGCTCACGGCTCTTCTGCACGTAATAGTCGAAGTTGCCGTTGTGGGTGTACATCACACCTTGGTAAAGCTCAAAGATCTTGTTACACACGCGATCAAGGAAATAACGGTCGTGAGTCACCATGAGCAGAGTCATGCTCGACTGGGTGAGAAACTTCTCAAGCCACTCCACCATCTCCACATCGAGGTGGTTGGTGGGCTCGTCAAGGATAAGGAAATCAGGCTCGTGAAGCAGCACCAAAGCCAAAGCCAAACGCTTCACCTGTCCGCCAGAAAGCTCGTCGACCACCTGTTCCAGGTTGGTGATGGCAAAACGAGTCAGATACTGCCTTGCCTTGAGGTGTTGTTCTTCGTTGAGGTCGGCCAACAAATCCGAGATGCGCGTCCCTGCCGGATACACGGGCAGTTGCTCCAAGTAGCCGATTTTGATATCGTTGGCGTAGGTGATGGCCCCCGAATCGGGAGCCTCCTGCCCCACCAAGATCTTCAGCATCGTCGACTTGCCCGATCCGTTGGTAGCAATCAACGCTGTCTTGTCACCCTTCTCAATGCCGAAGGTGACATCCTCAAACAGTGTCTTGATGCCGTACGACTTGGATATCGCGTTGACCGACAAATAGTTCATTTCGCGAAGCGCTTGACGTATTCGATGGGATATTGCGATTTCTCTGAGACCTGCTCCACCGTCATGCCTGAAGCAAACAAACGCTTGATGACGGCATCCATGGGCTCGCCGACTTCGATGATATGGAAGTCGGGATCATAGAAACGGACGATGCGTTGGCCCCACGCTGTTTCCTCAACGCCATGGACATACAGGATTTCGGAAAAGCCTCTCAGATAATCAATGAAATCGTCGAAGTCCTCCTCCTCGAAGTAAAGCTCGGCGTCGTTGCCATTTCTGCGTACTTTCGCGTTATGGATCATCGACTTCCATTTCTTCATCTCTTGCAAGGCGAAGCCACCTTCGAATTGTACATTCTCACCGAAGTGAAAGGCAACGCGGTCGCCAATCACCTCTTCATAGAAAGTGATGGCTTTCTCCATATCGGAAACCACCAACAATGGGCATTTGAATTTCAGCATAGTTTTGAGTTTTGATACCGCAAAAATAAGAAAAGCCTCGCATCCGCAGACACGAGGCTTCAACTTTTTGTCGTCAACAGGTTATTTCTTCACCTTGGGCAGCACCGCGAACTTGTAGATGCAGAGTTGGTGGTACTCCTCGCCAGGTCTCAAGATAGGCGTGGGAGCCAAGGACTCGTGGTTGATGGCATCGGGGAAGAACTGAGGTTCAAGAGCCAAGCCTTCACGGAAGCCCAAAGCCTTGCCACACTTGCCCTTTTCGTTGCCATTGAAGAAATTGCCGCTATAGAACTGCAGACCCACTTGGTCGCTCCACAGCTGCATCTCACGACCGCTTTGAGGCTCGGTGAGCGTGGCGTCCCAAGCGTAGGCCTTGACATCCGTCTTGTCGATAATCCAGTTGTGGTCGTAACCTTTCGCATTCTTGAGTTGCTCATCATCAGCAGTGATGTTTTCGCCGATGCGGTGTTTCTCGCGGAAATCGAACGGAGTCTCTTTCACGCCCGAGAACTTGCCTTCGGGAATCAACTGATCGTTGATGGTGGTCATATAACGCGAGTTGATCTGTAATTCATGATCGAGGATGTTGCCATTGCCCTCTCCCTTCAGGTTGAAGAAGGAGTGATGTGAGAGGTTGCACAAGGTCGGGGCGTCAGTGGTGGCAGCATAACGGATCTGGAACTGGTTGTCCTTAGTCAAGGTGTAGCTCATCGTCACATCCAGATTGCCCGGGAAGCCGTCTTCACCGTCAGCAAACACAGTGTGCATCGTAATCACGCTATCGTTGACCGAAGTCACATCCCACACACGCTTGTCGGCACCAATGAGGCCGCCGTGAAGGGTATTATCGCCATCGTTCTTCGAAAGCTGGTATTCAACACTGTCGATGGTGAAGGTACCATTGGAGATACGGTTGGCGCAGCGACCCACCACAGCGCCGAGATAACGCTCGCCATTGTTGTCAAGATACTTGTCGATATTGTCGTAGCCAAGCACGATGTCTTCATAACTACCACGACGGTCAGGCATCCACAAAGCCACGACACGACCGCCATAATTGGTGACCTGCATGGTGAGGAAACCGTTATGCAGGGTGTAAAGAGCAACTTGTTTGCCTGCCACTTCCTTATTAAAGTTCTCGGCAGGAATCAACTTAACTTCTTTCTTATGGTTGCAACCGACTAATAATAAGGCAATTGCAAAAATTGATAAAACTTTTTTCATCTTTTTCGATTCAAATCATCAAAAATTTCGAGCTGCAAAATTACAAAAACTCTTTAATCCGTGCAACACATTTTTACCTTGTTCTTGTTACACCTTGATAATCAACTTCTTTATGTTTCTTTAAAAACTCAATCAGCATCTCTTCCGAAGTCATGAACATACTCTGACCATCATCGACACTTTCGATGATGACCGTAGAGGCCATATAGCTGTTCATGGCCACCTTGTATATTTTGTCTTTGCCAAAAGCGCCGTGGTCGGGCGTAAGGAACACGTTAATGTGGTTGCCATCGTCTTCGACCTTATAGGTCATACCCGACACGTAGGAAGGATAGCCACCGTTTTTCTTGTAGGTGTTCGTCACAAAACGTTTCAGTTGTTGTCCCGTCATCTGAAAAACGACGATTTCGTTATTGAACGGGTCGATGCTATAGACGTCTTTCACCGTGATAGGGCCTTTCTTAAGAGAAGGCACGCGGACACCGCCCGTATTCTGGAATGCGAAATCGGCTTCACTCACCTCGCGGATGGCATCGGTAAGCATACAGCCCAGCTCCTCCAGATTCTCAAAACGGGTCTTGGCTATGGCAATAGCCTCATTCAGCGACGGCGCGTCGTTGAATTCAGTCACCATCTTTTTGATTTCAGCTTTCTCTCGTCTCACCGCATTGACATTCAGCACAATGGCTTTCTTGCCCACCACCTTATGGTTCTTCACTCTCAGTTTCACCAATGTAGCATATTTCAGGTGTGAGCCCGACTGCGTCACCAGCACGCCATTGGTCTCAGTGGGATGTTCGATCAAGGTATGGCTGTGGCCCCCTATGATGGCATCGAGCCAAGGGTTGGATTGCGCCAGTTCCATATCATCCTCAACGCCACAATGCGACAGCAGGATGACCACGTCGTTCTGATCGCGCAAATAACGGTACTGATGTAACACCTCTTGCGCACGCTTGAAGCTCACCTTGGTGAGGTTCTTCGGATGAGCGCCAGGGATACCATCATGGCGGACTTCAATCATGCCTACAACGGCCATCTTTACACCTTGATGCTCAAATGCCACAAAAGGCTTGATGCCAAGGTTAAGACCTTCAGGAACAAACACATTGGCGCAGAGGAATGGGAAATTGGCCCGCTCGATGTCGTTGCGTAGGTTATCAATATCGGCATCCCATTCGTGGTTGCCAACCGCACAAAGGTCGAAGCCCGTCTCGTTCATCAGCGTGATTATAGGATAGTTGACAGGATGATACTGGTCGTTGACAGGATTGCCTGTGCGGTTGTCGCCAGCCGAGAAGAGCAGCAGGTCGGGATAGATGGCTCGCAGGCTGTCGACCATGGCGGCAAACTTGGGGAACAGATCGATGTTGGCATGCATGTCGTTGACTGCAAGGATGGCCACTTCCGTCTCCCCTTCCGTCACCGGCGCTTCAGCTGTTTCCGGTTGATTCTGTGGCTGATAGTGAAGGACGAGATACAAAACCACTGCCACCAAGGCAAGCAGCAACAATAATCTTCTTTTATTCATGGGTCATAGCTTTTACAAAGCGCAAAGTTAGGAAAAAAGTATTACCTTTGCGGCATCATGTCGAAGAAAAGTAACAACAACTACCCGAGCGGAAGCCGCACAAGTTGGAAGGTGGTCATCACCTACACCTTCGTGCTGGCACTATGCGCGGCCTTGTTCTACTACATCTTCAACCTGCGTAGCACCATTGAGAGTCAGCGCTCCAATATCAACACGCAACACATTGCCTTGGAATGGGCCAACCGGTTCACCAAAAACGTCCACGAAGCCCAATCGGCCGCCAACCTATATGCCTTCACCGAACAGACCCGCTACAAACGGCGCTTCAACGAAGCCAAGAAACAGATCGAGGCTCAAGTCGATTCCATCGTCATGATCAAGATCAGCGAGGATAACAAGCTGATGGTGAAAGAGATCGACAACCTCATCAAAAGCAAGGGCCGGATAAGCAACGAGTTGTCGCGTCAGTTCCACGACTTCAACCCATTGGCGGAATTCGACCGCACCATCGATGACTACATGCCGCCCGAGCCCGAAGACTCCATCGTCATCACCAAGATCTCGAAAGACACCCTCATCCGTGTGCCCCGCCCACAAAAGAAAGGCTTCTGGCGCCGCATAGGTAATGTCTTCAACCCCACCGAGGAAGACAGCGTGGTGCGCTTCTCCATCGAAAGCTCCGACACACTTCACATCCAACGCCAGCCCTCCGACTCGCTGACCATCCTTGCCGATTTGCGTCTACTCTCCGATAAGGCCAAGGCAGAGTATTGGAACAAAATCAAGGAATACGAGAGCAAGACCCAGGAATTGGTCAAGGCCGACAACCAACTCTCCGAAGAGATCTCCAACCTGCTCATCCACCTCAACCAAGAGATTCTCGATTCCACCATCTCCGAAATTGAGAGAAGCGAAGCCTCCATCCAAGAAAACATCCGCATCTCCGTCCTCATCGGTGCCGCCACACTTATCCTTATCATCATCTTCATCATTCTGATTATCAGTGACGTAAACAAAGGACACCGCGCCCGACAAGCCGCTGAGGAAGCCCGTCGCAAGACCGAAGAGATTATGGAAAGCCGACACAAGCTACTACTCTCTGTCTCACACGACATCAAGACCCCGCTGAGCTCCATTTTAGGCAACGTGGAACTAATGGACAAGACCGGCAACGAGAAGGAATTCAACTCGATACAGCAGTCGGCCAACCATATCCTCAACCTGTTGACCAACCTTTTGGAATACTCCAGCCTTGAACAAGGTAAGCTAAGCATCAGCTACGAGACCTTCAACATCCGCGATCTTTGTGATGAGACCGCCGAGATGTTCGAGTCCATCGCTAAACACAAGAACCTTGAGTTCAAGTACGAGCCCGATATGGCCAAAGACGCCTTCGTGTTGTCGGACAGACTGAAAATCAAACAGATCCTCAGCAACATCATCTCAAACGGCATCAAATACACCTTGGAAGGAAGCGTCAGCTTCAAGGCGAGGATGGGGCGTGGCTTGATGGTCTTCGATATCACAGATACAGGTGTGGGTATCCCTGAAGACAAATTGGAAGAGGTGTTCAAGCCCTTCGTTCGTATCGAGACCTACAACCAGTTTGCCGAAGGCAGCGGCTACGGTATGTCGGTCGTGAAAGGTCTCGTCGACCTCCTCGGAGGCGAGATCCAGATCGAGTCAGAGGTGGGCAAAGGCACCCATTTCGAGGTCAGGTTACCTGTTGGAGAGGTTGAAAAACCTGCTGAAGTAAAAGATGAAATAAACGACAATAAAAAGAAGAGTCTTAATATATTAGTAATCGATGATGACAACACTTTATTGTCTGTCATCGACACCATGTTGCACCGCCTCGGCCACCAAGCTATCGCCTGCCGATCGAAGAGCGACGTGGAGAACGCTGTCGCCCATATTGATGATTACGACTACATCCTCACCGACCGTGAGATGGGCGCACTCACCGGAAACGATATCCTGCATCTAATGAAAGAGGCAGATGCCTCCAAACCCGTTATCCTGATGACCGCACGTGTCGAGTACACCAACGAAATGGCTAGGAAAGAAGGTTTCGATGCATTATTACAAAAGCCATTCAATCTAAAGCAGTTAGAATCATTATTTGGAAGTGTTGCTTTAAGTGAAAGCAGCGACGAGATTGCCTTCCCAGATTTCCCCGCATTCAGCGAAATGATGGGTAACGACAAGGAAGCCATGACTGACATTCTCAGCGTTTTTGTCCAGTCAACCGCCGATGATTTAGTTTTAATGAATACTTTAATTGAGAAGTCGGATTTCGTTGAAATGCAGAGTCTTTGCCATAAGATGTTACCCATGTTCAAACAGTTGGAACGCGACACCAGCTTCCTTGCCAAGATGAATGCCCTGCGGGGAGAGGGTAAAAAGGAAAAACACTATCGCAAATGGAAAGACGATGCCGTGGCCTTCATGGCCCAGGCTGACGATTTACTGGATTTGCTCTCTGAAAAATACGGAATCGGATAGCCTTATAGCTCTATCCCATAAAGATGCATCTTGTTGTACAAGGTCTTGCGGTCGATCTGCAGGAGTTTGGCCGCCACAGTCTTGTTGCCCCTCGCCTTCTGCAAGGCAGCTTCAATCTGTTCCTTCTCGTGTTCAGGACGCAATGCCCAGTCGTCTTCGACGGTGGTGATGAGGGTCTTCTTGTTCGGCGGACTGAACACCGGGAGGTCGTCGAGCTCGATGTTCTCGCTCTCGGCAAACAGCACGCAGCGGCGCACCACGTTGCGCAGCTCACGCAAGTTTCCGTTCCAGCGCTGTTCCTTCATACGACGCAAGGCGTCGTCAGAGATGCCTTTCACGTTCTTTCCGAGCTCCTCGTTGGCTTGGCGAATGAAGAAGGCCGTCAGCTCGTCGAAGTCCTCCAGGCGGTCACGCAAGGGTGGCACCTCGATAGCGAACTCATTGATGCGGTGGAACAAATCCTGACGGAAGCGTCCTTCCTCGATGGCCTGCTCCAAATTCTCGTTGGTGGCGGCAAGAATACGCACGTCGACATGGATGTCGGTGGCCGACCCCACAGGCCTCACTTTCTGCTCCTGAAGGGCACGCAACAACTGCATCTGAACCTCGTAAGGCAGGTTACCTACCTCGTCGAGGAACACCGTGCCACCCTTGGCTTGTTCAAAGACGCCTTTCTTGTCGGCGATGGCCGATGTAAAAGAGCCTTTCAGGTGGCCAAACAACTCACTGGGGGCAAGCTCTTTGGACAGGCTGCCGCAGTCCACGGGGATGAACGGGCCTTCTTTGTTCTGGCTCATGTCGTGTATCATGCGGGCGATGTACTCTTTACCCGTGCCACTCTCACCGAGGATCAAGACGGAGAATTTGGTGGGAGCCACCAATTCCACATGTTTGTATAGACGTTGCATCGTCGGGCTCGTGCCCCTCACCCATTGTTTGTTACTCGGCAGGAAATCGCCTGTGTTCTCTTCCTCTGTCGAAGCCAAGGCGGCCGCAATCTTTTCCTCGAGCACGCTGGGGTTGATGGGTTTCTTGAGATAGTCGAATGCACCGAGTTTCATTGCGGAGACAGCCGTCTGCACCTCGGCATAGCCCGTCATCACAATGAACGGCACCTTGCTCTTTAGCTTCTCCCTTACATGGGTCATCAGGATGATACCGTCGCCATCAGGGAGTCGCAAATCAGTAAGGATCAGGTCGAAACCACCATTGGAGATCTCGATCTTGGCCTGCTCATACCGTGAAGCCAACACCGCCTCATACCCATTCTTCTTCAGCCAGGTCTGAATCATCATGCCGAAGGAGGCATCGTCTTCCACAACAAGAATTCTACATTTCATGGTGCAAAAATAACATATTTTTGACAATTCCACAAAATTACACACAAAAAAAAGCCTCACATTGGGGAAATGTGAGGCGATTTTAAAAAAAATGAAAACGAGCAGAAAAATTTATTTGATTGAAACTACCAAATAATTCGACATACTCCAGAAAGCGTCCTTGTCCACAATCTCGAGCACGAGGTTGCCTTCGTCGCTCTCGTTGATGCGATAGCTGCTTTCCGGGTGGTTGGTCATCACCTTGGCCTTCTTGGTGTGGAGCGGGATAATGTTCAGGTCGCGCTTGCTACCCTGCATGAACTGGGTCTTGTCGAAGCCTTGCTTCGATATCTCGCTGCTCTGGAAAAGGCCCGACTTGCTGATGACGCCCTTCTCTTTCAGAGCGTCCTGCGTATCGATGCAGATCCAAACCGTGTTGAGCATGGCATCCTGATTCTCGATGGTAGCCTGCTGTGCGGCGGCCTGCACGTTCATGGCGTCGATATTGCTATTCAAGTCGTTGATGTTCTCATTCAGATCCGACACCTGCGTGTTCAACTCCTCAATCTGTTGACGGCTCTGTTGCAGCTCGCCCTTGAGGCTATTAATATAGGTGTCTTTTTCGTCCAGTTGTTTCTTCAAGCGGTTGACTGTCTGGCTCAATGCCTTCGAGGTGGAACCTTGCTCAGCCAGTCTCTTTTCCAGGTCATTGATCTTGTTACGATTCTCCTGAAGTGTCTGCTGGATGGCGTTGATTTCGGAAACGGCCTTGTTGGTGTTGCCTTCCTGATTCTCCATCATGATGATGTTTTCTTGGGCACGCACCGCTTCGAGGGCGTTCTCGATCTCATTGATGGTGTTCAAGGCTTCGTCAAAGCCACCTTTGGAAGCCACGGCTTCGGTATACAAGGAGTCGCGTTCGGCCAGAAGCGTCTGATACTTCTCGGAGCGTTCTACATCACATGAAGTGGCGATGAGTGCCACAAAAAACAAAGAAACGAATGATAATCTTAAGTGTTGCATGATGATTCATTTTTAAGCTTGTTATCCTATAGCAGAATCCATGCCACAAAGTATTTCATCCCTTCTACACTTGTAACACATTGATAATCATATATAAAGAAATATTGATCATGATTCAACACAATGTGGAATATTGTGGAATTCCACATATCACCTGTAAAAATGAGGAAAAGTGTGGAGCTTAGAGATAGATGAAACCCGTCCCCTTGTGGCGGGGCAAAGGAAAGATGGAGGTGTTCACATCGGGATGGACATGCTTCATGCGGAAGTGCTTATAGATGCATTGCATCGCCTGTTCGGGCGTATTGTTGTTCTCGCTGAGGTGGCAAAGCATGATGTTTTTGATGCCGGGATGGTAGACCTCGGCCACAAAACGCGCCGACTCGTCGTTGCTCAGATGTCCGAAGGGACCCGAGATACGCTGCTTGAGGATAAAGGGATAGTTGCCTTTCTCCAGCATCTCCTTGTCGTAGTTGGCCTCAATGACGATATTATCCGCCCGTTTGATTTGCTCCTTCACCACCTTGTCGAGCATCCCTATATCGGTAGCGATGGTCAAGGTATGTCCTTCATAATTAAAATGATAGCCCATAGCACCACGACCATCGTGCATAACGGGGAAAGGCTCAATGGTTATGCCACAGATCTCGAAAGGCTGCATTGGCTCAATCTCATGAAACAGCTCCGGGTCGACCAGTTTCGTCACCTTACCATCGAGGATGCCTTGCAGACAATCAGAATGGGCATAGATGGGGATGGGATATGACTTGGTGAGCACTTCGAGGCCTTTCACATGGTCGATATGGTCGTGCGTGATGAGAATGGCACGGATGCGACTCATTGGGATGTCGACTTTCGTCAGTGCCTTAGTGATCTGAAGTGCGTTGATCCCCACATCGACAAGCAAGCCCTCGTCCTGTTTCCCCACATAATAGCAGTTGCCACTGCTTCCCGAGGCAAAGCTGCTGAAGACAAAGGGAGAAAGACAGGAAAAGAGGTCCATTTCAAATCATTTTGGGCGCAAAAGTAGAAATTAAATCGGTTTTTTCTCTATTTTTGGCCCCAAATTTATCAACAATGGAAAACAATTTTGACCCCAACGCAGCCGCCGTTGCCAATTCTGGTATCTACGGACTTCCCTGCTCTGCCGAAGAGGCACAGATCATCATCATACCCGTCGAATGGGAACTCACCACGAGCTACAACCGCGGCACCGTCGACGGACCTGAGACCGTCATGGAAGCCTCCCTACAAGTCGACCTCTGCCACCACGATTACCCCGACCTCTGGCAGAAAGGTATCTGGATGGACGAGTTCCCGGACGAGCTCCGCGAACTCCACGATAAGATGGCTCCTATCAGCGACGACATCATCAACGCGTTGTATGAAGGCACCATCGATGAAGACCCAAAGTCCTACGACATGATGTACGAGATGATCGAAGATGCCACCGAGAGAATGAACGCCTGGCTGCGCGAACGCATCGCCTACTGGAGGGCGCAAGGCAAGGTGGTCGGCCTCTTGGGCGGTGACCACAGCTGTCCCCTCGCCTACCATCAATACCTTAATAGCATAGGTATGGAATACGGCATCCTGCACGCCGACGCCCACTGCGACCTGCGCGAGGCTTTCGAGGGTTTCAAATACTCGCATGCCTCCATCTTCTACAACACGCTGCAATTCAGCAACGTGAAGAAGCTCGTGCAAGTCGGCATCCGCGACTACTGCCACCAGGAAAAGGCTTTGGCCGAGAGCCAGCCCCACCGTATCAAGGTGTTCTTCGACCGCGACTGCCGCCGCCGCATGTATGAAGGCGCGACATGGAAAAGCATCGTGGATGAGATGGTTGCCGCTCTGCCTAACAAGGTCTACCTCTCTATAGACATCGACGCCCTCGACCCGAAGCTCTGTCCCAACACAGGCACGCCTGTGCCGGGTGGCTTGGAATACGAGGAGCTGATGTATCTGCTCAACCGTATCCGCGAGGCAGGCAAGGACATTATCGGCTTCGACCTCTGTGAGGTCTCGCCCTCGCCCGAAAGCGGAGAGTGGGACGGCAACGTCGGCGCAAGGGTGTTGTTCCACCTCTGTGGCGTCGCAGCGAAATAACAAATCATCGGACGCTGTGCATGTCATTCCGAAGATTTTGTCAGCATAGATACACTCACCTAAAGGTTCGGTATGACATGCTGACAAAATCTGAAGCGAATCTATGCACAGCGTAGACTAAGACGCACCATGAGCACCCAATACTTTGGCGAAATCATTGCCCTCATCGTAGCCTTCTCGTGGACGGCCACGGCTTTGTTTGCCGAGACCGCCAGCAAGCGCTTGGGCTCGCTGCCACTCAACCTCATCCGTATGGTGTTGTCGTGGGCCTTCCTCTCCATCATGCTTTGGGTTGTCACCGGCGCCCCCTACCCCATGTTTGCCAGCGGCAAGGCTTGGTTTTGGCTTGCATTGTCGGGACTGGTCGGCTATGTCTTCGGTGACTGGTGCCTGTTTAACTCATATATTGTCTTCGGCTCACGCTATGGTCAGCTCTTCATGACCCTCGCGCCACCCATGGCGGGCATCGCGGGTTGGCTGATGCTGGGCGAGTCGATGTCGTGGCGCTCATGGCTGGCTATGCTCGTCACCCTGACGGGTATCGCCATCTCCATCCTGGCGCGTGGCGGCGAGAACCACAAACTCACGCTCAAGCTTCCGTTGAAAGGTGTGCTGTTCGGTATCGGCGCTGGCATCGGCCAGGGTGTTGGCTTGGTGCTCAGTAAAATAGGCTTAGACCATTACGCCCTTTCCATCCCCGCCGAAGCGCCGCAATCCATCGCAAAGATGATGCCTTTTGCTGGCACCTACATCCGTGCCGTTGCAGGCTTTGTGGGATTCTTCTTAATATTGGCTTTATCAAAACAGTTGCACTTGGTCGGCAAGGGAGTCCACGACCGCAAAGGCATGACCTTTGCGGCCCTTACCACCTTCTTCGGCCCCTTCCTAGGCGTTTCGCTCTCGCTCTTGGCAGTGCAATACGCCAAGGCCGGCATCGCCTCCACGCTGATGGCGCTCACGCCCGTGCTCATCATCGTGCCTTACGCCATCATCCACAAGCAAAAGATCTCTATCAAGGAAGTGATTGGCACCTTGATCACCATGGTTGGCGTGGCATTGTTTTTCCTGTTGTAACCAGCGCCTCAAAACCGGTACACCAACAATCCTTTCAGCATCCAATCGTGGAAGATGCCGCGGAAACTGATGTCGTCCACATAATCCGGCAGATTCAACTGATTGACATCAACGGCATCGCTACTACGGAAATAAAAGCGGTTGTATGTGAACTGCGTCGAGAAAAAGAAGCGGTTCCAAGTCAGGCTGGCAGCCGCGCTACCGATATAGTTGGGCATGGGATAGCACCACACCTTAGATACTCTCTCCCCCGTATGATGGCCTTCCACATCGTAAGTATATGAGAGTGTCTCCAAATAATTGGCTAAGGTAATTACCGGCATAGCCGTCAAATTGAGGGTGACATTGCGTAGCCCTTGGTCGCGCAAACCCGTCGGGTCTTTATGCCATAACACGAAATTGACCGAGTAGCCGCCACCCACCGAGGCCTGTAAGGTGGAGAAGCAGTCAAGAAGGTTGTAGGTGTCGAGAGCCGCCTCAGGGCTATTGTACAAGCTGCCTTGCATATAACGAGCGGTGACCAGCCACGAGCCTGCAGTGTGGCGCTGAACCAATCCTATCTTATAAGTTGCCGGATAGGCGAAGCGTTTGTTGTTGAAGACATAGTATCCGTCAATGGTGAAATTCTTCAGCAATGCGTTTTCTTCCGTTGTCCATTGGTCTTCCCAATAGCTTGAGTTTCCCGCTTCCCCAATAGCAATGCCCGTGGTAAACGGGTTGCTGATGCTGAAGTATTCTGCGTGCACACCCCACGATTTACCCTTGATATTCAAGCCCAAGGAGTGTTTCTTTTGGGCACTTCGAGGACCCACCTCCAAACCGAAACCGAAACCGACATTGCCATAGCCCAGATCAAGTCCGACCTTCTTGCAAAGGTCCTCCGAGAGGCTATAAGTCGACACGCAAGGCAAGGTAGTGCCGTCAGCATATTTCACCTTGAAATTGACATCCACATCGAATCCCGCCTTCTGTCCGGTGCTGAACAAACCCAATGAAAAACTTGCCTTAGGCTGATAGACAAAAGCCGTGTCGACCACGGCAGGCTTGGTGAGGAAAGCGTTGACCTTATTCCAAAAACCTGCCTCTTGCGCTTGAGCCGTCATTGCGATAAACAGGGAAGCGACGACCAGAAGTTTCTTCATGCTACGCATACTATTCTAGTTATGATTGCAAAAATACGTTTTTTATTGGGTGGAGAAGAAAAGAATTCAAAAGAATCCTTATCTTTGCCCCAAAATTAACTGCGTCGGAATGTATTTCGTTCGACGTAGCCAATATGACGATTTCAAACCCATTTCAACAATGGCACTGAACAACCTTTTCACCGGAAGAAGCAGCCGCGAGAAGCACTTCTTCCCCACCTACGCCAAACAGGCGGAGACGGCACAGATTGCCGCCAAATACCTCAAGGAGCTGGTCAAGAGCGACGACCCCGAGGAACGTAAGCTGCTTACCCGAATGATCAAGAAACAGGAGACCACCGGCGACGAGCTGCTGCGTGAGTTCTACATCGAACTTAACGAGGCCTTCGTCACGCCTTTCGACCGCGAAGACATGAATGCCCTCGCCATGGACCTCGACAAGTTCCTCGACTTCATCAACCACTCGGCCAAAACCATCCTGATGTACAATCCCAAGAAGATCGACAAGCAGATCAAAGAGATCGTGGACAACATCCATGAGGATGCCACCATCATCATGCAGGTGTTTGACCTGCTCGACGACCTCGGGAAGAACCATCAGCAGATCAGCGACATGTGCCAGAAGGTCACACTCATCGAGCATGCCGTCGACGACATCTATGGCGACTACATCTCCTACCTCTTCGAGAATGAGAAGGACGAGATAGAGCTGCTGAAATACAAGGAGATCGCCCAGGTGGTGGAAGACACCACTGACCGCGCCAAGGAAGTGACGGGTACCGTTAAAAGTCTTCTAATAAAAGAATCGTGATGAACCTCCTGACCATAGCCATCATCCTTTCCATCGTCCTTGCCTTCATCTTCACCTTCCTGAACGGCATGAACGACGCGGCCAACTCCATCTCGACCATCATCGCCACCAAGGTGATGACGCCCGTGCAAGCCATCTTGTGGGCCTCGTTCTGGGAGTTTATGGCCTTTATTTTCATCCGATTGATCCTCAACCAGCAGTTTGCCGTGGGTAACACCATGGCCAACTTCGCTGACCAGAGCGTCATCGACCCCTACCTCATTTTGTCGGCCCTCGTCGGCGCTGCCATCTGGGTGGCCATCTGCACCAAGAGCGGCATGCCCATCTCCACCTCGCACGCCCTCATCGGCGGCATCATCGGAGCGGCTTGGTTCGTCAACGGCAGCAACGTATTGCACATGACACCTATCATCATCACCTTGGCTTTCATCGTCCTCTCCCCGCTCATCGGTTTGTTTCTGGGTTTCTTCCTCGAATGCCTCTTCCTGAGGATCTTCAAGAACAGCCCACGAAAGAGAGTCGACAAGATTTTCAAGGTGCTGCAGCACTTCTCCACGGCGGCTTTCTGCATCGGCCACGGCTCCAACGACGCGCCCAAGACCATGGGTATCATCGCCGTGCTGATGGCCAGCGTATTCACCACGAAGGGCGTCAGTCCCGCCATGCAAGAATTCATCAGCAACTTCTACGACAGCAGTCAAAGCTTCCATATCCCTGACACACTGGCTGTTATCTGTTACGTCATCATGTCGTTAGGCATCTTGATTGGCGGCAAGAACGTCATCAAAACCATGGGCGGCGGCTTGGCCAAGATCACGCCTGTGCGTGGCTTCTCAGCTGAGTTTGCTGGTGCCACCACCCTCATCGCCACCTCATTCCTTGGCATCCCTGTCAGCACGACGCACACCATCACTGGTGGTGTCATCGGCGTAGGTCTCACCGACGGCATGAAATCGGTGAAATGGGTCACGGCCAAGCGCATCATTCTTTCGTGGATCCTTACCATCCCCGTGCCGCTCGTCATCGGCGGCATCTTGAACCTGTTGTTTCACCTCTTAGTCAAGTAATGCCATGAGTCTCAACAGTTTCTTCCAGTTTTTCGTTCCCAAGGAAAAGAAGTTCTACCCGCTCTATCAGCAGCAGGCTGCATACATCGACAAGGCTGCCACGCTTTTGAGGCAGATGCTCTTGGAGACCGATCTTGATCAGCTCGAAGCCTTGAGAAAAGACATCAAGGTATGTGAGACCGAAGGCGACAAAGTGCTGCGCGACTTCTACAGCCAGCTCTTCGCCACCGTGCTCACTCCCTTCGACCGCGACGACGTCCACGAACTCGCCGAGATGATGGACACCTTCCTCGACCGAATCGACGACTCGGCCAACATCGTCCTCACCCGCCGTTTCCTTGCCGTGGATGAAGACCTCACCACCATGGGGGAAAACATCATGTTTGCCGCTGAGAACCTCAGCCACATCATCCGCGACCTGCCACAACTCTACGACAAGCGCAAAGAGATCGCCCGTCTCTGCCATGAGATCAAAACCTTGGAACACGACAACGACGAACTCTACGGCAGCTGCATCAGCAAGCTGTTCCAAAAAGACTACACCCTCACCGAGATCATTAAGCGCAAGGACCTGGTGCAGGTGCTCGAAAACACTACCAATTCGGTAAAGTATATTTCGGATAAAATTAGGAGTATTATTAGCAAATTATAAGCCATGAGACAAATCATCACCAGCCTGTTAGACAACGACCTCTACACCTTCAGCGTATGCTACGCCTATCTGCAGAAGTTCCCCCGTGCCATGGGACAATACACCTTCGTCGACCGCAACAACACGGTCTATCCCAAAGGTTTCGCCGAGAAGCTTCGTGAGCAGTTCGACCTCTACGGCAACATCAAGATCACTGACGAAGAAGTGCGTTTCATGAAACGGAAATGCTACTACTTCCCCTTGTGGTTCTTCACCTTCCTGAAAGGCTTCCACATGCGCCCCTCCGAGGTCGAGGTGAGCCAAGACGAGGAAGGCCATCTGCATATCCAGGTGACAGGCTTGCTGTGGCGCACCGTCTTCTGGGAGATGCCCATCTTGGCCACCGTCTCCGAGCTGATGCATGAACTCAAGGGCGAGTTTGAAACCTATGATGCAGAAAAGGAATACCAGAAGTCCTATGCCAAGGGCATCCGTCTCATCGGCAACGGCGTCAAGTTCAGCGACTTCGGCACACGCCGTCGTTTCTCCTTCGAGCATCAAGACCTCGTCATTCGCAGCTTCATTGAGGCTCAGAAGCAGTTCACCAAGACCTGTTTCGTGGGTACTTCCAATGTGCTGCTGGCCATGAAATACGACCTCACCCCCATCGGCACCATGAGCCACCAGTTCATCGAGACCTGCTCGCTCTACGGTTACAACGAGGCCAACTACCTCGCCATGGACTACTGGCAGGAAGTGTATGCCGGCAGCCTGGGAGTGTTCCTCTACGACACCTATACGCGCAAGGCTTTCTTCCAGAACTTCACCCAGCTGCACGCCAAGTTGTTTGACGGCTTGCGCGTCGACAGCGGCGACAACTACGAGGCTTTGGAGGAGATCATCGAGAAATACAAGGAACTCGGCGTCGACCCGGCGCAGAAGTCCATCATTTTCAGCAACGGCTTGAATGTCGATGAGGCCATCGCCATCCACGAGGCTGTGAACGGCAGGATGCAAGACTCGTTCGGTATCGGCACCCACCTCACCTGCGACGTCGACAACGTGAAAGCCATGAACATCGTGGTGAAGCTCACGGCGGCCAAGATCACCGAGAAACGTACATGGAAGAAGGTGGTCAAGCTCAGCGACGACCTCGGCAAGTACACCGGCGACCCGGGCGAGATCGAGATTTGCAAGAAGACGTTGGAGATTGAGTGAGCTTAATAGCCAATCCGCTTGAACTGAATCCCACCATCCTCATGAAAGAGCCTGACTACCCAACCTTACAAGAACACATCCTCTCCCACCGCATCTTCGAGTCGGAGCTACACGGCCTCACGCATTGGCAACAGGTGGAACGCAACGGCTTGCTGCTTGCCTCCGAGACAGGAGCTGACACCACCGTGGTGCGGCTGTTCGCGCTGTTTCATGACAGCAAGCGCGCCGACGACGGCTTCGACATGGATCATGGTCCTCGTGGCGCCGAATTCGCCAAGACCTGTTTTGAGGAGCATCGCATCGACATCACTCGGGAACAATTTGACAAGCTATACCACGCCTGCAAGTTCCACACAACGGAGCCCCGCTCAGGCGATGCCACCATCGACACCTGCTACGACGCCGACCGCCTTGACCTCGGTCGCGTCGGAATCATACTCGACCCAAGCAAAATGGCAACAACCTTCGGCGCTAGGATCGCACAAAAGTCTTTAGATGATGATGTAAAGCCTGAAAGTTTCAGAGAATGGCTCGAGAAGCATCAAAACGCCTTCCGCCAACCACAGCCGTTACGCCACTCGGAACAGCCATAGGCGGTTTTTCCTTTTATTATATGACCTTTGCCGCATAATGGACAAGGTTGGCCAATTATGGCGTCAGAATTGGTAATGGATTGAACCGTTTCTGTATCTGAAGTTTCTCCATCAATCTGAATGTTATACTTCTTTGCAAGATACCGCAACGCCTCTGGATAAGAAAAACGCTTATATTCCATAAGGAACTTAGCGGCATCACCTCCTTTACCACAGCTGAAACACTTAAATATGTTTCGTGCTGGATTCACATTAAATGTTCCTGACTTATCATCATGAAAAGGGCATAATCCATTCAAATTAGCCCCATGCCTCTTAAGCGTAACAAATTCACCAACCACCTCTTCAATACGGGCTGCCTGTAGTATTTTACTTACAGTCTCCCCAGGAATAGTTTTTTTTGTTGTAGATTTGGGAGACACTGTTTTAGGGGTTTGAGCTGAGGATTTCTTGGCAACCATCTTTTTCGACACCAACTTCTTCGGCTTCTCCTCCACCGCCGCTGCCACGCGTCTGTTACTATTGTCCAGCATCACCGTTGTGACAATCTCCGTTACCATCTGCTTTAGTTCGTCCAAGAACTGCCTAGCCTCGTATTTGTGCTGCTCGATCTCACGGAGCTTCTTCTCCCAGATGCCCGTCAGCTCGGCACTCTTCAGCAGGTCCTCGTGGATGAGGCCGATGAGCTCGATGCCCGTAGGCGTAGGCTCCAGGCTCTTGCGCACCTTCCTGATATAGTTACGTTTAAACAGTGTTTCTATGATGGCTGCACGCGTGGAAGGCCGTCCGATGCCGTTCTCTTTCATCACTTCGCGCAACGACTCGTCGTCGACCAACTTACCCGCTGTCTCCATGGCACGAAGCAGCGTGGCCTCGGTATAAGGCTTCGGCGGCGAGGTCCACTTCTCGGCCAGCTGTGGCTGATGCGGTCCATGCTCGCCTTTCTCGAAGATAGGCAAGGTCTTCTCCTCGTCCTCCTGCCCTTCTTTGGTCCCTGAGCCTGTCGAAGGGTCCTCTTCCTGCTTCACAGGCTTGATGACCTCACGCCAGCCCGGCACCAGAATCTGCTTGCCTGAGGTCTTGAACTCCACGTCTTCCACCTTTCCCAAGACGGTCGTCGTGGCAAACTGGCAGTCGGGATAGAACACGGCGATGAAATGGCGACAGACCTCGTCGTAGACCTGCTGCTCGGCAAAACTCAATCCCGAAGGAACCACACCCGTCGGGATGATGGCATGGTGGTCGGTGACCTTGCTGTTGTCGAATACCTTCTTGCTCTTGGGCAGCTTCTTACCTGCCAAAGGCGCGGTGTATTCGGCGTAGTTGGTCAGTTTGGCCAAGATGTCGGGGCACTTCGGATAGATGTCGTCGCTCAGATAGGTGGTGTCGACACGCGGATAGGTGGTGTATTTCTTCTCGTAGAGACTCTGTATGGTCTGCAGCGTTTGGTCAGCGGACATGTTGTACTTCTTGTTGCACTCCACCTGCAACGAAGTCAAGTCGTAGAGTCTTGGCGGGGCTTCCGTGCCTTTCTTGGTGGAGATGTCGGTCACGGTGAACTCCTTCCCTTCCACACTTTGCAAATCCTTTTGTCCGTCTTCCACAGAGCCATATTTGCCCTTGGTGGCGGTAAAGGTCGTATCCCTATAAACGGTCGAAAGCACCCAATAAGCCTCAGGCTTGAAGTTGGTGATTTCGTGGTAGCGGTTGACAATCAAGGCCAAGGTAGGCGTCTGCACCCTGCCGATGGACAAAACCTGTCGGTTTTGGCCGTATTTCAAGGTGTAGAGTCGCGTGGCGTTCATGCCTAAAAGCCAGTCGCCGATGGCACGTGAGAGACCCGCCTCATAGAGCGACTGATAGTCGGCCTGGTCCTTCAAAGCCTTAAAACCTTCCTTTATGGATTCCTCTGTCAAAGACGAAATCCACAGGCGCTTCACGGGACACTTCACAGCGGCCTTCTGCATCACCCAACGTTGGATGAGCTCACCCTCCTGCCCAGCATCACCACAGTTCACGATTTCGTCTGCCTTTTGGAATAAAGACTCTATGGTCTTAAACTGCTTCTCCACGCCTTTATCCGCAATGAGTTTGATGCCGAACCGTGGCGGTATCATCGGCAAGCGGCTCAATGCCCAAGCCTTCCACTGGTCGGTGTAGTCGTGTGGCTCCTTTAGGGTGCAGAGATGGCCAAAAGTCCACGTCACCTGATAGCCGTTGCCCTCCATATAGCCATCACGGGCAGTGTTGGCTCCCAGCACCTTGGCAATGTCGCGGGCGACACTTGGCTTTTCGGCAATGCAAACAATCATCTCAATCGGGATTATAATTCATCAAGATCTCGGCCTTTTCCTTCTGGGCGACAAACCACACCAAATCAGCAGGCTGGAAGGTGATTCTTGCTGATGGATTCAATATAAACTGCCCGTCGCGCTCGATGGCGATGATCATGGCGTCAAAGTTTTCGGCCAGACCGGAATCCATCAAAGCCACACCGACATAGGGACTCACGGGACGCACTTCCACCTTGTACAAATCCACTTCGCTTTCTTCATGCTCCTGAATCAATTGCTCATCGAACAGTTCCACCTTAGGCAAAAGCAACCGCAAATGGTCCTCATGTCCCACAAAAGTGATTTTATCGAACGGGAACAGCTGAAAATCAGACTTGGGCAATTCAAAAAGCTGTTTGCCACGCTCCACGCTGACCACGCTCACGTTATAGTTGTCACGGAAATCCGTCTCCCTGATAATTTTTCCTGCATAAGGACTGTCGGGACTCAGCGTCATCTTCTGCAAGTGACAGTTTTCCTGCAAAATCTCAGGGATGGCAAACACCTGCGACGACTGTCTTTTGTTGAGGTTATCAAGGAAACTATCCTCGATGCGTTTGTAGAATTTCATAGCAGGACTTACCACGCGGAGCAAAAGGGTGTACCCCAATGCCATCGCCACATTGATCCAATGACCGAAGGAAACACCTACGCCCAAACGAAGCCAAAACGCCTCGTTGAAGAAATGGCGCAAAACAGAAGAGGCCACCAACCAAACGATGATGAAACGCAAGATGAAAATAGAAAGAATCAAGGTTTTGTTGAACTTACTATGTTCCATCAACTTATGCGTCGTCTTTACCAAAGTATGTCTGAAACCAATGGCCCAAAGGAAAGGCGATACCAGGGTAAGAGTGATAGCCACCGCGATGGCATTGCCCCACAAGCCAGGTATATGCGCGATAACGAACGAACCAATCCAGAAACAGATGAACAGCAAAGCCACGACAATGGCGATATAAATGATAATATGCTTGAGTTGACGTCCGATGAAGCTGGCCATGCTCACCTTCTTGCCGCTCTTCACCTTGATGCCTCGATCGCTGTTTTCAAAATGATTCAGCCAGTTCTGCGAGAGATGCGTGCTCACCCAATGGTAGGTAGGCAGTGCCGCCTTGATGGCATAAGGCGTGAGGAAGGTCGTGATGATAGATACCGAAACGATGATGGGATACAAGAACTCATCGATGACGCCGTAACTCAAGCCCAACGACGCGATGATAAAGGAAAACTCTCCGATTTGGCTGAAACAGAAACCGCCTTGAATGGATTGTTTCAAGCCCAAACCTGCTATCAATCGTCCAGCAACATTGCTCATAGGCTTGAAGAGGAGCAACACGCCCGTGATCACCAGAATCTGCCACCAATACTCCACCAAGATCTTCGGGTCGACCAGCATTCCGACCGAGACGAAGAAAACGGCACCAAACAAGTTCTTGATGGGTGTGGTGACCTTGTGGATCATCTCAGCCTCGAGGGTCTCGGCCAAAATGGAACCCATGATGAAGGCGCCCAATGCCGACGAGAAGCCTGCCAGATTGGCCAACACGACCATAAGGAAACACAAGCCCACCGCGAATACCGTCAGCGTCTCCTCCGACATGAACTTGCGTGCCCAACGCAAGACAGTTGGCACCAAGAAAATGCCTCCGATAAACCAAATCAAAAGGAAGAAACCCAGTTTCAACATGCTGGTCACCAGCTGCATGCCGTCGAAAGTCTTGCTCACTGCCAAGGTGGACAGAATCACCATCAGCAAGACAGCCTCGAGGTCTTCGACCACCAACTCACCGATGACGTTACCGCTGAACTTCTCGCGGTGCAGTTTCATATCATCGAACGCTTTAGCAATAATGGTCGTGGATGAAATAGAAAGCATGGCACCGAGGAAGATGCTGTCCATCTGCGACCAGCCTAACAACTTTCCAAGCACAAAACCAACCACACACATGGTCACCAATTCGGTCAGGGCGGTGATGCCCACCGTCCCTCCTACCTTTTTCAGTTTCTTGAAACTGAACTCCAAGCCGATACCAAACAGCATAAACACCATACCGATCTCGCTCCAGGTTTCCACGCTCGTATGGTCGCTAATGACCGGGAACCACTCAAAATTAGGGCCGATGAGGAAGCCAGCGATAATATAGCCTAATACAACAGGCTGTTTCAACCATTTGAATATCACCGTGGTGAGACCAGCCGTAACCAATATCAAGGCCAGATCGGAGAATAATGCAGGTAATGATTCCATAGTTATCAGTTGTTCAGTTGTCAGTTGTTCAGTTGTTCGGTTTCGGTTTCGTATGCGTATTGCATCAAAGCTTTTGCGTTGGTTTCGGTGGATACAAACCACACCATATCGCCTTGTTGGAACACAAATGAGCTCGATGGGTTGAGGATAAATTCATTATCGCGTTCAATGGCAATCACCATGACATTGAAGCGATTGAGCATGTCGGAGTCATGAAGGGAGACGCCCACAAAACGACTGTTCGGGCCCACCACTGTGCCGCGGATATCGACATCGCTCTCAGGTCGTTCCTTGATAAGCACCTCGTCTTCCACCTCAACGAAAGGCCTAAGCTTGGCCAATTGCTCTTCGGTACCGATGAAGGTCACCTCGTCGTCGGGATACAATATGAAGTCGTGGTGCGGAAGGTCAAAGAGCTCGTCGGCACGGTCAACGCTCACCACACTTGTTTCGTATGTTTTGTGAAAGTCCGTCTCGTTTATGCGTTTGCCGACATATTGGCTCTTGGGACTCAAAGCCATTTTCTCCATTGTGAAATTCTCCTGCAACACCTCGGGCAGCATGAACGACTTCAAGGTCTCACGTTTATTCATGTTTTCAAGGAAACGGTGCTCGATGATCTCGTACCAATGCATAAAGGGCGTAATCATGCGAAGAACGACGGCATAAATGTCTGCCAAACCCAAGGCAATCAAGTGGTGAGGTGCATTGGGCAGACCAAGGCTAGCCCAAAAACCGGCATCCAAAAAATGGTTGTTGATTTGGAATGCAACGCCCAAAACAAGGATGAAGCGCAACATGAAAATCAACCTAACGGATTTCTTGTTGAATTTACTCTTAGCCATCAGTTTTCTGGTCGTTTTCAGCATGCCATGCTTGAAGGCCACCGCCCACAGGAAAGGCGACATGACCACCAAGGTGATAGCCAGCGAGACCAAGCCACTAACGGGCTGCGGCAAATAATCATAAATAAACTGACAGAGCGAGAAGCAGATCAGCATCAAGGCGACGATGATGGAGGCATACAACACCAAGTTCTTCAGTTGGCTCAAGATATAATCCTTCATCGTCATCTCCTTACCACTCTTCATTTTTACGACTTTATCCTTGCTTCCAAAGCCGTTTTTCCATCTATCGGGCACTTTCTTCTCAATCCAATGGAATAGTGGCACGCCACCTTTGATCATATAAGGCGTGAGGAAAGTGGTGATGATGGACACCGAAACAATGATGGGATACATGAATTCGTCGATGACGCCAAAACTCATGCCCACCGTGGCGATGATGAACGAGAACTCGCCGATTTGGCCAAAGCACATTCCCGCACGAACGGCATTGTAAAGGTTATCGCCCGAAAACAGCATACCTAAACCCGAGCTCAATGATTTCAGCACGACCACGACAATAGTGATGACCAGGATCTGCCACCAATACTGCACCAAGATAGCCGGATTGACCATCATACCGACCGAAACAAAAAACACGGCTCCAAACAGGTTCTTGATGGGCGTGGTGAGTTTGTGGATCATCTCAGCCTCAAGCGTTTCGGCCAAGATGGAGCCCATGATAAAGGCGCCCAAAGCCGACGAGAAACCCGCTTTGTTGGCCAGCCAAACCATGAAGAAACACAAACCGACCGAAAAAACAGTCAGCGTCTCTTCCGACATGAACTTACGGGCCCATTTGAGGATGGTCGGGATAAGGAACACGCCACCGATATACCACACCAACAGGAAGAACACCAGTCGGACCACGCCGATCATCAATTCTTTTCCATCCAAGGTCGCGCTGACCGCCATGGTGGAAAGCACCACCATCATCAGGATGGCAGCCAGGTCTTCAACCACCAGAACGCCAATCACACTCCCCGTAAAACGTTCTCCTTTCATCTTCAAGTCATCGAAAGCCTTGGCAATGATGGTTGTGGATGACATCGAAAGCATGGCACCAAGGAAGATGCTGTCCATATGCGACCAGCCCAACAGTTTGCCGAGGAGGAAACCGATGACGCACATCGACACCAGTTCGGTCAAGGCGGTGATGCCCACTGTGCCAGCCTGTTTCTTCAGTTTCTTGAAGCTGAATTCCAGGCCAATGGCAAACAGCAAGAAGACCATACCGATCTCGCTCCAAATCTCAACGCTTTCGTGGTCGTTGATGACGGGAAACCATGGAAAATAAGGTCCGATGAGCAAACCAGCAATGATATAGCCCAAGACCAAAGGCTGTTTCAACCATTTAAAAAGAACTGTCGTGACACCTGCCGTAACCAAAATCAAGGCAAGGTCGGAAAATAGTGCGGGTAATTCTGACATAATACGGGTTGCATTGGTGTTGCAAAATTACAAAAAAAAGCGGCCTCGTACGAGGCCGCTACATTTTTTATTCCGCAAACATCCCGTCGATTAGGTCTTGGAAATGCTCAGCAATGATTTTGCGGCGTATCTTCAGGCTCGGGGTAATCTCGCCCTCGTCGATGGACCACTCCCTGTCGACCAGCTCGAAGCGCTTCACCTTCTCGAAATCACCAAAGAACTTATTGTATTTGTCGACTTCCTTACGGAAGCGGTCGTTAACGTCCTTGTTTTGGATCATCTCGGTATTCGTAGTGTATGGGATGTGATTCTCCTCGCACCAGGTCTTCAGGTTCTCGAAGTTGGGCACAATCAAGGCGGCGGCAAACTTCTGGTTCTCGCCCACCACCATCATCATGCTGATGAACGGCGACTCGGTAAACTTGCCTTCAATCAACGCCGGGGAGATGTATTTGCCCATGGAGTCCTTGAAGATCTCCTTCATACGGCCCGTGATCTTCAGCAAGCCGTCCTCGTCGAACTCGCCGATGTCACCGGTATGGAAAAAGCCTTCCTCGTCAATGGCGATCTTGGTCTGTTCCTCGTTCTTGTAGTATCCTTTCATCACCGCCGAGCCTTTGACGAGAATCTCGCCCGATTCCGGATCAATCTTGAACTGCACGCTGCTGCAAGGCACACCCACGGTTCCCGCCTTGATGATGCCCAGTGCCAAGCTGTTGGTGGCAATCACCGGCGAGGTCTCGGTCAGGCCGTAGCCTTCGATGATGGGGATGTTCATGGCGGCAAACAGGCGCACCAATCGCGGCTGCAAGCTGGCACCACCAGAGATGATGAACTCCAGACGGCCTCCGAAGGCTTTTCTCACATCCTTGAAGACCAGTCTGTTGGCCCAGTACAACTTGAAGCGATAAGCCCTGCCGTTTTTGGCACCGGTCTCATCATAGCGTTCAGCCAGCTGAAACGCCCAGTAGAAGATACGTCTCTTCAAGCCCTTGAGTTTCTCACCCTTACGAATGATGCCGTTGTACACCTTCTCGATGACGCGGGGCACCGTGGTGAAGTGTTCAGGCTTCACATCAGCGATGTCGCGTATGATGGTGCCAAAGTTCTCCACATAATAGGTCGAGTTGCCGAGATACAAGTGGGTATACAGCACCGAACGCTCATAGATATGCGACAAAGGCAGGAAACTCACCACCTTGTGCGAGCTCGGCACTGGATAATGGGGACCATAATGGGCCACACAACTCATCAGGTTGTTATGGGTCAGCATCACGCCTTTGGGCGTACCCAACGTTCCAGAGGTATAGATGATGGTCGCCACGTCCTCGGGATCGACGTCGTCCTTACGGGCCTGCAGGCCGGCAAGACTCTTCTTGTCGATCTTGACGGAGACCATCAGTCCGCGCAGGGTCATCATACCCACGACGGGGTTGAAGGCAAACTCCTTGGGATGGGTAGGCATAGCCGCGAGGATATCCTTCACCTTGTTATGCAACAGCGAGCCTTCCACAAAGACAATCTTGGGCTCGGCATGATTCAGGATATATTCAAAATCGGACTGACGCACAGTGGGATATATAGGAACCAAGATGGCGCCTATCTGTTGCACCGCGAAGTCGACCATGTTCCATTGCGGACAGTTGTTGGAGACCACCGCCACACGGTCGCCTTTGCCGACACCCAAACCGATCAAGCCTTGGCTGATGGTGTCAGTCATCTTTATGAAGTCGCGGCTGATATATTTCTTCCATGCCCCGTCCACCTTGCAGGCGAACATGACTTTCTTCTTGCCAAATTTCTCAACGAATCTCGGCAAAAGGTCGAAAGTACGTGAGGGTATGTCGGGAAAAGGCTGAACTGCCGTCTTCCCTTTTTTCGTTTTCTTTTCCATATCCGATAATTATCCGTTGCGAAAATAACACTATTTGCGCTCCAAGTTTATTATTATCCAAACGGAAGGCTTTTTTCTGAACAAAAAGGGAGATTTTCTCAATGAAATAAAATGTGCCCAATTCTAGAAGAATGACTATTTTTGCACCGTAAAAGCATCCCATGGTATCCCTTTTCGATGATATGAGCCAAATCTCCGAGGCCGAAGTGAAACGCATGCTGCCTTTGGTGGACGAGCAACGTCGCAACGAGGCGCTCCGCTACAAGTTTCTATTCGGGCAATTCGCATGTCTGAAATCGTGGCTGATGCTGAAAGACTTACTAGCGCCATTGGGCATTGACGACTTGGAGATGGTCTTCAACGAACATGGCAAGCCTTCATTAAAACACCACCCAGACACCCATTTCAGCCTGAGCCATTGCAAAAACGGCATCGCGGTGGCGGTCGACTCATTCCCTGTCGGCATCGACATCGAGGGCTTCCGACGCCCCAGCATGGCTTTGGTCAACAAGACGATGAATCCCGCCGAAGCGAAATGGATCAAAGCCTATAGCGACCCTATCGAGTCGTTCACCCAATACTGGACCAAGAAAGAAGCCGTGGTAAAGATGCGCGGCACGGGCATCACCGACGACCTGCATCGTGTGTTGGATGGCGAGGGCTACCGTATCGAGTCTTTCGTAAACCGTGAGAAGCACTACGCTTGGAGCGTGGCTTACTCACTATAAAAAAAAGAACTGCGAAGCATCCGCTCCGCAGTTCCATGCAATCATAAACCACTTTCTATCAAGCGATGATTCTCGTCCCACAAGTGGGGTCACCCAGTCTCGTGGCCTCGGTGATGATGGCCTCGTGACCAGTAGCCTCGACGAAGAGGACGGCGGCGCGCACCTTGGGAGCCATGCTGCCTTCGGTAAACTGTCCGTCAGCCAGGTGTTTCTTGGCCTCAGCCACGGTGATGGTATCCAAAGCCTGTTCGTTTTCCTTGCGGAAGTTGATGTAGACCTTCGGCACGTCGGTGAGGATGTAGAACTCATCGGCACCGATGTTGATGGCCGTCATGGCCGATGCGAGGTCCTTGTCGATGACTGCCTCGACACCGCCCAGGCTGCCGTCGGGCTTCTCGATGACAGGGATGCCACCGCCACCAACGGTGATGACGATGTTGCCTTGTTCGGCAAGCTGCTTCACAAGACCCACATTCTGGATGGCAATCGGCTTGGGTGAAGCCACCACCTTACGCCAGCCGCGGCCTTTGGGATCTTCCTTATAGACGGCACCCGTCTCGACAGCGTATTTCTCGGCTTCTTCCTTAGAATAATACGGGCCAACGGGCTTGGTCGGGTTCTGGAACATGGGGTCGTTCTTGTCGACCACCACCTGCGTCACCAATGTGACCACATTGCGTTTGATGCCTTCCTTGGCGAAGGTCTTGCCCAAACCCATCTCGATCATGAATCCGATCAGACCTTGGGTCTCGGCCACACAGAAGTCGATAGGCATGCCCGGCACACCAAACTGATGGTGACCAGCCTCATGCTGCAACATGACATTGCCCACCTGAGGACCGTTGCCATGGCCGATGACCAGATTGTAATCGTTCTTCAGGAAAGGAAGCAACGAATGGCATGTCTCGGTGACATTCTCCATCTGCTCTCTGTAGGTTCCTTTTTGACCGCCTCTCAACAGGGCGTTTCCGCCAAAGGCGATGACTGCTAATTTCTTCATAAATATAAGGATTTGATATTTTTCTTATCTCTTCTGATAGGTCACTCTGTATTCTCCTTGACCCAGCACCAGCTTTTCGTCGTCAACGGAGATGATATCCAAGGTGTCGGCAAACTCATGGGGATTGGTACCCGTGTACTCGCCCTTGATAATCAGCTTCTTGCCGACCTTTTCCCATTGCTTGTATTCTCTATAGCCCGTGTTGATTGAAACCACTTCTCCATTCTGAAGCAAGGTGAAGCCAACGTCGCCAAGACCATACTCAGCAGCGGGTTCAACCCAAGTTCCTTCGAGCGACTTCGTGCCACATGAAGTCATGACAAGACCCATAAAAAGCGTTAAAGCAATAAAAATCAATCGTTTATTCATTTCCTTTACCTTTTTAATTTGGAGCGGCAAAGATACGACTTTTTACTTAACAAAAACAAGGGTTTCAGCTCTTTTTGGCTAATTTCATCCTATGCACCCATCGTTCGATCTCGCCAAGCCACAGAATCAGCGATGTCCCAATGATGATACGCACCCACTCATCAAAAGGCAACGGCACCACGCTAAACATCTTGCCACCGAAGGTGATGATGAGCACCTGACCTATCGCTATGATCAAGATGGTAAAGCCAAAACCACGCCTTATGTCTTTATCGAACAGACCCTTAAACGCAGAGTCCGTGGTGTGGTAGGCCTTGGCGTTGAAGATGTTCCAGAACTGCATGAACACGAAGATGGTGAAGAGCAGCGACAACTCCTTAGGCGTGAAGTTGCCTCCCACGTGATGGAAATTGAAATAGCTCGTGAGGTAGTCGCGGAACGAGAACTCGGCCAATGAATCGACGCCAAAGTGCATGAAGTATTGGATGAAACCGAACAGCACCGCCACAAATAGCAGGCCTACCCCGAAGATGCGTCGTCCCATGTCCTTGGTGATGATGAAGGTCGAAGGCGAACGTGGCTTGTCCTTCAAAACGCCATGGTCGGGCGGCAACGAGGCCAAGGCCATAGCCGCAAAGGTGTCCATAATGAGGTTGATCCACAGCATCTGCGTCACGGTGAGCGGCGACTCGGTGCCCAACATCGCGCCAATCAGCACGATGAGGCAGGCCGCCACATTGATGGTCATCTGGAAGAGGATGAAACGCTGTATGTTGAGGTAGAGCGAACGGCCCCACATCACGGCGCGGGCTATGCTCTTGAACGAGTTGTCGAGGATGGTGATGTCGCTGGCCTCCTTGGCCACCGAGGTGCCGTCGCCCATGGAGAGGCCGATTTGCGCACGGTTCAATGCCGGAGCGTCGTTGGTGCCATCGCCCGTCACGGCCACCACCTCTCCCCTTTCTTGTAGCAACCGCACAAGACGTTCCTTATCGGAAGGCCGTGCCCGCGACATGATCTTCAAGTCGCCGATGCGTTCACGCAACTCGTCATCGGTCAGCAAGTTGAACTCCTTGCCCGTGATCATCTGCCGCTCGGGGTCGTCGTCATCGGTCCACAGCCCCACCTGACGGCCGATCTCTCGTGCCGTACCCGGCGTGTCGCCCGTCACGATCTTGATGCCGATGCCCGCATTCAGGCAGTCCTGAATGGAGTCGGCCACGTCGTCGCGAATCGGGTCTATGATACCCACAATGCCAAGGAAACACAGGTCTTCTATTTGCAACTTACCGTTCTCAAAGACGTGTTTCAGCTCCTCTTCGGTGATGTATTTATAGGCAAAACCCAAGGTTCGCATGGCCTTGCCTTGGTATTCCAGCAGTCGGCTGTCGACCTCCTCCCTCACCTTCGCCACATCGTCTTCACCATGGGCCATCTTGACCTTGTTGCAACGTTTCAGTACAATCTCAGGGGCGCCTTTCACATACAACACATACTCGCCCGAGAATGCCGTCTTGACCACCGTGGCCATGTATTTGTACTTCGTCGTGAACGGCAGCTGCTTGACGACTTTCACGCTGGCACGTATCCGTTCATAGTCCACGCTGTTGTCGAAAAGCCAAAGCAGCAACGCGCCTTCGGTGGGGTTGCCCACCACCTTCACCTTCGTCTTGTTGCTGTAATCCAAAAAAGCCGTGGAATTAAGCGCGATGCCTTCTGACATGAGCCTTCCCGTCTCGGAATCGTCGAGCCTGCCGCCTTTCAGCCCATAGATGAGGCTGCCGCCAAGACTCATGCGGTTCTTGGTCAGGGTGCCGGTCTTGTCGGAACAGATCACCGTGGCGGCGCCCATGGTCTCGCAGGCATGCATCTTCCTGACCAAGTTATTGGTCTCCAGCATCCGTTTCATACTCAATGCCAAGCTCAGCGTGACGCTCATGGGAAGGCCTTCAGGAACAGCCACCACTATCAGCGTGACGGCAATCATCAAGGTGTTCAGCAGATAACGGGCGAAGTCCATCCAGCTGAAAGGCAGATGGTCGCCATAGACGAAATACATCACCAGGCGCAAGACCACGATGAGTCCGGCGATGACATAGCTGGCAATGGTGATGCCATTGCCTAAGCGGTCGAGCTGCTCATTCAGGGGCGTCTTCACCTTGTTGTCGATCTGCGCCCCGTGATACACCTTGCCCCACTCCGTGGCATCGCCCACTTTCTCGACCACGAAAACGCCATGGCCTTCCATCACCGAGCTGCCGCGACAGACGTAGTTGGAGGGATAGGTTGCCTCCGCGTTAAACTCTGACGCTTCCGTTGTCTTACTGCACGAAGGCTCGCCCGTCAGGTCCGACTCATTCACCCTCAGCGACACCGCCTCCATCAGCTTGCCATCGGCGGGGATCTCGTCGCCCGTCTCGATGACCACCGAATCGCCCACCACGACGTCCTTGCGCTCGATGCGTTGGATCATGCCGTTGCGGAACACCGTCACCGGCTGTTCGTCCTCACTCTTGTTGAGAATCTCAAACTTCTTGTTGGCGCTCACCTCAAAGATGAAACCCACCGTCGTAGCCAACATCACAGCCACGAAGATGCCCAACGGCTCGAGCAACACGCCCATGCCGGCGGCACCGGTAAACAACTGGTAGAGCGACACTGCCACAGACAGCATCAAGGCAATCAGCAAGATTCGTATGATAGGGTCGGAAAACTTCTCCAAAAACTGTTTCCACAGGGGATCCTTCTTGGGTGGCGTCAGCACATTGTCGCCATGCTTGATTCGGCTCTTCTCCACTTCCACATTCGTCAAGCCGTTTCTATAGTTTCGCTTCATCTTTTAAGTGGGATATTATGATAGTCTGACGTTTTTTTCTATTTTTGCAATGATAAAACGGGGCAAAAATACAACCCTTCATGAAAACGCAAAGAGGTTGCAAGGTTGCAACCCAAATTATAAATACGTAAGTAAATGAAATTCAAGGAGAACCATAAGACAGCGCTTTCAAAGGTACTTTCAGACCTCGTGCAGTGCGACGGCATCGTCAACCAAGGTGAGATCGACTTCCTGCATCGCGTCAACGAGGCTTTCGGCATCACCTCGGCGAGCCGCAAAAAAGCCACCACGCTCATCCTCTCCGATGCCGTGGGCACACTGAAAACGCTGGGCGACAGGGAGAAAAACTTCCTGCTCTGCCTGTTTCAGTCCCTCTCCTTGGCCGACAACAACCTGAGTCCCAACGAGTCGTTGCTCATCACCGCCCTCATCCTCTCCCTCGACATGCGGCTGGCGGCGACAAAAGGCATCAAGGCCCATCTCGTGTCCATCCCCCACCTTAACTTCGACACGCGTAACGCCGTACTTTACGTCGAGTCGGAATACGACCGCCCAGCCAACCAGGGCATCATGCATGACTACCGCGACATCTGCCGGCTACTGAAAGCCGACCACCGTGAGCTGTTCTACCTGCCCATGGTGCTGTGCGACCTCGGCGCGAAACAAGCCACCTTCCGTCAGATGCTCAACTACTTAGAGCCCACCCTCTCGGAGGAACAACTCGACTTGATCGACACCCATCTTCCCAAGATGGACAGTGCTTTCCTCTCCAAGGAGATATTTCTCAATTATCTAAACATCAACGGATTGGAGATTGGTAAATCTGCTTTCTTCTTCAAGATCGGCGACATGGAGGCCGACGACTACCACGACTACCTCATCTTGGAAATCAACAGACAGCCCCTCGCCACGCTACGACAGTTCTACGAGCTCAAAAATAGCATCGTCAGCCTCAAGCCTAACGGCCTCAACGCGAAAGAGGAACGCCTGCTGAGACAGATCATGCCTTCCTCCGACGACGACAACAACGAGTTGCAATACACGGGATTCCACAAGGTGCTCATCGACATCGTGCTGAAACACACCGGGACGCACGAAGTCAGCCGGCTCTACGTCACCAAGCGTGGTGACCTGTTCCTCACCGACCGCAACAACACCGAGGTGAAGATGCCCACCCTCAGCAAGGCCTTGTACCTCCTCTTCCTCTTCCACGAAGAAGGCATCTCTTTGAACTATCTGAGCGACTACAAGCCAGAGCTATACAGGATATACCGCCAGATCTCCACCTACGGCGACGATGCCATATTGGAACGTGCCGTCGACAACCTCACCGACTTCGTGGGCAACACCTTGAACGCCACCCTGTCGCGCATCAAGAAGGCCTTCACCGACATCCTTGGGGAGGATGCCACGCGCTATCTCATACAAGGCGAAAAAGGTGGACGGAAAACCATCCACCTCGAGCGTCGTCTTGTGGTCTTCGAAGACCGCAAGGCGTTTGAATAGATGCAAAACCAACGAACCATGATGAGATTCCCTTCGGGAATGGAATGAAAACGCGGTGTGAAAAGCGGCGGCATGAAGGACTTACTTTTCGTAAACACTCCAAACCGCCGCAGTTAAACTAAAAATATCTCCATTCCCGAAGGGAATCTACTCTATAACTCGTAAGACGCATTATGCGTTTTGCTCTCCCAACAAGAACGACACATCGGAATTCGGGTCAATCTCGACCGATTCCTTGCCGTAGCGCATCACGATCATCTTCTTGCCACCCTTGAGCAGCATCTTATCCTCGTTGACCCAGAGTGCCGAGGCCTCGCGGAGGCCGACCACCGTCATCTCCTGGTTGACGGCCAGATACTCGTTGATGCGGTCCTGACGCGTCTCGCCGCCGTGCTTGATCATCTTGTCGATCTCGGGGTGCGGGTCGAGGTAGTGCGGGTTGATCTGGAACGGCACCAGGTTGAGGCACTTGAATGAAGCGGGTTGCACGATAGGCATGTCGTTGGTCGTGCACAGCGTGGGGCAAGCCACGTTGGAGCCGGCGCTCCAGCCCATGTAGGGCACGCCAGCGAGGGCGCGTTCGCGGATGGCGTCCATCAGACCATAGCGGTGCATCTCGGCCACCAAATGGAACGTGTTGCCACCGCCAACCACGATGCAGTCGGCTTCACGGACGGCTTTCACCTTATCGTCGTAATGGTGCACCGAGGTGAAGTTCTCGAGACCGAACTTGGTGCGGAACACGTTCCTCACCTTCGACTCGTAGGCGTCGTAGCTCTCGGGATAGACCATGCCGCCGATGTTGACGCCCGCGAAGGGCACGAAGATGATGCGGCTATCCTTATTAATATGATTCTGGAGGCAGAAAAGCTCGATCTGAGCCGAAGCCCAAGCCAGATAATTCTCGCCAAAATTGGTCGAATTGCTGATCAGTAATAATCTCATAGCGAAAAAAATGTTGGTTAACGATGGTGCAAAGATAGCAAAAAAGCGATTGCATAAGCAAAAGCATGCAGAAAACGACTTGCGTTGATGAAAATTATCAAACTGATTATCAAATATTTGCAAAAATAAACAAAAATTTTCGCCATTTTTTACTTGCACTATTGAAAAAAGCTGTACTTTTGCAGTGTCAAAAACGACTGGACTAGTAGCTCAATTGGATAGAGTCCCTGACTACGGATCAGGCGGTTGTGGGTTCGACTCCCGCCTAGTTCACACGAAAGGTTCCGCAAAAAGAACCTTTTTTTGGCCCATTCGACTAGCGGTTAGGTCGTAAGTTTCTCACACTTAAAACAGCGGTTCGATTCCGCTATGGGCTACCAAATAAAGCCGTAACTTGCTGAAAATCAGGTTACGGCTTAATTTTTTGCACAACATTCGCACAACCAACTATATCTGCCACGCGTTGTTGTTCGGGTCGTAGTCCCGAGCAAAGGTGGCAATCGCATAGTCAGTCTCGAATTGCTGTTTCTCGTCGACCTTGCGCGGTATCATCGGGTTGATGCGGAGTCTCGATGCGTCTCGGAGCCATTCGATGGAGTTCTCGTAGTCGGTAATCCTGGCGGCGCTGACATTGTTCGGCGAAATCATCTTCGTCAGCTCGTAGACGGCCAGCCTCAGCATGTGCTTCTTCACATTCGGGTTGCGCGGGTCGTGCTTCCGGAAATTGTTTTCGATTTCGATGTTGTCTGAATTGACATTCATCACCGGAGCGAAGACCTTTCCGTTGTACACCACATATTCCGTCTCTGAAAACTCGTACAAGTTGTACTCCCTGTCGTAGTCACCGATCATGCCCCAGTTGTCGGAATCCATAGGATTGACGGTCAAGTCAACACCGCTCGGGTTGATTAGGGCAAAGAACTTGGTGCCATAACGGACAACACTCCACATGGCATAGTCCAGGTTCGCCTCCCAGTCGTAGCACTCCACCTCTTCCCAGCCGACGACACCGGGCACGCGGATGTTGTTGAAGCCATATCCGTTGGGGCTGGTGCAGATGTAGAAGCCGTTCGCGAAACGGACAACATCGCCCTTGAAATAGGTCTCGATTTGGGAATAGGGCCTTACCTCTTCCTCGTTGTCGACGGTATTCGTCTCAACCCAATAGATTTCCGTCGCAGGCGCTTTGCAGCCGTTGATGGTCCTCAGAGCCTCGCACACACAAAGAGTATTGTTCACTGTGTAGAGGAAATGGCTCCCGACGGTGTAGGTTATCTGCCTGTTGTACGGCAGGATCTTCTTGCCCACCTCAAGCACCTTCTCTATCTCGTAGTTTTCGGACAGATACTCGATGATGGATTGTTCTGCGGCTTCCTCGGCGTTGAGGATGTCCTCCTCGTCGTCTCTCGTCATTTGAGAAAGAGCCGTTTCTGTAATCAGACCTTTGTAGTCGTTGTTGTTGAGAAATCTTCTGTACATTAGAATCCAAATTCGTTATAGATTGGGGCACTCACGGTCTCGATGCCTGAACTCCCTCCCATCTGGAACTTGTTCCAGCTACTGCTTATGAAATAGCACAGGACGTAATCGAGGCAATCGGACAGGTGCCCGTATTTTTCGTATTTCATTCCCGTCTTCGGGTCGGTCACTTTCGGCTTGTTCTTGGTGCCGTCAGAGTTCTTCTTTTGGTTGATCAGGTCTTCGGTCAACTTCCTGCATCTTATGTCGACAAGGACCGACCACCCGTCATATCCGTTGAGTATTGCGTTGACGAACTCCAGCCTTGCCACAAGCGGCGGCTGCTTCCTGAGAAGCCTGAGCTGCGGATTCAAGGTGGTATTCTTCATGTTGTTCATGATGATGGTGAAGTTATTCGTCCCGTCGTCGGTCTGTGTCGAACGAGCCAGTCCAGCCGGATCTCCCGTGACGAGAATGCCGCCAAGGTGTTTCTCTTTTACGAACTTTTCCCTTACCTTCATCGACAGCTTTGGCGTATTGTTCTCCTTGTTTTCCTGCTTGCCGAGAATCTCCTCCAGGAAGTAGATTTTCTTGTTCTCATAGTCAATCTGCACCGACAGCGACCCCATGTAGGGTATGACATTGAAGTCGAAGCAGACTATGATAGGCTTCAGCGGATTGTAGACACGTTCCTTCAGGTTCGGCATAAGGTGTTTGTCGCCGTCGAAGTTCCAGTAGGCAGCAGAGACATTGGTATCGGTGAAGTCCCAATTGCCGTACTTCAAACGTTCTCTCGTGGCCTTATCTTTGATCTTGTTCAGATTGGCCTCATATATCTTCCTAAACTCAATGTCAGGGTTGTCATAAAGCGAAAAACGCACAAAGATGTCTGTCTCATCGCATTCGACAGGATTGCCATCATCGTCTTGGACAAACCTCGATCTCACCCATGTCATGCAAGGGTTTGTTGACATGAACAGACGCGGAATCTTGAATGTCTCGTGGACCTTCCATCTGATACGCGAAGACAACACCTCTACGGCCTTCTCGCAGATTTCACTTACCTCGTCAATGAAAGCTATGGTGTATTCTGAAGACCCCAACCTTTCAAAATTCGGGTCGGATGGCAAGTCCTCCAACTCTTTCAAGATGATGACGGAGCCGTTCCAGAATGTCACAACGCCTTCCAGATTGTTGATTTTGTAGTTTTCACCTTCTTTCAACCCCCAATCTGTCATCACCGTCTTGATGGTGTTGAACGTGGATTCCTTCAGCGACTTGATGGTCTTACGCGCAACAACAGCACGGATGTTATCGAATCGCATACAACTGCTAATCACCCAACAACTTCCAAGGTAACTCTTACCTCCACCTGCGGCTCCTCCGCCCAATATGGTCTGCGGTAGATTCGTCGTGCCGCAATTTCTGCACCTTGGCTTGTATTGAGGGTTCCCTTCCCTGTCATATCCGACAAAGACATTCTCAATGCTTCCGTCGCTTCCGCAATGCGGACAATGGTCGGGCTGAAGATAGTTCCATAGTTCGTACTGCCGCTCTGACGGTGCGAAGTCTATCTTCAAGTTTCCTGGGTGTTTGAGTTGGTTGGCCATTGTCCTACAAATTGAAAGCGTACCTACGGGGCACGCTTTCGTTCAAGATATACAGATGAAAAAATTACAGTGAGTTGTAAATCTTCTCAACCACCATCCAGAAGTCGTCCGTGTTCTCCTTTTCTGTCAGGTTCTCGCAGGACTTCTTCAGGAAATCAAGTTCCTCAGCGGTGAAGCTCACTTCGAGCGGTTCCGCCAGGTCTTTCTCGCTGTCCCATGTGATGGCACCCTTCTCTTGGTCGGTCTTGATGTTGAAGCGCTCCTTGTCTTCCTCGCTGATGGCGACCTTGTTGATGATGGACTTTTTCAGGTTGAACTCCATGAACGTGCCGGTCCTGGGCAGGATGTTCGGGAAATAGATTCTGTCTTTAATGTGTAACTGCATATTTTTGAAATTTATGGGTTCTTTATTGAATAGGCTACAAACTGTGTCCAAGGTTTGAGAAAAAGCGCTTTTATTTAATCAAGACGAAACACTTTGACACGCTTATTCCAAACATAGCCTGCCGCGAGTATGAATAGCCTGCATAAGGCTCTATCTTCCAATTGCTGACATTGACAGTCGCCCTGGCAAAGACATAGGGGTCGAGTTGTTTCCATTGGTGGTTCCCGACCCCAAAATCGACGGTCAGCCGTGGGGTTTTGAAGACCTCGTAGGGCTGATGGATTATCTGTGTAGTATGATGTTTGTAAACCAACGCACTGTCAATCTTTGTGTCATATCCGCTATACCATACCGTAGCAACATCTTCCAAATCTGCCTGGTGATGCTCGTAAGGCAGGACAACGAGGATGGAATCGTGTATGGTGTCGGTGTCCTTGATATAGTACGGTACTGGATATGGTTTTTCCTCAACGCTATTTATGGTGTCTGGCGGCGACGGCAGAAAAGTGGTGTCCCAATGGTGGATCGTGACCGTATCTGGGGCAAGAGTCTGTATCTGCTCGCCGCGATACCTCCATCCGGCGTTAAAAGACGCAAGCATCATCAGTGCCGCAATAATCACCGCAGCAATAATGATATAGATTTTTCCTTGTTTCTTTGTCATAGCCCGATGTATTTGAGGATGGCCGCCACATGCAAGTCGACGATGGTCTGCTTACCCTCGTCACTCAACAGATAGGACACTTCCTGTCGGTTGTCTTGGAAAAGGTTCTCGGTCAACACGGCTGGGCACAATGTGTCGGTGATGATGGTGTAGTTGGCCTGCCAATAGCGCTCTTTCGGCACCCAACGGTTGCCTTTCAATCCGCGTTTCTCGGCCTCGTCGTAGAGCAGTTGTGCAAAACGCTTGCTGTTCTCGCCTGCCTTTTTCGACACCCATCCGGTCCACCCTGTTGCATCGTGCCATTTGCCGTCGTTTCCTGCGGCGTTGATGTGGATTGACACCAGTACCACATTCTTTGCGACAGCTTTTGAACATACGGCGTTCACACGGCTGGCGCGTTCCTTCAGTTTGATGTCGGTATCTTCTGTCACGATACGGCGTGCGTCAATGCCCTTGGCCTTCAACGCGGCTTCGAGCATCACCGCAATCTCACGGGTCCACTTCCATTCAAAGAGCGACCCGTCTGGGCTGCGTTTTCCACGGGTTTCTTTGCCGTGGCCATTGTCTATCAATACAATCTTCATGATAATGACATTATTAAAAGTCCAACAAAACCACCCGCAAGGGTGAAAACAAAGTCCTTCCAGTTGGGCACGCCTCCGGTGAATTTGTCGGCAAATTCCTTGATGCCGCCCACCAATGCCGTTACGACAAACGCAATCAGCAGAGAGGCCCATTTCGCCATGCCGATGTTGATCAACAGGAAGGCTACCTGCGCCACAAGCAAGCCTGTAATGAAATGCAGCAGCTTGTCAGCCTTGATGCCGTAGAGCAATTTCTTGATGCGATCAACCATGCCACCCAAAGACAAAGGATATGAACGCTGCTAAAAAGCAACCAAACACGCACCCGATTACCGTGGGGAACCAATACCAAGGCTTCCATTCGGTCTTTTTCACACGGGCACGGATGGCTTCGATGATAGGTGGCAGAAACATGCCGCCCAAAAAGAAGACACCAAATAAGGTTTCCAATCCAATACCACGCCATCCCTTTGCCGCAAAGATGCAGGTCGTCACGCATGACACCACGAATGCGATAATGCTCACAACGATAGCTTTCGTCGAGTCACCAACCGCGATCGCGTGTTCTTCAAGCCATAAGGCAAATCTTTCAAGTAGTTTCTTCATCGTTTTCTGTATTTTCGTTGTTATTATTAGTCTGTGCCTTTACTGCCGCAATGAAAGCGTCTTTGAATGTCTTGCTTTCAAGGAACTTCGTAATGAACTCTCCGGCCTCTGAGAAGTCCTTTTTTGTCTTTTTGTCGGCTTTCTCTCGTATGCTCATTATCTCGACAACGAGCAGATAGATACCGACAAGACAGGTGATAACCGGAACGCCGTTGATGACATTCAATCGGAACAGTTCAAACAGGCGTGAGAAGTATAGCAGCATATCCACACCTGCGGCTACAATTACGCCGCCTTCGTAGGTTATGAACTTCGTCAATGTTCTCTTCAACCCCCAAGATGAACGGAACTCCCCTCTCATCTTCGCTTTGTGCAGTCCACTGACGAGATCCACCATCATAGCCAATAACACGATGACGCAGGCCATTCCGATTACCGCAGTCATTGATTTAATTGTTGTCCAATCCATTATGCTTTTATTTGATTAGAAAAATTGATTCGTATGGGATAAACCACTCTTTTTCTCCGAGGAAGGTTTCGTCTATCAGTTGCGCCCAGCATCCAATCATCCTGCCGTCTTTCGAAAACACCGGCTCCGTCATTTCCATCTTGTGGTTGGCCAACGCCGACATCCCCATTTCATCCAAATCCCTCGACGGTATCACGACGATGACGAGGCCATCTTCTATCATTGGTCAATCTCCTCCTTTTTCTGGCTGCCGGGAACAATGACATTGAACGTGATGTTACCGCCGCTTTCGTTCTTGATCTTCAACTCGTTCTCGTGTCCACCGGCCTTCAGTCCATTCAAGTCCATCAGCAGCTTCGCCGCGCTCACCGCGACACCTCGGCTCGATGAAGCAGGTATCGGCTTCCCGTTCCTGTCGACGGCAGGTTTGCAATACGCCATTTCGTCGACGATGTGCATGAGTGTGGAGTTGAGAAATTCCTTCATGTACTTGGATCTCTCGTAACCCAAGGCGCTTATCTCGGATAGGTATCGCTGCACATCCGGCCTCGACAGCAGCAGATATGCTCGCATCCCACTGTCAAGCTCGCTGTCACCAAAGACCTCTTCATAGCATTTCGCCATGTTGCCTGCAAAAGGGGCATTGCCTGCGGCATAAAGCTCGCAGAACATCTGCTCTTTCTTTGACAGCCCCGTCGGGTCAGGAACTATGACGCCTTTCTCTTCCGAAGCCACCACCTCAGCATCCACAACCGGTACTATTTCGCATGACGGCATACCTTCTTCTCTTTATTCTGTAATAGTTTGGGCCTGGTTGTTCGGTTTTCTATCGCCCAACAATTCCTCAAGCATCATCTGCTTGAACAGGTCGCCGATGGCCGCAGATGCAATCTCCACGTCTTCCAGTGATTTGAGATACTTGAAGTTAAAGCTCACGCGGAGGTCATAGCCCGAGATCTCAGCAAGAGGCTCGTCTATGTCCGGGTTCTTCACCTGCAATGCCATGACATCGCTCATCATCTTGAATTGTACGATAGGTTCGTCTTTCAATGTGTTTTTTTCTTCCATGTCTCTTTCTTTTGTGTGTTTTAGTTTCATTTCGTCATCACGAGGTTGCCTTCCCTGTCGATATGCTCCCTGAGAAACTTCCTCGCGGTAAACACCCGTGTCTTCACGGTGTTGATGTTGCTCGAATCCAATTCGCCGGATTCGTTGAGTATCTTGGCAATTTCCTTTAAGGAATAGCCGGACATCTGCATTTCAAACGCTTTCCGGTGTATCTGCGGCATCAGGTCAAGCGCAACGGAGATCCCGTCGTGATAGCCGCTGTCACAGCAAGCCATTTCACATGGCTTGTCGTCGCATTCCATACCGCTACCGGAAAACGAGTCGGTCAGTTGCATCGAATTGCCGTAGACCAGGCGCCGCTTGTTCATATTGAACACATAGCGCTTGGTGACGATATGCAGCCATGTCTTCAGGTCGCGGCTCTTGTCATAGGTCTCGATGTACATGTAAAGGTTGAGAAGGACATCGTTGAAATTCTCGTCAACATCTTGTCTGGATGCCGTATAGCGTTCGCACAATTTCTTTACGAAATCATAGTGCGGCATCACATATTTGTTGAAAAGCTCCTTCTTTTTGTCGGAATTTGGCCTGGAAGTGTTCTCGCGGCCACATTTGTTCATTAAGTTTTGATTGTTGGATTCAACAAAAAACTATACGAATCAAATTTGTGGCAAAAGTAACACTTTTTCACAATAATCGTATGTTCCGCGAAAATAATTAAAAATCAGCTCTTTGGCTTGTGTGTTACACACCAAGCCTTTTTGGTCCTTAGACCATTTTTCCGATAATCCGCCAAGGCCCTCCTGAATAGTGCGGTCTTGAAGAACTTGTTTCCTGAAACATAGCCAAGGCTCTCGATAACGTCTGCCGACGGCGCCGCTCCCTTACAGGAGTCCATGACGATAGCAAACTCTATCGGTGTGTGATAGCGCATGAGATAGCCAAGTCGGATGTCCTCGAAGTTCTTACGACTTGGCTTTTTTCTTTTTCCCTGTCTTTTTGGCCGTTTTTTCTCTTGGGCTTTCTCCTGCCCCCTTCTCCTCGACGGCGACGGGTTCTGCGGCTGCGGGTTCTGGTTTGATGTCATGCTTTTCTGTGTTTTCCTGATGCTCGATCTGTGCGGCATCATACAAGTGTCTGTGTACCTTAAACATTATGCTACCATGTAAGTTAATGTGACCGTAACAATAGTATTGACAATAGCATCCGGACAATGCGTTATCAATCCGTTTCTTTGTCCTGCCGATATTTTCACCCTAAACAAGCGGGCATCCCCGCTTCTGGTCGCCTCAAAAGCGACCAGCTCGACATCGTAAGCAGGCGGGGCTATGCCAGCAGGGATAAGGAACGCAGTATTACCGACAGAAGATGTGGCAAGCGTACCTTGAAGGGTGACAACTTTACCCCATTGTCTGGCCCATAGCAACCCGCCTCTCAAATCCTTCCATCCGGAGTCGTAGATTGTTGTGATAGACGTAGACGGGGCGGCTCCGATATTATGTCTGATAATCGACTTCTCCGCCTCGGTACGGGCCATGTCAGCAAGATAGGAACTGAGCTTTGCGTACCTTGAGTCTGCTTGCATCTGCGTTATGGCTCCTATCTGGCTGCAAAGCACCGATGCGGTGTTCGAACCACGGATGAATTGTGCCAGTCCGTTGGTCAATCGCGCATACCTGCCATCGGCAATTTCCTGTGTCATACCGCTCGTTGGTGCGTTGCCGAACACCCATGACGGCAATTCGGACCTGAGAATATACTTCGTCGAAAGCGCAACGCCGTTCTCTTGGATGACAGGACCGATGTTGACATACCCCGTTCCGACGATGTTGATGCTACCGACATTGTTGATGATTGACAGAAGATTGCCTCTGTCGCTCGACTGTGCATTAGCAGATGCTGAATTGTAACCGAAGATAGCGGCAACGACCGCCTCCGAGTCTTCGATCACGAGGGTCTTGAGAAAGTTCTCTTCGTCGGAACAGGGATATGTGCTTTTCAGGACAAGCGCCTCCTTTACGGAGCTGCTTGCGGCAATCGTTCCATTGACCTGTACTCTTGCAGCAGAACCGTCAACGAACACAATGGCCGTACCCTTGCCGTCGCCAATCATGGTGTCGCGGTATTTGCCCGAACCGCCGTTATATCCAAGCATATTGACTTTCAGGCATCCGTTGTCGGTATTGGTGGCGTTCTCGTAGATGTTGTCCGAGACAATGGCGACATTTGATGTGCTCACTCTCGGTGCCGTGAAAGGCACGGTTGCCGTCACCTGGCTCGAATGCACCCTCAAGATGTTCGATCCGTCGGCGGCGAACACAAAGCCTGTGTCATGCACGATGCTCATGCCATAAGTGGCCCCGGAACCTTTCTTGTTCGAAAGGACAAATCTGCCATTTGAATCGTGATACAGGCGTCCCGTTGAGTTGCCGTTGACGATTGTCAGCGAGCTGATGTTCAGCGAGCCGTCTATCGACACGTTCGCCGCAAAGAGCACGTCGCTTCTTACAATCTGAAGGTCTGGTGCCGACAACATCAGACTGTTGGTGCCAAAGAACGCCTCGTTGAGACGCAGGCCACCACGCTCTGTCAGTTGGATGTATTGCGGCGCGGCGTCGGTCAGCGGGTCGTTGCTTGACGGGACAGATGCAGCCAACGCACATCCGTAGATATGCCTTCCAACCTTATCCTGGCCATTGGCATAGGTCATGGTCTCTGCCATGTTCTGCTCGTAGATGTAGCACGGGAACTCAACGCCCGTGGCACCGTTGAACCAACGAATCCTCTTGTTGATATAGACATAACCGGGCGACACCGTGTCACCTGAAACCTCGCATCCCGATATGATGAAATTATCGCAATCGTCAAAGATGCTCACGATTGATAGAGCAAGGTCTTGTAAGTTGATGATGTCATCAACGTAGGTGTATCGCCCGCCGGTCTGTGCGTTAAACTGTTTCATTAGTTATGATATTGTATGTTGTAAGTCTTGCTTGCAAGTCTGTATCGGTCAATCCAGTACCTCAACTGGCTGTCGTATGAGGACTGTGAAATCAAGGTAGTGTCCGGTCTTGGAGAATGGACGACGAAGCTGAATCCGCTCCCGGTAAGCCTCTCGTCGCTATAATAGAATGCCGGATTATCCTCGATGCTTGTCTGTTCGTCGTCTTCCTGGTGATAGAGCGTGGTGTTGGGCATGTTCTCCGACTGCCAGTAGAGCGGAACACCGAGCGAAGAGCCGTTACTTATCGTGATTTTCGAGTCCTGGTTGGCGAAGTATTTCTTGAACTTCCTGTTCAGGAACCACTCGAGCTTGAATATCTGAGAGGTCATCGAGGCTTCTATGCGCGTTTCCTTGGCCCATTCGACAAATTCCGCGTTCAGCGACTGCAACGGGCTGACAAGGGCTTGCAGATACAGGATCAGCCTCCTGCCTCCGATGTAGTGCGGCACAAGCTGGTTCACTGTCTTATCGAAGTCTATCCTATACCTCATTATTCGTTCTCCTCTTGACCTTCAACCACAAGCGTGATGGATTCCGCCCATTTCTGGAAGCGTTCTTCCAAATCCTCACCCGTGCTCTGCTTCACGAATCCGGCGTTAGGCACAAACGAGCGGGTGACTTTCATTTCGTAGATCGGCTGCTCGTTCTCGTCGGTGTCCTGTACGACAAGCTGGTTGTCGCTGTCGTATTGCGCTACGAAGATACCTTGGTTCTCGCCGACATACACATCAACCACATGCTCGGCTTTCTGTATGGCGTCGATGATTTTCTGCACATACACCACGCCGTCAAACGGCAGGTTCTGCACGAAGTCGTCAAGAGAAGCCTCGATATTGGAATACACGTCTTCAGGACTCACGGAACCGTCATAATAGACTGTGAGGCGGGGAATAAGCACATCACCGTTGCGGCTGACCACTACGGCGTGTGTACCGGCAAAAGAAATCTGGTTGAGGTAGGCTTGCACCGAAAGCAATTCAAGGTCGCTTATGCGCTCGTAGGCCCCAGGCTCTCCAGTGGCCACTTTCAGATACAGTTTCTTGTCGTTGAACCCGTCCTCGACAATCTCGGAATAACTCACCTTGGTGATGATCCGCTTCGACAGGTCGATGCTCGGGTAGGAAAACTGCGTACCGTCGTCGTTCATTTGCAGCATGTCGCCGCTCTGGTATTTCAGCAGGGCGTTGGCATAATAGGCCGCGTTTCCGTTAATGCGGTACTGCAAGTCCTTGGCCAAGTCGACCTTGAACACGTCAAGCAGGTTCTCAAAGGTCCAGATGCAGGCCGACGCCACCCATGTGAAAGCATCGAGAACCGACATCTTCGAGCTGTTGTGAAACTCGGTCAGTTCAAGGTATTCGTCGCGTTTCTCCTTTGCGCCGCTGTATATCTCTGTCAGTGTCCTTGCCATTTTATTCTCCGGTGTATGTGTATATCCTTCCGTTGATATTGAAGACCCAATGCCCGCTCTGGTTCCAGCTCTCCTCCCCTATGATGGTCTGTATCGCTGCCATTCCTACCGCTGACGGCTCCGTGGTCAGCAGGACCGTGCAATCGCGCCTGCTTCCGTAGTTCTCGACGATGTAGACAAGGTATTCATCTATCGTCTCACTGCCGATTTGGGCGTCACGAAGGTCGAGCGTTTGCAGGCTCATGCTTCCTACCGGCGTTAGGTCAGTAACCCTCGCGCCACGCAGGTCAACCGAATAGGTGCCTTCAAAAAGAAATAGTGCATCCAATGGGTATTTGTTTTTGTTGCACGAAAATTCGTCGACCGTCACAGGACGCATGGCAAATACAGTCCCAGGGATTCCTGAAGCGTCGAATGTGATAAGCTGGAAATCGCCGTAGACCCTGACGCGGCGCTTGTCGGTCCTGTTGTCGAACCAATGTTCAACCTTCTTCACCGAAGTTGTGAGCGACACCTCTTCCAAAGGCGAATTGTCGCCCCAGTCTACAATCATGGTGCCGCCCTCCGCTGAAACGGCGAACGACATGGTTTCCTCGTCGCTGTCTGCGATGGCAAACACGAATACAAGCGGTTGGTCAGTGACCTTATGGTACACATGACGCTCTCCGTTGGCTGCAAGATACCCGTTGTTCTCTATCTCCGAAACGATGCCGTCGTTCACCTTGAAGAAATCGTGGTATTCAAGTTCCATCCCGGCCCTCAGCTCGGTTGTCATGTTCAGCCACTCATTGCTGATCATCAGGTCGAACAGCCCCTCTATGCTGCCGTACAGCATGATGGCCACGTCATAGATATTCTGGTTGGGTTTTACGGTATAGGTAGCCATTGTTATTCCAAATCTACAAAGGTTGTGTCAAGGTCAAGATAGAGGTCTCTGCTGTCGAAGTCGTATGAGGCGTTCATCACCGTCACTCCGTCGTCCTGGAACTCACGTTGCAGGATTTCCGACAGTTTCGTGTACTCGATGTTCGAGTGGGTCCACCTGATAAGGCCGACACCTGTCACCGGGTATCGGTAGTTGTTCGTGGGCACGCATTTCAACAGCATCTGCCCGTTCTGCCTGTTGGCTCTCACGATATTGCAATCCAACTCCTCGGCGCCGTACAAGATGGCATTGCCTCCGTCAACGGTCATATAAAGCGAACCTTCCGAGATAAGCATGAGCTGCGAGGCGTAGGCGTTCTGAAGCGTTCCGCCGTAGATTCCCGTCTTGACAAGGAACCAGTCCGAGCCGTCCGTAGGATTCTGTAGATAGACGAACGATGTCTGGCTGACCATCCGCTTGACACGAACCATGATTTCCTTGTATTTTGGCGTGTATGGTATCGTGAAGTACATGCCGTTCTGCCTCAAGGTATTTTCAGGCACATAGGCAGGAACGGTTATCTCGCCGTAGATATAGCGTTGCTGACCTGTCGGATTCGTCACCCACTCGAACTGATAGGTAATGAATCGCCTGCCGTTCACAAGCGTCATGTCGCATGTCAATGCCTTTACTTCTATGTCTCTTCTCATTGCTGGCTTGCTTTCATTGATGTCCAAACATTGTAATAAGTAGTAGTGCCGACACCAACCGACACTTCATGGCCGGTGCCACTGCCAGAGGTTGTCACAGGGATTTTCACAAGGATAAACACCCACGTTTCCTGGTTTGTAATCATAATCCCGCTGGTGTTTGATGTCGAGTTCATGTATGATCCGCTTCCAGGATATACATTGGCTTCACCATTGTTCAGCAGCTTAACAATGATAGTGCGGCCCTCGTATGCGCCTTCCGTTGGCAGATAGATATTGGCTGCCGTACCGTTCGCCTGCGGGATGGCGATGACAAGCGTGTCCTTCTCGTCGAGTTGGTGTGTGCCTGTCGATGTGATGACTTTCCTTCCAAGATACAGTCCACGGACTTTCAAAGCGTCGAAAAACCCGCCATAGCTTGGAGCCGGTGAAGACAATCTTGTATTCGATGCACATCCATAAACACCTATGATGCAGTTCTCATCGGACCCATTGTTATGTTCCGATTCAATTAGTGTCGACGTACCATCACCAACGATAGCCGCTCGCTGAGAATAGGTGTCACCGCTTGTGGGGGCAAGCATACCTGCCCTGTCAGCATAAATACCAGTTGGGGTAAGCAGGACAGAACCTACTCCGCCGGAAACATCGCCGACAGTTCTTATCTTGATAATACCCAGGTCTGCGTCGAGCTTGATTTCGGAACCTATGCCACGGTCGTAACCCTCGCCTCCACAAACCATGTGCATTACGCATGAATCCATGCTGTTGATGTACAATCTTATGCTTCCAGAAGCGTCAAGAGTCACCTTGGGTGTGCCAGAGTTGTCAGATACTATTGTACCTCCATTGGCCGCAGTGTTGATAATCCAGTTTCCGATGTAACCGCTGCTTGCCGTGATGTTACCCGAAATAACGGCATTGGTCGATGTCAGCAGACCATCTTCGTCGACCCGGAAAGGAGCGGAAGAAGGCGTGCTCGACCCGGCAAAGAACCTGATGCCGGAAGTGCCTGTCCCGTCTGCAAGCATACCTGCCTTTACCACGCCGTTCTTCTTTACCTTGATACCACCGGTAAGTACCATGTCATTCTGCAACGTCGTTCCGTTGGAACCGCCGATGGTCAGCGTTCCGTTCGTGGTCCAACTGACAAGTCCGTTGGCCACATTACCCGAGCCGTCGGCATTGAACAACACGTTTCCGTTGGCAAAAGCGGCAATGCCTGTCGACTCGATGCGCCACTTATAGCCACGAAGACCAGTGCTGCCGATGGTGATGGATCCTGATGCAGAAGTGAAACCCGTTGTCGCCTTGGTGCCTTTGTACAACGAATCGCTGTCAATCGTCCAACAACCGACCGAACCCGCACTTGCATTGACAGTTCCAGTGAGGTTGACAGCCGACGCATAGAGCAATCCTGTCTCATCGACCCTGAAAGGAGCGGACGACGGAGTTGAACCTCCAGCGAAGAACCTGATGCCAGCAGCACCAGTACCCGAAGCGAGCATACCTGCCTTGATGACATTGTTCGTGTCCTTGACATAGATAGCCCCGGTAAGTTCCATAGAAGACCCGGCAAACTGGATGTTCCCCGACGAGTCCCAGATGATGTTCTGATTGGCCACATACCCGCTGCCGTCCGTGTTGAAAGCGACTTTCCCGTTGCAGGCCGAAATTGCTCCCGTTGTCGACCAACTCAAGTTCTGGTTTGCGACATACCCGCTACCGTCAACTGCAAACGACACGGCGCCACCTGCAAACACGGCCACACCATTTGACTCAAGCCTCCATTTGTAGCCACGAAGACCGTTTGTCCCTATGGTGATGCTTGAAGAATTGGAGGTATTGGAACCCGCTGTATTGACCTTGGTGCCCAGCCAAAGGGCGTCGGTGTCGAAAGACCATCCGGCAATCTTGTTTTCGTCGCCAAGGCAGAATGTCTTGCGTAGCGTGAGGTTGTTGCCCGAGCCAGTAGCAGGAAGATACCCTTCAAGGCCGTAGTCGCTGGATGTGTTGTAGAATATGGCCACACCACCGTTACGCTGCACGATATCCCTGTGAGAGAAACCCTGCGCGGTCACTATGGATTCTGATAAAGCGTATGGTGACAGGCCGATGTATGACGTGTTGGCGCCCAAAAGCACATGGGAGCTGTATAAGTATTCGGTTCCGATAACCCAACCACCAATGGAGCCTCCGTATTGGTTGATGTGGAATATCTCATTGCCCTCATGCAATCCGTAGATACCAGCAGTACCGATATTCTGGTCATCCGGGCCTATGTAGACGCCGCTCAGCGTACCGAGGCCAGTTCCTGGCGTGCGGTGTCCGACAAATAGTTTCGGGGTGATGATATAGGTGTCGCCGATTGTGGTCTTGTTGTTTTCCCAATCAAGAATCCAATCGAACATGGTCGTCTCACGCATCACCGTGAAATTGAGCGTAGCCAATACAACATGCTCTGTCAAAGCGGTGGTGAGCACAAAAGTAAGCCAACCACTCACCGCTCCGTTGGGAATGCCGGTGATCCTGACACGCTTCACCAAGCTGTCGATGCTCGTCACCGTGTATGTGATGTCGCTGTTGCTCGACGAATCAAGGCTGATGCTGAAAGCCTCCGGCGTTTCGCCGCGAAACACCTTTATGTCCGAAAAAGCGTCGTTGAGATCGATGGTGTTTCCATCGTATGAAGCATTGATGACGCAGTTGTTCGGCGTCATAGTGACCGAATAGGCATCGTCAATAGCTGAAAGTAATATGGAACCCTGCGCAAGGAGACTCATCGTTCAAAGCCAATCTTTTGTAAGAATAGGCTTTCCGACGGTAAAAAGGTTTCATCGTTTGGCTATTTTATGCAGCAGCAATTCGCGTTTGTACTTCTTTTTATACGCCTTCTTGACCTTCACGACTTTCATATTCTTGCAATAGGTCAACCGCTTGAAATTATGCGGTATGTTGTTCCAGAGCCAAAGCCTTTTCTTAAATGTCTGCCCTTCGCGCATGAAACCCATGTATGCGTTTACCCTTGATGCGATGCTCTCGGCGTTTTCTTCACAGTATTCATCCGAATATCCCTCAATCTCCTTCAGAAGGTTCCATGCGTTGCCAACAGTCCTTTTGCCAGCATATATTCTTCCGTCGCAGTGTGCCGTACCGATGACCGACACGGAGAGGCAAGCCTTTTGGATGTACACTTTGTTTGGGTTAAGGTGAAGCGCCAAATCTGACAGTTCTTCCTTGACCAATTGGATGGCGTCAATTGCGTCTTTTTTGTTTGGGAAGGTGAAAAACATGTCATCCATGTATCTTCCATAATGGCCACCGTGTGCCTTGGCAAATACTTTGACGCGATGGTCCAGGTTTGAGAAATAGAAATTGGCGAGTATCTGCGAGGTGAGGTTTCCGATGGCAAGACCCTTGCCTTTGGTCTTGAACAGTGTCTTATCAGCAGGCAATTTCTTGAAAAGATTTGGGTCGCCGTGGATGACGCAGTGTCTCTCGGGACGATGATACACCACTTTTTTCCATAACCATAGCCAGTCTTCCTTATGCGTTAATAGTTCCTCGTGGCTATCGCACCATTTGGACACGGCATCTACAAGTTTCATCCATAGGATATCTTTGTCAATGCTCATGAAGCATCCTTTCACATCAAGCCGCATCACCCATCCGTTTTTGCCCACATCAAGCAGTGCCTTGTGAACAAATGCGGTCATAGCGGTATTGCCCTTCCCCTTCCGACAGTTGAACGAATTGTCGATGCTGTAGTGCTCGAACATGTCGTTGAATTTGATTATAAGTAAATGATGGACAATTCTATCGGCAGAGTCGGCGGCAAAAACCTCGCGAAGTTTCGGCTTGGTTACGCAAAATGCCACGCTTACACCTATCTCGTAGGTACGGTTGTTCAATGAGTCACACAGTTTGGATAGTTCGTGGTGTGCGGTCGTTGAAAACAAATAAGCCGATTCCTTGCTCCGCTTGTGATGCAGGAAATCGAAGTATGCCTCTTCAATGTCTTCTATCGTTACCCAATCTGACATTACAAATCAAAGAAAAAAAGAGGAACCCCTGCCCGCAGTAATGCGTAGGTAAGACAGGCGAACACGACGAGAACATTGTAACTGTTGTTCTTGTTGTTGTTGTTGGGATTACCACCGTTCATGTTCCACATGTTGTTGTTATTATACTGGGTGGCACTCCACCAGTTGCCGTTGCTGCATACGCTTATTTGAAGTAACCGTTTCCGTCCTCCTGACGGAGTTGCGGTAGTATGCCCTTATCAATCCATCCCGCAGTGCTCTCGGTGGTGCAATGCGCCAACACGAATCTGACCGTGGGCTCCGTTCCTCTTTTTGTTCATCTATTACTTTATTACTCTTCTTCTATTCTTCTTTTGTCGAATTTCTCCAAGCAGTGGCCTGCTTTCCGATTAGTTCAACATAACTCGCTATTTCCGATACTTGGCGCAAACTCAGATACCTGAACTCAAGACAATAATTGGCAAGCGCATCCACGCCGTCGTTCTTTTCCAGCAAGATGTTCAGTGCGTCTTTACGTTCTTTGCCTGCCGTTCTATTGGCGTGCCCAATACATTCCCTCATATCAAGCACATAATTGAACATCCTGTTGCCGATGTTGTACTTCTGAAACCTATCCATGTTTGCCACGGCTACATCCACTAAATGGAGCAACTTGCAGCAATCCTTGTGTATTCTATGTTCCTTTGTCAGTGCCATTCAAAAACCGTTTTTGCACGCTTTTACAAGCGTGCAAAAATAATGTTTTCCAAGCACACAAATCACTTTGTTTGCGTTTTTATTCAAAAAACGGAAAAGAACAAATTATTAAAGTGATAAAGTCCACAGGGCACGCTGCGCGATGCCCTGTGGAAGTGATGGATTGATTAAGCGAACACGACGAGAACATTGTAACTGTTGCCCTTGTTGCTGTAGCTGGGATTACCACCGTTCATGTTCCACATGCCGTAGTTATTAGACTGGGTGGCACTCCACCAGTTGCCGCTATTAATATTAATAGAATTGCCTCCTATCAGCCCGAGAGCGGTGTTAATAGTCGTCAGAGCGGTTTTGATGATCCACAACTGTCCGAACGCAGGAATGAAGCCATTAAGCGTCACAGTGTTGTTATTTGCGTCGGTGTATGTCAGGGTCTTGTCGCTTACATAAGTGTACGCCTGAGAGGTGTATGTGCCACCAGAGACGAATTGTTTGAGCCTGTCAGTGTCAAGTGAACCCGTGTACTTGAAGTGGCACGAGTTGACATTGGACTGGTCGTTTGTTGTCGTTGTGGTCACATTGGTGATGGTCACATTTGAACTGAGATAAGTTCTTCCCGTGGCCTGCCAAGCCTTGGGGATGTAGAAGTCGCACATCTTGCCGTCGTTGAGGCCGCTGGGGGTGTTGCAAAGCACGGCAGGCTTGACATGGATAGCCACGCCAGCAGGCTTGGTTTCAAGGGCTTGGTAGGCGGAACAGGTGTACTCCAACCCGTCTTCGCAAAGAATAGTGATTTCGTCTTCACCTACATAGATGGGGCAGCGTTGCACAACCGTTCGTTCGCTAAACACCGCCGTATAGCTTCTGTCGGCTGGCTTTGCGAAACCGGCTATCTTCGGGAATGAGATTGTGTATGTCGAACCCATAGCGACATTGAATGTTGCCACACCGCCTGAGTTCACGGCAGCCGTGTACTCAGTTGCGTCGCCATCTATCGTATAAGTGATATTGGAACCTTCAGCGGCTGAGAACACCGACGTGCCGCTACCGCTGCCGCTGAACAGCAACACCGTCACTTCCTCCTGTAATGCTGCATTCGACAATGGAATGTAGGCGAAATTGACGTTTCTTGATGCGTAGGATGCCAGATATGCCTTGTCACCGATGGGATAATACCCTTGTGGCTGCGAGTCGAGGCCGATGGTGTACAACACGCCCTTTGGCACGCTGAAAGTGCATTGCCCTGACGCATTGGTGACTGCCGATGTGGTCGTCAAGGCTACACAATTGACTGTAACCGAAGCCACAGGCGTACCTTCCTCGGTGACGGTGACGGTCACAATCTCATAATCACCGTCACGCATTGCGACAAGCTCGCTGTAGATGTCTGTAGGCGTCACTTTTGTGCTGTCCCAGGCTCCTGCTGGCTTGGCCGAAATGAAACGGTACATTTTGTCATTGTACTTCGTGTATTCGCCTACGTCATAGGTTTCGGTCGGGTCGAACTCCGGGATTGAATCCAGTCCGAGTGCTTCTTCAATGTAGCCAAACATGTTGTCAACCGTGATTACCTTCGGCACATTCGGTTGCAGCGGGTCCACTGTCGGGATGAGATTGTCACCCGATACGGAGCTGACCCTTACATTTGAGTCGTTAATCTTAATTCCTGCCATAGTATGAGGTTTTTATTAGTTATATACTGGTAAGATGATACATGCGGTCGTCTTCGAGGTGTTCCCTGCCGCGCCGCCTGATAGACGCCACATATTGTTGGCGTTGTACTGCGTGCTACTCCACCAATCTCCGCTTGCAATGCTGGTCATGACACCATTGTGCATGATCTGCTGGGCCGAAACAAACTCGGCATTGAGTTGTCTCAAAGCCCACAATTGGCCGAAAGACGGGATGAAAGCCTGCATCGTTTTCCCGTTGATCGTGAGTGTGCGTTCCGAAATCATGTTGACCCAACCAGGGGAATTGTACCAAGTGCCGCTATGTATCTGAGTCATGAAATCCTTGAGCCGTTTGGTGTCAAGGGCACCAGTGTACTTGAAATGGCATGAGCCTGAATTGCCCGTGTTGTTTGTCGTTGTCGTCGTCATGTCGGTGATGGTAGCGTTAGCGTTCTGCATGGCATACGACCCGACTTCGAGAGTGCTCTTGATATAGAAATCACACATTTTGCCGTCGTTGAGGCCGCTGGGGGTGGTTCTCAATTCAGGCGTGTTGATATGGAACGCCACTATTGTAGGTTGGACAGACAAAGCGGCGAAATTCTCCACGGAATACTCCTTGCCGTCGTCGGCGACGAGAAGGAAACTGTCCGTGTTGTCTGTTGAAAATGCAAAGTTGCTGCACAAGGTGCGCTCCTTTTGAAAAGCAGTGAACACCCGTTTACCAGGCTTCGAGAAGTTCTCCACCTGTGGAAACTCAACCGTGCATGTCGCGCCGTATGGCACGTCAAACGAGGCCCTGCCGTCGCTTCCGACCTTTGCCTTGTGCATATTGCTGTCGCCTTCGATGAAGTAGCTCACGCTCAATCCACTGGCCTCCGTGAGAGCCGAAGGCGTGATGGCGTTGCCTTTCATCAGCACAACCGTCACATGCTCCACATTCGTCTCTTCTGTGTCTTCAAGCGGCGTGTAGACCACTGAAACCTGTCTCGACACTTTTGTGGCCGTAAACTCTTTCGGGGCAATGCCGTCATATCCTTCCACATCGTTGACGGCGATAGAATATGCCAGACCTTTCTCCACCTCGAACGTGCATTGTCCGTTGCTGTCGGTCTGCGCCAGCATTGTGCCAACCTCCGTTTGGCAGGCCACAACGATGTCCTCTACGCTAAAACCGTCGTCGTCAACTGTTACAGTCACTGTCACAATCTCCTTTTCGACACTCCTTGCCAGCAGTTCCGACTTGATGTCCGTTTCAACGACATCCGCCGCTCCCCAACCGGCTCTCGTCTTGTTTTCAATAAAACGATAAATCGAGCCGTTTCGCTTTACGATCTGATTTTTGAAGTAGATGGCCGAGTCGTTGTATTCCGGCAAGGCATCCACGCCAAGAATAGAGTCAAGATACTTGAATATGTCTTCAGCCGTGCAAACGGCAGGGGCATTCGGCGAAAGCGGGTCTACGGTTGGAATCAAGAAGCCGCCACTCACATTGCCAGAGGCTCTTAATAAAGAATCATCAATTTTCTTACTTGCCATAGTGGTTGTTTTATTAGTTAGCAATTTCGTCACCGAGCAAGACGGTCTCGCCGCTGCCGAAGCGAATCCTTGTGCCATCGCCCCACATCAGGGCCGTCTCGCCCCAATCCGATAATGGCTCAACGACGTCCTCATACCCGGTATAAGACGACACCTTGTTGTCGTTGACGAACAACGATCCTTTGGCTGACACAATGCCCGTGTTCTGCAACGAAAGCACGCGGTCGGCAGCATATTTCACCTCAAGCATTTCACTTGTGTTGGTGAATGCGTCGCTGCCTAATGTCGTCACGGTCGTCGGCAAGACAAGCGTATGCAATGCCGAACATCCCATGAAGCACTCCGACACGATAGACGTGATATGCGTGAGAGCCGCCATGTCGATGATAACAAGCGCGGAACAGTTCTTTGCCTTGAAACTTGTGAGCCAAGTCATCTGCGAAAGCGTGATACCAGTAAGGCCGGTGCAGCCGCTGACATCAAGGCCGCTGACATTCTTGAAGAAAGGCAGCACGTTGCGTCCTGAACTTTCAAAATTGACCAGCAGCGACGGCGTGATAAGGTCGCTGATGCACAGCGTGCCGCTGAGATTCTTCAACTCCATCGAGTTGAACGAGTTTTCGTCCGAATGGGCCAGTTCTGCCGCTTCAAGCGCATTGAACAACGGCACGTTACCCGTCAGTGCCGAGTTGGTCACGACATTGTTCAAGATGGTCGTCAGGCAGATGTCAAGCTCTTGCGCCGTCAGCGTAAGGCCGTTGCGCCAGTTCGACTGGTACTGCAACTTCATGTTGACATCCTCTTCAGGCAACGCCGCGACTTGCAGACAATACTCGTCAAAGCCGGTCTTGCCTTCCAGGTAGTCCGAGGTGCAGGCCGCCACATAGTCGGAGTCGGCACCGACCAGATTCCAAACGCCACCGTTCACCAAGGCCATGCGACCAGTATAGGGAACCTCAACATTGTTCACGATACGCTTGTGCGATGCGTCAAACAGGTAGTGGCCTCTTGAAAGGATTTGTAGAACGCCTTCCAATTCGCTGACAGGTGCTTGCGAGTGCGTCAACTCTATCATAGCGACCGTCGGATAGGTGCGTTTCTTGACACGCACCGTGGCAGTTCCGTTACCGCCGGTGTTGCGTTCAACATAGATGGTGTATTCAAGGTCGTCGTCCGAACATTCGGTGGTCGAGAGAATACCCGTAAGGTAGCCGAGCGTGCATCTGTCGAACGGTATGTTCGGATTGAAGTCTGATCCTGACAGGAAATCGCCGTCAATCAGCACATGCCATTCATACACAGGTGCTTCTCCAAGGATGGGGAAACCGACTGCTTGAAGCTGTGCCGACTCGCCTTGCATCACCTCGATCACGCCGTATGCGTCAACGGAAACGCCGTTGCCAGATGCAGAAACGATGATGTTTCTGCTGTCGCAGTCGCAGCAAAGGCTACTCGAAGCATTGGCCAAGGTGAACACATTCTCGCCGAAAGCCTCCATCAAGGCCGACATCTGCGCCGTGGTGTATTCCGTGGTGCATTTCACATAGCCCGTAAGGTCACGTTGCGCCGCAGGAATCTGTGCCAGGGTCAGCAAGTCGTCGATGTCGATGTCGGTCCAGTTGATATTGCGGTATTGAATCTGTGCACTGGCAATGAGCGACGGGTTGTCACGCAGCATGGCGCACCATTGATGTACCAACTCATGCGTTCCTGAGTCGCTGCCCATGCCAATAAGACGAAGCACAAGCAATGTTGATGGCAGCTCGTCCTCGTCTGCATCGTCCCACCATGTGATTGCACAGTCGCCAAGGCTGTCGGTGAAGCTCACTCCGTTGGCAACGATGGAAGTCAGTGTGACGGGCAGTTCCACAGCCTCAAAGTCGGCGCCGTCGGCAGGGTTGAACGACAACAGCCCGCTTCCTGCGGCAAAGAACTTCTTCAGGTTCGACATGGCGCTGAGGTCAATCGAAGTCACGCCCGACAATCCTTGGATGTCAAACCATTCCATGCGCGACAGCTTGTCGAGACCAGTGAACGCGATATTGTCGTTCAGGTTGATTATGCCTTCGGCCATGTCTTCCTTGCTGATGCCAACGACGCATTTCTTCAGCAGCGTACCCGTAACCTCGTCATAGCACTTGTCAAGTTGCACCGTTGACCAGATGTATCTTGCGATTTCATGCAGGTCGATGGTGTCCAGCTTGTCGCAGGCGTAGATTTGGATGGGGTCGTTACCCAAGATTGGCGTTGGCGACTGGATCTGCATACTGAAGGCATCACCCTTCTCGTAATACAGACCAGACAAGGCGATGTCTTGGGTTTGGCCGTAGCCGAAATACGAAGTGGCACCGGCCACGAAATACATCGTGTTCTGGTTGTTGGCACCACCGGCACGCACATACACGCTCTTATCCTTGAACTCGCCGACGGCCCATTTCGCATCCCAATAGTCATAGGAAGTGCGCTCGAACCAGTGACGGTGCGAAGTACGGTCGCCCTGGAACATGGTCAGGTAGTCGTAACCGTTGAAGTACGGCTCCACATACTTGGTCATGCCATCCTTGTTGTAAAGCGACTGTGCCCACTTCTGGACATATTCCTCGTCCTGCATCTTCACGATGTTGTCGTAGGTCCACCCTGCCGCATACAAGGCTTGGTCAATCTTATGCACGGCATCCATGAACTCGTCGTTGTTTTCGAGAGCATCCCACAACCACGACGAGTTACCTTCGGTGTCGCGGCCAGAAAGCACATAGTTTCCGTTCTGCATGGTGTCGCGGTCGGTCATCGGCTCCGCGTCGCAGGCACCAGACTGCTGCAATCCACATTGCATATCGACATCCCACCATTTCGGAATCCACTTGCCTCCGGTGCTGTATCGCGTCCATTCGAGGTTACGAACCAAAGAGTCGGAACAGGTGTTGCGCATCACACGGCTGTAATAGGCCGCAGTGTGCCATTTGTCGATAATGTCGAAGATGATGGCGTCGAATGCCGACTGGTTGTTGTATGTCGCGGCGATGGGCTTCACAACCTCTTCGCCAAACTCCTCCCAATAGTCATCCACGTCACCGCCGTCAGCGATGATGTCGTCCGGATCCGGGTAAATAAGCTCATAGGCCATTTCCCTTGCCGAAGCGTTGGCATCCCAGCCGTTTGCGGAAGTAAAGAGCGTGTAGATGTCGTTACGCAGGTTCTCGACCTGTCTGCAACCCTCGTTGTCCCAAAGGCGCGTACCCTTGGTGCCAGACTTGAAGTCGTATGGGTCAAGCGTGCCGTCGGTGGCAATCTTGTCGTAGATACTCCTCATGCCGTTGGCATAGTTGGCTTTCTTCTCCTCCATGATGACATACAAGCCAAGCATGGTGTAAGGCGTATTCTCGTTCGCTCTCCACACAACGACACACGGCCTTGAATCAGGCACATAGTTGATGTTGTAGGGGAACTCATAGTCCTTCGCCTCTCCTCCATGCCGTTGCGCCATGTCAGAAGCATACTGCCCGCTCAACACATACTGCTGGGCAGGGATGCGAAGCACATACTCACCGTTGACCTGCGCCTTTTTGTAAGTTTCGTTCACCATTCGCAGGAACGAACCGTTGTGGCAGCAAGACGAGTCCATCGGATTGGCTTGCAGGCGGAATTTCTTCTCCGGGATATTGCCCTTACGGAAGGCCCATCTGTTCTTATAGAGCGGGTTCCCGTCACGGTCAAACACCACATTGCCGTTCTTGTCGAGTTTGACGTGCATTGATGGAGGCATGTGCAAGCCCAGCGTCGACTGACCGGCATTGCTGAACTGCGCGTTCGAGCAACTGATGTTCAACTCCGGGTTTTCAGGGAAGGTGATCTCCATCGCTCCAAATATGGTAGCCTTGGACTGTGTGGCAATCATCGGCGTGACATCGCCGGTAATCTTCACCAGCGGCACCATCCCTTCGATCTTGTCGATGTCAACGGTAGAAACGGAACCGGTCTGGTAGATGTTGTTCTTGGCAATCATGGCGGCCAGGTCCTTGCCGCTGTCAATGATGTAGTTGTTCAATTCCTGCACCTCGTTGATGACGGCATCGTAAGTACGCAGGTAGAATATCTTGATTCCAGCCTTGCCGTCGGCATTGCCGATGCGGATCATGCCGTAGGTGTCGTTGGTATCGGCCATGCGACCGATATTGAAATTGTCCGTGATGTCATATACCACGGCGGGAGCCAGGACACCGTTATTCGAAACCGTCATAAAACGCGGGTACTGCGTGTGCCCTTGTGCGTTGGGATGGGTGATGAAAGCCAGCTTCACTCTCTCGTCTGCCTTGAAGCGTGCCACAATCTCAGTTCCTGCACGCGATTTCAGGACCGCCTTGGTCGGATAGATGGTCAATGCTGGACCGATAGACGGGTCGCCGATCTGGAAGATGACGGCATCGTTCTCGTCCACGTTGAACGACATGAAGTCAATCTCAACTACATTGCCGTTACGACTTTGCACTGCGATTTCCTCTGCAAACGGCTTGTTGTTGATAAGGCCAGTGGCTCCGTTGTTGAACACCACGGCGTCGTCGAAATAGCCCGAGTTGCCATTGAAAGGCATGTTGCTGAACTGACAGGAATATCCCCTGTCGGCCCACGATTGGAGTGTTTCTTGCGGCTCGTCGTTTGAACGGCCAAGGCCGCTCAACTTCATCGTCAGACCCTCTCTCGCCTCGAATATCTCCGTGTTCTCGCTGATGGCGATGGAATACGAAGGCTCGATGACTTCGCCGCCAATAAGGGCTTGAAGTTGATAGGTCCCGTATTCGGTAGGCATGAAGGTCAGCGGGTCTGGCTTGCGGTCGGTCTCGGCATGGACAACATCGGCATTTCTCGTCGCCAAGGTGGTCTCGTTGCCGTTAGCAAACAGCCTCCATGTGATGGTTGCCGACTGTTGCTGCACATCACTTGAATAGTAGGCCCAATTGAGGCTCTTCGTGATATATTGCTTTCCTGTGAGGCCAGGCTGTTCGCCGATAAGCACAGGCTGTGTCCTCGGGAACACATTCTCAATGAGAATCACAGTCTGGTCGATGCCAGTGATGACAAACTCATAATACAGCAGGTTGGAAAGGAAGATGCTGTCGCCAGCCATCATTTCAGCCTGCACCTGCAAGGTGTGTTTGCCAGGCTGATACCTCCCGTCCGTGTTATTGAAGATCTGCGTCCTTGTCGCCGACGATTCAAGTTGCGAAACCGTTGAGGTGCCTACTATGGAACCGTCGATGTAGAAACGCACTGTCTTGTCGGCCTGACCAGTTACGGTATAGGTGCAAGAGAAGTTCATGTTCGGCAGGATGCTGCGCGAAATGTCGAATGTCGTCGAAATCTTCAGTTGCACGACATAGTAGGTCACTACCGTTGTCCTCGTCGCACCAGTGGAACGACCGCGAAGGTGTATCGTGATGGTGTTGGTGCCAAGATGCAGAAACTCGTCGATGTTCATATTGACCGTCGTTCCTGCGTTGTAGATCTTCGAGGTCTGGTGCGTTCCGCTCGTGCTCTGGAAAGTATAGTAGGCGTCAACCGACTCAGGAAGCTCGCTGCCGTTGCCATCAACAGTCTTGAAGGAATAGCCGATAGTCACGCCGCTGGTCTTGCCGTCGTCACCGATTAGGACATACTGGTTGTCTTTCAGCGACATGAAGGAAATCGTATAGGGTGCCGGAGCGGTGAAGCCCTCGGTGAACTCGTATGCCCTGATCTCGGGATGTTCGTCGAGGGTGCCGTTCTCGTAGGCATCAACCCACGCCATCATCTTCGCCTCGTCAGGAAATTCGCGATACACACGGTTTCCTGCGTCATACCAACGCACGAAAGGCCTCTCATCATGGCGGATGAACTTCTGCGCGAAGGTGTTGTTGGCAAAATAGTCCTTCAGTTGTGTCCAGGCGGCAAGCCACTTATCGGACAATATCGGTATGTTGATGGTTTTTTTAGCCATAGCTTGTTTCTATTGGTCGTTGCACTTTTCAATGTAGCCGTCCGAAGTCTGGCACACATAGCCGTCAGACGTGAAGATGAAGCCCGTCAAAAACTCCCAAACGGTCACGAGGCCGCTCCTGATTTCAACGAGCTGTCTTCTGCCAAACTTGACGTCTACTACGTCTTTCCGATTAAATTGAGCCATTGCCTTTCAGGAACAAAACGGCATTGATAATGTCCTCCCATGTGCAGGAAAGGATGGTTTCGCCAGACGGGGCCTCCCAACCGTTGGTGGAATCCCATGTGCAGGGAGAACCTTCCTTGGTGAGCGGGATATCTTTGAAGTCATCGTCTTGGGTCGGATAGTCGGTCTTCCCGCTGGCCGCCTGAGCGATGGTGCCACGGGTAACGGCAATCACCCTACCGTCGGCCTTGAATCTGTAATCTCCTGTATAGAGAGATGTGTGCTCATTATTGAATGTGCCAAACTCAAGGCCCTGCCCACCCTCTGAATCGTACTGTCCTGCTTGTCCGATGGCGTTGGTCCTTGAACTCTCGAACTTGATCTTGTTCTCGTTGTGGTTGCTGTCCTCACCACAGGGCTGCAAGGCTATGCCTCCGTGCTCGTAGCAACGTATGTCGAACGAGCGGCCTTTCATCTTGGTCTGGCAGTAGTGCTCTCCGGCAGAAGAGTCCTTGACACCGGTCTTGAACTTCACGTCGTATTCGTTGATGTCTGCTGCGCCCTTGGTGTTGAACTCCATTTCGGTCGAGTTCAGCTTCAACCTGATGGGCAACTCGCTTGCAAGGTCAACACCTTGGTCGTCAACACTGACCAAAGCCTTGACAAGCACTTCGTCCAAGTCGCCAGTATGGTCCGCAAGCAACTCTATCTGTCCTCCATCGCCTGGCTTCACCTTGACATGTTTCGTCGGCTCGACGTTGATGCTTTTCGGCGATGTGATTTCGAGGTTGTTCTTCGAACTCAGCGTGATGAGAGCGGCAATCTCTGCTGCCAACTGTCCCACTTCAACGGTGGTCTCGTTTCCTTGGTCGTCTATGACTTTGATTTGCTTAATCATTGCATTCTGTTTTTATCGTTAGTTTAAGTGTTTGTCAAAACCAATGTTTCCGATGACAATGCGCCTCTCACGGTCAACGTCTCGCCGTCTTGCGACAGCGAGGCGCCTTGTATCGTCATCAGCTCGCCGCTGATGGCTGCCTGTTGAGTCTGTTGTTCCTCTTCCTGCTGTTCCTGCTGCGCCGAACTGGAGAATATCAATGTCTCGCCATCTGACGACAGCGATCCATGAACCGTAAGGGTCTCGCCGTCTGCCGAAAGCTCTGCGCCTTGTATCGTCATCAGGCTGCCTTCTATGGCAATGGTCTGCTCGGTCTGTGGCGTATCGCCGCCTCCGGGTTCATCGTCTTCGTAGATATAGTACAGCCAGTCGTCGTGAATCTGGTTGCTGGCTACCAATGCCGCATACTCGCTTTCAGAGCCAACCCACTTCTTGTGGATCAATTCTTCGTGCTCGTTGATCAATTGGATAATCGCGTTAAACTCCGCAGCAGTCAACCTGCCCTGCGCAGTAGCGCCCAAGTTTTGAATCTTATTTCCGAAATCTAACGCCATTGTCAGAATGTTATGGGTAAGTAATACGGGAATTGGTTGTTCTCCATGATCAGGTCGCACACAAACATATCCGTTGATATAATAGTGTAGTCAAGGGTGATTTGTTTTGCGTTCCTGTCAATTTCGGGCATGATAATGTTACCTGCTCCGTCCTCAACGGCAAGCCACCAGTCCTCCACTTCGTTGTCGGTGTCTGGCAAGCTGTATTTGTGCCACCTGAACCCGAGCGCCGGTGGTATTTCTTCCATCAGCTCGCCCTGGTAATACACATTCGCTTCCAAAACGGTATGGCACACACCACTTCCAAAAAGCTCACCTTGACGCGACGTGATTCTCACCTCGTAGCCATCCAGCCTCTGCTTCCTGATGGATATGGTGTCGTAATAGATATTGCCGTCTATGTTGACTTCATATTTCAGCACAAGCACGTTGGGTGAATAGTCCCATAAATACGAATCGTGTGCAAGAACAAATGTCTTCAGTTTTGCGTTCGGTATAGGATAGAAGTTGAGTCCGTCCGAATAATACCACTGCCTTTGGTCGGCCGTGCTCGACAGGTTGGTTTCGGCTACTGTCAGTGTTATGGCCTCTGGTGTCACCATCGCAACGCCAAATTCACTGGATATTACGAAAGTGTCCTGCCCTGTTATCCGCACAGCCCTGTGGATAAACTCCTCTGGAGGTGTTCCTCCGATGTTGTCCCAGGTCAGCTTCACGCCTTCGCCGAAAGTCACGTTGCCGTCTTCGTCCCAAACGATGTTTGCGTTGGCCAGATGTCCGCTTCCGTCGTTCCTCAGCACAAAGGCATTGCCTCTCGCTCCGATGCTTCCGTTGCCGTCGTAATTGAGCCGCAACAGCGGGTTTTGAATGGTTCCGCCTATGCCGCCACGGGCAAACCACGCACCGTAGTCGTCGGTATAGTTCAGCTTGTTGTCGGTAGGCTGGTATTGCGTTGCAGTGTCGCCAAGCTCGACCTGTGGCGATGCGAAGAACATGACATCCTCGTCCGGCATGATATGGTCCTGCGCAAGCACGGCCTCGTTGTTAGTCACCTCACGCGAAGGCGTGTCGATAAACGTCGGACTCAGCGTGATCAGCATGTCATCCTCGGCATTGGCAGGCTCCTGCAACTTGAACGAAACACTCTGCCTGTACCATGCGTGTGCCTGTGAATACGGGATTTGTAAAATGCCTACCAACGACCCGTTCTGGTAGATGGAAAGCAGGCATTCCTTCTTGGCATATATCCAACACGAGAAACAGTATTCGGTTCCGATTCTCGGCATAAGCCAGTCGCTTCTCTGTGCCGACATCGTGGCATCTCCAGTCAATTCATACACCTCTCCCATGCCTGTTGGGTTGGCCATGTTTTCCGAAGGCTCAATGGAACCCAAAAACGCGGGCATGATTGAATTGAGGAATGCGTTCCTGTGTATCTTTCCTGCATAGAAAGTTGCCCCGAAACCGTTCTCGTCACCTGCGGTCAACGTGCCGGACACATGAGCGGAACCAGAGGCGAACATCTTTTGAAGATAACCCCCATACCCGTCAAGACGACCGAACACTGGATCCACGATGCCGTCGAGCTTTCCTATCCTCGTCTGGCTCGCGTCGCCAAATGATGAAACGCTCGAAAGCAGGATGATGTTCAAGTCCGCAATCCATGCCTCGTCGTTGGCGTAAAAATTCCTGAAAGCCACGGACAGGGTGCGCAGATGCCTGCCAGAGTAGTCTACGGTGATGGCGAAGAACTTGTACTCCCAATCCGTTGTGACCTCAAAGTCTATCGACCCGTCGGTCTGCAAGCCGTTGATGTATTTCAGCGACACATTGGCGTTCATCCTTTTGCTCGCCTTCACCTTGAATGACACCAATACACGGTTCGGATTCGCTATGTAGTTGTAGAAGTCCTGTCTGATGCCGATGGCCTCATTTTGAGGCGCGTTTTCTCCAGTTCTTGTGATATGGCACACCCTGCCGTTGCCGTCAAGTGACGACATGTATTCGGAGGTGATGTATTCGTTTCCTATCGTGACATACTGCGTCTTGGAGTCGATGGAATCGGTGTTGGCTATGTTTGTCGGCCAGCACAGGCTCATATTCCTGCCTATGCCGTCGATGACATCCATAAAAGGCGCGTCCGAATCCGATGCCGTGAGGTACAAGGCTCCGCTCCTGTCGGTGTCGAAAAGGCTTGTCACCCTGACGAAATCAAGCAGTTGGCTGGTTTGCGGAGCGTCACCTTCAAGAAGTGCGCCGATGAAATAAGGCTGACGAATCACATCGTTGGTCTCGGCATCTACTGTTTCCTCGATGCCATAGCCCAAGACGCACATCAAGGAATAGACGACATTCTGGCCGTCGAAATACTGGCGCCTAACGATGTCGCCGGTCCTCAACCCCTGCGTCTTCTTCGAGTCTGCGTCGAGCAGAACCTTGAACTTCCGATAATTGAATACAGCCATATCAAACGATTTCCGTCACGGTGTCACCAGAACATGAGTCGCTGACCCACAAGGAGCCGTTGGTGGCCGAAATCTTCTGCACCTCCAACTCATAGACCCGCATCTTCTTCCTTACGACAAGCGAATCAAAAGTGGCCTCATAGCCGCCGTACAGTTGGTCGGGCTTGACAGCCCATCCGTACCCGGCAAAACCACTTGCGAAAGTAGGTGAGCTTATGCTGCCAGAGAAGGTGCCGTTGCCCGAATGGTATATGCCTCCAACGATGCCTTCGAGGAAAACTCCGTCGTCAAAGAATAGGACATTTTCGCCCAGTTTGGTTTTATACTGCTCCCCTATTATGGAAAAAAACTCGGCCTCGACAGGCTTTCTGAAAGAGAAAAATTCAGCGTTCTCGTCGTCCAAGTCTATACCAAGGCTTGCCGACCACGACAACGACCTGTCGGCGAACAACGATGTCGTAGGCTCAAACGAAAACACGATGGGCAACCGCTCCAAGGTGTTCATGTCGTTCACCACATGCTGATACGGAAGGTCTATCTTCGCCTCGTATTCGCTTGCCCCTATGGATAATGACGGGCCGTTCACACTGTTCAAGCGGATGAGTTTCTGGAACACCACGCCGCAATCCGACTGAGAACCGAAATAGGTCTGCAATACCGTAGGCCCTGAAGTGGCACAACCAGCGCTCAACGAATTGGGAAAGTTGCCGTCGCCGAACCTCGAAACGATACGGAAGGTGTTTGCGTAGTTCCAGATGTCGGAAGCAAGAAACACCTTCGTAGTAAGCATGTTGCCATCCGAAGCGCCAAGGTACATGTTCATACCAGGGGCGCCGAAATCCACCCTGTATTCGTTGTTGTTATTGGCGTCACGATATGCTTTCAGGATGGGATGACCGTTGTAACTCAATCCGGCACCGCCTTCCAAGTCAATCATCGACTTGAGATTAAGCCACTTGTCGGTGATTACGCCGTTGCTCTCCACAACGACAGACTGGAACATCACCGTATTGTCGGCGCCCAACTCAAAGCCGTTCAGGGCGCTTAACATGCCGCCGAACGACTGGTCGCCGTGAACGGTAAGGTCGCCGAACACTTCCATGTCGTCTGACGCCCAATCCACATACTGGTTGTTTGCATTCCCGGCATGGTAGTACACATGGCCGTTGTTGGTGATGGAACTCTGACCGACAACAACATCGCCAACGGTTATGCTTCCAGTGCTCTCAACGGCACCGTCAAGCACAATGTTGGTTCCTGCAAGAACTATATCGCCCGTGGAATCATCCTTATATAATGTCTGGTCGTTGCCGAAATAAATACCATCGTCACCAACAACAATCTTACCAGTGACTTCCGCATCGCTGTCTACAATGAGCGTCCCGTACACATGAGCGGTATTGACATTATCGACAATGGTCGTGTCGAAAATCTTCACATTGTCGAAACCTGCCTCGAAACCGTATCTCGCCTGAAGCAAGCCCAACATACTGTCGCCCGCACGGGCCAAAAAGCCGCTGGTGCTCCCGCTACCGCCACCACTGCCGCCACCAAGTGACGAGAACACGGCCACGGCAGAGTTATAGGCGGCATTTCTCATCTGTATCTCGCTGTACGATGCCAAGCCTGCATTAACCCTGTCGTAATACTCCTGTGTCAAGTCACCGTTGGCTTCTATCTCACTTGGAAGCGGATCAAAGCTGGGAGTATCAACGTCATTGGCCGCAACCATGTTGTTGTAGTACCTCGTATAGAGGTCGTAGATGGCGGAATCTTGGCTGAGATTCGCAATGCCTGGATTTAATACTGGTAGTGCCATTACTTCTGTATCTCCACTTTACGGGTTAGGAATTGACTTGTTGCACTCTTCCATACGGAAATCTTGGTTTTCAACGCTATCAATTGTACGATGGTAGGCGGAAGTACGGGCTGTGGCCCGATCTTGGTAGTGACCTTGATTTGCGAACAATAGTCGACAATATCACTAAGGATGTCAGCCAGTTCCTCGCCAAGTACAGCATGGCTGGTTCCGGAATCCTTTCCAAGATATACCACTGAATTGGTGACTTTCACCATTTCATTTCCGTTCTCCATCGTGTTCTCGCTGTCCTTCAGTGTGGTCTTCGACTTGCCGCGCTCCAACACGATTTCCGACTTGTCCATGTGCATCGTCGATTCGTCGCTGTCGCTGACCTTGATGTCCAAAGCGTCGCTTTTCATGTCAAGCGATGTGGTCTTGCTGCCGTCCTCGTCGATGACCTCGGTCAGGACCTCCTCCTTGGTGTAGGTGGTCTTACCGGAAAGACCTGTGGCCTCCAATTCGTCCACATCGGGCGAGTTGTCGTCGTTCAGGTTCAGTTCGTCGCGCTCCACAACTCCGATGGTCACTTTGTCGCTCGACTCAAGCTGGATGACATCGACATGCGAGAACATCGAGACATACTCTATCTTCGACACCGGGTCTTTGACGATGACCACCTCAGAATACAGCTTCGGCACGATGACATAGCCGTTGGGGTTCGACTCCAACGCGCTCAGGTACACACCTTCGTGGTAGCCGATTTTCTCCCCCTTGAACTCCTGTTCGTCAAGGTATTCCTGCACGTCGATGGTCAGGTCGTCGTTCACCTTGGCGACATAGCCGGTGATGCGCCTTGAACCGTACACAAACCCCTGATTGGGGTCGGCGATGCCTTTCAGCGCAATCTTCCTGATGGCTTCCGATATGTCGTGATGGTTGCCAACCGACGGGTCGTTCTTTCTATTTATAGTCTGGTCACTCATCGTCGTTCTTCAATGCAATGCAATATGGGAGTTTCAACACTTTTCTGTAACCGTCCACGCCGAAGCGCGTCACCACCTCTCCAATGAGGTAGACGCCGTTCTTCGCCGACTGTCTCGGGTCGGCAAGTTCAACCTTGCCACCCGTGTATATCTCCTGGTCACTGAAGTCGCCAAACAGCGTCAGCGTTCCGTCCATGCCGTTTTGGTTGTAGCTCTCGAAATACTCTATCGCCTCGGTCTTCAGTTTGTCCTTGGTCAGTTTCTCGGTGTCGGAATGGAAATCCACAACGGTGTATTTCTTCAAGTCGACCTTCGAACCTTGGCTCGACTGCCCGGATTTCTTCGATTTCTTGCTCTGGTTGCTGTCGTTGACAACACGGTATTTCTCGGCAGCGGGATTGGTGCCGTATTCGGGATTGAGCATCAGGACAAGATGTAGGTGCTTCCCCGACGAATCCGTTCCCGTGGCGCGTACAGCAAGGAACAAAGGGTCTATCCTTGAAAGCGTCAGACCGTTGTTGGCCACATGATAGCCAAAATCGACGACTGGAACCGTTGTACTTTTCTCCATGATCTTGATAACCGAGTCATCCTTGGCGTTGGTAAGGTATGACTTGGCAACGGCAAGATATGGCGTGTCGTTTTCAATTACCACGAAAGAGTGGAGTTTCTTCTTGCTCCATGAGGTCAGCAACTCGTACACCGTCATGTTGTCGTCAGGACTGAACTTTCCTATGTTCAGGTTTTTATCCTTTGAGGCTGGTAATAGTTCAAGCCCTGTGTCTTCCAATAGTTTGTATTTTCCGTCCGATGCAAGGAAGTCGTTCACCTTTAATCCCTTTACGGAACCAATGCGCGGGCACATCACTTTTTTCAGCATGTGTCCCAAGTCCTCGCACTTGATTTCAATAGGTTCCTCAATGCCGCACTTCACGATGTAGCCGTCAAAAGTGTAGTTCATCGCCTGTATGTAGTCTTGCTTCAACGAGTCCGTGTTATAGATATTCTTCCGTCCGTCACCGACCTTTGTCAATGCGGCAATGGCAGGGTCTGTGGTGTAGCCAAGCTGGATCCTTATCCGTCTTCCGACGGAGAAATCACCTACCCTTGCAATCTGCGCCTTCGACTTGAGGACTTCCACAACACCAGTGCTGCTCATCTTGATTTCATCGACAGATTCTTCGGCATTGATTTCATCCAAGGTCTTGCGCAGCACGGTCCCTTTCGGGAACTTCACCTTGGCTGTTCCAATCACATCGGTGAACGACTCCGAAATCTCCACCGACGACACCTCTGTAATCATGTCGCATTGTGCCGGTATGGTCATAAGGCTCGACGCATCGTTGGCATCCCACAGCCTGATAAGGCAGATGAGAATCTTGAAACTCGGCTGGTCTGCTACTGCTTTCATCATTAGATAATATCTCCTATCAAGTCGGCGATGCTGTAGTCAAGGCCGGTGAATTTGAGTGCCGTGTTCAATGCCATGCGCACAATCCTGTCAGGGCTGTTCTGCTTGATCTTATAGTCTATCAGGTCGATGGTGTCTGCCTCAACCACAACATCAGTGTCGGGTTCAACGGCCACGCAGGTCATCGAATAAGGCTGCACATTCTTGCAGTCCTGCCGTTCAAGACGGAAGTCCTCGATGAGAAGCCGGTTGACATTGAACTGGTCGAATATCATGTTGTTCACCTCGATGATGCCGCCGTATTCCACAATGCTGATAAGTTTCTTCACGTCGTTTTCAGGGTACATGTCCGGGATGTTCGACACGATGTTTCCGCTGACACTGAACACCAGGTCGCCGCCACTCACTAACTCCTTTCTGGTATAGTCGCGGCCCTGTACGGTGGTAAGCACAAGGTTTTTCTTCGTCTGTACGGAGATTTGAGGCGCAAGGTCGATGAACACAACATGTTGGGTTGTGAAATTCTCCTCAGCACTTCCTCCTGCACTTTCATTCGTGCCGTCAAACACAGTTCTCGTTATGATATTCTCACCTTTATAGTGGAGTATCATCGCCTCCCTTACCACCTGCATACGCTCGTCATAAGCGCGAAACGTCCTTCCGTCAAGCTCCACTTCACCATATCTGTTCGCGCTCGCATCGCGCTTGTTATCTATGATTTTCTTCCTTTCTTGCTGCTTCTCGCGGATTTTCTTCAACTCGTTGAGCGAACGGTAATGGCTGTAGTGGCTTACCGCCTCCGATACGCTGGCAGCATTGGCGAGGCTCATGCCGACGCGCTTCAGTGCAAGCATGGTGCGTCTTCCGGTCCAGTTGCTGTATCTGATGGCTTCCATCGAATCGGCTGTGGCGGCCCGGGACAAAAGGTAGGCCGCTTGGGTGGCATAGACGAGCATGACACGCTTCCATGCCCCAGAACTGTTGTTCTGATACCACTCCTGAAAACTATCCAACATTCCCATTTTCTTGTCTTTTTAGTTGTTATGCTACGCCTGTGTTGAATTGACCTCCGAACATTCCGGCCACGTCGTCCAGGATGTTGACAAGCGAGTCGTGGACCTTTTCTTGCAGCTTGCCCTCGTCTGCCTCTGCGTCAATCTTGTCTGCTTTGATAAGCGCGTCCGAATTGATGTATATGTTGATCGGCCTATTAACAGTGGCCTGGGCAAACGTGTCATACATCATCCTTCTTTCAGAAGGGCGGAAAGCATCGTTGTTAAGAGGAGGCACGGAATCGCTTTGCTCCCATGCTGGATGATAAAACCATGAATTAAACCCACCACCCATTGCAACTGTAGCATTCCCGTTTGTCGCAGTATTGTTTGTTGCTTCGGGCATGACAGGTCCAACAGGCTTATAGTTCCAAATGCCAGGAAGTGAAGGCATACCTTCTAATTCCCAAATACCCTTCTCGGCGTTCCAGTTGAACATATCTCCGTATGGGTTTGGCGTGCTTTCCGTAGGCGCATTAAACCCACCTTCGATATTTGTTAAGTCTACGCCAAGAACATCTTCCCAGTAATTTCGATTTAATACCGGAAGGATGTATTTCTTTTGTGCATCTGGCAAACTCTCAAATATCTTCAACGCATTGGCAAATGCGGTTTGAGGCATTAACTCCCTTTCCTTGGTGTCTATTGGAACCGTATTAAGCCAAGTATCGAACGCAGCCTTAAAAGTATCATCCCCGAAAGTACCAACATTTTCACCAATGCCACCAAAAATTTGCTGCATATAATTACTTATGACTGAACTTTGCGCAGATGCTTCATTGTCTGAGAAGAACGCGCTTGCTTTCTCCCTGTATTCATCAAGTATTTTTTGAAGCTGTGGAACCATTAAGGCATAATAAGTCGGATTTTGCAACAATTCGGCGTGCGACATTGTTTTATAATCCTCAATCGGAAGTTCTGCTTGCTGACTGAAAGACATGATTTCACCCGCTGGTGTCATGAATTTTTTCTGAAACTCAGCAATTCGCCTTTCCACATCCTGCTCATTACCGATTCCTTTATAAGCATTCTCAAGCCATTGTCCTATGTCTTGGCTGATAATCTTGTTCTCCGGGTGCATGGCGGAAGCGGCAAGTAGAAGACCGTTGTCGTCCGTTAAAGACTTGTACAAATTGTTATGGTATTCAGCGGTTCCAAAACCCATGCCAAGCAATTCCTGCCAACTTGGTGTTCCATAACCGTTGATTTCATCACCAAACATATCTTGTAAGGCTTGTTCCGCCTTTGCATAGTCTCCATTAGCAACCAACTGCGCATACAACTCGTTTTGAAACGCATTGCTTCCTTTACCTGTCAGTCTATCAACAAGCGTTTTGAAATTCGAGTCATTGTCATACATATAGCCTTTTGCTGACGGATTCGCTTCTTCTTCCTCTCCGTTCATGGCTCTGTAATACTTCCTCCAAAGTTCTATGCTTGCGTTCAACCGACTCTGTTCTGATAGCAACACGTTACCTCTGACTCTCATGGTCGACACAAAATAGTCTTGCTGGCTACCAATACTCCACGATTCAACATCAAGTTTTTTCATGCTTTCAACATACAAGTCGGCAGCTTCCTTTGCTTCTCTTACAGCCCGTATGTGCTTAATAATCGCGGCGGTTGCTGCTGCCGCTCCCATAACACCGGCAGTTATCAATCTCGCTCCTGGTATTGCCATAGAAGACAAGGCAATACCGCCCAAAGAGCCAGCAATACCACCTATCGCTCCAGCCCAATCAGAATCAGGAGCAATGGCATTACCAAGATACGACCCAACTACTGCACCAGCCATTCCAGACCAACCAGCATTTCTCTGCATGTTATTTGCGCGTGCAACACGTTTATTATAAGCGGCAAGTTGCTTTGTATAAACGGCGTTCGCTTGCTGAGACATAACTGGACCAAGCAAAGATATTTGCGTTGGATCCATAGGCATCTTTGGACGAATATAAGGAGCAAGAGTTTGCTTCGGAATGGTAACAGGTGCCAACGGCATCCCTTTCCCTTTTCTTCCAGTGAACCACCATGCAATCAAAGGATTCATTCCGTTAAGCATACCATTGTAAGCGCTGGCTGATGCCATTTGCCCTGTAGCAGCCATTGAAAGGCCAAATACGCCTGGCATTTTACGCTGAATCCAAGGACTTCCTATTGCCGCATTCATAAACGGTTGCAAAGTGTAGAGAAGCGCGTTCCCGACCATTTTACCAGACCCAACGAGCAACTGAATGCCCTTCAAAATGAGCTGGAATTTCAGAAAACCATTGATAAGTGGCTTGAATCTGTCATAGAATGTGACTATATGCTTTGTAAACCACAGCAAAGTATTCCCCAGATCTGCCACAAGGTCAAATACAGACCTGAGCAAATCCGTAAACTCCGTGCTTTTCAACCAAGAAATACCCCGCTGTAGATACCCGCGAATCTTCCCGTCGTTTTCCTCAAACACCTTCAATCCGCCCTCCTGGAACGCCGACTTCAACTGCGCCCACATGCCAGCGATGGTGTTCTTCTTTTCTTCGGCAAGCCTCTCTGAAAGGCCCTGCGACAAGAAGTTCTCCTCAATAACCCTGTTCCACTTCTCGACGCTGTTCATCAGTACACCGGCTCCAGAAGCCGCAGTCAGACGGAACAGCCTGAACACGTCAACACCACCAAACTTCCTGCGTATCTCCTCGCTGGCCTTGTCGTATTCCGCTGTCAACTTGTTCCATTCCTCGCTGCCTTCCTGCAACCCCTCAAACTTCGGTGCATATTGCTTCTGCAACGCCTCGTATTGTTCCCTGGCTTTCGCCGACCTTGCGTCGTTGCCGTTGAGCTTGTTGAGGTCTGCAAATATATCATTGATTTCTCTCAGGTTGCCGTAGTCGTCATACCTGCGCACGCCAAGCATGTCCCAATACTTCTGTTGGTTCTTCGTGGGGTTGCGCAGGTTGTTCATGATGGTACGCATCGTAGTACCGGCCATCGTCGCCTTGATACCTGCGTCACCCAAGACACCGAAAGCTGCGGCAGCAGTCTCAAACGGGACATTGGCAAGATGCAGCATAGAACCAGACATCTTGAATGACTCGGCCAGTTCCATCAATGTCGTGTTCGACATGGTGAAGGTTCTGGTCATCACATCTGCGGTCTTCCGCATGTCCTCCGGCTTGATGCCGTAGGCAGTCATGATGTTGGTCATCACGTCTGCCGTTTGGCCAAGGTCTGTGTCGCCAATCAAGGCAATGTCTGCGATAGGACGAATCGACTTTTTGATGGCATTGAGGTCAAGACCGGCCATTGCCAAGAATTTCACTGCATCGGCAACCTCCGGCGCGGTGAACTTCGTTTCCACGCCCACCTCTCGGGCGATGCGTTCAAGGTCAATGAAATTGGCGTTGAAGTTGCCACCCTTATAGTTGGTCTTAAGGATGTTCTTGGCCGTCTGCATGATATTCTCATAATCAGTCGACTGGCTGATGATGTCACGGATGCCGGAACCGATTGCCGAAATACCGTACATCAGTCCCATGCCCTTGAACATGTCAAGCATGGCCACGTTGCCCAGACGGGTAGGACCCAACACCTGGTATTCAAGGTTTCTCGGAACAAGAGGCTGCCCGGCTCTCGAACCGACAAGCGGTCTCGGTGCCTGTCTGCGAACAGGTGCAACAACGGGCGCCTGCCTGTTGCCGCCACCGCCTCTACCGCTACCATTGCCAGCAGGATTTCCGACCACTCCTACGTTGACCTTGCGGGCCTCGGTCTGAATCCTCTGAATCTTTTTCAGAATCTTGTCAAGGCTTCGGTGGGCATTAGCCGTGTCGATGCTCATCTTCAACGGCTTACTGAATTTCCCGACGATGTTGTTGAACGTAGCCTCGAACTTCTTCAGGTTCTCTGCCGCAGCAGTCAGCTTACTCGCCGCTTTCGAAAAGTTCGCAATCCCCGCAGAAGCCCTGTCCTGCAAGTTAATTATATAATCTACCTGATATGCCTCGCCTGCCATTGTGTGAACATCCTATTTTCTTGTTAATAGTGTCAAAACCCGCTTTCCGTTTGCAGACAGCACACAAAAAAAAGACCCGCCGTGACAATCGTCACGGCGGTGTCCTTCCCTTGATAATGAAGATTTAACTGTCTTTGGCGTCGCCTGCTCCCATCATGGCACCGATAGCGTTAGCCTTCATCAGCATCATCTGCGAATGTAGCCACTCGGCATCACCAGAAAGCTCGGCGAACCGCTCGTCATCAATTGTATCAATGTCTACATCTGGAAAGTAATGGCGAATCAGAATCAGTCTCTGCCTGATGTAGTCGTCTTTCCTTACTTCCCAGCTTTCGATAAATTTACGAGCTTGCCCTGACGCATCTTGATGATTTCACTCAACTGGCCCATCAGTCCGAACAGGAACAGCGAGTCGTCGTCGATAAGCGCCCTGTCGCCGTCGAGGAAACAGTCTCTCGCAAGCGTACGCATGGCCACAGCCTGGTCCTTCTGCGAAGCGGCAAGGTACTTGCTGAACTCAACGAACGAAGGCTGCTTGAAGTAGCCGATGTAGACATCCTTCTCGTCAAAGTCGGGGTCGCCCTCGACGGCTAACGGGAAAATGCGTTTCTTGGGGTTAGCGGCCTTCAGTTCGGCCATCTTGTTCTCGACTTCCTTGATTCTTTCGGGCGTCAGCCCTTCAATGGTGATGGTTTCTTTCTCTTCCATAGTCTGTTGCTTTTAATGATTAGTGTGTCGCTTATATAATAGACAGCCCCGTCGGTCAAGGTTTTCCAGAACGCAAAAAAAAGTGCGCCTTTTCAGGGGCGCACTTTTCCACATTAAAAGTGACAGAATCAGAGAAACTGTCTGATTACCCGTTGCCGATAACAATATCGAACGGGTTAAGGTCGAACTCCTTGGTGATGTTGTCATCGTCCTGCTGCGAGTCCATACCGTCCTCGTTGAAGATGCAACCCTTCAAGGTGATCGTCTGCGTGGTCCAACCCTCGCCGTTGCCGGGGTCGGTGCCGGAGGTGCTGACGCCCGTGGAAGTCACAGGGTCGGCGAAGCTGACGATGAGGTCGAACTGGCCGATGTCCATCAGCGAAGCGGCGCCGTTGCGCAGCAGGTCTTGGGTGTGGTAGTCCATCGTGATCTTTGCCTCGCACACCTTGTTGCCGAAGCCACGACTGACACAGTTTCCGCCAAGGCCGTAGTTGTTCTTCACCTCACGCTTCTTGTTCCAGCTCAGGGCGCTGACGCCTTGAAGGATGGTGGGGTTGATGTCGGTGTTGCCAGTCAGGTCTTCTGAGGCGATTTGCACCATAGCCCAGTTGTAGGCCACATTGTTGATAACTATTCCTGCCATTGCTTTACTGTTGTTTTAAGACCAAGCCTTCCTCGACCTTGATTTCCTTCGAGCAACCGATGGGAACGAGGGTGTACGAAAGGTTGAGCCTGTCGTTTTTCAAGATGTTCTGGTTCGCCGGGATGATGATGTTGCCGATACCGCTCACCTCGTTGGCCGCGACCATCAGGTCGAGCACGTCCTTCACGCGATTGTAGAAAATCGCAATCTGGGTCGAGGTCAGTTGGCCCGTTGCCGGGTCAATCTTGATCGGGCTGTTCACATATCTCAGCAAGGCTTTTCTCACGCCACGGCGCGACTTATTGATGACGCGGTTGCGCGAAATCGTGCGGTAGTCCTGGTCGGAGCAGGTGCGGTCGCTGCTGAAGAACACATGTCCCTCATAGCCGACATAGCGGCAGAGGAAGATGTAACCCTTGTCTTCCAGCGTGTCGATCTGAGCGCTCGACAGCGAAGAGTAGTAGATTGTGTTGTTCAGCTTGCCCGTGGTGGCATTGATCGTCGAGTCGCCAAAGCCCAACTCGATGTCGGGGAACTGGCTCACAACGTCGAACTGGCCCACCCAGCCGATGCTCTCGGCCACAGAAGCCACTGCAAGGATGCCCAAGGCGGCGCCCACGTTGCCGACAGGCGTCTTCGAGGTCAGCTTGGCTTGAATACCGGCGACATCGTTGTCGATGGCCTGGCCAAGCAGGACGCTGACATAGCGCTTGTCGATGATGCAAGTCGGGATCTTCGTCAGGTCCACGGTGTCGTAGACGGCTGTCGTCGAAGTCTCGGTGCTGGTGCGGACATAGTAGTCCGTGCTTTCAGCCACGCTCGTCTCGGATGCTTCCACATAGCCGCCGTTTCCGTCCGACTTGTACCAACCCTGCTCGTGCGGGTTGCCAGTCGGTTCGTCAACCACGGTGTAGCTGTACTCCGTGGTGGTCGACGTGGCACCAAGCACCTTGGCGGCGTTGGCGTTGAGAAGGATGCTCACCGGGGCGTTGTAGTCGTTTGCAAGAGAAACCGCAACGGAGTTCAACTCGCCAGCCATGCGCACGCTGTAGAGCGGGCTGGTGTTGTCGATGTGCGACCAAAGGTACTGCTCTGTCCACACGCCGAACTGGTTGATGACGCCGAAAGCGGCCTTCTGCATCGTAATCAAGGCATTCCAGTTGGCGCTGCAATCGGCGAACATCACGAACAAACGCCCGCTGCCGCCTGCAACATCGAAGAAATGCTTGATGTGGTAGTAGGGAACGCCGTGCAGGAAGTTGCTGGTGGCGTCGGTCTCGGCGTCGAAAGCCTTGATGCCAGCGTCAACGGCATCCTGCATGGTGTTGAACTCGACCACCGTGTCCTTGAGAGTGTCGGCAACCGTAGCCGGATAGCCGCTATCCCAAAAACCAGGCTGGCCGGAAATGTCGAACAAGAGACCGCAAATATGCTCGGTATTGTTGGAAACTTCGCTTCCAATGTTACCGTCAGTGTCGGTCATGAATACTCCACCTAATGCCATTATTTTTCAGTTTTGTCGTTTTTGAAATAAGGATTCTTGTACAGGACAGCCTTGCCTCTGATGCTCTCCGGCGTGCCGTTGCGCCAGATGCCTCCGCCCTTTCCAACATACAGGAACTCCATTTCAGGGAACACGGCGAGGGTCTTCAGCACATCTTCCGGGATGTCCTGCTCCTTGGCCACAGGCTCAGGCTTGGTTTCCTCCACCACCTTGGTTTCCACGGCTTCCTCCTCTTTCGGGGTTTCTTCCGTGGTCTCTTGGGTGGCAGGGGCTTCTTCGCCAGCCTCTCCCTGGGGTTCTTCGTCGTGGGTTTCCTCGGTGACGGTTTCCTCCACCACCTTGGTTTCCACGGCTTCCTCCTCTTTCGGGGTTTCTGTTTCAGTCTTCTTCTTTGCCATACTGGTTAAGTTTTTATGACACGGGGGCGTTCGTTTGTTGAGCGCCCGCCCCCGTTGTCAGGTTTGCGTCAAACTCGCTTAGGACACAGTGACGGTGATTTCGGCGGTGTCGCCGGTGGAATCGGTCACAGTCACGGTGTGAGTACCGGTCGGGCAGTCAGCGGCGGCGGCGATGGTGATCGTGCCTTCGCTGATGGAGGCCGTCAGCTTAGCCTGCGAGGACTCCACGCTGCATTGGCCGTTGGAGGCCGACACAGCGACAGTGGTGCTCGCGCCTTGGGCGACGCTGGCCGTGGTTGCGGCGAGAGTCAGGATGTTCTTGTGGTAGGTGGTCCAAACCACAACCTCCGAAGGCAGGATGAAGTTGACATCCATCTTCAGACGCATCTGGAAGAAGTACAGCTCGGAGTTGGCCTGCAAAGGCTCAACCTTCACGGACTCTTCGTCGGTGGCGTAGTCAACACCCATCCACAGGTTGGAGTTCATGTCTCTCGTGAACTTGCCCATGAAGATGGTGTTCTCCGGGATGCCGCTGATGACCACGATACGGTGGCCTTTGTAGCGCATCTTGTTCACGTCGGCGTTCTCGGTGTACTTCACGTCCTTGGCCGTGAGGTAGGCATCGTAGAGGTCCCAAGCCTCCCATCCCATGACGTAGCAGAGGTTGGGGTTCTTGCGGATGTTCTTCGGGCACGACTGGTGCATGGCCTTCAAAGCGGCCTCGACTTGGGCGCCGGTCGAAAGGGCGGTGTTGCCTGCAATGACGAACTTGCCAGAGGCGACCTCGTTCTTTTCGGCATCGGTCGGGTTGGCAGCGATGGCGGCGAGCATGTTGTTGATGACACGCATCACGGCACCGTCGAAATACTTCATCGGGCCAGCGTCGGAATCGCCACCGAGAGTCACGTTGTCTGTGCTGTCGGAAACGAAAGCGGCGTTGGTGCCACCCTTGCGGCTGCACCAGATGGCGTCGCCGATGTACTGGTCCTTGCGGTCGAGCAAGAGGCGCAGCATGGTGGCCTGCACCTTCGGGTCAAGCTCACGGAAGACGAGTTTGCCGTCGGGTTGGAACGGTTTCCAGTAGTCCTCGAAGTCGCGGGGGTTGAACTCCAGGTAGACCATGAAGTCTGCCGGGTCAAGGTAGCGCTCCGAAACCTGGTACTGGTTGAAGTTGCCGCTGCTGTTGCCACCGTGGGTGGAAGTTGGCGTCGGCTGGTTGTCTTGGATGATCTTGCCCAAGCTCATGTGAGGAAGGACCTTTCTCTTCTGGATGCCGGGCTCGATGTGGATCAGGCCTTCCTTGTAGGTGTCGTTGCCCTGTGCGGCATAGACTAACAAATCTTCAAGGACTTCGCCTGCGTAGGTGTTACCTGCATAATTGATAGTAGCCATTCGTTCTTGTTTTGTTAGAATTTCTTCAGTTCAAAGTTCTTACCCACGACCTCAGTCACCTTCTCCTGCATCTGCTTCTCGGCGTCGGTCAAAGCGGCTTGGGCTTGCTCACGGTTCTCCGGGTCTTTGGCGATTTCCTCGCTGACGACCTTACGACCTTCGATAGAGGCAAGGGTGGCCTTGACCGTATCGAAGTTGTTCTGGGCCATTTGAATCCACGATTCCTTGGCCTCGGCGGTAATCTTGCCTGCGGCGACAGCAGCGTCAACCACAGACTCGATCTCGGCTTTCAGGGCGGCGGCTTCGGCATCCTTGTATTTCTGCAATTCAGCCTTGATGGTCGCCATTTCGCCCTTCATGTTGCTGACCTCGGTTTCCTTGCCGGTGAATTTGATTTTCAGCTCGGAATGCTCTGCCTTCAACGCGGTCAACTCATTCTGTGCCTTCAACAGATCACCTACCTTGGCCGAGACAGCAATCATCGTAGCGTCCTCCTTCAGTCCGAGTTGCGCCACGATTTCTTTGAAATCCTTCTCGTTCATTAAGTGTTGTGTTTGGGGTTGTTTTTTATTGGTAATAGTTTCGAGTTTCGCAATAAGTTTTTCATTGCTGATTTCTGCGGCAATCGAGGTGAACATTTCGCGCACATGCACATCCTTGCCACCTTCCTTGGCCTCGGCCATCACATCGCCAATCTTGTCAGTCACGGCCCTCTCGGTCTCGATGACATGGCTTTCAGGGATGATGCCTGCGTCAACGGCCTCTTGCGCAGAGAAGAAGGTACCGTCAAGGTTCTCCTTGCCGTCCATGATGTCCTTCACCTGGTCTTCGCTCAGTCCGAAGCGCTTCACATAGATGGTTTCAATCTGCTTGCGGAACACCTCGATGGAACGCTTGGTGTTCTCGTCGTCGGTGGCATCCTCGATGAACGGGTTGTGGATCATCAGCAGCGAATAGTCGTGCATGTAGAGGCGCTTGCCAGCAGCCCAGATGATGGAACCCATCGACGCGGCAATGCCCTCGATGACACACTCGGTCTCAATCGGGCAACTGTTGATCAGCGAGAATGTGCTCATCCCGTAGATGACCGAACCGCCCTCGGAGTTGATGGCGACGATAATCTTGCTGGGCTTCACCCATTCCTGCAACCACAGGAACTCTTCATTGAACTCGTTTACGGTCCAGTAATCGACAGGACCAAAGAACCGGATTACGGCAGGTTTGCCCTGCTCGTAACTTCCGACCACATGTTTCAGGTTGTTTACATCCATTAAGCGCTCGCTTTATTAGGCAATAGATGGCACGGTCGAAAAAGGTTTTTTATCCGTTATTTTCCACCCATTCACCGTTAATCCTGACGTACTTTTTCCCGTCTTTTGGAGCGTCAAGTTCTTCGAGAATGCTCAGTACAATGTCTCTCACCTGTTCCTTATTGACCTTTTCTGGAATCTGATCGAGTCTTTCTTCAATCTCTTTACCCGAGTATTTGATTTGGTATGCCATTACTCTGTTGTTGTTATGATTTCGTTGTTTGAGTCAATGATATGTTCGCCGCTGTTCGAGAGCAGGAAAGCGGATTCCTGCCCTACCTCCACGAATCCGGGAAGGTCCTCGTAAAGCGGGTCGTCGTGGTCTTCGTGACCGTTGCGGTGTTCCTCTATCTGGTCGCTGTGGTCGGTGAACGGCGGGACCACGATATAGCGCTCCACATAGTTGCGCTGTGTGTATGCCGTGTAGTCGTTGAACCAGATGTCGTATTCTATCCAGCATGGCTGCAACCCGTCGTCGAAACTCAACGGCTGGTCCCAATATGCCAGTTGGAAACGCTTCGACAGCGCCGGGTACTTCCCTTTCTGCTCCTGAATCGCCCCGTTGATGCGCGAAAACATTTCAAGCACTTCGGTCTCAACCACATCGTCGCTGTTGTTCAGCCGGTTCAGCACATAGTGGATGCGCATCGACCCTTTGCCCTCAGCGATGTTCGACTGTCCCACATTGTAGTTCACGTCGATGAAGTGGATGAATACCGCAGGAAAAACAATCGGGTATTCAAGGTTGCGCTTGCTGCCTTTCACCCTCGCCAGTTGCCCGTTATCGAACTTGATTGTCTTGAAATACGGCGGGCTGTCCGGGTCGTTCTCGTCTTCCCTGATGGTCATCAGAATCTCACGCACGGCATTGTAGGCCGCCGTCAGCGGATTCATCTGGGTTGCTATGACCTCGGTCCCTGCTGTGGTTTCCTCGGTCTGTGTATTGTTCTTGCTTACTATCATTGCCCTACCTTAGTTTATTAATGGAAACCAAAACTCAATGGCACCGCTACTGCGGTATGCGGTATCTTCCTCGTTATCGGGAAACCTCTGAATATCAGATTGGTCAACTTTTGCAGCTCGTTGTCGAGCACTGTCGAGTGTCCGATGAACTGTCGCTGCGCGATGCCTGCCGCCCTTCCGGTCCTGAATGAGCTGTCTGGTGAGTTGTGTACCGCAGCATAGCAAAACCCCTTGTGGCGTGCAGCGGAGCCGAACTTCTTGTGGTCGGTGAAGGCGTGCGCTTGCAGGTGCCTCCCTCCTTTCATGCTCCATCTTCCGTCTACCCTCGACGTGATTGAGTTCTTCAGCGTCCCCGTCTCATGAAGCATAGGATGGTACGGCTTCGGCGTCTTCTTTCTCGGAGGCCACGGCGAGCTTCCGCTGCTGTTGAGCCTGTTGAGGAAGAACGAGCCTCTGAATGTGCTCACGGCAGCCTTCGACGCAGCGACCTCGAAGTTCCATGCGTTCACGTTGAACACATGCTTCAACAGCGCCCATTGCGCAGACACTTGACCTGGTGTCACCTTAATCGCCATTCCAATACCCTTTCTTTATCCGTTCAGTCATGCCTTGCAGCTTCTCGACATCCTCGTCCTTCACATCGAAATAGCGATGCTCGTCGGAGAAGATTCTGCCGCCCTTGGCCACACTTTCCTTGAAAGTCCTGTTGAACCACGAAGGCATCTGCGGCACCTCGTACACCACGTCCTTGACATCGCCGATCTTGCCCTGCATGTTCTCTTCTTCAAGGAAGCAGCGGCATCCATGCTCAATGGGCGGTATCAGCCACTCGGGGAAGATGGCCTTTGGCGCAGAAACGCCTTCCAGTGCCAGGTGCCAGGGCCGTACACGGTCGTCGAGCTGTGTCCTGTAGGTCAGCACGGTTCCGTCTTCGATAAGGTACATCATCAGCGCGATGTGCATCGCGTGTTCAATGTCGCCGTCCTCGATGGCCGCATAATTCAGGTTGTATTTCTCGAAGACATCCATGATGCCGTCAAGCTCGCCTTCCTCCAAGTCCATGCCCCAACCCATTTCGCCGTTCATGTCGTCCATTTCCTCAATCATCTGGTACTCCTCTGCGACAGCGAAGTCGATGATGTTGTCGAAAGCGGCCAGAAGCACGTCACGGCGTTTCTTCTGCTCGTCGGTAAGTTTGGCGACATCCGAATTGAGCAATGCCACTGCGGTCTCGAAGTCTATCTCAAACCCTTTCAGCGCCGCGTCGATGCCGAACCTTGCACGCAAGGCCGCCAACTCCTCAATCAGTTCGTCAAGGGTGATTTGTTCTCCAATGCCTTTGATGAAGTTCTCAAAAATGGCCAACAATGCGGCATACGCCTTTTCGTCAAGGTCGTCTTCCGTCGGCTCTATGTCTTCCTGCGCTTTCACCGGGACGCCGTGTGCCGCCTTCACTGCCTCCCCCTGAAAAAATTTGCAGGCTCTCCGCGACGATGGCCGTACCTCTTATAGTATTCCTCGTCCGTCATGATATGGTTGTCGTCATCATTACCAGTCATGCCGCCACCGCCGCCACCTTCGGGAACGAGGTTAATCTGCTTGCCGACCACCACGCCAAAGGTCTTCTCGATCTCGTCTGCCGACACCTCGTATTTGTCGGTAATGAAATCATACAGTTGGATCTGGTCCTGGTCGCTCATTTCAAGGCGCTTGGCATACTTGAACACCAACCCCTTTTCCAGATAGCCCATAGCCACAAGGCGAGGCAGCACCTCCTCGTTCATCACATTCTCGATGTAACGGCGGTACGACTCCACCCTGTCCCTGAAGATGTCCTGGTGGGCACGGGTGGCACCCACATACGACATCGTGGCACCGGCCATCGACTCTGAGCCGAGGATAAGGTTCGACACGTCGCGGTCGACCAGCTCCATCAGTCCGGTGAACACCTTCTCCGAGTTCGACATGGTGAAGGTCTTGATGTCAACCTCGTCCTGCAATCCGGTGACGATAACCTTGTTCTGGGCCGCGCTTGCGATGTCGTTGGCGAGTTTCTTGCGGTCCGACTGCATTTCCGATACCGTCTTGCCGTGGATAATGGGCTGTCCGTATGTGTGCGAGAAGTTTACATAGTTGGCCAGGGTGAACTTCTTGGCGAGAATCAGCGGCGTAGTGGCCGAGAACAGCCCGAGCGAGCCGCTGTTGATGAGGATATAGTTGTTCTCATACTGTCGGTCGTCGAAGTCCCATCCGGGGAGCCAGATGCCTTGTCTCTGCACGATACGTCTCTGGTCTGGCAGCACATTGCGCCGCTCGATAAGGTTGATGGTCTTCAGCTTGCCGGTCCACTTGTCAATGTCGGGTAGAATCTCGATGGCTGTGTAGCCGTACAGTTTCGCCTCCATGACACCCCTGATCAGCTTGTCGAACTGCGAGCCTTGCACCTTGTCGGTGGCATCCACATCCTTGACAAACTTGCCCTTCTCGTTCACACGACACAACATATAGCGCTCGCCGATGATCTGCGACTCCAATGTCTCGATGACACCTGAGAGGTGGGCGTCCTGCTGTACGCAAGCATCATACAGGTCCATCAGCCTGCCACGGTCGTCCATCACACAGCCGTTAGCGCCAAGCGCGTTCTGCACAGACTTGAACCTGTTGTAGCGCTCAATCTCGCGCACATACTCCTGTATGGTCTTCTTCGAGGTCCTGAAAATGGCCTCCAAAAGCTCTATATTGAATTTCTCTTTGTCAGAGGTGTCGACTGCCATTTAGATGCGGTTTTTTCCTTTGAATAGTCCGCCGAGGCTTCAATTGTTTGCAGAATCATGTCCGCATACAAAAAAAAGCCCTTCAAGGGGGCTTCTTTTTTCATTCAACTAAGTAAAGGACGACCGGCGGTCTTGGTGGCGGCGGCGGTGGCTCTGGCTTGGTCCGTTTGACGAGCCTGACATCCGCCTTGTTGAAGAACCTTGGGCACTGTTCGTCACCTATGCGGTGTTTCTTTGGGATTTTGTTGTAGGGTTTCCTCTTGCCTTTTTTGTCCTTCTCCGAGTCGGGATTGAACCAGATGCAGTGGTATCGGTCGAGGCAGCCTTTGAAGTCGCAGTCTGAGTTGTCTTTACGTCGGGCATTTATCTTCTTTGCCGTGATATAGTCCACGAATACGACGTAAGGCATATCGGGATGTTCCTCCCTCGCCGCCCATCTTTTATCTTGGTCCTTTATCATTTCAACATCGTGTACGTTTACGGCGATGCGCTGCGAGGCAATGTAGATGTATTGGTTTGCGCCTGGTTCCGGCCCGACGGTGGCCGTGAACACCGAACTGTGACTATACGACCTCCTCAACGAGAAATACACCTTGCTCCCTTCAACCCATTCCATTGCGTCAGAACTTGATGGAGTCGAAGACATTGCGCACCTCGTCGTCGGTGATGCCGATGTAGGTCATCGTGACACGAATCGTCGAGTGCTTGAAGATGCGGTTGAGAAGGACTATGCTTTCCTCCGTGCGACCGAGGCTGTCGTAAACATAGCGTCCGAAAGTCTTCCGGAAGGTGTGTGATGAGAAGTTGCCGATGTTGAGGTTGTACCTTGCCTTGAACTCGCGGAACTTGAGGTTGACGTGCTGCTGCGAGAAATGGTGCGGCTTGTGGTAGACGGCGTGTGCCTTGGCGTGGTTGCTCTCGAAGACCAGGTTGTCCAGGTCAGGGCTGCCTTGCAGGACGTAAAGCTCGGCAAGGCGTGCATGTACCGACTCGTTGAAGTTGACCTTTCGTGCCTTGCCGGTCTTCTTCTCGATGACCGTGCATTCGGCGGCGAGCACATCCTTCCATTTCATCGTTAGGATGTCGGAAATGCGGCATCCGGTGCAGAATCCGAGCCGGGCGTAGGTTTCCCAAAGGTATTCCTTGTCGTTGTGGAGGCAGGTGAGCAGGCGTTGGTATTCGCCGTATTCAAGCCATTCTGCCGTGGTGAGTTGTCCTTTCTTTGCCATAGTGTTTGCTTTTTGATATTCACTTTCGGTGGCAAAATTACAAAAGTGAATATTCACGGCAATGGGTTGAACTGGACTTGTTGTCTGCTATTTTCATAAGTTGCTGGACTCCAATGCGTTTTTCTTTTCAGGCTCTTCGCACCAGTATGCCTCGCAGCTCATGAGTTTGCCCTTGGCGTTGCGGACATGGTTGCGGAATCCGATTCGATGGCATCCTTCAAGGAACTTCTGCATGTTTGCCTTGTCTCGCGTTATCAAATCCAGTTCGGCTTTGGTATAAGCGCCGTCGTCACCTTTGGCTTTCGGAGGATATGCCTCGATTATCTTCTTGGCCGCAATCAGTGCTCCGAGGTAGTATGCGCCGTAGTATGCTGTTGTCTGCTCGAATTTTCCCATCTGTGAGATACTATGTATTTTCCGTTGAGTGTGTCACCGACCTTGATTTTTCCTTGGCTGAACAGGTTATTGAGTTCTCTTCGGAGTTCAGTGACGACCGCTGATGACAGTTCGTTCAGAGTCACATAGTCGGGTGCTATCTTACCGACCTTGGCGTTGTGCAACTCGTCGAGTTTCGACATAATGTAGTCTTGGAAGGTCTTGTCAGCCATTTCTTACATCATTATTTTGTCGAGTCCGAATTTCTTGTTGTGCTGTTCCACCATGTCGTGCCAGCGTTTGGTGTAAAGGTCGGTGAGTTCCTTGATTTTAGGGTCCGTTTGGATTTGGAGTTCAAAGGCACCTGTTTTTCCGTTGGCTTCATTTGGCACGAACAACACGATTTGTGGGGAGCTGCTGTATATTTTCATGATGGCTTTCGCAAGCTGGTCGCCTTCGGATCGAATGGTTTCCATGATTTGCTTGCGTTCCATTTCCTCTTCATAGGGGTCGATGATTGTTTTGCTGTTTGGATCCATCGTTTCAGTGTTTTATTTCTTTGTAGATTTGTGTGTTTTCCATACTTCGCACTTGCGCCAATCTTTTATGTATTGGCTCCCGACGTAATCCATCACGGAATTGAAGTAGGGTGGGAATTTTTCTCTTCTATCCAATTCGATTTCATACCGATGGTAAAGCTGGCATTCGTCACGGTGCTGGCATTTCTCGGTCTTGCCGGTTTTGGGGTTGTACCTGTCGCCGAAACACATTCCATGTGCCACTTGCTTCCTTTCGATGTCAGCCCTGCTTGTCTTTGTTTTCATCATTCACCTCCTTAGAATATAGTTTCCGCTCATCGCATAATTGTCAAGTATCTCAACCGTGTTCCGTTTCCCATCGGCATATTTCCAAGCGACAACCTCAGCATCTACTTGGTAGCCGTTAGGTATTTCAAATTGATTTGTTTCCGTGTCAAAGGTTGTGAAGTCCTCTACAATACACCAAGTCTGTATCTTGACAATCACTTTGACGTATCTTTCACCAAACGCTGTACTCTTCGGAAATTCAGTCATTCCTCACCTCCTTTGTTTTCGTCTTCGTCTACCTTTGTGTTGATTATATCCTTCGTCACATTAAGAAGTAGGTACTCAGACACCGCATAAAATGAGCATGACCAATATTTCCCTTCTTTATAGGTTCTAATGATACCGTGGAATCCTAACCCACACCATAGTACCAAAAAGATAACCGATACTATTTTCCAAAATTTTGTACTCATTTGGTTTCTCCTTAGTTATAGTGTTTTAATTCATCTGAGAATCTTGTTTTGGCGAGAAGTTTATCTATTGCCTCGGACATCTTTATGTCACCCACTTCGATAATTGCTTTTCTTATGTGGACAATCATGTCGTTGATTTCGTATTCATGTTCGAGTTTTGCGGCTTCATTTGCCGTTATCGAGAAAGATGCCATTTCTTCAGGAGTCATGGGTTTATTGCTTTAATTTGTTTAACGTGTCAATGGCTCTGATTCCGTTGTACCCGATAAGTTTAGAGTATGGATAGCACAATATGCCATCGTAGTTCGGGTTCGGGTCAAACACAATGTTGAAGTTCTTGTCGCATATTACTGCGTGCAAGTGGCTCATCGGGTGCTCATTCGGATCAGAATACTTAGGAGAATACACCGAGGCCAGGAACAGACCGTCAATGCCGTCTTCCAGAGTCAGCGCGTCGAGGGTTTTGTCTGCCGCGACAATCCTATCGTTGAAACAGCAGTCCGTCGGGTTTTCGAGGAAATGGACATTGGGGTTCCACAGGGTGTCAGCCGAATATTCGTATCCGAGTTTTTCGATGAACTTGTATGCTTGCACGAACCATTCGCCGCTGCCGTACAGTTCGGAGAAGTTCGGAACCGCTTCGTAATCAAGACCGAATAGCGAGCATATTGCGCAATCGCCACGTTGGGGGTCCATAATTCTTTGATAGACTTTCTTCATGTTGTTTCTCCCTTTGTTTTTGACATCATATCAGTTTTAATCTTGTACATAGTACCTTTTGTGCTCTTTGATATACGCTAACACACGCTTTGTCCGCGTAGAGCGAAAGAAACCGCAAGCGTCTTCTCTTTCATCGACCTGTAGAATCGGAGTACATTCGCTGGTAAACGGGTTCTTGCCTTCATAGCATTCCTTGTTCATGCCAATGCTTGCGCAATCGCCGTCGTGGTCTGGAGTGCCATCGTGTTTTACATACCGCATGAAATAACCGCATTGGCCGCACTTATGCTTGTCGCATACTTCCGGTTCCTTTTCCTTGGGCTTCTCAAAATATTCTGGGCATACGCCCTGTATGGCTACCACTGCATCATGATGCCATTTGGAACGCAAGGTTATGTGGTATAGCATGTCGCATAGTATTGTAATTGCATTTTTATCCGACCTGACACCATAACACATGCCGACATCTTCGGCTATTCTTTTTGTCCTTTCTTCGGGTGTCATGGTCATGTGTTTTCTTCGTGATGTCTTACAGTGAATCCTTTGCATGGCTTTTCCTTGCGCAGGGCAACGGTCAGGCACGAATGCGAGACTCCGATGTGCGCTGCGGCTTCCTTTATCGTGTCGAATGTCTGCCACCCGGATTGGGTGAACACGTCGACCTTGACTGTATTTGTTGCGAATGGGCTCATAGTTCAAGTGTTAGTTGTTGTTCCGTTTCTTTTCTAATGAAGGATGCGCATCCTTTGCATTCGGGTGGGTCGCACCAGAACGGGTCGTACCAGGCGCATTGCTCATTCATTTAGCATTTTTTTCTAAATATCCTTCATTGAGCAAATGAAATATTAAGTCAACAACACATTCCATTGGAGATAACACGCTCCATTGTATCATTGCATCCCAACTTGCTCTGTATTGTGTTTGCTTTGCAATATCTATCAACTTTCCGAGGGACCAGCAAGGCTTGAAGAAAATCGGGACAGGCCCCTTATAGCCGGAATAGAAGTGCTCCATATTCTTCTTCAACCCATTGAAATCGGGGTACATGTTCAACAGGATCCCGAAGTTGCTATACCCATCTTTCGGGTCCAACACATCCCTCGGTGTCTGATAATACATCATGTCAGCGGTATTGCTGTCTAATCCAGCCTCCACTAATCTCTCGGACTCTTCTAAGGTCGTCCATCCTAATGGTCGTGTACTCATGGTTATTTTTTGTTTATTCGTTTGTTGTTATCGCCTGGTACTTGGCCAATTCTCATTCGATACATGACACCGTTTTTCGATGTTTCATCAATCGGCACATCGTTGAGTGCGTCCGTGACCCAGTTCCAGCATACCATAACCTTACGAGCAAGGCATGATTCACGCTTTGGCGCATCCATCATGTTTGACACGAGGCGCAATGTGTCCTCGATATCTTTTACCTGCCATTCTTCAAGTGGTGTCATAGCGTAATCTCCTTTCTGTATCTCGAATCATTTGTCATTCCAAGCACTTGCTTGATGACACCCGTTTCGTGTTCTGCCTTCTGCTTTGCTTCGGGCGAGTAGCTGCTGCCGGACATGATTCTTTTCCGTGCGGTAATCATCGCATTGAGCGCGGCAACAAATGGTTCGTGGTCAATGAAAGTCTTTGTCATGGCTTATAACTCTTTGATTTGTTTTCTAATTCAAATGCTTCATCTTCATATCGAACATCCTTGTATTTCTCAAATTCTTCTGCAAGTTCCATTAGAAGATGACGTATCTTTCTTGGTACAGTGTGACCACTGCCTGGACCTCCTATTCGGACGCATGAATTGAAGTTGGTGCTAACATAAATGTCGCCTTGCGCATCTGCAAACACATTAAGACAGTTGCCGTTTCTTTCAAGTGTACGTATTACCATTTTGTTCAGTTTTTGTCGTACTCGCTTTTCTTTGGGCGGACATAGATGTTTTTGGCAAAACCATACATCAATCCATCCACTTCCTTGTATTCGATGTCAAAACCGATTTCATGGGTCTCTCTCTTGATGGGGTTGCCGTCAAGGTCGTTTTCGGGATGTTCCTCAATGTAGGCCCAAATCTGCTCCTCAATTTCGCGACGGACCCGTTCAGCCTCATTCATCATCTTCTTTTGCTCTTCAGTGAGCAGAGGCACATCCTCCATCATTTTCTTTACAAACTCCTCGTTTTTCTCCATGTCGAACGAGAATGTTATGTCTTGGTTCCTGCGGATTTCAATGTTCATTTCTGTTCGTCGTTTAATAGTTCTTCCTCGAATTTGACATAGTTGAAGCCGGGGTCGTGCTTCCTGATTTCAGCAGCCATAGCGCGTTCGATGCGCCTATGGTCCCTCATTTCCCCATATCTGAGCTTCCGGAGTTCGCTCAATTCGCGCTGAGACTCCTCGAAAAGGCTGGTCATGTTCTCACACTCCCGTTTCAGGTCGAAATACGCCCCCTCCTGCCCCTTGGCCTTGATTTCGGCATCCAGTTTCTCCCTGTACATGTCGCGCTCTTCTCTGGCCGTGTTGCACTTCTGCCGCCACGAGACCATGTTGTAGTAGAACTTCTCGCCCAACCCCAACTGGTCGTCGGTGTATTTCTCCTTGTGAAGGAGCGGGGCCTTCTTGATGATGTCGAAAGCATAGTCCTTCACATAGACCAGACCGGCATACTGCGGAACCTCGTCAACGGCTATCAGATCGGGCGGGACGGCATAGTAGAAGTAGTTCGGCTTCTTGTGGTTGGCGACGAGGCATGTCCTGCCATGCTTCTCGCAATACTCCTCCCAAGCCTCAACAGAAGCGAACCTGCTCTTGTTGGATTCGTAGAAATCCCAAAACTCAGGCAGGTACTTCTCGCCGGTGAAAGGCGAGTTGAGGACGATGTGCTTGTTCCTCTTGTGCTTGAAGTCGTTCTTGAAGTCGGCACGGCTGATCTTGATTTCAAACTCATAGATGTAGCCCGACCGGGTTTCAAGCAGCTTGTCGCTTTCCCACCCGAACACATACAGGCCGTCGATGTCGTACTTGACGGAACTGTAGGCAAAGAACCGCGAAAGATGCCTTTGCATGGATTCCTCGGTGTATATCGGCTTGTCTTGGGTCATATCTCCTTGGCGGCGGGTCCCCATGTCAAAGGTTCCTCAAAATAGTGAGTAGTCTCTCCAGTTCGAAGTTGCGGTATGCTGTCATCGCGTATGTCTGAGGGTTGCTGTGGTTGTAGCCGTATCTTTCGATATACTGCTGGCAGGCGCGTTTGGTGAGGAACGCACCGGTGGTGTCCGACAGTCTCGACTTCCTTTCTACATCCACAACCCTCACTTCGCTCCATCGGAGTGCGTCATTGCAGAATCCGACGAAGCCATCCATGCTGGTCTTGTCAAGCCGTTCCCATTGTTCACGGTTTTTGTCGGTGATGTACTCTTCCGTGTATTCAATGGCATCGTCGAGGCTGAGCGTGCCTCCGTCGCCCATGTAGACGCGAGGCTCGCCATAGCCGTCTGGCACGCCTTCTTCTCTGGTTTCCATAACGCCCCAGAAGACGGGTTGGGCGTTGCCGTCGGTTGTCTGTGTGTTCAGCTCGTGCTGAAGCTCTTTCAGGAACTCATAGTCCTGGTCCGATAGTTCGATTGTTTTCATGGTTAGTCGTTCTTGTGTTCATTTCTTGTCAATTAGCACCGATATGTCCTTATGGATGTTGCCTATATACATAAAATCTTTCCCAGATGCCTCAAGCATATAGTCAGAATAGCGATGGTCATCAGCGAAGTCAATTTCTCCTTTCTTGTCAAGATACCCACGGCTCGGAGTGTAAAGCAACTTCCTCCATCCTTCCTCCGTGGCCAGGTAAACGCCAGCATCATCGCCATGTGAATACCAGTCGTAGAAAATCCTGTCGGTCGGATCCCCGTAAAGGAAATAGATGTCGCCATCAAAGTAAGGGACTTTGGCACGGGTATGGTTTGGACCCATTTCTTTTGTTTCGAGTTCACCGATATAGTATGTCACGCCTAAAACTTTCACGCCATTGCGTTGCAGCAAGTTCGATAGCAGAATAATATCGTCACTTTCTTTCAGGTTTATGTCAACTTGAAGAACCTTGTCGTTCTCGACATAGAAGTAGCGACGTATGTCTTTGATGTATGGGCCGTCATTTATACTCGGTAGAGTGTCGATTTCACAATGCCCGACATTTAATGAGTATGCAGACTCGGCTATCTCCAAGGCTTTTGGCAAATATTTGGCAACTTTGTTGTCGTCGTTAGCGATGTAATAGACGAGTTTCGGAATAAGGTTGAACATCCCGTACATCGCATCCAAATCGCGCTCGTCTTCGATTCCGAACAGACATTGTGCTGTTTTAGCGAATCGGTCTTTCGAAACATGGCTTCTAATGGTGTTGATTCGGTTAAAGACAACAGCCGCTTGTTTTAATTCATCGTAGTTCATAAGGTTTTACTTAGTTGTTTATTTGTCGTATTGTTGAATAGTATGCGTACAGATTTCGAGCACTTTCCGTACTTTGTCAAGGTCAAACCAATCGTCGGTTCTGACCCCGCTTTCCATGTCAATCCAGAAGTCGCCATCTACATTTTCCATGAGATACGACAACTTCTCGCCGACATTATCAGGATTCATGCCTCCAGCATAACCAACCTTGTAATTGCCTTTGAGCACTTCAATAGGGGTGTCAATGCCACGACCGCCTGAAGCATCAAGAAGCACTGAGAATGATCCAAGGGACAACCTGTGTTTGTGTTCCTCCGTCGTGTGGTTGAACAAATCAAGTTCGTGGACATTTCGCTGCTGAATGATGATTTCCTGCCCAACAACAGACGGCATCCAACAATGTTTCGGATTGTCTTTTCGGTTGGCAATGTTGAGTTGTATTCTATTGAACATGCAGAGGCAACGGCGTGTAAACCTGTCGATTTTATCCCAATATCCGGTGGCTGCATCATGGGCGGCAGAACCGCAGATGTGAAGGGCAAGATTAAGATCTCCTTTAAGACCGCTGCCATAAAGAAGGCTCATGTTTTTCGGGTCGAGATAGCGGTTGCCGTTCTCGTACCAGTGATAGCTCGTCAGCACGCCAAACTCAGCGATTGGGTATTGCTTTTGGATTTCTTCCAATGCAGTGATGTCTGTCTTTGCATCAATGCCGGTGAATGTAATGTGTTTCAGTCTCATGGCTGTTAGAATTTCAGTCCTTGTGCCGTAGGGTCAATCACGTCGCCTGAGCCCGGGTCTTTGCTGTGCGGGTAAGGGTCTTCCTCGTTGAGGCGTTTCAGGTCCATGCCGAGCCACATGACGGCTTCCTGCAACTTGGTGATGGCCAGGCTGCGCTCGCGGCTCGCTGGCAGGTCCTTCACTTGTTGGATTTTTTCGTCCAAGTCTTTTCTGAGTTGCTTGTTGGCAACGATTTCTTCTGTTCTGTCCATAGTAATTTGTTTTGATTGTTAATGTTATAGGTTTTTCCGTCTCGCGTATTCGCAGAGCAGCAAACTATCCACTTTGTTGTCGTCCCAGTTGCGGCAGCGCTCGCTCTTTCTCAGGTCGATATCAGGGAATAGCCGCTTGGCGGCGTTGAAAGATGTCTGCTTGGTGTTGACTTCCTTCCGGCTCTGCTCCACGCCTTTCACGACGACCTTCTTGTGCTCCACAACCATGTCCTGGTTGATCCAAATCTCCTTCTGCCATGTCTTGGGCTGAACGAGCTGGTAGGGTATGCCTGTGGCAATGAGCAAGCCTTTCAGCAGGCCGTTGATTTCACCGAAGGCAAATGTGGCCTTCGCCGACGAGCCGAATATGGCGTGAACTTCCTCCATGACGGCGAACACGTCCTTTGAGAATTGGAGTTGCTGGAATTTCAGCGCAACATTATGAATGTTGCAGCCCTCAATCGGGATAAACTCAAACAGACCGTTGTCGTGCCTGATGGTGATGAAGCCCTTGCTTCCTGGGTCTATTGCGATGTATGTTCTCATTGTATTGTTGTTATACGGTTAAGTCTATCTTGAAGTAATCTTCAAGCCATTGCTTGGTGTTGAGATTGCCAAACAAGCCTGTTGTCTTGTAGATGTAGTCTTGGTACGACTTGCAGAACACGGTAGCGAAGAATCGGTTGTATGCGTTTCCATATTTCTTTGCTGTTTTGCTATCTTTATGATTATCAATGAATTGGCACCCCCCCCTAATCCACAGTTTGACGAACTTCGGGTATTGCTTGAAGTGAGCAAGCCCTTTGTCGGCCCTCAATGGGCAACACATGCAGCCCAATCTTCTGGTTGCATCGAAATGTCCGTTTTCGTCATAATACAATGGAGCGCATTGGATTCCAAAATGATTGACAAAAGTGCTGATGTCGTCATTGGTCCAATTCAGTATGGGGAAGAACTGTTCAACCCTGTCTTTGTTTTCGTAAACCCTGCATTGCGAAAACTCCTTGTATCTTTTCTTCCTCTTCGTGCTTTCGTCCTGTCTGATTCCAAGAATCGCCTTGTCGAGGATTTTGTATTCCTTCAAATAACTGCAACACACTCGGTAGTTACTATTGGGCATACCATGTTTGCTGATGACTTCAAAGAAAGTGATACTTGGTTTGTGGATTTCGACTCCTTTTGATTTGACATGCGTGAGTGTGCCAGGCGGATCAATGGTCGTCATCTTGTAGATTGGATGGAAATTGATGCCGCTCATTTGTGCGAGCGCAAGAATAACATCACTATCCTTGCCGCCGGAATATGCAAGTTCCGGTTCAAGGCCGTCAAGTGCCTTCAGCAGACGGATAGAGGATTGTATTTTCTTGTCAAGCGCATTCATGATGGAACCTTTGCAGTACGTTTCTTTCTCATGCCTCTGTCGGGATAGGTGAGGCGCTTCTCGCCGCTCCGGAGGTCGAAGTCGTCGAGGGTGAGGGTGCCGATGTCGCAGATGCTGACCTCGACACGGC
>JAEEGG010000565.1_pt1 | contig 116246 bp, 113 predicted proteins | sample 9134161 | NCBI WGS metagenome assembly JAEEGG01 (sample SAMN16246543, study PRJNA631951) | gut metagenome | biome: gut microbiome; feature: rumen; material: CR-attached | host: Bos | place: Iran: Karaj | collected 2018-10
AAAGCCCTGATTTGTGATCTTCTCTTCTTCGTTCATTTGTTGAACAACCTCCAAAATAATAGCTTCCGGTGTAGATGCACCCGCTGTGATTCCGACTTTGTCAGACGGAAGGATCTTCCCCTCTGAGATAAGATCCTTTACTTCCGTGCCGGAGTTCACAAGGAATGTTCTTGCACAACGACCTTTGCAGATGTCCAAAAGCTTAGTGGTGTTCGAACTGTGAGCAGAACCGATGACGATCATCGAGTCTGATAACCCAGAGAGCGAAGCGGCTTCCTTTTGCCTACTTTCAGTCGTAATACATATTGTATCAAAAACATTATATTTTTCAATTTTATTTTTAACTGTTTGACATATTTTTTTGAATATTTCGCTCGAAAACGTGGTCTGGGAAATCAATATTGCGCTCTCAAGCGGAAAATCTATGCCTTCAAGCTCCTCTGGAGCCTTTATGACAGCGAATTTTACGCCTTTACCCTCTGCTTCGCCAAGAATTCCCGTTACCTCCGGGTGTCCCTGGGTGCCGGCGACAATGATATTCATGCCTTTTTCGGCATTTTCCCTTACGATCTTATGGATCTTGGATACAAAAGGGCATGTCATGTCCCTGATCTCGCAGCCTTTTGACTCCAGGATACTGATCTCTTCGGGCGTAACGCCGTGAGCCCTGATTATTACAACCGAATCAGGCGGGCAGTCATCAGCTTTCTCACAGATGACAAACCCTCCCTCTATCAACTTATCTACTACATATCTGTTATGGACGATCTCGCCCAGCATAACCAGCTTCTTGCCGTCAGAACTCGAAGCGACCGCATTCTCGGCAGCCGATACTGCATTTTTTACTCCAAAGCAAAATCCGGAAGACCGGGCGACAGTTATGTTCATCTGTCTTCTTCGTCCAAATGACTTATTACAAATGCTCTAGTTCCGTCGATATCATACTTGCCGGTATCGACAACAATGGCTTCAGGAACCTGGATAAGAGGAGATGCAGCTCTGTTAGAATCCTGCTCATCCCTGTATTTGATGTCTCTTAAGACTTCTTCATATGTCTGGGAATAGTCGCCTGCAGCCTCGAGTTCTGCAAGTCTTCTCTCTGCCCTGACCTCAGGCGCGCAGACAACAAAGAACTTATATTTCGCGTCAGGAAGGACTACGGATGCGATGTCCCTGCCGTCCAAAACGAATGTCTGGTTCTTTGCGATCTCTCTTTGAAGTGATACCATTGCAGTCCTTACGAACGGGAGTGCAGAAATGTCAGAAGCGGCAATAGATGTCTGCGGTGTCCTTAATTCCCCGGTTACATCCTCACCGTCAAGGATCATGTGCTGGACTCCGTCTATGAATCTGACCTCGATCTTTACTTCATCCATCATCTTCTTAACGGCATCGGAATCCTTGGGATCAATACCCTTTTTGATCGATGCCACTGCACAGGTCCTGTACATGGCGCCTGTATCAAGGTACATAATGCCGAGTTCTTTTGCGATGCCCTTTGCCAGAGTGCTCTTTCCTGATCCTGAAGGTCCGTCGATCGCGATCTGATAAATACCCATAATATTTCTCCTTTATAATATGTCTCCGTCTTCGGTGTTTCTGTCTCTCCCCGTCTCATAAACACGGTATTGGGACCACAGTGTCTCCAATGATTCGAGTGAGGACTGAATATGTTCTTTCCTGTGCATTCCGAGTGATACGAGAAGCGCATTGATCAAAGACAACGGTGCCGTCAGCGAATCAACAAAAGACGCCATCGAAGATCTGGCGAAAAGCTTGATATCGGCATATTCTGTCATTGCCGTATCATCCTTATCCGTTATTGCAATGATCGTAGCGCCCTTTTTCTTTGCATATCCCATCGAATTGATGGTCCTGGCAGAATATCTCGGAAACGATATTCCGATCATGACATCGCCTTTTCCGATAGGCATGATCTGCTCGAAAAGCTCATTTGTACATGTACTTCTTACAAGAACGACGTCATCGAACAGAAGCGTCATGTAAAAATGCATGAACTCGGACAAAGGCGCGGAAGCCCTGATTCCCATTATGTATATCTTACGGGCGCCCAAAATTGAATCGACAGCCTTTTCGAACTCATTATCATCAATGGAATTAAGGGTTTCCCTCAGATTTGATATATCCTGCGCAACAACGGCTTTCAATGCTTCGCTGTCACTTTCAAATCTCTCTGTAAGCCCCAGTCTCTGAACTGAAGTAAGCTTCGACTTAAGATCTTCCTGCAGAGCTTTTTGGAATTCAGGATAACCTTCAAATCCTAATTCGGTTGTAAATCTGACAACTGTAGATTCGGATACGCCAACTTCCTCACCAAGCTTTGCAGCCGTCATGTATGCGGCTTTGTCATAGGATTCAAGGATAAAGCCTGCTATGGCCTTATGGCCTTTACTCATTGAAGAAATTGAATTCTCGATAAGGTCAAGCGTCCCCGTCATCTGAGTCACCTTCATTAGCATCTTCATCTTTTGGATTCATAATACTGTCAATGGATATCTGCTTATCCTCGCCGCCTGCGGCTTCTTTAAGGGAATCTTCCATATCCCTTATGGTCTGATAACTCATTAGCTCGAGCGGAGGCAGGTCTCTGACGGATTCAATACCGAATTCCGTTAAGAATTTCTTGGAAGTCTTAAAAAGCGAAGGTCTTCCCGGAGCATCAAGGTTACCTGCTTCCTCGATCCAACCTCTGTCCAATAATCTCGAAATGATCGAATCAGATGACACTCCCCTGACGAGCTCGACCTGAGCCCTCGTACAAGGCTGGTTATAAGCGATGACAGCCAAAGTCTCATATGATGCCTGTGAAAGCGGCGGAGTCTGTCTCGGTCCAAACATCCTGTCAAGGATCTTCTTCTGGGAAGGTCTTGTCATGATGGCATACGAATCTTCAGTTTTTCTTATCTCAAGTCCGCTCCACGGATTAGAAGCATATCTGTCAGTAAGAGACTTCAAAGCCTCTGTGACGGCATTCTTGGAGCAGTTAAGAATATCTGCGAGCTTATCGACAGATACCGGATCTCCTGATACAAAAAGTATCGATTCGATCGCTGCAGGCAGTTCCTGCGCTGTTACTTTAAAATCATCTTCCATATTATTCATCACTTTTTCTCTTCAATGGAGATCTCACCGAAGTTTCTTTCCTGTTCCACCGTTATCTTATTATCTCTTACAAGTTCAAGCACGGCGAGGAAGCTTACGACCTTATCGATTTTTTGGGTCTTTTTTCCGAACAGACTGCTTAAAAGAACCTTTCCCTTGCCGGTAATGCTCCTCCAGATAGACTTGATCCTCTCCTTAACCGAGAACTTGTCTCTTCTAAGGATATGCTTGATCTTAGTAGTGATATCCGTAAAACGCATCTCATTGCGTTCATTGATCATTGCTACCGCTTCATTGAACTCTTCAACGGAAAAAGCCTGTTCTGCTGGAGCTATGGTTATTCCCAACTGTTTAGCAGTGGAAGCATAGCGGAATCTGGCACCGTCATACTTCTCCCTTCTATCCTTAAGGTCAGAGGCAAAAACCCTGCATCTCTTGTATCTCATAAGAGAAATAACGAGTTCTTCTCTCGGATCGGCAGCTTCGTCTCCCGTTCCAAGAGCAGCCTGCATTCCGGGAAGCAGCATTCTGGATTTGATCGAGACAAGTGTCGCTCCCATGACAAGAAAATCGGATGCAAGCTCCATGTCAAACTCTTTCATGGATTCGATATAATCCATATATTGTGCGGTTATGGTACTTATCGGGATATCGTATATGTCGACATCGTTCTTTTCGATAAGATGCAAGAGCAGGTCCAGAGGGCCTTCGAACTGTCTTAGTCTTATCTCCGGCTTAACCGCTTGTTCAAGCATAGATCACAACCCTATAAACGAGAAAAGGAAATAAAACGGCATTGCAAGAATGGTAATAATGAAAGTAAACGGTGTCTCTATCCAGCTGACAAGGCTGCTGAGGATCGGAATGCTCGTAAACGTGCTGGCAAGGAATACGACCATAAGGATCATCGGCGATACCCGTTCAAACTTCCTGTATCCTTCAGACTGTCTGACTCTGTAAGGAAGACATTCCTGAAGCACATGGAACCCGTCAAGCGGCGGGATCGGCAGAAGGTTAAAAGCAAGCAGCATCATTGAAAACGCATAAGTATAGCTGAAAGCATCTCCAAGAGCCGTGAATGCGATTGCCATTCCCGGAAGTTTTATGGCAAGTCCGCTGAAAAGAAGATAGAGCACATATGCAAAATAACCGAGTATGAAATTACCTGTTACACCTGCAAGATGAACCATAATGTTCATTAATCTGCTGCTCTTGAACCTGTGAAGATTTGTAGGGTTATACATAACGGGTTTTCCCCATCCGAAACCTGCTACAAGTAAAAGGAAAGTTCCGGCAGGATCAAGGTGAGCAATAGGATTAAGAGTCAGTCTGCCCATATTCTTAGGTGTCGGGTCGCCAAGCCAGACAGCAACAGCAGCATGCATATACTCATGAATCGAGAATGACAGCATCAGGGCAAACAGAATTATGATGAGATAATAAATTATCTCTCTTGGCTCCAATCCTTGTCTGAACAGGTCTATTATCATAAATTACCTCAAGCTTTTACAACTGAGAAAGTGATCTTCTCGCCATTAACATTCCACTCCTTGGAGTTGTCTCCGGCACCTTCTGAAATCTCTACAGCCAGTACTTCAGAAGCAAGATAGTCCTTCTTCTTCTCGATGACTTCGGCAAGCTTATCGTTTCCGTCATACTTGAGAACTATCCTGTCAGATACCGTAAGACCTTCAGTCTCTTTACGGTGATTCTGGATCTTTGAGATCATCTCTCTTACAAGACCGTCTTCGATAAGTTCTTCAGTAAGAACCGTAGAGATGGAAACCGTAAGATTTCCTGAGCTCTGCGTGGAGAATCCTTCAGGCTGAGTTGTCTCGATGAGGAAATCCTCTTCCGTCATCTCATACTCTTCACCGTTAACAGTGATCTTAACAGAACCGTTCTTAAGAGCGTTATATGTTTCTTTGCCCGGAAGGTTTGCGATAACTTCCTTGGCATCGTTAAGGTTCTTTCCGAATTTTCTTCCGCAGGTCCTGAGCTGAGGCTTGAAGCTGTAATCAACAAGTGTAGAAGCATCGCTCAAAACTTCGATCTTACGGATATTAAGCTCATCAAGAACGATCGGCTTATATTCGTCATCAAGACCGATCTCAGATACTACATAGATCTCAGACAAAGGCTGACGGTTCTTGATCGAAGCAGATTCACGGCAGCTGTGGCCCAACGTTACGATCTGCTGGACAAGTTCCATTTCTTCTTCGAGTTTTGAATCGATAAGGCTCTCATCTGCAACAGGATACTTAGCAAGATGAACTGATTCAGGAGCATTCTTATCTACAGAACATACGATATTCTGATAGATCTCTTCTGTCATGAAGGGAACGAAAGGTGCGCAGAGTCTTGTGAGATTATCGAGGACTGTGTAAAGGGTCATATAAGCATTGACCTTGTCCTGGGTCTCTTCCGCACCCCAGTATCTGTCACGGCACCTTCTTACATACCAGTTTGAAAGCTCTTCGGTGAAGTCCTGAATGAGTCTTGCAGACTGTGAGATGTCGTAATTGTCCATCTTCTCGTTAACAACCTTGATGAGCGTGTTAAGACGGGAAAGGACCCATCTGTCCATAGCGCCGAGAGTTGCCTTGTCGAGCGTGTGCTGTGTGGGATCGAAATTATCGATATCGGCATACATTACGTAGAATGCATAAGTATTCCAGAATGTACCGATGAACTTCTTGATGCCGTCGTTAACAGCTTCTTTGGAGAATCTTGAAGGCAGCCAGGGCTGGTTTGCAGTATAGAAATACCATCTTGCAGCATCAGCGCCCTGGGAATCAAGAACATCCCAAGGATCAACTACATTACCTAAATGCTTGCTCATCTTGATACCGTCCTTATCCTGAACGATACCCATAACGATACAATTCTCGAAAGGTGCTCTTCCGAAAAGAACCGTTGAGATGGCGATAAGCGAATAGAACCAGCCTCTTGTCTGGTCGATACCCTCTGAGATGAACTCGCAGGGATAGTGCTGTTCAAAGAATTCCTTGTTTTCGAAAGGATAATGATACTGTGCGAAAGGCATGGAACCTGAGTCGAACCAGCAGTCGATAACCTCGGTAACTCTCTTCATCTGACCGCCGCACTTAGGGCACTTGATGTGAACATTATCAACATAAGGCTTATGAAGTTCGATGTCATCCGGACAATCGTCGCTCATGGACTTAAGCTCTTCGATGGAACCGATGCAGTGTCTCTCGCCGCATTCGCACTCCCAAACCGGCAGCGGTGTTCCCCAGTAACGTTCACGTGAGATTCCCCAGTCGATAACGTTTCTTAAGAAGTCGCCCATACGGCCGTCCCTGATTGTCTCAGGCATCCAGTTGACCATATTGTTGGACTTTAAGAGCTCTTCTCTCTTCTTGCTCATCGCAATGAACCATGTGCTTCTTGCGAAATAGATGAGAGGCGTGTCGCATCTCCAGCAGAAAGGATATTCATGTTCGAACTTAGGAGCAGAGAAAAGAAGTCCTCTGGAATCAAGATCCTTCAATACTTCAGGGTCAGCATCCTTTACGAACATACCTGCAAAAGGAGTCTCTTCTGTGAGATTACCCCTTGTATCAACGAACTGAACCATCGGGAGATCGTTATCTCTTCCTACCCTGGCGTCGTCTTCACCGAATGCCGGAGCGATGTGAACGATACCCGTACCGTCTTCCATCGTTACATAGTCGTCGCATACAGTATAGTGAGCCTTTTTCTTCTGGTTAGCAGCTTCCTTGGCTGTTCCCTCGTAAAGAGCAACGTAGCTCTTGCCCTTAAGGTCTGAACCCTTATAAGACTCCAGGATCTCATATGCTTTCTCACCGTCCTTGGCAAGTCCGCCGAGAACTGAATCGAGCAATGCCTTAGCCATATAGTATGTATATCCGTCGCATGCCTTTACCTTGCAGTATTCAGCATCGGGATTAAGACACAAAGCAACGTTGGAAGGAAGTGTCCAGGGCGTTGTCGTCCAGGCGAGGATATAAGCGTCTTCGTCCACGCACTTGAATCTTACGACAGCGGATCTCTCCTTTACAGTCTTATATCCCTGTGCAACCTCGTGAGAAGAAAGAGCAGTACCGCATCTCGGGCAGTAAGGAACGATCTTGTGGCCCTTATAGATAAGGCCCTGATCCCACATCTGCTTCAGAGCCCACCACTCGGACTCAATGTAGTTGTTATCGTAAGTAACATAAGGATTCTCCATATCAGCCCAGAAGCCGACACGGTCACTCATATGTTCCCACTGATCCTTATATGTCCATACGGATTCCTTACACTTCTTGATGAAGGGCTCTACGCCATAGCCTTCGATCTGCGGCTTGCCGTTGATGCCCAAAGCCTTCTCGACTTCCAATTCTACAGGAAGTCCATGGGTATCCCAGCCTGCCTTGAAGACGATCGTCTCGCCTTTCATAGCATGATATCTCGGGATAACGTCTTTAATGACTCTGGTCTTAATATGTCCGATATGAGGCTTTCCGTTAGCTGTCGGAGGGCCATCATAAAGAGTAAAAGTCGGAGCGCCGTCAGCCTTGGGCGCGATGCTCTTCCTGTAAATGTCATTCTTCTTCCAGAATTCGAGAATCTGCTTCTCTCTGTCGACGAAATTAAGGTCTTTTGAAACTTTGTTGTACATAAACCTGCTTCACCTTTATATATAATTTTGCAAGTTAAAATTATATATATTTAGGTGCTTCAAAGTCAAGCAAACAGGCTCCAGGGGAAACCATCAGGCAAAGGGGCCTCAAACGTAATAAATTCGCGCTTTACAGGATGTTCAAAAGACAATCTGTATGCTTCGAGAGCAATATCTTTGCATCTTTTATCAAAAGAACCGTATTTCTGATCGCCGATTATCGGGTGTCCGCTGTGGGCCATCTGTGATCTGATCTGATGCGACCTGCCTGTGCCGAGCCTTACTTCCGCCATGGTAAGACCTTCTTTGGAAGCCAAGGACTTATAATCCAGATATGCCGCTTTATAACCGGTTTTTTCGCAATCTGATACAGTCACTGTATTGCTTTTTTCGTCTTTACGGATAAAGTTTTCGAGTCTGCCCTCACCTTCCATAATGCCGCTGACAACGCATCTGTAGATCTTTTCGACATTATGGTTCCTTATCTGTTCGGATAACCTTGATGCTGCTTTGCTCGTTCGGGCAAATACCATCACACCGGATACAGGCCTGTCCAACCTGTGAACAAGGCCCAGATAAACATCTCCGGGCTTTCCGTATTTTTCCTTGATATAAGCCTTAAGGATAGTAAGCATATCTGGGCTTCTGCTTCCGTCGCCCTGGGATAGGACACCAGCAGGCTTAATTGCCACGATTATATGATTGTCCTCATAAAGGACTTTTACCCCGTCAGAGATCTCAGTCACTTTGCAGTCCATCTGGCCGTCTGTCCGCATGGAAGATAAATGCCCATCTCAGATACCGGAAGCATCAGTTCCTCCGCATCGACTTTTCCGCCCGGAATGGCAAGCGACAGTATCTGCCCCGAAGCCTGAGCCGTAATTCCTGTAGCATAAGAACTTGCAATAAAGAACAGAGGTTCGTCGGATATAAGATTAGCGCAGAGCTTTACGAGATCGTAGAAGGAATCCTCGAGCTTCCATAATTCTCCTGAAGGTCCCCTTCCATAAGAAGGCGGATCCATTATGATGCCGTCATATTTCCTTCCCCTTCTTATCTCGCGCTCAACGAATTTCTTGCAATCTTCAGCGATAAATCTGACATAACGGTCTTCAAGACCGCTTTCCTTAATATTTTCCTTTGCTCTTGCTATCATGCCCTTCGAGGCATCGACATGAACGACCTCGTCAGCGCCATGGGCAGCACATGCCAGTGTCTGAGCTCCGGTATAAGCGAAAAGATTCAGGATCTTAACATCTTTCTTACCAGAAGACTTTGCTTTCTCGATAAGTTCACCACAGAAGTCCCAATTGGAAGCCTGCTCCGGAAAAAGGCCTGTATGCTTGAATGCAGTAGGTTCAATAATGAAAGTCAATTTCTTTCCGACGGAATCGTAGCTTATCTTCCATGTTGAAGGATAGCTCTTAAGCTTGGTCCAGGCACCGCCACCTGTATTGCTCCTGTTATAGAGAGCCGACGGCTTTTCGAGATCATCCATGGATATCTCTTTGCCGTCTTTGATTACCGGCCATACCGCCTGGGGATCAGGTCTTCTTAAGGTAACATTACCCCAACGCTCATATTTCTCGCCATTACCGCAATAAAGCAATTCATAATCTTTCCATTTATCTGATACGAACATTTACTTTACCCTCATTACAGTTGTCGTGGCGATAGGCTCGCCGTCCAAAAGCAGTTCAATATAGTATTCTCCGGTCTTAAATCTTTCAGATTCTTCAAGACTTGCGCTGAAATCAGCTTCAGCAGTAACATTGTCTTTCAGGCTGATCACTCTGGTCATGTAAAGTGAATTGTCCTTATATAGCCTTGCCTGCAGATCAACCGAAAGAGGCTCACTGAAATAGAAAACACCTTTTAATGCAGATGCATTCTTTGATTCGATCGAATCATAATATGCAGGGTTACTCTCAATTGCATCATACCATACAGAATAAATATAGACCTCTTTCACATGATCAATATCAGATCCGGTCGTCTCTGAAGTCATGACCGTCTCAGAAGGTGCTGCAGTCTCTGTAGGCGTCGGAGTATTGGTCACATGTGTCTCGGTAGTCTCAGGCGGTCTGGTCTCGGGCTTCTCACTTACTGAGCTTACAGTAGTTTCAGTCTCATATTCATCATCTTCCCATGGAAATGCAAAAGCAAACAGACAGATAATAACCAGCAGTGACAGTATTGCCGCTGAAGTAATGATTAAAAATATTGTCGTTCCTCGCTTTTTCATATAACCTCTGGCCTAAACACAGACAAACTGCAAAAGGTCATATTATCCTGTCGCTTCATAGCTTGATTCCTCAACAACCATACATGCAGCAATGAATACTATATGTTTTTTAGATGAATCTCCATATACAACCAGTCCGTAGAAACCGGGCTTTATATTTGTAGAGGGATAATCCAGATCATAACATGACTGATCTTTATATTTGGAAGGTTTGCAGGACATCTGATAGACAGGTTTCATTTCATTAATATCACTGAATTCCGCATCTTCGCTGAAATAATACTCATAGTAAAGTTCAGTATCATTATCCTGATTAACTGCTAATGAGAACCCGAGAACAGCCGTATCAGAACCGAAAGCACTCTTGCCTACTGAAGTTCCGTCGTAATCCCACCATCCGGATTTATTGACGATCGTCTTAGATTTAAGGTCATCGTCTTTAAACTCATATACGGCTTCAGTCAGATAATGATCATCTGAATATTCCTCAAATTCAATTACGTCCTTCTCGATCTCTTCATTCTTAATATCACATGTAAATACAGCAATATCGTTTGAGTGCTCATCGAAAACCATTATCGTGTACTTGCCGTCCTTAAGGAAGCCATCCTCATTCAGGCCTTCGGGGCCTGTCATTTCGGAATCAAGGGTCAGTTTTATGCTGTTGTTTTTTAAAGAGATCACATCTGACGTGTAAATGACCTTATCACCAAGAGCAACGGTATATATCAGACCCGGAATGATCCTGTAATCCATGAGTTCTTTCTTAAAACCGAGCCTGACGCCGATTTCCTTAGTGTTGGTATAGACTCCTTTAGTAGCCATTACCCAGTCACCGTCCTTATAGAAGTCAGAAAGGATTCCGGGCATAATACCGAAATCAACGGAACTGTAAACAGAATTATAAGCGTATACTGCATCTATGACATCTTTGGGATTTACGATCTTAGGCGCTTCACCATTAAGATCCACAGTAACGCAAACGGTAATGATATTTGTCGGAGCTGTTATTATCGCCGTCTTTAATTCTGTCAACGTTTTGGAAGCATTGGCTGCCTCGGAATTATAGTCAGCCTGTTCCCAGGATATGTATACTGTCGCTGTTTTAGCTTTGTAATCATATACCGGTTCCTGGACTTTGTATTTAACAGACTCCTTAATACAAGCGGCAACTGATGCTTCTTCGCTGTTTAATCCGGAAGGATTGATGATCTCATTCAGTTCTTGGGAAGTAATGTCAGAACCGTTGAAATACGTCATCAGTTTATCCGGATTACCGTTTTTAACGTCTTCGCAGAATAAAGTGCAAAGATTATAAGCCTCATCTGCCCTGTTCCTGTTGCAGCCGCATAACTGAAGCATCATGCATGAAACAAGCAGGATCGATATCAAAAATGTAGTAAATTTTCTCATTTATTTCCTTTTTCTACATTTTAAGTGGCGCCTTCCCACAGAAAGCGCCACCGTATTTTGGGGTAATTATATCAAAACTTAGTCCGTACAATTAGGCAGAATCTTAAGAAACATAGCAGAAACCATACATAAGGACATTGTTCGTACCTGATTGATAGATGACAAACATGTAATAACCGGGCTCTGCATTGCCGTTTACCTGATAATCGATATCGTAGAAATTGCCGTTTGTGTAAGTCGTCGGAGAAACAGTATTGTTATAGACAGGGTTCATAAGAGCTTCGCTGATGGCATTGCTGTCTTCGCTGTCGGTGTAATAATAGCAATAATCAACGGTGATATCACAGGTAGGCACAACTTCCAAAGAGAAGGCAATGGTCTCAACATCAGAAGAATAAGTCACGTCATCGATCTTATATCCGTCATAATCGAACCACTTTGCATTAATGACATAGCTTCTGAAATTCGCATCATTAAAAGCAAAATATTCCCCTTCTCCGTCCAGGTAATCAACGCCGGATCCGGAACCGTTCGTCATAGTAGGCAATACAGTTTTTTCTACAGTTACAGAGTTAGAATCGATCAGCTGATCGCCATCGTCACCACGGTAATAAAGCTCAATAGTATATTCTCCGCTCTCAAAGGTATCGAGCATATCAAGTCCGATCAGATCACCATCAACTCTGCATATAAAGTTGGTTGAAGATCCGAAAACAAAGTCAGGACCCGTATAGATCTTTTCGCCGTCTTTGGTAAGAATAAAGTAAAGGATCTCACCGCGGTCTTCGTAATCATATACCTCAGATTCAAAATAATAATCATATTCGATGAAGAATGTATCGATGTACTTTTCATCATCAGAGAGCCAGAAAAATGAACTCATGTTTCTGTCAATAAGGTCTGCGATCATATCAGCCGATAAAGCAAAATCAATCTCGGCATTTCTGTAATCATAGAGCTTCATGAACTTCTTGCTGCCGACATTGTCAGGGATCCATTCCTTGTCTTCTTTAGCAAATTCTGCAGTGAACTTTACCGTAGTAGTATCAGCTTTCTTTATGGCTGCAGTAAGTTCATCAATGTTTTTATAATCTTTCTGAAGAACTTTGCCATAATCGGCAAGAGTGAACTCGATGTTTATCGATGCAGCGCCTTTTTCAACACTGACAGAATCCTCATCTATCTCATATTCGATAGTATTCTGTACTGCTTTATAGAAAGCAGCCTCATCTTCCGTGCAGTTATCATCTGATAAAAGTTCCGTTAATGCCGCTGCCTCATCACTCTTTTTATTTAATGTGGAATTCTTTATGAGCTTGGCAGCATCAGCAGCTGCCATGTTGGCAGCATATGTTTCGGCAGCCTCAATAACAGCTTTCTTTCCTCCGCCGAAATCCAGACAACCGGTAAAACCGAGCAGTACAGCACCTGTCAGTATGACGGATACCATTTTCTTAAATGAATTCTTAATCATATTTTTCCCTCCCATTTATCGTAATTATAATTTTATAATAAAAATAGAAAAACTCAATGAATTTAATAATTTAATTTGATTTTCCAAATCAGATTGCACTTTTAACTTAAAGAATAATATAATAATTACATTAAATCGGGAGAATATGATAATGGCTGTAACACCTAATATTCTAATTTGTGATGATGATCCGGTCGTACACGAATCATTAGGCTTATATCTTGACAACGATAACTTTACTCATTCTGATGCTTATGACGGCAGGGAATCTCTTGAAATGGCTCAGGCTAATAAGCCTGATCTTATCCTTCTGGATGTAATGATGCCGGAAATGAGCGGTTTGGATGTTTGCCGCGAGCTTCGAAAGACCATGGCTACTCCCATCATCATGCTTACGGCAAAAGGAGAAGAGATCGACAAGATCGTAGGTCTGGAATTAGGTGCAGATGATTATATAGTTAAGCCTTTTTCTCCCCGTGAAGTTATAGCAAGGGTTAAAGCAGTCCTGCGCCGCTTCGGTGATACGCCTAAGCCTTCATCCGTACTTTCTTTTGACGGTCTGGAGATCAACCTGAATAATTATGCCGTCAAATCCAATGGCGAAGGTGTTCCCTGCACTCCAAAGGAAGTTGAGATCCTTTATCTTCTTGCTTCTCACCCGGGACAGGTCTTCGGACGTGATCAGATACTTGAAGCCGTTTGGGGAGTTGATTACAACGGAGATTCAAGAACCGTTGATACCCATATCAAAAGGATAAGACAAAAGATCACTTACGAAAATGCTCCCTGGTCAATTCAGACCATATACGGAATCGGCTATAAATTCGAGGTCTCGTAAATGTTCCAAAGCACGCTCCTGAAGCGAACAATGACTCTTGTCGTATTGTCTCTCCTGGCTTCAGCCATACTTGCGACAATTGCCTTTTTGATTGCAGGAAAAAGTGCCACCATCGCAATGGAAAAAGAAAAGTCTTTAACCCAGGACATTGCATTCAAGAATATTTTTTCCGAGAATCCCGATTATTTTGAAGACACGGATCTGAGACTGTTCTTCTTTAACTCCAGTTATGCCACCGGACATGATTACTATCTAGTTAATTCCGAAGGATTTATCGTTAACTCGACAAGCATTGAAAACAGAAACATCGCGCTGAAAGACACTTCAGATCTTGTCCCGTTGTTAAACTCATTGGAATATACAATGTGGAACGGTATTGAATGTTATTCTTTCGAATATCTGAATTTCGACAACACTATAATCATTTCAAGATTTCCGATACAGATAGACGGCAATTCATTCTATCTGTATTCACTTTCATACCAGAACGGGTTTAATGATCTTGTTATCAAGTATCTCAACATTCTTCTTCTTTCCACTTTGATGGCCGCATGTGCGATGCTCGTTCCTGCATATGCTTTTGTCTGCAGAATGGTCCTTCCTATCCAGAAGATAAACGAAGTTGCTATGGAATACGGTAAAGGCAATTTCAGTGTCAGGGCTGATGAGACCCATAAGGGCGAGATCGGTGAGCTCGGACAATCCTTTAACTTTCTTGCCGACAGACTCTCCAAATCCATCAGTGACCTTACCGCTGAACGTAACCAGCTGCAGGATATTTTCGATGTTATTTCAGACGGCATCGTCGTTGTCGATAAGAATTCCGTGCCGGTAACAACTAACAAAGCCATACATAAACTCTTTGAGCGTGCGGAAAAGAACAACATGTTCACGGAAAGGCTTCAGCTCATACCTTTCGATGATGTCTGGACTGATTTTGAAGACTGCATTGCTTCAGGCGAGACTAAGACAAGACAGATCGATAACCGCGACTATGCTTATCAATGTACCATCATTCCGAAGTATGACTCTTCAGACAGCACCAATATAATCGGTGCGACCGGGTTCTTCCGGGACATCTTCGAAGAACAGAAGAATGAGCGTTTCCGTCAGGATTACGTCGCTAACATCTCTCATGAGCTCCGCACTCCTCTTCAGACATTAAGAGGTCTTATCGAACCTCTCTCTGACGGTATGGTAAAGAAGGAAAGCGACCGCCAGCGTTACTATCAGATAATCCTTAACGAGACCATGAGACTCTCACGCCTTATCGATGACATGTTAGAGCTCTCAAAACTTCAGTCAAGAACGCTTGCATTTAAGACGTTCCCGTTCAATCTGAATAACCTTATCTCAAGCATCGAAATCCGTTTTAAACCGATCATGAAAGAAGCAGGAATCAAATTCTCCGTTCAGAACAATTACGGCGAACTTCCTACCGTTATGGGTAATCCTGACCGTGTAGAACAGATTCTGGTAATCCTTTTGGATAATGCCAAGAAATATACCCCTGCCGGAAAGAGCATCACCATTCTGACCGATTATATTGAGACCGAGAAGAAGGTATATATCTCCGTAGCAGATACCGGTCAGGGAATCCACGAATATGACATCGGTCATATTTTCGACAGATTCTTTAAGGCTGACCGTGCACGCGGTAAGAAAGGTTCGGGCCTGGGACTTTCCATCGCCAAAGAGCTTCTTACCTACATGGGTGAGACAATAACCGTCAACAGCAAGTACGAAGAAGGCTCTACATTTACCTTCACTCTGACAAAGGCTGAGGTTCCGGATGCCTGGGACTGATTCTGAAAGCATAAGACTCAACAAATATATTGCTTCTTCAGGTCTTTGCTCAAGGCGCGAAGCAGACACTCTTATTGAAAACGGAAAAGTTACGATCAACGGAATTGTTGCTTTACAGGGAAGCAAAGTCAATCCCGGTGATATCGTTGAAGTTTCCGGCAGAAAGATCAGTCCGGATAATGAAATGATCTACATTGCATTCAATAAACCTTTGGGGATCACATGCACGACCGACAGACGAGATCCGTCCAACATCATAGATTACATAGGATTTGACGAGCGCATCTTCCCTGTCGGCCGTCTTGATAAGAATTCATCAGGCCTTATACTTCTTACAAATGACGGCTCCATCGTTAATAAACTGCTCCGCGCTGAAAACGGTCACGAAAAAGAGTATCTGGTAACAGTTAACCGCCCTTATGACAAAGATTTCATCAGATCGATGGAATCCGGTGTTCCGGTTTTGGGACAGCTGACACTTCCCTGCAAGATAAAGCCTTCAGGTGACAAGTCATTTAAGATCATCCTTCATCAGGGATTAAACCGTCAGATCCGCCGCATGTGTGAATATCTGGGATATAAAGTAACCCGTCTTAAACGCATAAGATTCATGAACATTATGCTTGGAGATCTTGAACCGGGCAAATGGCGTTATCTTACTGCAGATGAGAAAAAAGCATTACTAAAAGATATATAAAAAGGGGCTGCTCATACCGCAACCCCTTTTCAAATAAGATTATTCTTTATTATTCTTCAGAATCTTCAGCTTCTTTACCGGCTTCCTCTGAAACATCATTTTCTGTTTCCTCTGCCTCTCTTGCAGCCTGCTCTTCTGCTCTTCTGGCTGCTTCGGCTTCCTCATCAGCCTTCTTTTCAGCTTTGGTCTCTTCTATAAGTGCATCAAGATCGGTAGAACCGGTATCTTTTTCGGCCTCGTCTTTTTCATAATAGAACTTGACCTTATCCTTGCTGTTTCTGGCGCCGTAAGCTTCAGCAATTGCGAAACAGTCTTCACGAAGCTGCTTGAAATCATCTAAAGATTCAAGGTCTGATGAAGAAGTCTGATAGCAGGCATCTTCAAAAACATCATCAAGAACGAGATACAAAGTAGCATCTTTCTTAAAATTCTTATCGATGATCGCCTCTGCCTGATCAGGCGTACCGTCTCTTCCGTCGAAATTCTCGAAAGGAATGGATATCTTGCTGTAGCGGTATCTTAAAACAACGTTTTTCTCGTTGTAATCAACTGCAACACGGAATTTGGCAATAAGAAAAGACTGGGCAAAAACAAGTATGCTGATGATGGTGCTAAGGCTTCCGACAACAACAAGAGCAAGCTTGATAATATTATCACTTACCATGAGCAGTCCATAGCACAAAAGGAAAATGCCGATTACGAAGAAAACAACAGAAACGGCTCTGTTACGTGTAATCTTCGAAGGATTGGCAGGATAACAATGGACGCCCTCCTTAGGCAGCTTTTCGATCAGTTCTTTGTTTTCAAGTTCATTAGGCATAAATGACCCTCCTTAATTATTTGCTCAAAACCTCTATCCTGTCAGAAAGATTAGCATACATTTCTTCATACTTTGCAAGCTTTGCTCTCTCCTGTTCAACTACGGCAGCAGGAGCCTTGCTTACAAACGATTCATTGGAAAGCTTGCCGTTAAGACGCTTGATCTCACCGTCAAGACGTGACTTCTCTTTATCGAGTCTCTCAAGTTCTTTAGCGATGTCGATAAGATCTTCCAGAGGAATGTAGATCTCTCCACCGCCGAAAACAGCTGTAACGGCTGTCGACGGGATTCCGTCCTTGGATTGTCTTGTCTCAAGACTGCTTACAGAAGCAAGTCTTTCAAGGAAGCCCTCACCGTCAGTAAACATCTTGGCGATCTTATCCGAAGGAGTAACAACAATGATATGAGCCTTGCGTGAAGGTGCGACATCCATATTCTTACGTACTGCACGGATGCCTCTTATCGCATCGATCATGGTATTCATCATTTCAGCATCTTCAGGGCTGGACAAGATCTTATCTGCTTCGGGCCATTCAGAGATCATGATGGATTCAGCCTTATCGGCAATAACGAGATTAGAATATACTTCTTCAGTAATGAAGGGCATGAACGGATGCAGGAGTTTCATGGCTTCACTCAGAATATAGTTAAGAAGATAGATGGCATTATTTCTTGTCTTGCATTCTTTATCGTAAAGTCTGCTCTTCGTGATCTCGATATACCAGTCACAGAAATTATCCCAAAGGAAATCGACTATCTTGCTCAGCGCAACGCCAAATTCATAATTATCAAGGTTTACCGATGCTTCGGTAACCAGATCATGGAGTTCTGAAAGGATCCATCTGTCTTCTGTGGTAAATAGTGATTCGTCAAGAAGATCAGGCGTGAAATCATCATCAGTATTCATTACAACGAATCTCATGGCATTCCAGATCTTATTGGAAAGGTTTCTGCCCATGAGGATCTTATCTTCCTGGAATCTCTGGTCATTTCCTGGAGCATTACCGGTAATAAGAGCAAATCTCAAAGCATCAGCACCGTTCTGGTCGATGATCTCGAGGGGATCAATGCCATTACCCAAAGACTTACTCATCTTGCGTCCCTGTGAATCTCTGACGAGACCGTGAATAAGAACATCACGGAAAGGAACGTCATTCATATGAGCCATACCTGCAACGATCATTCTGGATACCCAGAAAGTAATGATGTCATAACCGGTAACAAGCGTATCAGTCGGATAGAACTTCGCAAGATCCTCAGTCTTTTCAGGCCAGCCCAATGTTGAGAAAGGCCAGAGAGCAGATGAGAACCATGTATCGAGAGTATCGGGATCCTGACGCATCTCTTTGCCGCACTTAGGGCAGATGCACTTCTCTTCTTTGGTAACTATCAGTTCACCGCAGTCATCGCAGTAGAATGCAGGGATCCTGTGACCCCACCAAAGCTGTCTTGAAATACACCAGTCTCTGATGTCTTCCATCCAGTTAAAGTAGTTCTTGGAGAATCTCTCCGGAACGAATCTGATGGAACCGTTTCTAACCGCTTCGATGGCAGGCTTTGCGAGCTCTTCCATCTTAACGAACCACTGAAGCGATACACGGGGCTCGATGGTAGTTCCGCATCTGTAACATGTTCCTACATTATGTGAATAGTCTTCGATCTCCGTAAGGTAACCGCCGTCCTGAAGATCCTTTACGATAGCTTCTCTTGCTTCGTATCTGTCCATGCCGGCATACTTGGGATAATCTTCTGTGATCTTCGCATCCTCAGTAAGAACAGTAATTACCTCAAGGCCGTGACGCTGACCTACTTCAAAGTCATTGGGATCATGAGCAGGCGTGATCTTAACAGCACCTGTACCGAATTCGATATCAACATAATCATCAGCGATGACCGGGATCCTGCGGCCTACAAGAGGAAGAATCAGCATCTTGCCGATAACGTCCTTATATCTTTCATCCCTGGGATTTACGGCAACAGCGGTATCACCCAAAAGCGTTTCAGGTCTGGTAGTAGCAAGATCAATATATCCTGAACCGTCTTCGAAAGGATATCTCAGATGCCAGAAATGACCGGCCTGGTCGGCATAGTCAACCTCGGCATTCGAGATGGAGGTAAGGCAGTGAGGACACCAGTTGATGATCCTCTCGCCTCTATAGATAAGTCCCTGATTATAATACTTAACGAATACTTCCTTTACGGCATCAGAGCATCCGTCATCCATGGTAAAGCGCTCATGAGACCAATCGCATGAAGAACCCATCTTCTTGAGCTGTTCGACTATCCTTCCGCCGTACTGTGCTTTCCAAGCCCATGCTCTTTCAAGGAACTTGTCGCGTCCGAGATCGTCCTTTGTGAGACCTTCTTCACGCATGGTTGCAACGATCCTGGCCTCTGTAGCGATAGACGCATGGTCAGTACCCGGTACCCAGAGTGTCTCGTAGCCTGCCATTCTCTTATATCTTGTAAGTGTATCCTGAAGTGTATTATCAAGAGCATGACCCATATGAAGCTGTCCGGTAATATTCGGCGGGGGCATGACTATGGAAAACTTCTTTCCCGTTTTTCCTGCCTTTGGCTTAAAATATCCGCTCTTTGTCCAATTATCGTAAAGCCTGCTCTCTGCTTCGTTCGGATCAAATGCTTTACTGATAGAATCAATCTTTGCCATAACTAAATCTAAAAACCTCTCTTACTTCTTTATCATCGAAAGCGCGCCATAGAGGATGGAATCATCGCCTAAAGCCGCCTTTTTGAATTCAACTGTTTCTCTGATCGAAGGCATGCAGTATCTGTCGACTTCAGCCAAAATCTTCTCCATGAAGATATCACCCACTGCTTCGATAACTCCGCCGCCGTATACGACCACGTCAGGACTGAAAGTATTTACGAGATTTCCGGAAGCGATCGCAAGATAATGACAAGCACGGTCTACCGCTTCACATGCTACTGCATCACCTTCAGCCAAAGCATTTTTAAGAACTTTGGACTTAAACACTCCGTCTGTAACCGCTTCAGCCATGGAAGTTTTTCTTCCTCTGGAAACCTGCTGTCTGATGTAAGAAGACATGCCCTGCTTGCTCGAGAAAGCTTCAAGGCATCCTCTCTGTCCGCAATTGCACAAGGGTCCTTCAGGATCAAGGATCATATGTCCGTATTCTGCAGCCTTGAATTTGTTACCAGTGAAAAGCTCACCGTTCAGGATAAGACCTCCGCCCATGCCTGTTCCGACAAAAAGGCCTACAACATTCTTATATCCCTTGGCAGCGCCGTATTTATACTCGCCAAGGACTCCGACATTTACGTCATTACCGATGTAGAAAGGGCAGCCAAACGCTTCTTCGATCGGCTTTTTGATGTTGTAATTTCTCCAGGGAAGATTTGGTGAAAAAAGCACAATGCCCGTTTCCTGATTAATAACACCCGGAGCTCCGGCTGCAATTGCATGAATGTCACTCTTTTTTATTCCGGAAGAACTGATAAGCTCTTTTACGACGCTGATAATGACTTCTTCAACGTTCGCAGAAGAATCCCCGCCGGCCTTGGTCTTCTTCTTAAGTCTGAAGACGATCTCTTTCTTGGAGTTAAATACAACGCCAAGCACCTTGGTTCCGCCGATATCCAAACAAAGATTATAAGATTCTGCCATAGCTTATGTCCTCCTTAAAAAATTTTTGAATTAAAGATCAACTTACTCCCAAAGCAGCACCGGAGACGTTAGTGTCACCGAAATTCTTCTCTTGAGAACCGTTCTTGTATACGAGTACGGGCTGCTTGCCGTCGACAATAGTCTCTTTCTTGATTATGCACTGCTTAACATCCTTCTCGGAAGGTATGTTAAACATAACTTCTCTCATAGAACTCTCGATAATGGATCTGAGACCTCTTGCACCGATGTTCTGTTGGATCGCCATATCTGCAATTGCCTCAACGGCATCATCCTCAAATATGAGATCGACATCGTCAAGCTTAAGCATCTTCTGATACTGCTTAATGATCGCATTCTTAGGTTCGGTAAGAACTCTTACAAGAGCTGCTTTGTCGAGCTTATCCAAAGCAACGGTGACAGGCAGACGTCCGATAAATTCCGGGATAAGGCCGAACTTCATAAGATCGTCAGGCTTGACCTCATGGAAATAAAATCCGCTGTTACGATCCTTTTTAGACTGAATGTCTGCGCCAAAACCATACTGCTTCTGCTCCACTCTCTGTGCGATGATCTCGTCAAGGCCGTCAAAAGCGCCGCCACAGATGAAAAGTATATTTGTAGTATCGATCTTGATGCACTCTTCGTTCGGATGCTTTCTTCCGCCCTTAGGGGGAACATTTGCAACAGTGCTCTCAAGGATCTTAAGCAAAGCCTGCTGTACGCCCTCACCGCTTACGTCACGCGTGATGGAAACATTCTCAGACTTCTTGGAGATCTTATCGATCTCATCAATATAGATAATGCCTGTTTGTGCTCTCTCAATATCGTAATCAGCTGCAATGATGAGCTTTAAAAGGATGTTCTCAACGTCTTCACCGACGTAACCGGCCTGTGTAAGACTTGTGGCATCAGCAACTGCAAAAGGAACATTAAGGATCTTGGCAAGTGTCTGGGCAAGTAGCGTCTTACCGGAGCCCGTAGGTCCGAGCAAAAGGATATTGCTCTCTGCCATTTCCGTATCGTCAGTAGGAAGATCGGCATAGACGCACTTATAGTGATTATAAACCGCAACGGAAAGTGCGATCTTTGCTTCATCCTGACCGATGATATAATCATCCAGCTTGTCCTTGATCTCACGGGGAGTGATAAGCTTCTTTGGCTTTATATTGCGCATCTTACGCTTCTTGCTGACTTTCTCCTCCTCAGCTACGATACCGTATGCCGTCCTGATGCAATCAATGCAGATATAACAGTTCACACCGGAAAAGAGTCTGGGAACTTCATATTCAGATTTACCGCAGAAAGAGCAGCTCAAGACTTCTCTTGAGTCGCCGCCGTAATTACCGTTTTTAGAATTAGCCATTAAAAATCTCCTAAAAATGATATTTTTAGTCATGATATTTTATCACTACCAGCCATTTTAACAAATAATATATATATAAATATTTCAAAATGGTGATAAATTGGGCTCAATTATAATATGAAGGGCATCAAATGGCCGCAGAATCAAGAATAACGGTAAAAGGCCCGTCGTTAATGAGACTCACCTGCATATCGGCACCGAAAACGCCTAAACCGAGGTTTTTCACCTGAGGTCTTATCGAGTCAGCAATATAGTTATAAAGCTCTTCTGCTCTCTGAGGTCCCATACTTTCTGTAAAAGAAGGTCTGTTTCCGTGTTTGCAGTCAGCATATAAAGTAAATTGCGATACCAGGAGCATCTCGCCGCCAATGTCAGAAAGACTCAGATTGGTCTTTCCGTTCTCATCTGAGAAAATGCGCATCTTGAGGAGCTTTGCAATCATCTTATCGGCAACTGCTTCATCGTCTTCTTTGCCTATGCCGGCAAGCACGAGCATGCCCTGACCTATGGAAGACTTTCTGACTCCGTCTATATCGACTGATGCCTGCTTTACGACCTGAATACAAAATCTCATATGTCAGAACCCCGCATCTCCGGTAAAACTTTCGAAAACATACCATGAACCATTTGACTGATACACAATATAATAAAAATCCGAATTCGCAATTTCATTGGCATTTCTGAAAAACACCCTGACTTTCTGGATCTGGATCTTTCCTACTGATGAATACTCAAGACCGGTAACCATGCAGATACGCGATCTCGTTCCGGCTTCATCAAATCCGTTATTCAAAGTATAATCTTTCGAGCCGGCATAAGCCGTACCGGTAATATCGATGTTGATTGCCGTGATCTTCTTATACTCCTCGAAAATATCGGTATTTGAAGCAGCTCCGAGCCTGTCTACAAAACCTTCGGGATAACACCTGTTGAAAAGCTCCCTGTCATCAGAAAAGATCGATTCCAGGAAAGCCCTTGCTGCATATTTCCCTTCCGTATTCACCTGCGAGACTGTTACGGGAGATTCGGGAGTGACGGCAGTCTCCGCCTTATTTCCGCAGCCGGTAAAAGAGATAGTAAAAACGATCAATAATATGATTGCCGATATGGTCTTACGCATTTCCGTTTTTCTCCTGTTCGATCATCTTCTTAACATAATCAAGATATTCATTGACTTTGCGCTCATATCCTATATCCGTGGGCACATAGTACTTCTTTCCGAGCGTCTTATCGGTCATATACTGCTGTTCTGTTATATGACCCGGGAAATCATGAGGATACTTATATCCGACAGAATATCCGAGTTCCTCCATGCCCTTTGCGGGAGCGTTCCTAAGATGCATCGGAACAACACCTGTATCTGTATTGTTAACGTCACGGAGAGCATCTCCTATCGCGACATATGCAGAATTAGACTTGGGTGAAGTAGCGACCATGATCGCAGCTTCAGACAACGGTATCCTCGCTTCAGGCATTCCGACCGTCCTGGCGCATTCATAAGCTGCCACAGCCACCAGAAGAGCATTGGGGTTGGCCATTCCTACATCTTCAGCAGCGCAGATCATTATCCTTCGGGCAAGGAACTCTATGTCTTCCCCGGCTGCAAGGGCACGGGCAAGATAGAGCACGGCAGCATCAGGATCAGAACCTCTCATGGATTTGATCATGGCGCTGATATTGTCATAATGGTATTCTCCGTCTTTATCGAAAAGCACCGTCTTTGTCTGAATGCACTCTTTCATTACTTCATCAGTAATAACAATAGAGCCGTCAGACGAAGGCGGTGTGGTGATAACGGCAAGTTCTATGCTGTTAAGCGCTGTTCTTGCATCACCGTTTGATGTCTCAGCGATCTTTAACAGCGTCTCGTCAGATACTCTGACATCGGTCGAACCGAATCCTCTTTCTTCATCTTTCAGAGCATTTTTAAGGATCTTAACTATGTCCGCTGCCTCAAGAGGTTTCAGCTGGCAGACAGTAGACCTGGATACCAAAGCCTTATTTACCTCAAAGAACGGATTCTCGGTAGTGGCACCTATCAGGATGACCGTACCGTCTTCAACAAAAGGCAAAAGAGCATCCTGCTGAAGCTTATTGAATCTGTGGATCTCATCTATGAAAAGAACAGTTTTACGTCCTTCTGAAAGAAGCGGATTAGATGCGTCGGATACGATCCTCTTGATGTCGGAAACACCCGCGGTTACTGCGTTTAACTGCTCGAATCTCGAGCTCGTAGTATTGGCGATAACCCTTGCCAGAGCCGTCTTTCCAACTCCCGGAGGGCCAAACAAAATGATCGAAGACAGTCTGTCTGCCTCGATCATTCGTCTGAGCATTTTTCCTTTGCCGATTATATGCTCCTGACCCGCATAGTCATCCAAAGTCTGCGGAGACATTCTGTAAGCTAACGGTTTACTGTTATCCATAGGTCAAGAGCATCAGGCTTTACGCCAGGTAATTAAACGATATCAGGATATACGGGATACTTATCGGTAAGAGCCTTAACTCTCTTGATAGAATCTTCCTTCTTGTTATCGTAATCGAAGATACAGTCAGCAATGATATTTGCGACTTCAACAAAATCTTCTTCCTTAAATCCTCTTGCAGTAGCTGCAGGTGTACCAACACGCACGCCGGATGTAACAGTCGGTTTCTCGGGATCGAAAGGAATAGTATTTTTGTTTGCAGTGATGTTTACATCATCCAAACGCTCCTGGAGCATGGCACCTGTAACACCTGTGCCTCTCAGGTCGATGAGCATGAGGTGGTTGTCCGTACCGCCGGAAACGAGGTTAACGCCTCTTGCGAGAAGAGCTTCGCTCATTGCCTTTGCGTTCTTTACGATCTGTTCTGCATAAGCTCTGAACTCAGGAGAGAGTGCTTCCTTGAAAGCAACAGCCTTTGCAGCGATGATGTGCATGAGAGGACCGCCCTGCTGTCCGGGGAACACTGCGGAATTGATCTTCTTAGCATATTCCTCTTTGCACATGATGATACCGCCGCGGGGTCCTCTCAAAGTCTTGTGAGTTGTTGTCGTAACGAAATCTGCGTACGGAACAGGATTCGGGTGAAGTCCTGCTGCAACGAGTCCTGCGATATGAGCCATATCTACAAAGAGATAAGCGCCGACTTCGTCAGCGATCTCTCTGAATTTCTTGAAATCAATGATCCTGGGATATGCGGAAGCACCTGCAACGATTACCTTCGGCTTGCACTCGAGAGCCTTGGCTCTGATCGCCTCGTAATCGAGCATCTGTGTCTTCTCGTCTACCTGATAGAACTCTGAATGATATGTTCTTCCGGAAACGTTGATCTTCATGCCGTGCGTTAAGTGACCGCCGTGTGAGAGGTCAAGTCCAAGGATGGTATCTCCGGGCTCAAGGATGGCAAAATAGACTGCCGTGTTAGCCTGTGCGCCGGAATGGGGCTGTACGTTAACGTGCTCCGCTCCGAAAAGCTGCTTAGCTCTGTCGATAGCGAGCTGCTCTACGATATCCACATACTCGCATCCGCCGTAATAACGCTTTCCCGGGTAACCTTCTGCGTATTTGTTTGTAAGCGGAGAACCTGCTGCTTCGAGTACTGCCTCAGAAACCATGTTCTCGGATGCGATAAGCTCGATCTTGTTTCTCTGACGTCCGATCTCCTGCATTATTGCGGAATAAACTTCAGAATCCTCAGCCTTGATGTGGTCGTACATATATGAAAATCCTCCTTGGATTAAAAATACACGCGTAATATTTTATTATAAGGGACCATATCAATCAAGCAAAAAACACTCTGAAAAATTGTTTTATCAGAATTACAGCTTATATATCTCGTCAGCCGAAGGAGCAGGCATGGGTCTTGCCACACCGTCAAGACCGATCGTTTTCGCGCCCTCACTGAGTTCTGTAAACTCACCTATAACGGTAGCCTTTATACCTTCAGCCGCCAGAGCTTCAATAACTCTGTCCGGTTCAGAAGATGCGATCATAAGGGCGCCGGAAGATATAAGCCTGAACGGATCAATACCGAGAGCATCGCAGATAGCTTTGGAACAGTCAGTAAAAGGCACAAGACGCTGATCCAGCGTAACGCCGGTCTTCGAGAAATCTGCCATCTCGAATGCAGCCCCTTCGACTCCGCCTTCAGTGACATCGTGCATCAGGTCAACGCAGGATCTCGGGAAACCGTCATCCCTCAAAGCACCGGTAACTGAAGCTAAAGGGCCAAGTATAGTCCCTTCCTTGACGACGGATATCAGACTGCTGTATGTCCTGGCTTCTTCGATAAATTCAGAAGGAATTCGGCCTTCAAGTCTTCCGGCATGCTCATTTGCAGCGATAAAACTTCCTTCGATAGCACCGGTTTTCGTGATAATGAGCTTGTCACCGGGCACAGCATGTCCCAAAGGAACGGGGCTTCCCTTCTCCACAACTCCGAAAGCCGTCGATATTACAACAAACCTGTTAACGCAGTCAGATACCTCCGTGTGTCCGCCGACAATATCGACTCCGAGCCTGCCTGCTTCGCGGCTGGCCTGATCAACAATGGAAACTATCTCTTCTTCAGTGGCATTGGGCGGCGCGATTATTACTATGAGGATTCCGGTCGGCCTCACCCCGCATGCAGCGATGTCATTACAGGAAACATGTATCGCAAGAGTGCCGGATTCGCTCCCCCCTGCGGTTATCGGGTCAGATGAAGTTACAAGAAGATTCTCACCTGTCTTGAGCCATGCACAATCAGCACCTATTCCGGCGCCGGATAAAGTATTGCTCGACAGTTGCGGCAATCTTGACAGGACAAGAGACTCCAACTGCTCGTCAGTAAGCTTCCCTATTCTCAAAACATTGCTCCTTTTTATGCAGGAAATCAGAACGGATCAATGACTATGTCTTCAGTTCCTGCTACGCCTGCTTCAACAAGATCTTCGATATCAAGGTCCTTTTCAGCTTCGATTATATCCTCTGGATGAGGGTGTGTCTTTGGATGTTTTGCCACAAAAACAGTACAGCAATCCTCATATGGAAGTATAGATGTCTCAAAAGCACCTATCTTCCGGGATATGTCACAGGTCGCCTGTTTATCGATTCCGATAAGCGGTCTTAAAATTGGCATCTTAACGACTTCATTCGTGGCGGCAATCGCTTCCATTGTCTGGGAAGCTACCTGCCCTAAGCTCTCACCAGTTATCAGGCACTTACAATCGTTCTTTATTGCCAATTGCTCTGCTATCTGAAGCATGACGCGCCGCATCGTAACAGTGAGCATATCTTGCGGAGAATGTTTATAAAGGTGAAGCTGTATCTGCGTGAAGTTCACTACATGAAGAGTCATGCGGCCTGAAAAACCGGATACTATCTTTGCCAGATCGATTACCTTCTGCTTCGCAAGGTCGCTCGTATAAGGATATGAGTGAAAATATACAGCATCCAAAGGCATGCCTCTCGATGCCATCATGAATCCAGCGACCGGGCTGTCAATACCGCCGGACAATAGCAGCATTCCCTTGGCACAGGTTCCTACGGGAAGGCCTCTGTGAGCCATCATCTTTCCTGAATAAACGTAATTAGATTCACGGATCTCCACGTTAATGATGAAGTCAGGATTCTTGACCTTAACTTTAAGATCAGGGAATGTATCAAGAATAAATCCGCCGAGCTCATCACAGATTTCAGGCGAAGTCATCGGAAAAGTCTTGTTTCCGCGTTTGCTCTCGACTTTGAACGTCTGATAATCCGGATTGCATTCCAAAAGTTCCTTAACGCAGGAAACAGCATTTTCCTTGATCGATTCGAAATCTCCTTCAAACTTCCTTGCGAGACTTACGGAAACAATACCGAAGACCTGGCAAACTGCCTTCATTATCTCTTCGGCTGAAGCCATTGACCGGAAATTCGGATTATCCTCTTCTTTGGGTTCTATCCAGATTCTGCTCTGACTCTGATATATCTTCAGATTGCCGAATTTCTTAAGTCTGTACTTAAGATTGCTTTTAAGCTGTATCTCAAAAGATCCTCTGTTAAGCCCTTTCAGTGTTACCTCACCCATTCTGGCCAAAAGGACATTTCCCATATTCACATCCTCACTTCACAAGAAATTGATCGTATATCTCATCAACGCATCTGATAAACTCTTCAGCTTCGTCCAACGTATTATATCTTGAGAAGCTGAGTCTTACAGCGTTTGCGGCAGTCTTCCTGTCCACGCCCATCTCAAGAAGTACATACGAGACCTTCTTCTGTTTAGCAGAACATGCGGATACCGTTGACACAAATATATCGTAGATCTCAAGACAATGAAGCATCGTCTCAGATTCGAACCCCTTAAAAGATACATTAAGCACATACGGAAGCGCATCTTCGGGAGAAAGTATCTCAGCACCTCTCGAAATCAGTTCTTTCCGAAGGAATAAATTGATCTCTTTAACTGTGTCATAGCCTTCGTCGATGCCTGTGGAAACTTCTTTCAGAGCCTCCAGGAAAGCACCTGCAAGAACGGGACTCTGTGTCCCCGAACGCATGCCGTCCTGCTGTCCTCCGCCGACGATAAGAGGATCTATCCTAACACCTTTTCTTACATAAAGAACGCCGTTTCCCTTAACTGAGTGTATCTTATGGCCTGAGAAAGAACACATTTCAGCACCGAGCGAAGAAAGATCAATGTGCATTTTTCCCAACGCCTGAACGCAGTCGAGATATATGACTGTCGAAGGAGATTCTGCCTTTATCTTTTTAGCGATGTCACCGAAAGGAAGTACGGAACCGGTCTCGTTATTGACCAATGTAAAGCATGCCAAGGCGACACCGCCTTTACCGAGTTCTTCCTCAAGGCTCTCCATTAACGGCTTTCCGTCAGGTCCGACCTTAACATATCTGATCTCGTAGCCTAACCCTGAAAGGTATTCCAGGCTCTCCAACGTAGCTTTGTGCTCAGTCCTGGTAGAGATAACAGCATTCCCTGCCCTCTTATTACGGCTCATGTAACCCTTGATCGCAGTATTGGCGCTCTCGGTGGCACATGACGTAAAGAATATCTCATCAGGTTTTGCCCCGAGCAGAGCCGCTGTCTCTTTCCTGATGGATTCATAGACCTCATTAGCTTTATTTCCGAGCTTATGAAGAGCTCCCGGATTAGCTGATAAGGTATCCTCCGTGAGTTCTATGATCCTGGCCTTTACGCCTTTGGAAACAAAAGTTGTAGCGCTGTTATCAAAATAAATCATGACGGTCAGTATATAATATATAATGTGAAATATCCAATAGATTTTTCGTCGGAGGTCATGATGTTTAAACTAGTAATCAATCCCAGCAAAGAAAAAGGTCATATCAACCCGGAGATCCAGGGACACTTCTCCGAACATCTCGGAAGATGCATATATGAAGGTGTTTTCGTCGGTGAGGATTCAGACATCCCCAATACCAAAGGCATGCGAAATGACGTAGTTGAGGCTTTGAAGGAGATGAAGATCCCCGTCCTCCGCTGGCCGGGCGGATGCTTTGCAGATGAATATCACTGGAAGGACGGCATCGGTCCCAAGGAAAACCGCAAAAAGATGATCAATACCAACTGGGGCGGCGTTACAGAGGACAACTCTTTCGGTACCCATGAGTTCATGGAACTCGCCGAGCAGCTTGGATGCAAGACATATGTCAACGGTAATATCGGAAGCGGTACGGTCCAGGAAATGAGCGAATGGGTCGAGTACATGACTTTTGACGGCGTATCCCCCATGGCTGACCTCAGAAGAGCTAACGGCCGCGAGAAGCCCTGGACAGTCGATTATTTTGCAGTCGGCAACGAGACATGGGGCTGCGGCGGAAACATGGTTCCCGAGTATTACGCCAGCCTTTATAAGCACTATCAGACCTTCGTAAAGCAGTTTAATCCTGATAAAAAGATCAAGAAGCTTGCCGTCGGTCCAACTGATAAAGATTACAATTGGACTGAGACAATGCTCCGCGAATGCTTCAGACAACAGGGCACTTTCCCGCAGAACTTCGGCTACATGGACGGTCTTACCCTCCACTACTACACTCTTCCTTACGATTGGGACAAGAAAGGCAGTGCCACGAAGTTCAATGATAAAGAATGGTACATGACACTCGCCAAGACTTTTGCCATGGAGGAATTCATCGAGAAACATTCCGCTATCATGGACAGATATGACCCTGACTGCAGGATCGGTCTCATGGTCGACGAATGGGGCACCTGGTACGATGTCGAAGAAGGCACGAACCCCGGTTTCCTCTATCAGCAGAACACCATCCGTGATGCTCTCATAGCAGGCATCAACCTCAACATATTCAATAAGCACTGCAATCGCGTAAAGATGGCAAACATCGCCCAGCTCGTTAACGTTCTTCAGGCCGTTATCCTCACTGAAGGTCCTAAGATGATCAAGACACCTACATACTATGTTTTCAAGATGTATAGTGCTCATCAGGACAATGCGCTCCTCGAGAGCTCGATCGACACCGAGCCGATTGGAATTGAGAAAAAATACATGGTCCCGAACCTCACCGAATCCGTCTCTAAGGACGAGCGCGGCAATATCCACATCACTCTCACCAACCTCTCAGCAACCGATTCTTACGAGATCGAGACGAACCTTCTCGGTAACGAGATCGAGTCAGTAAGTGGCGAGATAGTTGCGGGGGCGATAACCGCACACAACACTTTCGACGATCCCGATGTAGTAAAAGAAGAAACTTTCGACGCATTTAAGACTGATGGCGACAAGGTCACTTTTACCATCCCCGCTTCCAGCGTAATGCACATCAAAGTAACGCTATGTCAAAAATCTGCACAAGATGTCTTCTCAAGGACTTAAGCAAAGAAAAATATGAGGCCATTATCGTTAATGGCCTCTCTTCTTTGCCTAAAGAAGATCTTACATCTGATTCAGAATCTGCCGGAAGACTTTCAATCTGTAAAGATTGCGAGAAGCTTAATCAGGGCACATGCCTTGCCTGCGGATGCTTTGTAGAACTCCGCGCTGCTCTTAAGGCAGGCCGCTGCCCGTATAACAAGTGGCAGATCAGTGATTGCTGAATACGATTATCTTATCTTTCTCTTCGATCTTCACGTTAACAGTCCTTTGGTCACCGCTGAACAGGAGGATCTCGCCGTCATTTTTAACGATTCCAAGAACTATGGAAATGCTCTGCTTTTCTGCAGGGCGCTCCGGATCATATGAAGCATCGAAAACGCCGCGGATAAGTTTATCGGCCGTACATTCATGGGGCAGTTCCACAAAGAAATCCTTTGCCTTCTTAACATAGATCTCTTTGCTGTCGTATCCGTCACCGCCGTCATCATCGTATACGAGGATGTCCTGATAGAAATCATAAATGGCGTCTTTTTCACCGATCTGTGTGATCATCTTACTGATGTATCTGTTGCTAATAACAACGTTCTTAACGCTGTAACTGCTTACAACGTCGTGATGCTTCGGATCGTTGATCTCCGCAATGACGTCAATGCTTCCCACGTCAAAATCCGGATCAGCCTCCACCTTATCACTGATGATATCCTGGACATAAACCAGATTGGCAAACATTCCGGCATCTGTCTCATCCTCTGAAACGAGATCATCAGACAGTATGAGAACGCTTACGTCTTCAGAATTCAGTCTCAGGAATTCGTTTATTGAATCACAGATAAGATCCTTTTCGAAGATCTCTGCAGCTACAGTCTTAATGACAAACGGGTATTCCTTGTAATAATTCATCTTTTCAAGGCTCTTCTCGTCATCAATGACTACGATGCTGAGTAGAAGTTCGTCGGAATCCTTATACCCCCATTCTGACAGGAAAGAAGCAAATCCGTTCATGATCTCGCGGCACTTGCTGTTATGTCCGAGCATGATGATCTTTTTCTTCTCAAGCCAGAAATCCTTATTCAGTCTTATCGGGATACCTGACGGTTCCTTATCGGCGGTCCGGGAGAAGTCCTTCTCATTTAAAGCCATGTAATAACAGTAGTTTCTGTCTTTTTCTGACTGTACAGTCAACGGAACGACATGGAAATTACCGTTCAGAGAAGATTTAATATATGACAGTTCATCGCTGTCTTTGCAGGGTGCAGTAAAGAAAGTGGCACCTTTATTGGACAGAAGTTCATTGTAGATCGAATTAAGCTCGGGCATCAATGAGAACTGGGCCATCAGTTCGCCCAGGATCTGATTGACTCTTACAGGAACGATATTGCACTTGCCGTCAACCTGCTTGCTTCTTATTATCTTCTGTACAAGGTTCCAGGTCCAGTCATCCGTAACCTCTACTATTATCCTCTGATTGTCTTCTGAAAACTCTGATGATGTAATATCCGCTACCTGCATCAGGGTCTTGATCGTAAGAGAATTACCGTTATCGAAATTATTAATCTTCTCGTTAACGGCATATTTACAGGCATTGTCATTGACCTCTTCACCAAGGATGACCACGGAAGAAGCACGGTGCAGCGAGATGTCAAAAAGCTGTTTTGAAGAGAAAACATCACCCTCCCTGACAACGATCGTCAGATTATTCTTGAACTTGTGCCTGGAACAATACCATTTTCTGGACAGGAGCGGCTTGTCTTTACAGTCCTGTTCTATCTTGTTGTTTTCGCGTTTTACGGTCTCGAGAAGCCTTTCGTCTATCTGCCTTTCAATATCGTCTTTACCCGAACCTACCAAAACCACGACTTTATTGACGGAATCGCTGTAAAGCAGATCATTGACGATCTCCAAAGCCCTTGAATTCCAATTAAGGATAACAAAATGATCATACATAAGGAGTCTGTGATAGCCTGCATTAGAGGATTCGATAAAGCTGGAGATATAGTTGGTGATGTAACCTATTACCGCACCGGTGAAAGAGACCATTCCGATGATGACTATCAGCAGGCAGACCAGAGCAATTGCCGCATTCTGCGGTCCGATATCTTCCACAACATATGAAATACACCCTGCATCAAGGATCATGCTGATGGTGTAAAAAGCTGATTCAAGAAAACCAAGCTCCTCAGTTCCGCTCAATGACATCCTGCTTATGATAAAAGCAGACAGAAAAAAGAATACCACGTTAAAGAAAAGAATCGAAAGCAGGACGATCTGTCCCGGATTCTTAGCAAGTCTTATACTGAACCATTCACGGAGCTTTCTATACATCTTGACTACCTCACTGAGAATTCGATGGGGTCAGACCCCCTAAAAATATAATTATTATAACAGTAAAAAGGCTCTTCACGAACAATCATGAAGAGCCTTGAATAATGGTGCAGATGGCGGGACTAAAACCAACAAGCCTTTATTTATAAGCATTTCAGCCTTACTACTACCATTTTTACTACCACTTGCCTTAAATCGCTATGATGATAGCATCCATTTCCTGCTTTTTGGTATCAGCTAAACAATGACCGTATAAACTCATGGTAATATTGAAATTGCTATGACCTAATATCTCCTGCAAGGTTTTAGGGTTCATACCGCTCTCAATGGCTCTTGTTGCAAATGTTGCTCTTAATGCGTGCATTGTAAATGGTTCTATGCCTGCAGCTTTACAAATGCGTTTAATCTCCCTATCAATAGGACTTGCAGAAAGCAACCCACCCTCAACAGCCTTGAAGAGATAATCATTTATAGACATAATCCCACCTGTAAGCATCATATTAAGTTCTTTCTGTTCATTTATGATCTTCTCGATCTGCTCATTCATAGGAATTGATCTTCTGCCTGCAACGGTCTTTGCATCATCTCCAACCCTATATGAACCGACCTCTGTTCTCGTAATTGTTCTCTCAACATGAATAGTATTATCTCTAATATCTGCATATCTTAATGCACCGATTTCACCAATTCTCATACCTGTATTGATGGCAAAACGGAAAACATTATAGTAAGCACTTCTCCTGCATCTATCACAATCAAAAAAGGCTTTCTGCTCACTTATGCTTAAGGCTCTATGATGTGTATCTCTTGCCCTCTCCTCCGACCTTTTCAGATTGTTAAGCAATACGCAAGGATTATAATCAATTACTCTTTCCTTTTGAGCATCAGAGAACAGGTGCTTAATAAAAGCCATATAATCATTAACAGTTTGCGTTTTTCGACCATCTTTCAAGGTTTTCTGTACTGTTCTTAATATCTCAATATCAATATCCCTCATTCGAATATCACCAAATCGAATATTAGATAAATCGGGCAAAGTGATTTTTCTGATAATTCCGAAAAACTTATCATTCATTCTTAAAGTTGCCTCTGTAACTGTACCTCTCCGACCATCTACCCAACGATAATAATAATCGGTAATAGTAGGGTTATCCTGCTTAAGAACACCCTGCTCTATTTCAGTTCTCTTTGCCTGTTCTTTTTCAGTAAGTTCTTTTTCATTATGACCATAAACAATAAATTGCTTGCTTACACCCTTTATGTTTACACGAAATTTCTTTTGCAATAATCCATCTGCTCTTTTGCTACGCCTTGCCATATTAACGAACCTCCGAATCATTATTAAGCAATAACTCTATTGCTCTACGAATTGCCTCTCCCTTTTTGATCTCATGCTTTTCACAATATGCAATAAGCCTATTCTCTGTATCAGCATCTAACCTAATGCTGTACTTAATTGATTTAGGATTACTTGAAAACGGTCTGCCTGCAGGTGTCATAATAACCTCCGATAAAACAATTATTGCCACACAAATATTATATTTAATGTGTGGCAACAATTCAATTACAAATTTGGATATGGTATGTCTGATGAATCAATCTTATAAATAGTATTAATAGCTGCAATCCGATCTGCATCAGAAGTTTCGTATGCAAGTGCAATTCTTATCAAAGCATCACGCATATGCCTATACTCATCTTTGCGTTTTCTTACTGCCTCAACTCTCTCTTTACTCGTAGTTGCCATCATACTCACCTCCTGCCTCATCTTCTGTAACTATTTTCCAAATCTTAATAAAGGCATCAACATCACCCTCAATAGCTTTATTAAATAAATCTAATGCCTCCTGCAGTTCATCTTTATTCCTGCACTTTTTTCTTCTCTTCTTTCTGCTCATTTGATAACCTCCGATAATACCCCACCCCTTTCATATGAAAAAAACAGCATATATCGGAGGCAGGTTCGATCTTAATTTAGAAAAAAGAAAACCTGTTATCTTCCTGTTGATCTGCTACACTTTGCTCATCATCATTCAAACGTTCTGCAAATTTATTGGCATTATTTAGAATGGTTTGAGCAGCCTGTAACCTTATAGCAGGATTAACAGTTGTATCAGACATGATCTCAATTACAGTATTAACAGCTGCACCGATTTGCTTATTGAGTTCAAAAACAGCTTTGCGGACAATATCAGCTTTAGCACTCTTATACTTCTCTATAAATTCACCGTTGCTCATTCGGTCATAAATAGTTCTTTCCGATAATCCGATAGCAGCAGCGGAATCTTTTATCGTACCGTTACTCATTAAAGCAGAAATGATTATTTCATCTGATATAGTCTTTGCCATATAAACCTCCAATAAAAATCACTATGTATTTATGACCATGTGGGAATAAATACGTTGCTTGCTAATCCACTATTAACAAAAATTGCTCTCTCTTTGTTAATGTACCTGTTACTGTAATTGTTTGTCTGTATGTCTGTTTGTATGTATGTGTTACCACCTGCTAACCATTAGTAAAGCAACCGCTAACCATATGCTAACCACTTGCTTACTGTTGGTTTTTGCCTCTTGCATTTCCGCCTTTACTGCCGTTGTATCGGTTTTCAGCAATTCTTGATCTGCTATCTTCAATCTCCCTTGAACAGTTATCAAATGCTAATTTTGCAAGTTTCATATTTTTCTGTTTAAGTATTGATTCAAGGCGTGGCGGTATATCGCAATCCATCAGTTGACAACAAATCGCATACATTGTGTAACCTAACCAACTAACATCCTCTAATATCCATTCACCATTATCATTAGTTGATTCATTAACTAAAGCCATAAGGTAACCTGCAGTAGTTTTATCAAATTTAAACCAATCGGCAGTTATGCCATAAGCATCACAATAGTCTTTATCAAAAACAGGTTTATCATGGAAAGAATGATCATTCATCAACCTCACCTGCCTCTGTAACGCAATCTGATAGGCTTATTTGACCGTGCAAATGTGATATAGTGTTCTTAATTGGTTTAGCTGTTTTGAGGCGTGAGAGAGCCTGTTTTTGCATTGTCCTAACAAAATGCCTTTTCTCCTCCTCATCAGCTGCAAACCAATAGCCATCTGTACCGCTTAATATTTGCAATCCCTGTTGTCTTGCTTTCCTTACCATCAATTTAGCCTCTGCAGGTGTAACAAATAATCTGTTGGCTAACTCTTTCTGATGTATTGCGTTTGATTTACCGATAGGAATAACACTTTTAAGAATATTAATATCCATCATGTGAACCTCCGATCATCTACCGATAAACTATCAAGGTATGATTGCACCTTACTCATATTCCATAAAACTCTCTTACCGATCTGAATCTTTGCACCTGCAGCCTCTCCGATTTTTACTGCTGTTGCTCTACCGCAATCAAGATATTCTGATAATGAATCGGTATTAGCTGTTAATCTGTTCGATAGCTGCATTGTTTTTCTTGAAGTCTTGTTCATTTGCTGCACCTACCTTTCAGACCATATCGGAGGCTATTTCATCAACAAAGCCTCTAAACTTATCTGCATCTTCTTTGCTTAACTCATGGCGTAGTTTTTTACTAAACGCAACATCAGATAAACCAAACCTCTCACCAACCTGCCACAACTTAACATTTTTACTTGCAGCATATAATCTCAATTTTTCATTTTTCATCTTGTTGCCTCCTGCAATTTTGATTATAATTGCATTATAGTTGTTGTTATAATTGTATCTATATGGAAAATAACCGCTAAATTTTTATAGAAAGAGGTATAAAACCATGAATGAAAGCGAAAACATCAAAAGAATACTCGGAAAACGATTGAGCGAATTGCGAAAGCAGAAAGGACTTACCCAACAAGAGCTTGCTGATATTGTTGGATATTCAAGTTTTCAATCAATATCTAACATTGAACACGGCAAACAACCTATTAAAAAAGATATGGCAAAACAATTCGCTAATGTGTTTAATGCTGATGAGAACTATTTTTTAGATATTAATACAGAATATGTAAATTCATTTGAAGAGTTTATTTCAATAGCGCAGCAATCACAATATGAGAATCAATTAATTCATACTATCATAATTTCTCTTGCAAAACTTAACGGCTATGAGGTAGTTGTTAAAGATTTATTTAACGGAGAAAGCAGTATCAAAGAACTATTTTCGGATATTAAAGATTATATGATCTTAATAAAGGATGGTGTTCAATTTACTCTTTCTGTTGAAGATGTTAATCGGTTTGGCAATATTCTCTCTGATAAATTCCAATCTGATATTGATTTAATAGCTTATTTCAAGAGTAAAAACACCATCAAAACGGTTAAACCTCTTGAAAAATAAGGCTTTACTACTACTTTTTTTACTACCATTTTTACTACCACTTTACCGAAAAACAGACAAAAATGACGAAATAAGACGGAAAACCACAAAACAGGTGCAAGTTCACCAAACCCTTATATTTACTGATAAAAAGGCTCTTCACGAACCATCATGAAGAGCCTTGATAATTGGTGCAGATGGCGGGACTTGAACCCGCACGAGATTGCTCCCACTAGCACCTGAAGCTAGCGCGTCTGCCAATTCCACCACATCTGCGTGCGGGTTAGATTTTATAACAAGAGGTTTCAATTTTCAATAAGGACATGTCAGGCAGTTGGGTTATAATCTCTTTATGAATAAGATAAGCGTTTCCGTTACAGACCTCTCTTCCTACATCTCACGCCGCGGCAATCTTGCCGGAGGTTCATACGGTTCAGTGTCTGCAGTAGAAGGAACCAGGCTTCACCAGAGAGTCTTTGCCGATCTTAAGAAGGCATACGGAGACATTGTAATTACCGAGGAAGCCCTGGTCTATGACTATGTCTCAGATTCAGGGATCTGCCTTTCAGTAAACGGCAGGTTTGATGCCATGATGAAAGATACCGGCAAACCCCCGATGCTTTTCGAGATAAAATCCTTTAATTCGACCAAAGAGAGCTTTGAGGCACTTGTACGTCCCGAACACGTTACCCAGTTAAAACTCTACGGTGCCATGTATCTTCTTACGAATTCCGACACTCTGGACATCTCATTAACGCTGAGATATGTATCGATAACCACTCTCGACAGCTACGAAAACACTTATACGATGTCTTTTGAGGAAGCAGAAAAATTCTGGGAAGAAACATGTGCTGAATATTGCGTTTTCGCCAAAACGCTGCTCGATTATCAGAACAGCCTCAGGGATACGGTGTCGATAATCAGATTTCCTTTCGACAGCATAAGGCCAGGTCAGAAAGAATTCATGAAGAAAGCCCTCCTGGCGCTTAATTCCTGTGAGGCATTCTTCGTTGAAGCACCAACGGGCATCGGGAAAACAGTATCTGTCCTCTACCCTGCAGTCAAAGGTCTCATAAAGAACAGATACGATCAGATCTTCTATCTGACAGCGAAAGAAGCCACCAGAGGCGTCGCGGAAGCTACTTTGAACCAGATGAGAAGATCCGGTCTGATCATAAGGTCTATCACGTTAAGATCCAAGGAAAAGATGTGCCCGTTCGGTACTGAATGCGATGCCAAATTCTGTCCTCTTGCAAAGGATTATTACGGAAAACTCAAGGACGCTCTTGCAGAATCGCTTGTCTTAGACGAGATCACACCCGAAAAGATTACCGGGATAGCCCTTAAACACGGGATCTGTCCGCACGAGTTCATGATAGACACGATGAACTACTGTACAGTTGTCATCGGAGACTATAACCATATTTTCTGCCCCCGGGTATCGCTTGTATCAAAAGAACCCGGCAATCAGAGGATAGCCGTTCTGGTTGATGAGGCTCACAATATGATTGACAGAGGCAGGGATATGTTCTCGGCATCGTTTTCGTTAAGCCTTATCGATGAAATGATCAAAGACTTCAAAGGCCGGAACACCAAGATCGAGACTATGCTCCATCAGCTGCGGAATTATTATGTAAATATCGGAACATGCTTCGATTCTTCCGGTTCGTGTTTCAAGCTTATGGAACAGGCAGACGAGCACAAAGTGCTTATGACCGAGAATTGGGAAGCCATGAGACAGCCTCCCAGACAACTCTATGCAAAACTCTGGTTCACCATAAGGAATCTTGCTCCCATTCTCGACAATCTTGAACAGGGCACCTGCAGGAGAACTGCCGTCAAGTTTTTCTTTGAAGCAAGATTCTTTCTTACCGTACTGGAACACTATTTTGACAGCGCTTACATAACCACGGCATCAAGGGATAACGGCGACATAACGATAACTCTTGACTGCCTTGATTGTTCATCCAAGCTTGACGACATAATAAAGGACCGGATGTCGGTGATCTTTTTCTCTGCAACATTTACTCCATATGAGTATTACAGAAACTGCCTTGTAGGTCCTGACTGCGACTATTCGTCTTTCCTGAGACTGCCGTCGCCCTTCCCTCCGGAAAATCTGGAGATAATGATCGATTCAGATATCTCGACAACTTATAAGAACCGTTCCATTACACAGGATGAGCTTGTCATGAAGATCACTGACTGCCTGAACGGAAGGACCGGCAATCACATGATCTTTTTCCCTTCTTTCGAATACATGAATCAGATCATGCCCAAGATCGAGATGGAACTAAACAGAAAAAGCGTTACCGGTTATAAGATCATCTCACAGATCGCCGAGATGACAGGTGTCGAGAAAGAAGAATTCCTTAAAAGCTTCAGCGAGCCATACGACGGACTTCTGATAGGGGCTGCTGTACTTGGCGGACATTTTGGCGAAGGAATAGACCTTGTGGGAGACAAGCTCACCGGTGTCGTCATTGTCGGCGTAGGTCTTCCGAAGATAACCCCCGAAAGGCAGATATTGAGCAATTACTATTCCGAGAAGTTTGGCGACGGATTCTCATTTGCATACAGATTCCCGGGCTGGCAGAAAGTCCTTCAGGCCGTCGGAAGGGTTATACGCACGGAAACAGACACGGGCTTTGCGCTTCTCATCGATGAGAGACTCGCAAAACCCGAGTATATAATGCTTTATCCTGATCACTGGAAGATCTGATCTTACAGTACAACCGTGGTCTTTGAAGGCTCAGTACCAAGAGTGATAACTCCTTCTGCGCCTTCGATCTCATAAGTACCCTTTGTACCTTTAACTGAAACCAGTCCGTCATTATTTGTGCAGATAACCTCGCCCTTGGTCCACCACTCGCCTTTTACGAGATTCAGGAGCTTATTATATGCAGGCTTGCACCTGTTATCCTTCGTAACAAGACCGGAAGGAGCATTAAGCCAGGCACCGTCGGCAAAATCCCAGCCGGTGATGGCTTTTACGTTAGGATCTGCAAAAAGTATCCTGTACATCTCTTCCCACTCTCTAGCCTGTCTTATCTCGCCTTCTTCGGTCGTAGGCCATTCGTCGACCTGCCAGTCATTTAGGTCCTCGATATAAGCGGGCATGATCTCTCCTGAAATCAGCGTATTCTCTGTAAAATGTATCGGCAGGCCGAATCTTCCGAATCTCTTTAAAACATCGCGGAGCTTTTCCTCACCCCAGTAACCCTGATGCTGGTGGGACTGGATTCCGATAGCAGAGAATTCGACTCCTGCATCCAGACATTCTTCAATGAGCTTCTCATATTGTGGTGATGTATTGAAATCATTGATAAGGAATGTTCCTTCGGGATTTGCCGCTCTCGCTGCAGCGAAGACTTCTTTTACCAGATTTACCCTTCCGTACTTTTTGCAGAGTCTTGTTACTGCATTATCGTACTTATCGAAAACAGGCATGATGACAACTTCGTTTATTACGTCCCAATAATCTATTACGCCCTTAAATGCCGTAACTTCCCTGTTGATCCTTTCGAGCTGCTTATCCATTATTACTTCATCAGGATACTTCATAAGCCAGTCAGCGCAAACAGTGTGCCAGCAAAGAGGATGTCCTTTAGGTGTTACATTATTAGCTCTTAAAGTCCGGGCTGCTTTCATGAGGAACTCGAATTGCGGATGTCCTTCCTCGGGTTCATATCTTCCCCAATAAAAAGGAAGTGTTCCGTAATTCATAATTGCAAGCCACTTCTCTATTCTGTCCGGTCCGCCCGGCTGATCTGCATAATAAAGGAAGTCAAAAGCTCCACTGCCAAACAGGAATTCATGAGACTTCTGATTTAAGACCAATTCTTTATCTTTTAAGGGATTTCCGTTTTTATCAATAACTCTTACAAGACATTCTCCAGTACGGTGTGAAGGGGTTGTGGAAGGATTCATAACGCAATTCCTTTCTTGGCGGTATTTTTATCTGATTATAGATTATTTAATTCCGAAAACGTGTCATATATTTTTCTAAAAATGTCTTATAAACAACTCGAATAACAAAACGGGGCATCTCATTGATCTTGAGACACCCCGTTCATTACTGATAATTAAGTAAAAGTCTTATTCTTCTACTTCCTCATAGAACCAGACATCACCGTTCTCATCTACATTGAACGCAGTGAAATCAGTCATAAGGTAATCACGGTATATGTCTTCGATGATGAATGTGTACATGAAATCACCTTCAAAAAGAAGACCATATACGAGCTCTACCTCACCGCTTACGGTAAATTCATCACCCATGTACAATGATTCGGTCATATCATCATCAAGCGTGAAGCTTGTATACAAAGGAATGATCTTGTCGCCGTCCTTAAGTTTTGTGATGTTCTTTGATGCGGCACCGGTTTCCGTCATACCGTCGCAGGCACCTTCGATCTCAATAGAACCGTCTTCAATGTTCATGCGGATACGGAGATATGTCTCCTCACCGTTAAGCATGACAGGAGATGTAAAGATTACAAACTCATCATTCTTGTCAAGGATTGTCATTGAAAGGTTCTGACCGTCAGGAAGTGAGAGCCAGTAACCGTCAAACATGTCTGCAAATGATCCGTTCTCCCAATCGCACTCGACATCATATGTATCTCCGAGCAGGATAACCTCATTCTCGTCAACAAGCATGAATACCATAGCGTAAACATCAGAGCAGTGATCAAGAGAATACTTGGTCAATGTAAATCTGAATATGCCTTCTTCATCCGTTGAAGGAGCGCGGAGGAACTTAATGTGCTTACTCTCACCGGTCTTCTCGATAGTATCAGCGTAATCGTAACGGTTGGTCTGAGTAGGAGCACTGCGGTATGAACGTGATGTTGAATCATATTCATAATTGTTGTTCCAGTTCCAGCATCCGCTGTCATCATAATACTCATCATCTGAGTAGTTGGAGCAAACCTGGTTGGAACAAGAATAATTATACTGATCGGCATTAAGACCGCTGCCACTTACCTCTTCCCACTTCTCTGTAGATGCATTGTAATGATAGTAAACATTATTCTTCTGATCATATGCATAATATTCATTATTCTCAGTGAAATAAGAGATTCCCGTCTCAGCATCCTGATAATAGTTGGCATCCTGCTCTGCAGCCTGGGCGCCGGAATCACCGTAATAGATCGAAGCGCTGAAATCACGGCGGTCAATAAACTGCATGAAGTAAGGGCTGACACAGATGTCGCTGAAGACCTTAAGTTCCTCAGAACCGCCCAGCATTACTGGGAAATAAAGTGAAAGTCCACAGGAATTCGGGTGGTCGGGACCGTGGATCTTATAAAGGACCGCATCATCAACGGCAGATCTTACCGCAGCAGCATTGGAAGAATAATCACCGCAGCTTTCAGCAAGTGCGCATACGTCGAGCATGTTAAAGCATCCGCCCTCTGAAACGCTGGAACCGAAGATCTCTGTTGACTCGATCTGACGGATCATAGTCGAAAGGCTGTCAGCATCTTCACCCTTTTCGTATACATCCTTGGAGAAATCATTAAAACTCATAACTACCTGATCGATCTTGGAAAGGTCGATGACAGACAGAGTACAAACATTGTAATCTCCAATATCAATACAACCCTGGTAGAAAGAATCACAGACAACTTTACCCAAGTCTGCGCCTGATGCGCCCGGATTATTTGCGAGGAAATTACCGATCTCAGTATAATTCCATCCTGCACCTGGTTCGATCTCCTCTGAACCGTACATATAGTTTGCATAGTTTGCAAGGATATTTGCAGCTTCGATGCTTCCCATGAGGCATGCATCAAAGCCAATGAATTCCCACTTATCAGTCATATACTGCTGTGCTGTCAGAAGAGCACTGTCAACTTCCCTGAGTGAAAGTGCATCACTGCCGTGTCTCTCATCGAAACAAACACCTGTGATGGATCCGCCGCCATGATTCCAGAGAATAAGTCCCATATTGTCTGCCGGATAATTCTGGACGCCCCAAACAAGATAATCAGCAAGTGTACTGGAATCGCCCATGGCAAGGTCTCCGCCTTCATACACCTTAGTGATATCTCCGTTCTCAACGACAAAACGCTCAATCTTATCAGCATCAATGCCGTTGTAGTTCCACTGATTTGTACCGCCGGTCTGAACAATGAACTTATAATTTGAGTTCTCAGTTGCTGATGCCATCTCAGCGATATCCGTAACACCTGCACCGCCGCCGGATTCGAGATCAGTACCGCAGAGATAAACAAAGATCGTCCATGTTCCGGATTCGCCCATAGGCTCTCCCGCAAACTTAGGACGCACAATGGTCATCTCACCTGTTTCTTTGTTTACGGACATTTGCATGGCTGTAACATCAGCGGATCTGACTCCGCCATTACCGCCTTCATCATCAGGAACTGATTCATCCGGAACGGATTCCTCAGTCCAATCCTCGTCATAACCTTCGTCATCGCATGCGCAAAGACCCATGATCATCGTGCACGCTAAAACAGAGGCAAGAAGTTTTTTAACGATTTTGTCTGTTCTTTTCATGTTTTTACCTCATGTTTGAAATTCGAGGTGAATTATAACACAGTAATTATTTATGACAAATTTATTTAATAAAACAGTCTATAATCTTCCTGCCAGAATGTCATCGATCAGCTGTTTTCCGACATTAAAACAATTCTTCATGGATATCTCAAAGATATCTACAGATTCAATGCTGTCATCTGATGCAAGATAATCCTCATTTTCACTGCCCCAAAGCATTTCAGGTATTGCTTTAACAGGGATCTTTTTGTCCTTATACGGGAAAAAGCGCCATGCCAAAAAGCTTAAAACAACAAACACTGCCGCAAAAATTACGGTTATGATCAACCTTTTTATCAGTATTCATAAATATGTTTATCCGGTTCAAAGTTCATTCAGCACAGCAAGCGAATCATAGTTCTTTTCGAAATGCATCGAAAGATAGTCTGTAGTGAATTCTTTTAATTCTTTTTCTATGTTTTTGTCAGCGGCAGAAGTAAATAGCTTCTTGAGATCACAAGTCGCGAAATAATTGACTGCCCTGACCGCAGGCTCTTCCAGAAGCCTGTTAAACGTTTTGTTCTGATGACCGTTACTGCCCGAGATATTGATCAGATATCTGTTAGGCTTATCCTCAGAAGCATGATAAGCAGGTTTATTAAGGTCGTACTGGACTGTAAAACCTGCTATCGTAAGAAGTCTCCAATTAAAAGCAGAATAGATGAGCAGGTACTTATCCCTGTTGTTTGCAAGGTTGTAATACGCATAAACCGCAAGTTCATATGCTTCCCTGGCATTTTCACTCTGCAGTGTGCAGTCCATAAGACATGAAGAGATATGTGCGGCGACAGTCATCTGCTCCAAGCTGTCCATAATCTTTGAATTGCTCTCAATAATAGTAGCGTCTTTGAGATAATAATACCCGTGTGATACCGAGACAACAAAATCACAAAGCATATAAGGCATCGAGAAACAACCTAGTGAACTTCCGGGTTTAGCAACACCTTTCGCGCAAATGGTAATAAGACCTCTGTCAGATGTCAGAACGGATAAAAGCCTGTCTTTTTCCTTATATTCATCTGAACGGATTATGAGACCGCGGCAATTAAAGGGATCCATTATTCGTCAATATCTTTTCCAAGCCCGGTCGAACCAAGCATGGCATCATTATTCTGCCAGTCATTCCTGACCTTTACATAAAGATCAAGATACACTTTACAGTCAAGCATCTTCTCGATATTTCTTCTCGCTGCGGTTCCTATACGTTTGATCATAAGGCCATCCTTACCAATAATGATGGCCTTATGAGAATCTCTGTTACAGATGATATCAGCCTTTATGACAACGATGGAACGGTCGTCATCTGCGGCGATCTCTCCGTCATCATTCTTTTCTTTAAATTCGTTGATAATAACAGCAGTTCCATGAGGGATCTCCTGATCCGTATAATGAAGGACCTGCTCACGTATCAGTTCTGCTGCTATGACACGCTCAGTCTGGTCTGTCATATATTCACTGTCATAAAGACGCGGTCCTTCAGGAAGCATCTTAGTGATCACAGAAAGCAGCAGATCGACATTTCTTCCGGTCTTTGCGCTTATCGGCACTACATCTTCAAAGTCATAAAGTTCAGAATATTTCTGAGTCAGCGGAAGAAGTTTCTCCTGCCCTGCCTCATCATATTTATTGATTGCGAGAATGACCTTCTTGCCGCTTTCTTTAAGGAGTGTCATCAATTTCTTCTCCACGGAACCGGGTTCAGGGAACCTTCCGTCAGCTATGAGCACTACGCAGTCGGCACCGAGTGCGGCCTTGTAGGATCTGTCGACCATAAACTCACCCATCTTGGATGTCGGCTTATGGATACCGGGTGTATCGGTAAATATGATCTGCGTATCTTCAGTATTATAAATGGTCTTGATATTCGTTCTAGTCGTCTGGGGCTTATGGGAAACAATCGCGATCTTCATTCCGGTTATGTAATTAAGAAGTGTTGACTTTCCGACATTAGGACGTCCCAATAAAGCAACGGTACCGCAATGCTTACACGGAGTTCCTGCGGGGATCAGTCCTTCTGACGGCTGGTAATCACGATGATTATCCATCTCGAAAATATCTTCTATCTCATCATCGAAAGCAAGTCCGATATCTCTCATCAGACGCTTTTGCTTATCGATCATAATCTTCTCGTCTGTAGGATCGATGTGGTCATAGCCTAAAAGATGCAAAAGAGAATGAGCGATAAGGAACATGGCTTCACGCTCGAAAGAATGACCGTAGCTTTCAGCCTGGGCTTCGCAGGCAACGGGGTTTATTAGTATGTCCCCATAGCAGAGGACCTGATTGCCTTCTTCATCGTACTCGAAATCACCGCTGTCGGGAATGACCTTAAACTCACCGTCTTTTAATTCCAGCATAGGAAAAGACAAACAGTCTGTCTCCTTATCAATTTCCCGCTGTTCAAGATTGATCTCATGTATCTCATCAGGAGTCACGAACGTCAGTACCGCATAAGCATCCCTAAGTGTTCTTGTTACCTGAGGCGAGGTATATTCTCCGTTAATCAATGCTTCGCTGAGCCTGATGATGTATTCATCAAGACCGGTCAGTCTCTCTTCGGAAAAACCTTCAGCTCTGTTTTCTATATCGATCCTCATTCAGGGTACTTGATCCTTTCATGGAAAACACCTGCATATACTTGTTTGAAAGCGATAACTATCTTCTCGATATCGTCGAAGGACAGACCGGAATTGATAAGCTGATCCTGATCTATCTTATCCTTGATGAGAACACGGATAAGCTGTTCAGCACTCTGGACGTCGCTGGTCTTCATTGATCTTACCGCTGCTTCACAGGTATCAGCGATCATAACGACAGCAGATTCCCTTGAAGAAGGTATATGTCCTCTGTACCTGAAATTATTGACATCCGGAGGTTCCAGACCTCTGACCTTCGCATCCTCTACGGCTTTCCTGTAGAAATACGAAGGATACGTCGTTCCGTGATGCTCATCAATGATCTTGACGATGGCATTGGGAAGTCTTTCCTTTTTGGCAAGCTTGACTCCGTCTTCAGGATGCTTAGTGATTATCGCAACGCTTTCCATAATGGTAAGAGAATCATGCGGATTAACACCGTCGTGCTGGTTCTCGGTGAAATACTCGGGATTCTCAAGTTTGCCGATGTCATGATAATACGCTGCAACTTTACACAGAAGCGCATCAGCGCCAATGGCTTCCGCTGCAGAGTCAGCAAGATTTGCGACCATCATGGAATGTGAATGAGTTCCGGAAGCCTCCAGGAACAGTCTCTTCATAAGATGCTGTCCGGGCTGGCTTAAAGATATAAGTTTTACCGGCGAAGCCGCATTACATACAAGCTCAAAGATAGGAGAAAGACCTATCGCTGCAACAAGAGAAGCGATGGTGCTAACAAACGTAAACACAATGGAATTCAGGTACTCCGTTCTCGCATTACCGATCAGGAAGTTATATGCAAGACTCGCCGTGATCGTGGCTATCGTCGGAAAGAATATCAGAGCTGCATTGTTGATTATCTTATCTGTTCTTCCCGCAAATATCGAACAGAGTATGATACCGATCATATTTATAAAGAAAATTTCCGGATCAAAACCGTGCATCGGCCAGATAAACAAGAAATTTACGACAGAGAGAATGATACCGTTCTGCGTACCCAGATAAGTGGCACAGACTGCCGCAAAGAAAATGGCTATGCAAAGAAGATTCGAAAGCGTTGACAGATATACAGAGGCACCGATACTGACAAGGAACGTAATGATAAGCAGGTAAAATACAGGTGTCTCCACCTTAAGCTTTTTACGTTCAATGTTAAGATAGACGACAGTACATCCTGATATTATCAACACGTAAAGAGCGCATCTTGCTAGGATTATAAGGTTAAATGAAGAGTCTCTGATAAGCTCGAGATCTACGAGATTGCTGTAGATATGCTCATCGATTATGTTACCCGACTCAACAAGCTTTGTACCCTTTTCGATCATTACCGGCTCATTGATGACGGCATTATAAGCATTGTTCGCTGAATCGGCAGTGGCTTTCTCATCATATACGGTATTCGGTTCAAGGATGGATGTTAATATCACATGCATCGCTGAAGCGTATTTCGAATAGGACGGACTGGATTCATTGAATCCGTCTATCTGTTCATTTATCTTAACGGGAAGGATCGCGTCATTAACATCACCTAACATTATCAGCTCAGCCATCGAGATGGTCTTTTCCCTGATATACGTGAATGTAGTTCCGCTCGTACCTGTCTCAAAGAATACAACTATATCATCAGGATTGATCTTTACGTCCAATGTCTGTTCAACATTGACTGACAGCTGACTTGCAACTTCCGAGGGTTTAACAGGAGTCTGCGTTGTCCTGGACTGAGCTGCATTTTTACGGGCCTGTTCTGCGAGATCGAAGAAATCATCGACACGGTCAACACATTCCTGAGACTGTTTATCTGACCTTACGAAAACATCTTCACTCGTATCTCTTGCGACAATCGCTCTTCTTTGCGTCTCATAAGTATCGGCAAAAGACCTCGGAGCATAAATATCCTGATCCGCGATCGAACCGACTACGTAATCGTAACTTACCGGAAGCGATCCGTAGAAAACCATGAATACTATAGTGAGCGCTGCGAGCGCCAAGGTTATAATCTGATGGACCTTAGGTTTGGCGGACTTGGAACTACTCATAAATCACCTTTGCTTAGCATTCTCATAAGCTCTGACTATCCTTGCGACAAGGCTGTTTCTTACGATATCTGAATCATTAAGGCTAACGATCCTGATACCTTCTACTCCGTTTAAGACGTTTACTGCATCTTTAAGACCGTTTTCGACACCTTTTGGAAGATCGATCTGCGTAAAATCACCGCAGACACAAGCTCTGCAGTTAACACCCAATCTTGTAAGGAACATCTTCATCTGTTCAGGCGTAGTATTCTGGGCTTCATCCAGAAGCACGAAACAGTCATCAAGATTTCTTCCTCTCATAAACGCCAGTGGTGAGACTTCGATAACGCCCTTATCGTAATAACGTTCAAACATCTCCTGCCCGAGAAGAGCCGAAAGGGCATCGTAAATCGGACGCATGTAAGGATTGACCTTCTCTTCTATGTCACCGGGAAGAAAACCAAGCCTTTCGCCTGCTTCTATGGCTGGTCTTGTAAGGATTATCCTTGACACTTCCCTGCTCTTTAAAGCTTTAACTGCCATCGCTACACCCAGAAACGTCTTTCCCGTTCCTGCGGGACCGCAGCATATTACAAGTTCTGACTGCTTAAGCGAATCAACATAGAGTCTCTGTCCAAGAGTCCTCGGCTTGACTGCTCTTCCGGAAGGCGTCATGTAAAACACTTCATCTGACGTCTTCAGGAAATCTTCAAGCCTTCCTTCTCCGGCTATATTCATCAGATATTGGATATCCGTCTCGTCGATCTCAGAATCACTGGAAAGTTTATCAAGAGCGATAAATGCGTCTTTTGCAGTCAGCACATCTTTTGTGTCACCTGAAATGATAAAGCCCTTGCCGTCATGCTCGACAGAGACACCAAAAAAGTCGGCTATCCTTGTAGCATATACGCCGGCTGTCTGTAAAGAATTGCTAAGCTGTTCGATTCTTTCTTCCAAATGAGATCTCCTATAAAAGAATTATTATTCTATTTGCCATCAACGTCAACAATCAACCCTTAAAACTGTTAAGAACAGCCGTATAGTAATCCGGAAGTCCGCACTCGAAATGAAGTGTCTCTCCGGTCCTCGGATGAACGAAAGTGATCGCCCGGCTGTGAAGAGCCTGACCTGTCAGGCCATAGTTCTTTCTTCTTGAAGCATAGACGGGGTCACCTACGACCGGATGTCCGATATAAGCCATATGAACTCTTATCTGATGAGTCCTTCCGGTTTCAAGGAGCAGTTTAATATCCGATATCTCTCCAAGCCTTTCTATAACCTCAAAATGAGTGACAGCGGGCTTTCCGTCTTTAATGACAGCCATCTTGCGTCTGTCTGAAGCTGAACGCCCGATGGGGGCATCGATCATGCCCTTATCTTCTTTCACGACGCCGTATACAAGCGCTCTGTACTCTCTGACGATCTCGTGTCTGGAGAGCATATCGGCAAGTTTAAGATGCGTATAGTTATTCTTGCAGGCAAGCATCAGTCCAGATGTATCCTTGTCGATCCTATGTACGATGCCCGGTCTTAAAACGCCGTTGATATCAGAAAGCTCATCTTTGCAATGCGAGAGCAGTGCATTGACAAGTGTTCCTTCACTGTGACCTGCTGCAGGATGAACGACCATGCCCTGCGGCTTGTTTATTACAAGCAGATCCGAGTCTTCATATACGATGTCCAAAGGAATATCCTGGGCGATAAACGAATCGTCTTCTTTAGGTTCGGGTATGTCTGCTTCGACAATATCTCCGGCAGCAAGCTTGGTTCCCGCCTTGGTTATCACTTTGCCATTGACTGAGATCTTACCGTCATCGATCAGCCGTTTATAAAACGACCTGGAATATGTAGAATCAAACGCTTCGGTAACAAAGCTGTCGAGCCTTACCCCGTCCTTTTCACAAGCTTTTGAATCAATTGGCATTTTCAGATTTCCTTTTCACGATGATATTCCAGAATGACTCGAAATACCTGGAACCAAAAACGATAATGCAGATGATCAGTATCGTTCCGACAACAGCGCACATATCCGCAAAATTAAAGATCGGGAATGTATAAGATCCGAAGTCGAATCTTAAGAAATCCACTACATACTTAAGACGGAACCTGTCTATAAGATTACCTATCGCTCCGGAACTCAAAAGACAAAATGCCAGCGCAAGGAGCTTCATGGAGTTCCTGGAGGCAATTATCATCAGAACAAAAATGACAATGCCGAGAATAAGAGATACAAAAGACAGGAAATAAATACCCCAAGGCTTGTCAGCAAAAAGCGAGAATGCGCTTCCGGTATTTTCGGCATAATGAAGGTAGAAAAAGTTGTTGATCACCGTAACCGGACCTGAGCCTTTAATGTTATTAACGATAACCTGCTTGACTATCTGGTCAATTGCAACCAGTACGATAAAAGCTATCGAAAACAGAACGCACAATCCAAGACCTGAAATACTCTTCTTATTTACGCTTTCCAAACTGTCACTCATATTCACAGAACCGCTTGATATCGGTACACCTTCCGTTTTTATCAGTCTCAAAAATAATACCACACACAAAGCCCGGACCATCTGCCGGTTCGTATTTCGCAGGGAGCTTATATGCAAGCCTTTTGATGGATGCATCAATATTCATTCCCAGCACGGATTCCTTCGCGCCGCTCATGCCGCAGTCAGAGATATAACCGGTTCCGTTCGGAAGGATGGTCTCATCTGCCGTCTGGACATGGGTATGCGTTCCGGCTACAACGGAGACCTTGCCGTCAAGATAATATCCCATCGCGCATTTCTCTGACGTGGCGTCACAATGGAAATCAAGAACGATCGAATTGCAGCCTTCAACGTTTTTAAGCCTGTCAATGATCCCGTCAGCGCATGTAAACGGATTATCCGGCAGCACATTCGCATATACCTGGCCCAAAAGATTAAAAACGCCTAATCTCTCACCGTTCTTCTCAAAAATGCAATAATCATTGCCGGGCCATGACGGACTGAAATTAGCCGGTCTGGCTACATTCTTAACCTTACCTATCTGGCTGATGAATTCCCTGTTCGAAAACGTATGATTGCCCATCGTAAACAGATCGGCACCATGATTCTCGAGTTCTCTTAAGATATTGATGGATGCGCCAAGACCATGAACACTGTTCTCGGCATTGACGATACAACAGTCAATAGCATTATTTCTGAGAAATCCGGGCATTACCGTACGGAAAGCTCTGCGGCCGGCACCGCCGACTATATCGCCGACAAAGCATACTCTCATGATAATACCCCTTTCTTAATTTATTATTTTAAAAGTATATCACACTTCGAAATTCTTACCTTAAACAAAAAGGACCTCCGGGCGGATAACCGCCCAAAGGTCCTTGATTTTGTTTTGAACGATGATACTAACGTGTTAAATAAATATATATGAAAAAATGATAAATAATTATTTAGCAACGTCAGTTGCCCTCGTCTCTCTGATGACATTTACTTTGATCTGTCCGGGATAATCAAGTTCATCCTCAATCTTCTTGCAGATATCACGAGCCTTAAGAGTCATCTCGTCATCTGATACCTTATCAGGTGATACGATAACACGAATCTCTCTGCCTGCCTGAATGGCGAAGCTCTTCTCTACACCTTCGAAGCTTGTAGCGATTTCCTCAAGCTTTTCGATCCTCTTGATGTAAGTCTCGAGATTCTCTCTTCTTGCTCCGGGCCTTGCTGCTGAAATGGCATCTGCTGCAGCAACTAATACAGCCTCTGCGCTCTGGGGCTCAACATCACCGTGATGTGCCTCGATGCAGTTGATGACAGCGGGGTTCTCATGATACTTCTTCGCTATTTCAACACCAAGCTGGATATGTGTTCCTTCCTGCTCGAAATCTACTGCCTTACCTATATCATGCAAAAGGCCGCCGCGCCTTGCAAGATTACTGTCAAGTCCGAGTTCATCCGCCATCATTGCAGCGATCCATGATACTTCAATAGAGTGCTGCAGTACGTTCTGTCCGTACGATGTGCGGTAACGGAGACGGCCAAGGAGCTTTACGATTTCCGGATGTAAATTCATGACTCCCGTATCAAATGCTGCCTTCTCGCCCTCGGCTTTAATAGTCTGATTGAGTTCCTTCCTTGCCTTGCCGGCCATCTCTTCAATTCTGGCCGGATGGATCCTTCCGTCAGCAACAAGTCTTTCGATCGTAAGTCTTGCTATCTCTCTTCTGATAGGATCAAACGATGAAAGTACGATTGCTTCAGGAGTATCGTCGATAATGAGATCGACTCCCGTGATAGTCTCGATTGCTCTGATATTACGTCCTTCACGACCGATGATTCTACCCTTCATCTCGTCGTTGGGAAGATTTACAACCGATACAGTGACCTCAGAGACGTAGTCGGATGCATAACGCTGAATGGCGTTAACTATGATGTCTTTTGCGACCTTATCCGCATCCTGTCTGGTCTTTTCCTCCATTTGCTTGAGCATTACGACCATATCGTGTGTATATTCGCGCTTTGCTTCATCAAGTACAAGAGCTCTGGCATCTGCGATAGTAAGTCCTGATACTCTTTCGAGTTCAGCTTTCTTACGCTGCTCGTAATCCTTGGCTCTGGCTTCGAGTTCGGCAATATTCTGCTGCTTTTTCTCGATTTCCTCCTGCTTGCGTTCACAATTAGCTTCAATACGGTTGATATTCTCTTCTTTCTGCTCGAGCTTATTGCGTTCTTTTGCAAGTTCCTGTTTCTTCTCCCTGGCTTCACGCTCTAATTCGGAACGTACGCGGGAGACTTCCTCCTTCGCCTGCAAAAGCAAATCACGTTTGTTGTTCTCTGCTTCCTTCTGTGCATTTGCAAGAAGCACATCGCTTTCCTCCTTCGATTTGGCAATGTCCTCCGCAAGTCTCTTTTGCTCTCCGGAAATACCCGATTTAAAATAGACTAATGCAATACCTATACCCAGAAGTAGTCCGACAACGCACGCGACTATTACCCAAATTACCGATAATTGTGGCACGTTGGTACTCACCTCCAAAATTTATTTAGTTGTCAAAGATCGTATAAATGGCTCTGACAAGCCATTGAATATTGTAGAAATAAAACACTTATCTGTCAATAATTTGTTAGAATGTAACAATGAAAATAAAATATTTTGTTCAAAGTGAATATAACGGCTGTGAGATCCAGCAGATAATGAGGCGCAAATTCAACATGAGCACCACATGGGTCAAGCGCGTAAAACTCTATGGGATCGTCGATCTTAACGGCATTCATGCCAGAGTAAAAGACCGTGTGACTGAGGGAGACGAGCTTTATTTCGAATATGAAGACAATTCCGGCAACCTTACACCGCCTGACAATGTCTCTGTCTTATACGAAAATGAATCATATGCCGTTGTAAATAAACCCGCGGGCATGGTTACCCACCCTTCCCACGGTCATCTCGAAGATTCGCTTTTGACAAACCTCTCAGATAATACTCTCCACCCGGTAATGCGCCTGGACAGGGAGACTTCCGGACTCCTGATGGTCGCCAAAGACGGATATGCCCACAATCTTCTAGTAACCGAAGCCGACATTAAGAAAAGCTATCTTGCACTTTGTTATGGCAGATTTGATCCTGAAGACGGAACAATGTCTTTCCCCATAGCAAGACGCCCGGATTCTGTCATGATCAGAGACTGCGTCCCTGACGGAAAGCCGTCCGTCACACACTATAAAACAGTTAAATATTTTGAAAAAGCAGACATATCTTTAGTAGAGTTCACTTTGGAAACAGGCAGATGTCATCAGATAAGGACTCACTGCTGTCATGTAGGACATCCTCTTTTGGGCGACGGGCTTTACGGACCGCTTTCTGATGACAACCCTAATGAGGAACTTAAATCACAGGCAGAGATCTACGACAGCAGGATGGGCAGATGCGCCCTGCATGCTTATAAGCTCGAATATAATGACCCTTTTGACGAGGGCAGAACGAAAACATTCGAAGCTGAACTTCCGCCGGACATGCAAAAGATAACAGAATTATTATGAGAGCTTTCCTGATATCGAAGTGTCATTAAGGAAAGTATTGGCATTATATAGCCAAAGAATGTCAGTTATCTGTTCCCTTTCGACTATCTGATTCAGATTATCGTTGTAATACCTCGGATCAACTATGACTATTGTCTTAAAGTGCGGTATAAGACGCGGGATCAGGCTGTTTGCGTATGAATCCTTAACGACCATCAACACCCTGTCGCTTGTTGAATTAGTCTCTATGATGATCTGTGCGAAATTTCCGCCGAAGAACACATCATATTTGCTCTTTTCCTGAAGTTTCTCCGGATCGAAAACCGTCGTACAGGACTTTCCCTCATTTACATACGTCACCCTGTACATAATATCAGCCGGGCATGTCGGCACGTAGATCGTGTCGCTGGCACTGAATATTCCCGAAGAGGATGCCAGTGTCCCCTGAAATTCATTTGTTACTGCAAGATTTGAATGAATAAAAGAGTCAGCCTCAAGCTGCATGCTTGCCGCGATCTTTGTATATGCGATATCTACGGCTTCTGCCGTCCAGTGATGGTCAGTCTTATAATACAGATTCTCGGGATGTTCGGCATTCTTCAGAGGGCTGCAGAGATCGATACAGGTAAATCCTTCAAGAGACGCATAAACCTGATTTATCTGTTCGGTCTGATTCTGGACAGGTGCGTTGGAAGGCAGATAATCCGTAATGATCTCTGAGGAATTAGGAGCTATTGCAACATAACTGCGGATATCGCCATATCGGGCTCTTATGGCATTCATTGTATCCGTCGTTTTCTTTACCCTGCTCTCGTTATATACCGATGTTTCCTCGTAAAGATAATGCTTTCTTCCGATATATACGCCGTTGATCTCACGTTTTCCAAGGAAAACATCAATGTTTGTCCTTGTTCTCACAAGCGAATCCCTGAAAACAAACTGATCCGAAAGATACTCTTCCATATCGTCCATGAACTTACCGTCGATGACAGAAGAAAGGCTGAACACGGGGCTTTGCGCAAGCATGCGGTTCTCATCCTCACTGTACTCCCTGTCTTTACCGGAAATTGTCAGAATGGCAAACACGAAAAGCAGAAATGCCACACAGGCAGCCGAGAAAAACTCATACATGTTGAATTTCGGCATTTTCGTTATTTTTTTCTTTGTTTCATCTACATTTGCATATTTCATAATGTCAGAACCTGAAGTATAAGAAAGGATTGTATGTTTCACTTATCATAAAGATGACGCAGAGCAGGAAAAGCACAGGGGTCACCACCACCATTAACTTACTGAATCTCTTTTCGCCGAGCCTGACAGAAAGAGCCGTGTATATCGGAGTTGCGCAGATCGCGGCAATGATGATCAGAACAAGATTCGTGAAAAGGATGAATGCTCCGAACGAATCAACGAACGATATCGCGTAACCGAACATCGCTCCGATATAGTTCAATGCCTCGCCCAGGGATGGCGCGGAGAACAACACCCAGCCGACCATAACGCATATCATCGTAATAAACCATCTTAAACCCTTAGGTATTTTGTTGATAACACCTGCAAGGACGTATTTTTCGAGTATGAGAAGGATTCCGTAAAACAAGCCCCACAAAAGGAAATTCCATGATGCTCCATGCCAGAAGCCGGTCAGCATCCAGACGATAAGAAGATTAAGGATAACTCTGGGGACCTTGCATCTGTTTCCTCCCAAAGGAATATAAACATAATCCCTGAACCATGATGACAAAGACATATGCCATCTTCTCCAGAAATCAGTAACGGACACCGCGATATAAGGATAGTTGAAGTTCTCGCAGAAGCTGAACCCGAAAATTCCGCCGAGGCCGATCGCCATATCAGAATATCCTGAAAAGTCGAAGTAGATCTGAAGCGTATAGCAGATGATTCCTACCCAGGCTGTCAGCATACTGATATTATCGGTGCCGGCATCCTGAACAAAGGAATAAACGCTTCCTAAAGTATTCGCCAGTATGAGTTTCTTCGACAGTCCGAAAACAAATCTGTTCAGACCTTTCGAGAAAGATGACAGATCTTCTTTACGGTACATAAGCTGATCTGAAATATCCTTATATTTGACTATAGGACCTGCTATAAGCTGCGGGAAAAGCGAAACATAAAGAGCAAATGAAAGAAACCTTCTCTGCGCCCTGATGTTACCGTTATAAAGATCGATTATATATGACAGTATCTGAAAGGTGTAAAAGGAGATTCCTACAGGAAGCGGCAGGTTAAGAGGCCTTATTCCGAGACCGGTAATATTAGCTATATTTTCAATGAGGAAGTTGGAATACTTGAAGAATCCCAGCACACCGATATTGAAGATGACTGCGGATATAAACAGAGTCCTCACCTTTTTCTTTCTGTTCATCCGTTTCGCCTGATCCATGTCTTTGCCGACAAAGAAGTTAAAACAAATGCTTATCAGCATTAAGATAATATAGACCGGCTCGCCCCAGGCATAAAAGATAAGGCTTGCGATCAGAAGTATAAGATTCTTTACAGCCGTGCTTTTAGTTATCGTTACGCCCAAAAGATAGTATAAAACCATCGTTACGGGCAAAAAGATAATTAAAAATGTCGCAGAACTGAATACCATTGTCTTCCTTATATCTCTTTATCTTCTGAAATATTTATAGTGCCTTTTTAAATGCGTCATACAATTCATCTGCGTTTGAAGCCGTGCAGTAGAAAACGGTATTTCCGCTGGTTTTGATTATGCAGTCCTGAAGAAGAGCATACTGATCAGGAGCATAATTTTTATAAGTGTTCTGAAGATCCGTCACTCTGTTTGTGATGGCGGTTTTGAACTCAGAAGCATCATCCGCACTGTTGAGTTTAACGATCAACAGCTCTGAAACGTCCATGACACTGTCATTCGAATAATATGCAATGCCTTCTGTTTTAGAGATGTCAAAACCAAATGCTTTGCTCGCATCAGCATTTGTCTTTTTGGTCATCTGATCCTGCGCCAGAACAGAAATGACCGGAGCAGACACTTCATCTATGCTCTTCTGAGTGCCTCCGGAACTTAAAATGCACATCCACACGATAAAAACGAGTAAACATACAACACAGATTATTTCAGGTATCAGGTAATTCTTATATTTCACGTTGTCTTCATGACCTCCGTGTAAATATAAGGAAGATACTTCTCTTTGTAATATGAATAGACCGGATGTATTCCGTCACCTTCGTAATAATTCTTTTCGAAAGCTGCCCACTGGGGCGTGTGATCTATATAATAAACGCCGAGTTCCTGCGTCATCTCATAAATCCTCTCGTTATAGTAATCTATGTATTTCGTGCCCGGAGCCTGCTTATATGCTTTTTCCTGTACCGGGAAAATACTGTCAACAAAGATAACTGTATCAGGGAGCTGCTCCTGAAGCTTCTGAATGCTCGCTTTGTAATTGGCTATAAATGTATCCGCATATTCCGGAACGTCAATTACATTAACACCATAATGAAGGATCAGATACTTAGGGTGTGAAGCAACGATGTAAGTGAGGTTCTTATCAATGTGTGAAGTTCCTACACCGATAGCGGCAATTACATGATAACTGTCAAGGATATCATATCCGCTCATTGCCTCGACAATACTGTCACCGCAAAAATATATATCTTTAAAAGCTGCCCTGAAATTATTATCCGGAATATCCATATAAGCTTCTGTCGGACCTGCCGTGGGCACAGTCGGAACCTCTGTCGGAGTCGGACTGGGAGTCGGTTCGGTATATATTGCAGTTTCCCGTTCTGCCAAATATGACATGCCGGCCTGAGTATCTGTGTCAGCAGGTCTTTTGGGTATAAGAACAGTCAGCATACGGACAGTCATAGTTACGACCGTCATCGCCAAAACAAGTAAAACAACCTTACCGAATATGTTTTTCACGTGCTATTCCTCTGAATAGTTTTTAAACAAGCCTATTATATAAATAAAAACTGAAAATCATAGAATATTTATTGAAAAATAAAGTATCCTGAATTCTGGGGTTTATTGACCATTTTTTACCAGGATTTTTGCATTCTTGAGCAAAATTACTTTTTTACGGGTCAATATAGTCCGGATTCCGCCAGCATTTCTACCAATCCTCAGCAAGTGATAGAATAATCAAGATAGCAGGATAAGCCTGTGAGGAAGGAATAATTATATGGATAACAATAACGACATCAATACTGATCAAACTATACAGCCGCAGGTTCAACCTGCAGCTCAACCGGTTGCTCAGTCGGCCGCTCAACCCGTACCCGCCCAACCTGTATATCAGCAGCCTTATCAGCAGCCTGTCACGCAACCTGTATATCAGCAGATGCAGCCTCTATACATGAACCAGCAGCCGTACCCGTCAGATAAGAAGATCACCGAGTATGATCTGATGACGCCTGTCGAAAAGGCTGCAAGGAGAAAGAGCGCCACAATTCTCTGCATTATTTCACTCGCTCTTCAATTCATTCCGGAAACTATTTCAGGTTTTTTAACCTCTGTTCTGGATAAAGTGGCAGAAACAAGTTCTGTCAGCAATATCTCTGAGATCGGCAGCATATTAATTTCTGTGCTGTTCGGCGGTTCCTACATCGCTTCGTGGGTTTTGATGATCATGGCCAGGGTCAAGTACAAGGAAAGCAAATTCGCTAAAGTTCTGATGTGGGTCTATATCGGAATCCTTGCAGCCGGTATCCTGGCAATGATACTTATCATTGCTACATGTGCATACATAGTTAAAGACTGTCAGGGTTTCTGATAAGACATGCAGATCATCATCCCGGAGTTTTCAAGGTCGCCATATGCACTGATCGTCATCGGCGCCGTGATTACCGGCTTTACAGTCACTTTTCTCCGCATGTGGAAGTCAGGCGTAACTAAACAGACCATTCTTTATACCGGTTTACTTACTTTTGTCTGCACGATCATCACATCATTGATCTTCGGTTTCAAGATCACCTCTGAAGGTATTGGAACAAGTTTCTCCGGTCTTGGCGCTGCTGTCGGCTTGATAGGCGGGGTTTTCATATCGGGACTGATCATTAAGGATAAACCCGATATCATTATGGCATCCTTTGTCTCGTCGGCTCCATTGATGTACGGGCTTGCAAAGATCGGCTGTCTTCTCGCCGGATGCTGCCACGGGAAAGAATACAACGGGCCTTTTGCCATCGTACATACAGGAGGCGATCACGCCGGCTCCTTCTTCCCTGCACAATTGATCGACATGGCTGCTTTTCTGATAATCCATGTTTTCGCTGTGATCATTACGACAAAAATGAAGAACAAAGCCAATGCGGTATATATCATTCTTGCCGTTCTTATCCCTGTGCGGTTCGTTCTGGAATACCTGAGGTATTACCATGACGGTTCTTTGATAGCTTCAGGGCAGATCACCGTCCTTATTGCCGGCGCCATTGCAGTTATCCTGGTTACAGTATGGCGGATAGTGATAGCTAAAAGGATTTGAAGTGAATCGGCATATTTCAAACTCTATCAAAAATCAAACGATCCTATAAGATCTTCAGCCAGTCGCAGTGAAGATTCGGAATCGCTGCCGGACAATAACCTCGATACTTCAGATATCTTTCCTTTTTTATCAAGATTGGTGCTTACAGTCTCTGTATTGCCGTCACTAACTTTCTTAGTAAGAACGAATCCCTTGTCGGATGCGGCAGCTATCTGGGCAGTATGAGTTACGCATAATACCTGATGGGAAGAAGCGATTGCCTTAAGTTTATTTGCAATGGCAAGCGACGCTTTGCCGGAAACGCCGGTATCTATCTCGTCGAAGATCAGCGTCGGAATCAGATCCACTCTGCTCAGAACGTTTTTTATCGCAAGCATGATCCTTGAAGCTTCACCGCCCGAAATGATCGCAGACAGGGCCCTCGCTTCCTGACCGGGATTCGCGCTGAACCGGAAAGATATGTCATCTATCCCTGACAATGAAAAGAACTTCGCCTTTTCCCTTCTTACAAAACTGACTTCAAATACTGCATTGGGCATCTCGAGATCAGACAACTCTTTTGTAATTGCTTTTTCAAGTTCTTTGGCAGATCTTTTACGCTCTGAGGAAAGGTCTTCGGCAATCTTTAAAAGTCCTTTTTCCTTAACGGTACGCTCCTTCTTTAAATCATTCAGGATATCTTTATTCTTCTCAATGTCATCAAGCTCTTTTTTCGAATCAGAAGCAAACTTGTTGATGTCAGCGATGGTGGCACCGTATTTAGCCTTGAGTTCATAAAGCAGGCCGATGCGCTGCTCTGTGCGTTCCTTAAGGCCTTCGTCGTAATTGCGGTCTGAAAGCTCTTTATCCAAATCCGAAGCCAATGCCTCAAGATCAAGAGACAATGCCTTTGCACGCTCCGCTATCTCCTTAAGGTTCTCGTCAGTCTGTGAAGCTTTTAAAAGTTCGCGGCTTGCCTGATTCAAAGCCTGTACGGGACTTTGATATGAACTGTCGGAAGACAGAAATGACTGTGCATTAGTAAGGCTGGAAAAAAGCATCTCATTCTGTGAAAGCTTCTTTTTTGTCTCATAAAGGACTTCTTCTTCACCGTCTTTAAACGCTGCAGAATCAATCTCATTGACGGCAAACTCCAGGTATTCCCGGCGCCGTTCAAGATAATCAGGAGAAGAAGAAATCTCCTTAATGCGAAGCACCAGAGATTTGAATTCCTGAAGACTCCTTACATAATCATCATGCAGTTTCACGCATTTCGCGCCTGCGAAACTGTCCAGGAGCTTAACGTGCATGCTTTCATCGAAAATTGCCTGCGTGTCATGCTGGCCGTGTATGTCAACGAGCATGGAAGATATCTGCCTTAAAACGGCATTCGTTACACCGGTGCCGTTTATCCTGGCAACGGATTTTCCGCTGTCATATACTGTCCTGCTGATAATCAGCATACCGTCATCATCTTCGATACCGTTTTCGTTAAGGAGACAGGTAAAATCATTGTCGTTCATGTCTGAACAATCGAAAACTGCCTCGGCAAAACAGGAACTGCTTCCGGAACGTATAAGGTTTCTCGAAGCTTTCGCACCAAGGATAAGGCCTATCGCATCTACGATAAGGCTCTTTCCGGCACCCGTCTCACCGCTAATTACGTTAAGACCTTTACCTGGTTCGAAAACGATGTTGCTTATGACAGCAAAATCTCTGATCTCAAGTCTTACAAGCATCAATTCAGCCTTTTTCAGTCATATCCGAGATTGTAATGAGAAGAGCTTTTGCTTCCTCTATTCCCGGGCAGGCGGCAAATATCGTATCGTCGCCGGCTATCGTTCCGGTACATTCTTCAAGATGCATGGAATCAAGCGCCGATGCGGCAGCCTGAGCCATTCCGGGCAGAGTCTTGATCACTATCAGGTTCATTGCCTGGTTTACCGATACGATACTGTTTGAAAATACCGCAAGAAGTCTTCCGGGAGCAGTGTCGCCGGTCCTGTCAAGAACGCAGTATTTTGTGGCTCTGTTCGGAAGCGTGATCTTAATGATCCCCAATTCCTTTATATCGCGGGAAATAGTTGCCTGCGTAGCTTCGAAGCCGGCCTGATTGACCTTTGCGGTAAGATCTTCCTGCGTTGATATATCATTGTCTCTTATAAGCGAAAGTATCTTTTCCTGTCTCGAATTCTTAGCGGTTTTCATAGAAATAACCTCTCTGTACTATCTTCTTTCTAACGTTACTGAAGAAACTGTCCTTCTTCAGACAAACTGTTTTAAGGACTTTCTCATATCTTCTGATAACAATCGAATCGTAACTCTCAAGAATCACAAAATCCCTTCCGTCAGGGCAGATCAAAGGAGCAGTCTCGATCGACTCAAGGCTGATCTTTATCTCACTCTCCGGTGTTGCGACATATGTGTATCCGTTTAAAGTATGTGAACAGATAGGAGTAACGATTATGTCTTTCATATTCGGCATCAGGATAGGTCCGCCTGCAGAAAGCGAATATGAAGATGAACCCGTAGCGGTTGCCACAACGAGTCCGTCACCACGGAATCTTTCGATAATCTGTCCGTCAATGGTTAATATAAGGGTCGTTATATGTGGTCTTGCTCCTCTTACGATAATAATGTCATTAAGGCAGACGCAGCTCCCCTTAAGGCTGCCGTCTTTGTTATATACATCACATTTGAGCTGAGTCCTGTCGATCGTATAATAATCACCGGAAACAAGCTGTGCCAGGTCTTTCTCAAGATCCTCATATAATATCTCATTAAGGAACCCGATCGAACCGCGATTGACTCCGACAAACTCTGTATCAAGTTCTCTGTATTTTGCAACTTTGGAAAGGAATGTTCCGTCACCGCCTATAGAAATAATGGCCTTGATGTCTGTTTTCGCGAAATCACCGAAAACAACCCCCGGAACTTCTTTCAGCTTCGGACAGACTTCATCCATACCTGCTTCGAAAACCGGTGTTGAACCAAGACCGCTGATGATCTCAGCCGTCCTGATCGCCGTCTCATAGCCGGTATCTCTTGAACCGTTGGAACATATTCCGTAATTCATGAAGAAAATCCTCCTATAAGAAGTTTTATATATTTAATCACTTTGTTGAATAAAAATACAGAAGCAATAACGAATTAAGATATAGATGTCCTGATTGAAGCAGCAACGGAATCACCGTCAAGTCCGCAGAATTTAATCTGATCCTGCTGGGACATTGCTCTTACGATCGGATCCTTAACACCGAAAACGGTAACGTCGCTTTCAAATCTCAGCATCTGGAGTTCACGCTCAAGTGCTTCGCCGAATCCGCCGCTTAAGATTCCCTCTTCAATGCTGTACACATGTTTTATGCCTTTAATGAGATCTAATATCTCTTTTGCAGGAACAGGCTTTATCATGGAGACGTTAATATGTTTACCGGATATTCCCTGCTCTTTTAACAGCTTAACAGCCTTGGATGCTTCCTCACTTATCTTTCCTGTAGATACAATGGCAAAATCATTGCCGTAATCTTCAATAACATGCGGTCTTACGCAATCAGAAACATCTTCATAAAGAGGCCCTTCAGCTTCAAAAGGAGAAGCTCCCCTCGGATATCTGACAGCAACGGGACCGTTAACATTCTCAATGGCATATCTTAGACAGTTCTTAAGATCCGAATAATCCCTTGGTGAGAAGACAGTCATATTGACCATGGAATTAAGATACGAAATATCCAGGAGCCCGTGATGAGTATGTCCGTCATTGCCGACAAAACCGGCTCTGTCTATCGCGAAAACGACATGACTGTTCATGAAACAGCAGTCCGTGATCATTTCATCATAAGCTCTCTGAAGGAATGACGAATAGATAGCGACCACCGGAATGAATCCGGATATCGCAAGACCTCCGGCCATTGTTACACTGTGCTCTTCCGCTATACCGCAGTCAAAGAACCTGGAAGGGAACTTCATCTGGAAGTTGTCAAGGCCGGTTCCGAGCGTCATAGCAGCTGATATGGCGACTATCTTCGGATTCTTTACCGCAAGCTCTGTTATGGTGTTGGCAAAGACCGTAGTGTAACAGTACTTGCCGGAACTAACTCCCGTTTCCAGATCGAAAGGACCGACGCCATGATAATCGGAAGGATTCTGCTCTGCGGGTCCGTAGCCTTTTCCCTTTTTGGTAAGTACATGGATCAATACAGGACCTCTGATGTCTTTTACCGCATCAAAAGCTTTTATGAGATCATTTGTATTATGTCCGTCGACAGGACCGTAATAAACAAGTCCGAGATCTTCGAACATCGAAGGCTTCTTGCGGTACAAAAGGAATCGGAAAAAATCCTTGATGGCAAGTATGATCTTTATCAGTACCCTGCCGAAGAACCCTAACTTTTGAAGGAATGATTCGGTTGTCCGCTTAGCGGAGAGATATCCGCTCGAGATTCTGAGCTTTGAAAGATACTTTGACAGACCGCCGACATTCTTATCAATACTCATCTCATTATCATTTAGTATGATAAGCATCTTAGTCTTGCTGTGACCGAGATCGTTGATAGCCTCATATGCAAGACCGCCGGTAAGGGCTCCGTCGCCGATTACGGCAACAACGTAATTCTTCTTGCCTTCGAGATCTCTTGCTCTCGCAATGCCCATCGCAGCCGAAATGGAAGTCGAGCTGTGTCCGGTATCGAAAGCATCGTAAGGAGATTCCGATATCCTCGGGAAGCCAGAGATTCCGTCTTTTTGTCTCAGAGTATCGAACCTGTCATATCTTCCCGTAAGGAGCTTATACGAATAGGCCTGGTGACCAACGTCGAAGATTATCTTATCCTGTTTATAATCAAATACAGACAGCAGAGCCACGGTAAGCTCGACGGCACCGAGATTACTTGCCAGATGCCCGCCGTTAGCTGACACGGTCTTCAGTATCTTATCTCTTAACTCGGAGCATAATACTTCACGCTCCTGAGGCGACATGGCCTTAAGAGTATCATAAGTAATATCCTTTCCGAGAAATCTGTAATCCATTATCTGTCCCTGTTAACGAGAAAATCCGTAAGCGTCTCGTAATCCGCAGTATCGAAACCATTCTCCTTAAACTTCCCGAGAATGATCCTGATATTGTCTATCTCTTCTTCCAATCTTTTTTCTGCTCCTTCAAGGCCCATTAAAGTAACAAACGTTGCCTTGGAGTCTCTTTCATCTTTACCCGTGCTTTTACCTAATATCTCACTGTTTGACGTAACATCAAGGATATCATCCTTTATCTGGAACGCCAGGCCTATGTGTGAAGCAAGCTTTCTTAATGAATCTGCAGTCTCATCTTCAAAGCTTTCTTCTCTTATCATTTCTTTCGAAAGATAGTAAGGAGTTACGACGGCAGCCTCAATAAACGCGCCTGTCTTCTTCTCCTGTAATATTTCGAGAAGTTCTAAAGAGATTTCTTTATCTTCCGAAGCAATGTCAATGCTCTGACCGCCCAGCATGCCTTTAATTCCTGCGTTTTCAGACATTGACGATGCAGCGAAAACATATCCCGGTTTCTTTTCGCATATGCAAAATAACCTTTCCATTGCCTTATTAAGCAGAAGATCTCCGGCAAGAACCGCAATTCCTTCCCCGTAGACGACATGACATGTGGGTTTTCCCCTGCGCATGTCATCATTATCCAATGCAGGAAGGTCGTCGTGAATAAGAGAATATGTGTGAAGCATTTCAAGCGTCGCAGCGAAATACTTAACATCAGGATCAAGCTCGTCCCCGAGGCCGAGCATTTCAGATGTCAGATGCATCATAAGGGGCCTTAATCTCTTGCCGCCGGCAAAAAGGCTGTACAAAGCAGCCTTAACGGTAACATCTTCGCTGTCTTTTTCATCGAATATGCTTTTAAGTTCCGGCAATATCCACGCCTCTGTCTTTGCGAGCAGAGTATTAATATCATCCCGCGCCATCATCAGACTCCGGTCTCACTGATGTTAAGAGGATCCGTTGTTCCGTTAGCCTTATTGACGGCTTCGATCCTTGCCGTAACTTCATTAAGCTTATTCTCGCAGATCGAAACAAGCTCAACACCGCGTTCATAGAGTTTCAATGACTCGTCGAGCGTCGTTTTTCCTTCGGACAGCTTATTTACCGTCTGGCGGAGCTCAGCCATGCATTCTTCGTATGTCATCTCTTTATCTTTAGATTCAGGCATTTCAGATTCCTCCCTCATCTTTATTCTCAATTTCTTTTATCTCACTTAACAACGAACCGTCAGACAGGACTATGCTTACCTTATCGCCCAGGTTAACGGACTTAACGGATTCTATTGCCTTTCCCTCCCCGTCACAAACGTACGAATATCCTCTCTTAAGGACATTGGCGGGATTCAAAGCATCCAGTCTGACTTTCACTTCGCTGATCTCTGATGCCGTCTGCTTCACAAATCTTCCTGACAGAGCATCGAGTCTTGTTCTTAATTCCCTTACCACTGCCTGCTGTTCCATAGCGTAGAATGCAGGAGAATGCAGCGCTTTATGATTCTTATAAACATCAAGAGCCTTACGCCTTGAATCAACGAACTGATTGATGGATATGTCCAGATTCAGCGCAAGATTGTCTATCTCTTTTTTCTGATCATCGTAAGCTGCAATTACCAGTTCACCTGCTGCTGTCGGCGTAGCTGCCCTGACGTCAGAAACATAATCAAGTATCGTATAATCAGGCTCATGACCGATCGCGGAAATAACGGGTATCCTGCTCGCATAAACTGCCCTTGCGATCCCCTCGTCATTAAAGCAGAAGAGTTCCTCGTAAGAGCCTCCGCCTCTGGCAATGATAATGACATCAACATAATTTTCGTCATTAAAATATTTAATTCCGCTGATGACTTCCGGAGGACACTCCACGCCCTGTACGCTTGCGGGATAAAGAAGGATATCGTGATGCGGATTTCTTTTTCGCACGGTATTAACGATATCAGCGATTACTTTTCCTGAACCTGAAGTAATGACGCCTATCCGCTTTGGAAGGATCGGAATGCTCTTCTTATGTGAACCGTCAAAGAGACCTTCATCCTGAAGCTTCTTAAACAGTTTATTGAACTGTTCGTGAAGATCACCGTCTCCGAGATTTTCAATAGTCGTAGCTATTACCTGGAGTTTACCGCCCTGTGTGTAGAAATCGACACCGCCATACACTTTGACCTTCATGCCGATCTCAGGAGTGATCTTAAGTGCAGCCCTTTGTCTCGAAAATATAACGCAGTTGATCACGCACTGGTCATCCTTTATGGAGAAATATGCATGATCTCTTGAAGACACAGTATACTGGGATATCTCGCCCACTACACTAAATTCGGCAAGATAAGGATTGTCATTCAGGGATTGTTTTATATAGCTGTTAAGCCTGCTTACGCTGTCAAAATCGAACATGAGTTCAAAGGCTCTTTACAAAGTTGCTCAAAACGCCGTTGATATAAGAAGATGAACTGTCTGTTCCGAATTTCTTTGCAAGCTTAACGGCTTCATTGATAGATACCGAAGTCGGTATCTCTTCAACCGTAAGTATCTCATATACGGCGATCTCAAGAATGATGCGGTCAGTCTGCGGAAGACGTTCAAGCTTCCATCTTTTAAGGAAAGGAACAAACTTCTCATCAAGCTCATCCCTGCTGTTAATGACTCCGTAAACTATGTCGAGAAAATAAGGTTCATCTTCCAGAACCTCAGGATATGCTTCCCTGAAAACATCTATCTGCTCACTGATGGGATCATTCCTGAATCCTATCTGGAAGAGCAATTCCATGGCGTGTTCGCGTGTTTCGATCCTGCTCATCTGAACCTCCCCGGAGGCAAAATCCTGTCAAGGAATTTCTTGAACCTGCTCGTATCAGAGAAGAGGAACGAACCGACAAAAAAGCCTACCGCTGTAAATAACAAAATAAAAAGCGTCTTAAAAAATCCGAATATACAAAGAAGAAGTCCGACAATAAAGAAAAGGACAGCAAAAACGACACCGGCTTTGGTGTTCCTTAATTTCTCGAAAAGTTTGGACAAAAACCTTTCCATTATTATCTACTCTCAACTCTGGTCTGAGCCTGCTCGACTTTGGAGACTCTTACGATGACCTGCTCTACTGCGATTCCGGTGTATCTTTCTATATCCTTCTTAACCTTCTCCTGGACTTTAGCCATGGAAGCAGGAATCTCGACATTGGAATAAAGCTCACATGATACTGTTACTTTCAAAGCCTGGTTCTTGGCAGGTGCCACATGACATCTTGCGCTCTTAATGCCGACCTGTGCAGATTTTGCAGCGTTAAGCGCAATGCTCTCGATCGCATCGGGACCGATGTCGACTGTACCGATATCATTCTTTCTCAATCTTGTTCTGTTAAGCCTTCCTGAAGTGATCAGGTTCATGATCGAGATGATGGATGTAATGAACAGGAGCATAAGTACACCTAAATAGATGTATCTGCTGACAGGTCCGGTTACTATCGAGGACAACGGTGACAGGATATCTGCGAAAATGCCGTCATCAACAAGCGCATATAAAAGCACAACCGAAGATACGGCAATTACGACGGAATAAATGAACATCAATGCTCTGATAAATGAATTCATGACACCTCCTCAACCCCGCAAACATAAACGTCGACACTCTCTACCGTAAGTCCGGTAAAGCGCTCGACGTCCTTTTTTACTTTTTCCTGAATCATCCAGGCAATCTCGGGAATGATCATTCCGTATTTGACTACGGGATATACGGTAATAGATACCGAACCTTCTTCGGTATCACCGAAAACAACTCTTACACCCTTGCCTTCGTGGACCACACCTGCTTTTTCCTTTAGAGCAACCGCAAAAGAAGGAACCAATGACAAGACTCCGTCTATCTGAAGCGCAGCTTCAGATGCATACTGGGCAACAAATCCCTGTGTCATCGATCGATCGCCTTTTATGGATTCGATGTTAGTATTGTCTTCCATATCGGTTCCTTGAATGATCTAAACTTTAAAGGTGCGGATTAAATAACTGCCGTAAGCGGATAAAGTTCCGCTCACGGCAGAAGATAAACTGAATTAAGCTCTTTCGAGGTATTCGCCTGTTCTTGTGTCAACCTTGATCTTCTCATTCTGGTTAACAAAGAGAGGAACCTTAACTACAGCGCCTGTCTCAAGAGTAGCATACTTGGAAGCGTTGTTTGCCGTATCGCCCTTAACGCCGGGCTCGCACTCTGTGATCTCAAGGATAACAGTGATAGGAAGCTCTACCTGGAAGATATCGCCCTTGTAGGATACGACCTTGCAGACCATCTCTTCCTTAAGGAACTTGATACCGTCACCGATCTTATCCTGATGGATGGGAGTCTGCTCATATGTCTCCTGATCCATGAAGTAATAGAGATCACCGTCAGCATAAATGAACTGCATGTCCTGTCTTGTAAGCTGTGCCTGCTCAAACTTCTCGTTAGGGTTAAAGGATCTTTCTACTACGGATCCTGTTTTAACGTTCTTATACTTTGTTCTTACGAATGCTGCTCCCTTACCAGGCTTAACGTGCTGGAATTCAACGACCTGATAGACCTGATCGTCCATTTCAAAACACAGTCCGTTTCTGAAGTCACCTGCGCTAATCATAAATATTTTCTCCTTTTTTAATAAATAAGCGTTTAACTAAGTAATTTTACTTGAAAGAGTTTTTTTACGCAAGTATGCGTCCTGCATAACCGGACCGTCAAAACTTTCCTATAACTCTGACAATCTTTTCAAAAGGACGCTTGAGCATCACATACCAGATCTCGGGTTTGTGGAGTTTTTCCACCATCAGTGTTCTGACGCCCGCCCTGTTTCCTGCTATTACATCTGTAAAGACCTGATCGCCTACCATTACGCATTTTTCCGGTGCAGATCCCATCAGTTCTATAGCCTTGAATATGCCGGAAGTTCCCGGCTTGTTAGCATATGTGACAACGGGAATACTGAGCATTTCAGCAATCTTTGCAGATCTGTCTGACTTAGCATTGGATACAAGACAGCACCTGATCCCCTGATCTTCGATCATCTTTACGCATCTGTAACTGTAGTTTTCCGGCTCCGTCGCATGATCAGGTCCCAGGGTATTATCAAAATCAAGAAGCGCCGTATCAATGCCGTCCTTTGCAAGCTCACCCCAGGGTATCAGGACAAGGCTCTCATAGACTTTTTCAGGCTTCATGGCTTTGAATATGTTCAAATCTGCTCTCCCCATGTTAAGCGTTTGTGCAGTATTACAGACAGGCTGTGTTTCTACAGCAAAATATTATAAATATATGTTTTTGCGCTTGTGATATTATATTAAGGCTAAATGACAAGTCAAGGAGCACTAAATCTATGAAAGTTACGAAATTCGGCGGATCATCTCTTGCCAACGCATTTCAGATTCAAAAGGTCTGCAACATACTTCTCGCAGACGAGGATCGTAAGATCATGGTCGTTTCAGCGCCCGGTAAACGTACCAAAGACGACACAAAAGTTACTGATCTTCTCATTGCCGTTGCCAAGGCAAGACTCGCAGGAGAATCTTTCGATAAGGAAGTCAATGCTGTGCTCGGACGTTACGAAGAGATAGCTGACGAACTCGGTGTTAAGGAAGTTCTTCCCGATATCGAGAACAGGCTCCTTAAGATAGTCAATGCTGATTATACCGAAGACATCGCTTACCTTGATTCTGTCAAGGCAATGGGTGAAGATTGCTGCGCAAGACTTGTCGCATTCTATCTCACTTCAACAGGCCACCCTGCAAAATATTGCGATCCTGAAGCTTGCGGTCTCTATCTCGAGCACGATGAAGCCGGAAAAGCCGTCATTCTCCCCGAGACATATGACAATCTTTCAAAGCTGAAAGATGAAGGCGATGTTATCCTTGTTTTTCCGGGCTTCTACGGAGTTTCCAAGAGCGGCAAGATAATTACCTTCTCAAGAGGCGGTTCTGATATCACCGGTTCCATCCTCGCAGCATCTGTCGGTGCTGACGTATATGAGAACTGGACTGACGTAGACAATGTTTTCGCAGTCAATCCGAATCTCGTAAAGAACCCCTTCCCCATCACCGAGATCACTTACGATGAGATGAGAGAGCTCTCTTACGCAGGATTTACGGTTCTTCACGAAGAAGCCATTTATCCGGTTTTCGCACGCGGAATCCCCCTCAACATCAAGAATACTAACAACCCTTCCGCTAAAGGCACTATGCTTGTATCAAAGCGTTCCCACTACGATTCTCTCGTAACAGGTATCGCCGGAGACAAAGGTTTCTGCACCGTTACGGTCAGCAAATACATGATGAACCGTCAGGTAGGATTCCTTGCTGCTCTCCTGAAGATCTTCTCTGATGAAGCAATCTCGATCGACCACATTCCTTCAGGAATCGACACGGTAACGATCGTTCTCCGCAAGAAGTATTTCACCGAAGAAAAGGAAGAAAAGATCGTTAAGAGGATAAAGGATGAACTTGAGGCAGAGGTAAGTGTCGACCGTGATCTCGCCATCGTCATGATCGTCGGTGAAGCCATGGCAAATTCCGTAGGTATCATGGCAAGAGCCGCTTCCGCGCTCTCCAACGCCGGAATTAACCTGAGGATCGTTAACCAGGGCGCATCCGAGATCTCAATGATGTTTGGCGTATCAGAATCCTACTGCTCATATGCCGTAAGAGTGCTTTACAAGGAACTCTTCCGTTATTGATCATATATTTTGATTGATTATTCATTTGCCGGGATGCACCTGCATTCCGGCTTTTTTAGTTGTTCAGATCTTTTATCAAAAATCACAGCATATTTTCGGTTCTTCGGATAAGTTGTAGGATTAGAAGCAGCTTTACAGATAAATTACTATTTTCGTCGAAAAACATGACAGAATCAGTAATTTCGCAACAAATTACTGAATTGTTAATGATCGGAACCCGATATCAGTAATAATTCTGTACTTCAAAAATTATTACACCGTCATCCAGAGTTAACTGCTTAATAATTTTCCCTCAAAAGTTTAGAACAGCAAAATCCCCCCAAAAATAAGACTGCCTCATATGAGACAGTCTTACGAAAACTTTATACATTAATCTTAGTTGCCGGCTTCGCCGCCGTTACCGCCTTCTGTCGGAGCAGGATTAGTAGGTGCAGGATCCGTCGGAGCAGGATCTGTAGGCGCGGGATCCGTCGGAGCAGGATCTGTAGGCGCGGGATCCGTCGGTGCAGGATCTGTAGGCGCAGGATCCGTCGGAGCAGGATCTGTAGGCGCAGGATCCGTCGGTTCAGTAGGTATAGTAGGCAAAGTAGGCTGTGTAGGTTCAGGCGGTTCGACCGTCTGTCTTGTTTCAGAAGACGTGGCAGACGTCTCTTCCGAAGTAGTAGTTGTTGCCTGCGTGCCGGTATTCCGTCTGTCAGACTGAACTGCAGTTGTTTCGATCGAGACTTTTGTCTCAGTCATACGCGTGGTCGGAATCGGGGTCGGATCAGCCGTCATCTCGGTAGTAGGATCATTGTATGTGGGATCCTCATCCAAAAGCTGAGCAGTCAGAACATATCCTGTTACGTTATTTGAAGTAATTACCTTTGAGAAAGTATCGTCATACTTTTCAACGAAAGTAACAACATCGCCGCGTCTGAGCTGGGCAATGACTGTACCGTCAAGCGAAGCTGTCGAATAAACGGGAACGCCGTCACTGGCAGCATAAAGAACGGAACCGGCATTGTTAAGGAGCATTGTAGTGGTCTCTGAAAAACTGATCAGATTCTTCATGTTAAAGAATATGAAAGTCCCGCCAAAGCCCAATACGACACATATGATAAATATGACGATCGGAATGATAATTGATCTTATCTTATGTTTTTTCTTAGTAGTCATAGGCCCATCATCAGGATCGGAGTTGCCTCTGTTTTCTGATCCCGGAACAAAATTTATAGTATCGGAAGAATCGTCATCAGGTTCAAAATCCGTAAACGCATTGGACTGTGCCCTGGAAGACTTTTTAGGTTTGGGCGCTACCTGGGCATCGCTCTTCAGATTACTGTTGATAACAGCATCACCGGGAAGCAGGAATGTCGATTCGATCTTTATGTCGATGAGCGTGAGACCGGACTTAATACCGTAACTTACGGCAGCATTGATGATCTCTTTAGACTTCGTCTCGGTGGACAGGGGCTTTGCGATTATGGAATTACGCATCTGCGACGGAAGCTTTCTTGAAAGTCCGACACCCATAAGGAACAATTCATCATTATCCTGAAGTTTCAGATGAACCTTCTTATCCGGATTAACAGGTCCTTCCTGAGGCATCTTTCCAAGATACTGGGTAAGATTCATGTTCTCGGGATGCGTAAGCTCCTCTGAAGCCTGGATGGCGCCCATCTGAACGTATCTGTGCGCTACGGTCTGTTCTTCGGTAAGAAGCATTATGCGGTTATTTCTGAACAAAACAGCTTTTGTAATACCGACATGAACCACACGAAGTATGTCACCTTCAATGACGAACATGGACATGGAAGTCTTTAACTGTGTACCCTTATTCGCTGCAAAATTACAGACCTTGACATTGAGCGTGTTTATAACCTGAGTCGAAAAACCGTCAAAATCAAGCACTGCCTGATTAGCGCATTGCGAAACGATCTTCTCTAGTTCGGCATTGAGCTCCAGGTTAAGTGCAGCTGCAAGATTATCAGGTCCGATTGTAGAGAAAATGGCACAGATCTGAATGGGAGACGTGGATTTAGCTGTTCTTAAGAATTCATTCGGAAAGTCTTCGATCTTACGGGAAAGCGTCAGAAAGAATACGTTTTCCTGAGGTTCTCCCTGAACCAGATTAGTCTCTGCAATACAAGTAGATACTGTCTTACTCATCTTAATTGCTCCAAATATATTCGCTAAGACTTTGCTTCTGGGCAGCAAAATCGATCTTCATCATCCAAGGATCATTCTGGACTTCGAAAAGTCCGTCTTCAGGTATTCTCTTTTCCTCGAGATTACCCAGGCATTCAAAACAACTGAGTGCCACACGCATTATATCAACACTCTTCATATTTGTCTCGAAAACTCCCGCAGAATCATTCAAAAGCTGAAGCTTTCTGGCATAACTCATACCATTGACCTTTTTCATAAGAGAAATAGCGACGGTTCTCTGTCTGGAGGCTCTTACAAAGTCCGAATCAAGATATCTGATCCTCGTCCATGCAACAGCCTGGTGTCCGTCCAAGGTCTGAAGTCCGCCCATGGTCAGATGCGGAGACGTATTGCCATCAAGCTTATACATCTCGTCCAGATATTTGTTCGCATAGGATAATTCTTCCGGTTTGACTTCAATATCAACACCGCCGCAGAGGTCGATCATGCTGGCTGCACTTCCGAAATCAAACATTACAAAACGCTGGATATCCAGTCCAAACGTAACATTGATCGTATTGATCATTAATCCGACACCGCCGAAATGATAAGCTGAATTAAGCTTATTTAGCTTCGATCCCATGGAATCTTCTGTATCTCCCATATAAACGCCGGTATCTCTCATCAAAGAGATAAGCTTGACAGAGTTGGCACGTTTATTGATCGAAAGGACCATGATACTGTCAGTACGGCAGTCATAATCGTCCGTGCCTCTTGAATCGATACCGAAGACCAGTATATTCTCGACGTCAGGATCCTTCTGCTCCACTTCTATGATCGGATGTGACGGATCATAGTACAGCCTGGTATGACCGCCGTCTGCCCATGCTGAAGTTACATCGCCGCCGGTCATACTCCCGCTTTCCTCAACAGCAAGAGTAGAATAATCTTCCTGACTGACGATGGGAACGGCAACAAAGGTACCGCCAAAAATATATATCCAATATAATGAAAAACCGACAGCAAGTCCCAAGAATGCTGCGAATATTCTGACTATATGTCCTAAGGCCTTAGACTTCTTACGGGGCTTAGTCCCTTCAGAGCCACGGTCGTTCTTACGCATTTCCAATAATTCTCCATATTACTTTTATAAAGTCATATCATTATATCATCAGCGGACCATATTTCAGTTTCCAAACTATAAAAGAAAACTGTGGCAATACACACTGTTTTGTATAAATGACATAATCAGACATTCTAGCATAGAAATGTATCAAAATGGCTTGACAGAAAAAGAGGCTGCCTTAAGAAAGACAGCCTCAAATACTAATTTGAATTAATACAGATTATCAGATGCAGCCCTGAGCGATCATAGCATCGGAAACCTTAAGGAGACCTGCAATGTTAGCACCAACAACATAGTTGTTCTCGCAGCCGACTTCCTTAGCTGTTGCATCAACAGTATGGAAGATATTCTCCATGATTCCCTTAAGTCTTGCATCAACTTCCTCGAATGTCCATGAAAGGCGAGCGCTGTTCTGGCACATTTCGAGACCTGATGTAGCAACACCGCCGGCATTGGAAGCCTTACCGGGTGTAAAGAATACGTTGTTGTCCTGGAGGTACTTGGTTGCATCAAGTGTTGTAGGCATGTTAGCGCCCTCACCTACTACCTTTACGCCGTTAGCAACGAGTGTCTTAGCAGACTCGAGGTTAAGCTCGTTCTGTGTTGCGCAAGGAAGAGCGATGTCACAAGGAATTGTCCAGATGCCCTTTGAACCGTTCTCATCAGCTGTGTACTTAGCGGAAGGAACCTGATCAGCATACTCGCTGATTCTGCCTCTCTTAACTTCCTTAATATCCTTAACGATATCAAGCTTGATGCCCTCAGGATCATAGATGTAACCGTTGGAATCAGAAAGAGCAACGACCTTAGCGCCGAGCTGCTGAGCCTTCTCAGTAGCATAGATGGCAACGTTACCTGAACCTGAAATAACTACAGTCTTACCTTCGAAAGAAGTATTCATCTTCTCGTTGAGAAGAGCATTTACGAAGTAGCAAAGACCATAACCTGTAGCCTCTGTTCTAGCGAGGGAACCGCCGAAGCTGAGTTTCTTACCTGTAAGAACGCCGGAGAACTCGTTAACGATCTTCTTGTACTGACCGAACATGAAGCCGATTTCTCTTGCACCTGTACCGATGTCACCTGCAGGTACGTCGAGGTCAGGTCCGATATGTCTGTAAAGCTCACGCATGAAGCTCTGGCAGAAAGCCATTACTTCGTTGTCAGACTTGCCCTTAGGATCGAAGTCAGAACCGCCCTTAGCGCCGCCCATGGGGAGACCTGTGAGGGAATTCTTGAAGATCTGCTCGAAGCCGAGGAACTTAAGGATGCTGAGGTTAACAGAGGGGTGAAGTCTTAAACCGCCCTTGTAAGGTCCGATAGCACTGTTGAACTGAATTCTGTAACCGCGGTTAACCTGAATTCTGCCATTGTCATCGATCCAAGCAACTCTGAACATTATCTGACGCTCAGGCTCTACGATTCTCTCAAGAACCTGCTTCTCGATAAGCTCAGGATGTACCGGAAGTGCGGGAGCAATAGAATTAAGGAATTCATATACAGCCTGGAAGAATTCAGGCTCACCAGCATTCCTTGCCATAACCTTCTGCATGAGATCGTTAAGATACTCATTCTCAATCTTGTAATCCATAAGATTTCCACCTTTCTTCTGCCCCGATCTTTTTTGCAAGTTCGTAAGGCTAAAAATTCATTTTGTTGACTGAAAGCATTGGTAAATAAACCTAGTTCAACCCAATCGCTATGTATATTAGTACAACATTTTCTTAATATCAATAGGCAATTAAAAAATGAAAGTTTGAATAATCAAACTTTCATTTCTAGATAAATTATCACTTTGCACTGTAATTTTTTAATGGGAACCGGCCGTCTCGGCAGTTGTAGCAGACGGATAATCGGAATCCTTTTCTGCGAAAGGATCGTTTTCCACTACCTGTTTCCAAGAATCGATTCCGAATATCTGGGACATCTCGCCATAATTAATCATTCCCGTAAGCCTGTCTGCAGCAATGAAAAGGATTAATATGAAGATTAATATAAGAAGACCTCTTCTTATTATTATCATCCTTCGCTCTGCATTGAATTTCTCGTCAACGCGTTTCTTAGTCGTATATCCTACAACTACGTATACACGGCTGATATCAGTTCTCTTTGGCCTGTTCTTATACTCTTTTATCTTACGCTTGACGAAACTTGCAAATCTTGAAGGAAGGCCTTTAAACAGTCTTACAGTGGCGCGGTACGAGCACCCTAAAAAATCAAGCAAAGCATTACTTTTATTATTTGACGGCTGGATAAGATCCGCGCTTCTGTCTTCCTGATTATATGCCATATTATTTCCCTTCAATAATGGCGATTATAGCATTGTTTCCCGAAAGTAAGAAGTGGAATTATCCCGCCTCTTTGCCATTCCCTGATTCATCTTTATCCTTATCTTTATCATCATTGGGAAAATATAGTTTTGTCAGCTCATCAATTCCTAAAGATTTCAATCTGTAAAATGTTGCCCTGCTTATAAACAGGCTTTCGCTAATTTCAATGGGATCTCTTCTCTTATAATAGTAAAGATAAATCAATCTCGAGTATGGAAGATCGATTGAAAGAATCTTATTCAGAAGGATAGCAGCTCTCCTTCTTCTTATCATGAAATTAATATATTGCTTTTCCATTGAATTAATAAATTCATTGAACCCTTCGGAAAAACTGATCATCACATCATTCATATCGCCCTGCCCGTTCGGTACAAATGTCGGTTCGGATACTTTGCAGGGAGCGTAGTAACCTGCATATAGATCCATTAAGCTGATCTTTCTGTCTTCATAAGCTTTAATAATCTCATTGAACAGAGCATCTTCAGTATCAGAGTGATACGACAGATCGGAACAAAGATGATTAAGTCTGGCATTAATAATAGCTCTGGCTTCTTCAAAAGAAGAAACGTTATCAAAAGCATCATCATTTTCGTCGAATTGGTCAAATTGATTGTTAACTTTAGTTCTTTTCATGTTTTATATATCCCTTCTAATTCAATAAAATTTAATGAACAATTGTTTGACACTTCTAAAATCAATGATATCATTATAGAAAATATGTTTGGAGGATTTTCTATGCAATCCGGCGACAAGAAAACAATCGAACGCGTATACAACTACATTTGTAATTACATCAATAATAATCAGATCTCACCATCGGTCCGTGATATCTGTGCCGGAGTAGGTCTTAAGTCTACATCCTCCGTACATACTTATCTTAAACAGCTTGACAGCCAGGGACGGATCGAATACAGACCCGGACTCCGGAGAGCAATAGTCATTAAACAGGGCTCAGCTGATTTTGTTCCGGATTCGGACAGCCCTTCTTCAGTTACTGATCTCGGCAGTTACCGCGAAGTTCCCGTAATCGGTAAGATTACGGCTGGCGTCCCCATCCTTGCGCACGAAGATTACAGTGATTCTTTACTTATCAACAGATCGATCATCGGTGATTCAGAAGCATTTATGCTTAAAGTCAGCGGAAACAGTATGATAAATGCTCATATTCTCGATGGAGATCTCATCATCGTACGTAAACAGAACACCTGCGATGAAGGTGATATCATTGCCGCTCTGATCGATGACGAAGCAACTGTTAAGCGTTTTGGAAAAAAGAACGGTATACCTTATCTATTTCCTGAAAACGATTCCTATTCGCCTATCCCGTTTAACAAGGAAGGCTGCAGAATTCTAGGTAAGGTAGTCGGATTACATCGCTATTCAATTGATTAACTACCTCCTTCCTTCTTAGGTACCATGGTTTAATTTAATTATCGGTGCTATAAAAAGAATTTCAAGTAAAAAAGTGATTTTTATTAAATATTGAGACTAGTCTTGAAATTTTCCTGATTAAATCAAGGATATTTAATAACATACGAGGGCATGATACAGCTTCATGCCCTTAATTTATGCACTTTATGGCACTTTCTTAAAGATTATACAAAAAGGTTATATAGGACTAAGCGATTATGAATTGGAGTTTTCAGTCTCAATTTTTGCTAAAACACATCCTTTATACAGAGATCCATTACCCTTTTTGCATTGATTTTTGCTTCATCAGGCTTGATACAGGTCACGTCATCCCCCATTCTCCTGAACCAAGTAAGCTGTCTTTTAGCGTAGTGTCTGGTCCCTATCCTGATCCTGTCAGCAGCCTGTTCTATCGACTCCTCACCTTCAAGATATTTGAGCATTTCCTTGTAACCGATCGCCTGCCAGCATGTCGAAGATCTGTCCACACCGGAATCTATCAGCAGCCTTGCCTCGTCGATGATTCCGTTCTCTATCATGATATCAACCCTTCTGTTGATCCTGTCGTAAAGGTCTTCTCTGTCCCAATCTATCATAAAGACCTTAAACGGATATTCCGGTCCTTTGTCTTTTGACTTTCTGTTCTTCTCGCTGAAAGTAATGCCCAAAGCCTTATATACAGCAAGCGCCCTGATGACTCGTCTCGTGTTATTTGGATGTATAAGCTTTGCAGCTTCAGGGTCTACTTGTACCAGACGCTCATATAGGACGTCTATCCCTGATCTTTCAAATTCTTCTTCGAGTTCTTTTGTCGCCCGGAGTTCTGCTTCTTCATCTCCGGAACCGTAATCAAGGCCATAAAGCAAGGCGGAAATGTATTGACCTGTTCCACCGCAGACCACAGGAAGCTTTCCTCTTTCCAAAATATCTTTAATTTTTGGAATCGCAAGACTTACATAATCATATACGGAAAAATCTGTTCCCGGATCTACTATATCCGTCATGTAATGCTGAACATCACCGAGTTCTTCCGGGGTGTCTTTAGCAGTTCCTATATCAAGGCCTTTATAAATCTGCATTGAATCGGCACAGACAAGTTCACCGTCAGCCATCTTGCATATCTCTATGGCAAGAGCACTTTTTCCGCTTGCCGTAGGTCCTGCGATTATCGGTATAAATGAATATTTCTCAAAAACCGGCAACGATATATCCATCAGACTATTCTCTTAAAGTTCTTCTCATAGTCTTTCTTTGAGACTGTAAAGAACGTTGGTCTTCCGTGAGCGCAATGATATGGATCTTCAAGTTTGGAAAGCGCTTCGATAAGCTTCATCGCTTCCTGCTGAGTGATCCTGTCTCCTGCCCTGATAGCTGCCTTGCAGGCTGTAGTCTGGATGAGCTGGTACCATATCTCGGATTTGGAAGGAACTTCACGCTTGAGATCTGTAAGGATAGCTCCGAACACTTCGGACTGTCTGCCTGCTTTTCCCAATGGCACGGTCCTTACGGCTATCTGTCTGTCACCTAACAGCTCAAGCTCAAAACCGTTTTCATTAAATCGTTCGAAATTATCTTCCACAAAGCTGTAGTCTTCCCATGACAGCGTCAGGATCTGAGGAGTCAATACCTGCTCCACGGCAGGCTTCGCTCCCGGCTTTTTCTTAACCATGAATTCTTCATATAAGACTCTTTCGTGTGCGGCATGTTGGTCAACGATAAAACAAACATCTTCATTCTGAAGAATGATGTATGTCGAGAATATGATCCCCACGAAATCAGCTGCGGCAAGTCTGTCAATATCAGTAATGGTCCTGTTTTCCTGGACATCCTCGATGATCGCCGGGACAGCAGGCTCAGCATTTACTGGTGATACATCCGCAGTTTTTTCCATAACCTGTCCAGATTCTGCTGAACTCACATCCGGAGTCTCTTTAAGAGCATCCATATCAGGCTTAAACTCGGATAATATCTTCAGGAGTTTATTTGCTGCCTGAGGATCGCCCTGCTGTCCAAGTTTATGGGAAGCTGAAGGTGCAGACGAAGACCTTGCAGTCTCTTTCGAAGAAGTTGATGAGAAATCGTATCTGAGCTGTTTTCCGGTATTATTATCATCGTCTTTAGAAGCTATTCCGTTGAAAAGAGCGCCAGCTTCACCGGACTTATTAAGCGCATCCTTAATTCCGTGATATACGAGTCTGAATATGTCTCCGTCATTGCTGAACTTGACCTCTGATTTTTGAGGATGGACATTAACATCTACAGTTCCGGGCTCGCAATAAATCATGAGAAAGCAAATGGGAAATTTGTTCTTCATGACTGCATTCTTATATGCTTCATCGATAGCGGCAGATACGGTCTTGCTGTGAATGAGACGCCCGTTAACGAATACGACCTGAAGTCCCCTGTTTCCTCTGACAAATGACGTAAGCCCCGTAAATCCTTCGATCCTTCCGCCCTCGTATTTGAAGCTGACGGGTACCAGTGCTTTGGCAGTCTCTTTGCCGTATACGGCATATACTGCATCAAGAGACGAACCGTTACCGGGAGTTGTAAATAGAGTTGAACCGTCCTTGATAAGCTTTATGGAGATCTCCGGAGCTATTACGGCAAGCTTCTCGATAAGGCCTGTAATATACATTCCTTCAGTCGAATCTTTCTTGAGAAACTTGTATCTAGCAGGAAGATTCTTGAAAAGATTTCTTACTTCGACTGCAGTTCCCTTGCATGATGCATTATCGTAAACGCCTTTAAGTGAACCGTCTTCATAAACCACTTTCGTGCCTGTCTTCCCGTCATTCATTCCGGTTGTAAGTGTTACGTCAGAACAGGCAGCAATGGAAGCCAAAGCCTCTCCTCTGAATCCCATAGTGGAAAGCGAATAGATTTCTTCGATCGAATGAAGCTTGGATGTCGCATGGATAAGGAAAGCCTTTTCGGCATCTTCCCTGTCCATTCCGCAACCGTCATCAGTAACACGGATAAGAGATATTCCTCCGCCCGCAAATTCCACGGTGATCCTTGTAGCTCCGCTGTCGATAGCATTGTCGACAAGCTCTTTGACGACTGAAACAGGACGTTCTATGACCTCGCCTGCTTTAATGGCATTGGCGGTCTTTGTATCTAAGATGTTAATCCTGCCCAACGTCTTCCTCCGAGCACTTCTGCTTCAATTCATAGAGTATGTTCATTGCTTCGATGGGCGTCAGTCTTGTAGGATCAAGGTCTCTTAAAGTCTGGCGGATCTTGTCTTCCTTGCGGTAAACGACATTATCAGGATTGAAGAACGATTCCTGTCCGGGCATGACTTCCGTAGAGAGTTCCTCGTCATTCCCCAGCGTCTCACGGTTACCCTTTACCTTAAATCTGCCTATCCGCTCGAGCTCAGAAAGAATGGATTTCGAACGTTTGAGAACATCAGACGGGAGTCCTGCCAGTCTTGCGACTTCGATACCGTAACTGTCGGAAGAACCTCCGTCGGAAATCTTATGAAGGAACGTAACGCTGTCGCCTTCTTCCCTTACTTCAACATGATTGTTATATACACCACGGCTAAGTCTCTCGAGCTGGTTAAGCTCATGATAATGTGTAGCGAAAATGGTCCTGGCATAAAGGATATTCGGATCAACGATATATTCGATAACAGCCCATGCAATGGATAATCCGTCGTAAGTACTGGTTCCTCTTCCGACCTCGTCGAGGAGCAGCAGACTCCTGCGCGTGGCATTCTTAAGGATATATGACACTTCTTTCATCTCTACCATGAACGTTGACTGTCCTGTCGAGATGTCATCAGATGCACCGATCCTTGTAAATATGTGATCCACAAGTCCTATAACTGCGCCCGAAGCAGGAACAAAAGAACCTATCTGCGCCATCAGCACGATAAGCGCAGTCTGTCGCATGAACGTAGATTTACCGGCCATATTGGGACCCGTAAGGACCATAAGCCTTCTATCTTCATCCATCGATATGTCATTGGGGATGAATGTCTCGTGAGATGACCTCATCATCTGTTCCACGACAGGATGTCTTCCGCCTTTTATATCGATTATCTCGGAATCATTGATCTCAGGTTTAACATAGTTCTCCACTTCGGCAAGTTCTGCAAGAGATGTGATGACGTCAGTCTGCGCTATTGCCCTGGCAGTATCGAAAAGCTGCTGGGATCTTGACGCGACAAGATCTCTGACTTCCGTGAAGAGCTCATATTCAAGTGCTATCCTTCGTGATGAAGCGCTGACTATCTTATCTTCAAGTTCTTTTATCTGAGGCGTTATGTAACGTTCATTGTTTACGAGAGTCTGTTTCCTTACATACTCTTCGGGGACCTTATCAGACTGGCTTCTGGGGATATCGATGAAATATCCGAACACCTTGTTATAACCAATCTTCAGAGTCTTGATGCCCGTTCTCTCACGCTCGTTGTTCTCGAGCTGCATTATGTATTCTTTCGCATTCTTGGCAAGATCATACAGTTCATCGCATTCCTCGGAATACCCGCGCTTGATGATGTCGCCGTCTTTTATCGTGACCGGGGCATCTTCGCTGATAGCCTTTTCGAGCACTTCAAGGACATCCGAAAGAGGATCCATCGAAGCCTTTATCTCCTTGAACATTCCTTTCGAGAACTCATCGAGGCCTTCTTTTACGAACGGGATCTTGCGAAGAGAATTACGGAGCGATAAAAGATCTCTGGCATTACACGTTCCCAGTGATACCTTTCCCGCAAGACGCTCAATGTCATAAAGTCCGGAAAGGCCTTCAATTATCTGCTGGCGGGCCATGTACCGGTCTTTTGCCTCTTCTACGGCATCAAGTCTTCTGTTTATAGCCTTAACGGATATCAGAGGCTCTTCCACCCATTTTCTAAGGAGTCTTGCACCCATCGAAGTCTTTGTCCTGTCGATTGCCCAGAGGAGCGAGCCCTTCTTCTGTTTTGTCCTTATCGTTGAAGTAAGTTCAAGTCCGTTACGTGTCGCGATATCAAGTTCCATCGTATCGGAGATCTTATAACACCTTACAACGTCAAGATGTCTTACCTTATCGGTCTGCGTCTCTTCAGCATAGAGAAGAAGAGCTGAACACGCACAGAACATCATCTCGGGATTATTAAAGATCTTAGCATCCTGAACTGCAGTACCGCTGCTTCTGAACAGGCTCTCTGCGAAATCCCTGTCATTTCTTCTGGTAAGAGCAATATCAGTACCGCTTCTGATCGCGGATATCTCGGGCGTGTCCTCGAAATTCGAATTATATATGATCTCTGATGGAGAATATTTACCGATAAGGTTTATCAGGTGTTCGCCATTATCAGTCAAAGTCAGCTGAGTGGCCTCGAAATCGCCTGTCGAGATATCTGCGCAGGCAACACCAAACTGTGATCCGACACAGTAAACGCTCATGAGGAAATTATTCTTACGGTCTTCCAAACCGCCGGATTCGGTAATCGTACCCGGAGTCAGTATCTTTATGATGCCGCGCTTAACAAGACCTGTTGCAACGGAAGGGTCCTCCAGCTGCTCACAGATAGCGACTTTATAGCCTGCCTGTACGAGTCTGTTAGCATAAGTGGAATATGCATGAAAAGGTATTCCGCACATCGGAGCCCTGTAGCCCGATCCGCAGTCCCTTCTGGTAAGCGCAAGTTCAAGGATCTTTGCGCCCCTAACCGCATCATCGAAGAACATCTCATAGAAATCACCAAGCCTGTAGAAAAGGAATGAATCCTCACACTTTGCCTTCATCTCGGCATAGTGCTGCATCATGGGTGAGAGCTCACCGGGCTTAAGATCAGAAAGACTCATCGGGAACTGACCCGCGGCTTTTACGTTATTCTCATCAAAACCGTTATCAGTCACGATCATTCTCCCTTCAGGCTGACGAGCTCTCCGTCAACGGAGTAAGGTCTTGCACGGTCTATTCTGACCTCACAGAGCCTTCCTTCGAGCATGTCAGGACCGATATCGATCCCGAGATCTTCGGGAATGGTAAAGTTCACAAGATGATTGGTTATAGTTCTTCCGCTGAATGTCATGTCTCCGGCCTTGCTGATACCCTCGATAAGAACTTCCAATGTCTTTCCGACAAGTCTTTTATTTGACTCCTCGGCATACCGGTTAGTTAATTCAGTAAGTCTTCCGAAGCGCTCGGTAACGACATCCTGAGGTATCTGGTTCTCGAAAGCTGCTGCCTTGGTCCCGGGTCTGGCTGAATACTGGAATGTAAATGCAGCATCGAACCGTGCTTCATCAACGGCTTTAAGAGTCTCTATAAAATCTTCCTCAGTCTCTCCCGGGAATCCGACGATAATATCCGTAGTCAGAGAGCCGCCTTCTACCTTTGTTCTGAATTTATCTGCTATCTCGAGGAATCTGGCGATCGTGTAAGGCCGGTTCATGTCCTTAAGGACACGGTCAGAACCTGACTGCATGGCAAGATGGAGGTGTTTTTCGACGTTTGGTCTTGAGGCCATTATATCGATTACTTCATCAGAGAGATCCTTCGGGTGCGAAGACATGAATCTTACCCTTGAGAACTCCTTAAAACCAGATGCAGCCCTCAGGATGTCTGCAAAAGTCTTTTCGCCCGCTCCGTTGTAAGAATTGACGTTCTGTCCCAGGAGCATTACTTCCTTATACCCCTTGGATGCAAGTTCTTCTAATTCTCTTACTATCTCTTCAAAGTCTCTGGAACGCTCCCTGCCCCTTGCATAAGGAACAATGCAATATGAACAAAAATTGTTGCAGCCATACATGATGGGCACGAGAGCCCTGAATTTTCTTTTTCTGTCGATTGGGAAAAAGCTGTCTTCAGCTATATAGTCATCGGCAGATATATTTACCATCTGTTTCCTGTCTCTTATAGAATCTCTTAACAGGACAGGAAACCTGTGCAACTGCTGGGGATCGAAAACGAGATCCACATAAGGATAGGATTTTTTGATCCTTGCTACATTCTCAGGGACTTTCATCATGCATCCGCAGACCGCGATTATCACGTCCCTGTCATTTTTCTTTAAAGTCTTAAAAACGCCGAGGTTACCGAACAGATGCCTGTCGGCATTCTCTCTGATCGAACATGTATTGAAAACAATGACGTCCGCATCATCAAGTTCCCCGCCGGAAGAAGCGGTCAGTCCCATTGATGAAAGCATTCCCGAGAGCTTCTCGGAATCGGATTCATTCAGCTGACAGCCGTATGTCAGAACGTTATATGTCAATGCTCTTCCCTTTCGAGCTCCCAGGGAAGAGAAATATTCGCTAAGCTCTGAGACCGCAGAATCGAAGTCCAGCTTGTCTTTGTCAGTAGTTTTTATGATCGCCATTTATAGCCCCTTTTAATAACCCTGCTAATTATACAGTAAATCCGCCTATATTTTTATTAAATATTGCACCATGCTCTTTTTATTTGTTTTTTCAGCAAAAAGCTTTAAAATGGTGTCTATATCAGAATCAGGAGACACTATGAAAGCATTCGGCAAGAAGACGGCAGCAGGCTTAACGGCTTTTTTACTGACATTTACTTCCCTTTTAACATTTATGGGGGCAGTTGTTTTTGCGGATGACTTCGGCGATGACCCGAATGACGGCATAGTAACAGCCGCCGAGCGCAAGACCGATCTTCTTAATGAAGTTCACGAAGACGCGCCCGAGGTCTCAGCTGCCTCCTACATTTTATATGATGCCAACAGCGGAGCCATTCTCCTCGGCAGCGATTACGATGTCCAGAAAGAGCCCGCTTCCATGACCAAGGTCATGACAGTACTCCTGGCACTTGAGCGTCTTGATCAATCTGAGATGGTCACGATCACAGAAGAAATGGCTGAGGCTATGGACAATATTACTGAAGACTATGTAAAGCTCGGCCTTCAGGAAGGAGAAGTCATCAGCGTACAGGATCTGGTCTATTCCGCAGTAATCAAGTCGGCAAATGACGCGAGTCTGGTACTCGGCATGTACATGGCCGGAACCGAGGCTGATTTCTGCGAGGTAATGAATGCCAAGGCCGCCGAGATAGGATGCACCAACACCCACTTCTCCTCCGCTTTCGGACTTTCCACACCGGATAACGTAACTACGCCTTATGACATGGCTTTGATCCTTAATGAAGCTGTAACCAATACAAACTACCCTGAGATCGCAAAGACTCTCAATTACACGATCGATGCCACGAATAAATACAGCAGCGAAAGAGAGCTCAATAACGGTAATAAGTTCGTAAGCACAACAACTTACGGTTATGAATATTATGTCGGCGGAAAGACCGGATTCACAAACACCGCAGGCTATACTCTTTGCGCGGCCGCCAAGAAAAACAACAGAACTCTCATCGGCTGTGTTTTCAATGCTGCAGATCCGGATATCAGATATTCAGACCTGATACACCTTTTCGAGTACGGATTCTCAAATTTCGCGACAGTCGAGATAACTGACAGCGAGTTCGCGCCCCTTATCGATGAAACAAAACTTCAGATAAATGATCTTTTGTCAGACACCAACCTTTACATAGCTGACCAGAGAGTCGTACTCGACCACTACATTACAACAACCTCTTCAAGAGCTCAGCTCGGAAGCACCAACAGGCTCGACCTGTCAGAGACGGTCATAGATACGCAGGCGGATAAACAGACTCTGGAGATTCCACTGTGTAAAGTCTACTCGGATAAGACATATCTGATAGGAACAATGGTTATCGAACTGCAGAAGAAAACCGGTGTAGTCGAGGTTAATCCCGAGAAGATTACGAATCTGACCAGCGTCAGAAGCATTCTCATTACTTTTGCCGTATTGTCGGGACTTATTTTACTGCTCGTCATCATTCTTCTCATCTTCCGCGCACGCATAATCAAGCGCAGAAGGGACGAAGTCACCAAACGGGCTAATATGCTTTAAGGCATCACTCTGCTTTATTGCAGTCGCCGCAGATCCCGTAAAACACAGTGCGTCTCGGATCAAGAATGAATCCGTGTTCTTCAGACACATGCTCGAAAAGCCCGTCTATCTCTTCACAATTCAGATGTATGAGCTTTCCGCACTTCTCGCACTTCATGTGATAGCACTTCTCGTGGCTGCAGCAGTGTTCCGTACCAATGTATTCATAGCAGGCAGGCGATTTTTCATCAATAATGTATTTATTTACCAGACCGTCAGTCGTTAAGCGGTCAAGACGCCTGTAGATCGTGGCCTGACCGATATTTATTCCTTGGGATCTGAAATGATCGGATATTTCCTGGCTCGTAAAGTGGGAACCCGCATTATCCTTCAGGAAATTCAGGATCTCACACGATTGTTTTGTATTATAGGAACCGCTTTTTGTCCTGGTCGCCTTTTTTTCATTTCCGCTCTTAGCCATATATCAACACTCCCGATCATTCAGTCATAATAGATTATTATCTCACCAACGGTGACTTCTTCGTAGCCTTTTTCTTTATCAGAAGGGATCATCAGACTGAAAATACCGATTCCCTCACGTTCAGGATGCTTTTTGTCGACCCTTATCTGATAATAACGGATGGATTCATATGTCATTCCGGTATCAGTTTCAACGTCATTTATGTTTATAACAATATCTGAGTAAGTCACTTTTCCGAAATCGTAATGACCGCTTTACAGTATTTAGCCTCAAACTCATCGAGAACGCGCTTAAGCCCGCTGTCAAGAATAAGCCTGCCTTTCTTTCTGATATCGTCCGGAATAGTGCCATAGAAAGCTTCGGCTATACCACCTGCGATTGCAGCTATAGTATCACTGTCACCGCCGATCGAAACTGCTTTTCTAACGCAGGATTCATAATCACTGCTCTCGAAAAATGCTTCTATGGCCGGCGGAACCGAATAATCTGACCTGCTGTCAAACTTGTAATCATCCCGAATGAGATCCAATGGACTGAATTTCATTTTAAAATCCTTCTCGAGATGATCTTTTATCTCTTCTTTAGATCTGCCTTTTCTGGCAAGGTACACCGCGACAGCTACAGCCTGAGCACATCTGATTGCTTCTTTATTGTTGTGGGTATAATGGCAGCTCTCACTAACCTGATGAAGTATCTCCTTTTCATCATTGAAAGCCCATCCGATAGCAGAAATGCGCATGGAAGCTCCGTTCCCGTAACTGTGCTGAACAGTCAATGAATCTGACAAAGCCCAATCCCTAAACATATTACCGAACCCTGCACCCGGATAGCGTCTGTAATATGTCTTGATATGGTTGGCATAGCACTTGCGGGGAGAATTGCCTTCCATATGAAGAATGCTTTCAGCAATAGCTACTGTAAGCACAGTGTCATCGGTAAACCTGGCTTCACGGGGAAACAATTCGATATCCTCGCTCTTTTTGTTATGCCACTCGTACCAGGATCCAATTATGTCTCCAAAAACAGCTCCGTACATACTATCTTTATATCACAGTTTTCTGGCTTTAATGCAAAACGAAAGCGGAAGCATCTTAGCTTTTCTCGTCTTGATATCCAGGTCTCCTGTTGCCGTCAGGGAAGCATTGTCGCTTTCTTCCACTAACCGCTCAATGACAAATCCCGCTTTTGCCAAAGCATTTATATATGTGGAGATCTTCCGGTTACAAAGAACTATCTCGCTGTCATGAACGGGCATCTTGAAATAAGACTCGTCAAAATAACTTTTTGTCATTACAAGTTTATCATCATAGAAGACATCTTTTCGCTCATCACATGACCAGGCTATGCAGTAATTCAGAGTGTGATGCCAGCTGAAGATGAATATGCCGTTCTTTTTCAGATATGAAGCGATCTTATCTATTGTCCCCTGCAGATCCGTCGTCCATCCGATGCCATAGATCGAATAAACATAGTCGAAATAGTCACGGGGGATTTCCAATTCATCCTCCATCTTTCCGCAGATAAGTCTTGCCGGGAAACTGTTATCATTCAAGAGTTCAGAAGCGGCTTCAAGCTGCTTATCGGACAGATCAAGACCCCACAGCTCGCCGGCACCTTTCCGGGCATTATAGAGCAAAGAATGTCCGCTTCCGCAGCAAATCTCAAGTATTTTCTTACCCTTCACGTTCCCGAAAAGATGCAGATCATCTTCTGTGGGAAACCTTACGCCATACTGCGGCAGTGCGGTCGTTCCATACCAGAGATCCGCATGTTCATTCCAATATTTTTTGTTCTTCTCTATTATCTCTTTATTCAACGGTCCACTCTGTCCACTCAATGTGATTATATTTCATTGTTCATGCTTTAAAACAATCAGAAACCGAGAATATCGTTTACAAGAATGACGCTGATCCTTCCCGCATGTCTGGAAAAACGTGTAATAAGGATCTGACAGCAGATCGTATCAGGCGATTTGCAGTCGAAGCATGTTCCCTTTTTCGAGCAAGGGGTATCAAGGCCAAAACGCTGGGCATTAATGGGAGCGGCAACGTTTCTGGCGCGTTTCATGGCAGAATCAAGGTCATTGCACACCTTATTCATTCCGACTATGAAGATAACGTGTTTGGGACCCTGCGCGATAGCGGAAACTCTGTTGGAATTGCCATCGACATTAACAAGTATGCCGTCATCAGTCATGGCATTCGCACTTGAAAGGAAGAAATCAGCATCATAAGCCATGAGCATAGCCTGTCTCTTATCTTCATAAGCATCACGGTCAATAAAATCATAATCACCGTTCTTAAGAGCGTCCGACAGACCGATCTCATGAACACTCATTCCGCCGCCCATTGAAATAGAGCTTCCTTTGGGGATAAGATCAAGAGCAATCTTCAAAGCCTCCTCCTTACTGGCGGCGTAGTAACCTTTCATGTTACGCGATTCAAGTCCTGCAATCGTTTTCTGAGCAAGAAGTTCGTTTCTCTTAATGATATTAGTATCCATAGAAATCTCCTGTTTATACATAAATGCAAGCATCGTCAGATATAATCCAATAATAACAAATACTATGGAATAATGCTTAATTGACCGTTAACAATGAGTTTTATCAGATAAAGCAGCAAAAGATGCCCAGGATAGAAAGCATAAAAGAACCATTTAAGCCCCTTGCCTTTCTTCCCGTTATAAAGCAGGAGCGGAATAATGCTTAGTCCGGTCGTGCAATAGTATCCCATCGTCCTTGTAAGCGCAAGGAAAGCAACGCCCACACCTGTCCTGATAAAATGCTTGGTGTCCTTAAACAGATAAAACAGAAAAACGGAAATGACCGCAAATATCGTATAATCAGCTTTTATCAGTATTGCAACAGCCGCCGTTCCGATAATGACCAATGATCCGAGAATGGTCTTACCGATACTGTATCTCCCTGTGTCCTCATTTTTCTTTCCCCTGATAAGATCGAAAAGCATCAATGCCAGTATGGACATAAAGAATGTAAGCATAATATTCTGATGATTGAGGCTTACCTTTCCTTCAAATGCAAGATCAAAAGGCACTTCACTGACCAAAGCGAATATTCCCATCCTAAATAGATACTTCTTCTTGTCTCTTGTATGGATATATCCTTCAGTAATGCAAAAAGCGAAGAGCGGCATTGCAAGTCTGCCGATCATTCTTGGCCACAGGACATCGGGAAAAAACATATCCCCTACATGATCAAATACCATGCTTACCATGGCAATGATCTTTAACACGGTTCCATCTAAAATCCTTAACTTATCATATCTGATTGACATCAAACACCAGCTTCTTCCCGTCAAAAACTGCATAATTTACATTGAGGGTAGAATAGTTATCTTTATTGAATTGCTGGCTGGAATACCAGGGACCGTTTCCGACAAAGTCAACACCGACCTTTTCGAATTCGAACTGCGGAGCATCCGTCTTATCCCATTCATATTCATTCCAGATCCTCTCTGCTTCATCATCAGTAAGATATAATATCCCTCTGAATCTGTACTCGGTAGGTCCGATCGAACGTCCGCCCCAATCAAAATACACTTGCTCGTATATAACATGGTCATATTCCTGTATGCCATTCATGTATTTTTCCATTATCCATGTATTGTTATATAGAGTAACAACCTTTTCAGGCTCATTTCTGCCTCTTCCGCATGCTGACATGAACAAGAATGATGACAGAAGTCCAAGTATTATTATCAATTTATGCATTCGCATTTTCATTAATATCTATTCTCCATTATTTAATTATATCAAAAATCAGAAATATACGAATTACATCGTAATTGCCTTGCGCACCATTCATCTATGTAGATCATCTCCCCGGTATGCGCATCGACATCAATTAGGAAATTATCGTTGATAATATATTCATAAAACAGCGTATCCGAAGAAATCTCATACTTAAGCAGATATGTACCGTAAACATGATCACTTCTGCTCTGACGAACAATGTCCTTATAATCTCTAATAAACCTAATCAATACAGGAACATATAATTCAGGATCGATAAGATCAGTAGTATCGGGATACAGATAATCCGGACAATAAACATGATAGCTGTACTTTTCTACCGTAATAGGCTTAATGTTGTATTGCTCAAAATAATGAAGATCTTCAACATCAATACCGAACTGCCGTTCTTTATGAGTGATCAAAATATAATAAATATCTTTCCCGATGTCATCTATGCTGAAGCAAATCGTCAGTTTTGAACTGTCAAACACGGCATCATGCCCCTGATATATGTCGTCTTCGCCGCAAAAGACATATACAGCCATCTGGTCTTTATCCTGTTGATCCCCGTTCCTGATAAGGCTTATAAGATCATAGTAGTTTTCATCTCCGGTCAGCGCATAAGACTCATCGAACTTAAACGTAATCCGCCCCGTTTTATAATAAACAGACCACAGTCCCAGAATGTTAAGAGTCTGACTCAGATAGAGATCTGTCCCGGGCATCAGTCCGCAGCCTGTTGTAAATACAAGCAGGATAAGCAATGTCAGGACTATAGATTTCTTCATGATTCCCATCCCCCACAGATAACGGATCAATGCCGGCGTTCTTCCTGATCATCCAAAGAATAGCATGTGAAAACAAACGGAAACAGATGACAAATTCTGACACTATGGCAGAGAAATTTTCGAAAATCATTCTCATAACGGGAGCAAATATATTAATATAATTATATTTGTTTTTCGAAATAGGGATAAGGGAATAAGGTTATGGCAACACTTTGTAAGAATTGCAGTCACGCACTGGTATTTGATCCGCAGTCACAACTGCTGGTCTGCTCATACTGCGGAAGTTCTTTCACTGCCGAAGAAGTAGAGTCTGAAGCCAAGGATTACCGTCAGGATCTGAAAGCCGAATCGATGAGTGAAGTCTATGGCGAAAAAGACGAAAAATATATGGACTGTTATGTCTATTCGTGCAGCGAATGCGGAGGCGAGATCATCGTCAACGGAACGGAAGCTTCTACCGCCTGTGTATACTGCGGAAACCCGAATGTCGTATTCAACAGGATCGCAAGGCAGAGATGCCCTGAGTATATTCTTCCGTTCTCTATTACGAAAGAACAGGCCATAAAGCTCGTTCACGATAAGATCGGAAAGGGAATCTTTGTACCAAAGAGGATAAAGAATTTCTCACCCGATTGCGTTCGCGGAATCTATATTCCCTATTGGATAGTAAATGCCGAATATGCGGATGCCCTCGTTATCCGGGGTACGACAGGTTGGGGAAAGGCTTCCCAAACATATCATTACGGACGTGCCGGCAGTATGAAGCTCAAGGATTTTCCGATTGACGCATCGCGGGTACTGTCGGATAACAGCAGTTCCAAACTCGAGCCGTACCATCTTTCACATATGAAACCTTTTGACGAAGACTATCTCGCTGGTTTTTATTCAAACGTATCAGATGTCACATACAGTGATGTTAGATGTGCCGTCTATAAAAGAGCCCAGGAACTCTTTAAGGAAGATGCACTGAATAATATCAGAGCCAGAAAATTGAAGATTACAGATTCTTGTCCTTCGCCTTCCTTCAGGCTCGACAACGATATGATATATGCTATGCTTCCCGTCTGGTTCATCACTTTCGATCACAAGAAAAAGCACAACACCATTCTGGTCAACGGTGATACCGGAAAAGTCGTGGGCGGAATTCCTTTTAACAAGAAACTGTTCTTTGCACTTCTTTTTTCTTTAGGAATTATTGTTACGGCAGCAGCTTACTTTGTTATCAGTTATACATGGGCGTTTGCACCGTCCTCCCCTTTCTTCCTCGCCATTGGCGTTGTCGCACTGTTTTCAACGGGAATAGGAAAAATAGTAAAAGTAATGAAGAATATTAAGCTTACTCAGGACAAAGGTATGTTCAACTTCACGAAGAAGCGGCAGGGGTAATCATATGGGTTATGAGGAAACATTTAAATTGGTAATTGAATTAATCGTATGCCTGTCCTCTGTCGGATTTGGATTCGGCTTATCCTGCTGGATCTTCGGGAACATTATCGATAAATCGAATAATTTCGGTGACAACCTTAGAACTAACAGAGATTACAGGGCATTCATACACTTTACTTACAGAAAAGACAGATTATCATACCAAGAGAGAAAGTCATTCTGTACAATGCACGCTGTTAAGATCGATGCTCCTTCATCCGGTCCTGACGGCAACGATCTGGTAAGAAGACTTTCCAACGAAGAAATAGCCAAATACGAAGCTTCTACAGAAGAAGCTGTTTTAAGAAGAGAAAACATGTTAAAAGGCACCGGAAAAAAGCACGGCTTATGGGAGTAGAACATGTCAAATAATGAAAAATACGATGCTTTTATAAGCTACAGGCATTGCCTTCCGGACAGTGAGATTGCTTTAAGACTGCAAAAGAAACTGGAATCCTTCCGCCTTCCGAAGGATATTGCAGAGAAAACCGGCAAGTCAAAACTTAAAAGTGTTTTTCTAGATGAAACAGAACTTTCCGTAGCTGATGATCTGTCTGTAGAGATAAATGCTGCTCTTCTCAATTCCGACTATCTTATCGCGATCTGTTCTCCTGAGTATTTGAAATCCAAATGGTGTATGAGGGAGATACAGACCTTTCTTGATTTCAATGACAGAAAAAACATCCTGCTCGTATTAGCTGACGGCGAACCTGAAAACGCATTTCCCGAAATACTGCTCTATGAAGATGTTTACTCTTCCGACGCTTACGGGAAAGTAACAAAGTCCAAGGTTTACAAAGAACCTCTTGCTGCAGACTGCAGAGGAGAAACATCAAAAGAACGCAAAGAGAAAACTGATATAGCAGTGATCCGTCTGATTTCCGCTATAATGGGCATCCGTTATGATGATCTGCAGCAGAGACACAGAAAAGAGGTTCAGGCCAGAAAACGGAACCGTACATTATTAGCTTTTTCCATACTTGGACTGGTGTTCGCAATATGCCTGTTCTTCATATTTATGATTGTCGGCAAAAACAAGGAAATTGAACAGCAGAATAAAGAGATTGCTCTTCAAAATGAGATCATTACCATGAAATATGCAGATTCTCTCGCGGCAACCTCAGACAATCTATTACACGAAGGCAACAGACGTGCGGCAGTCTATGCGGCCAGACTTGCCCTCCCGGATGAAAAGACAGATAACTTCAGTGAGCTGGCCTGTAAAGCACTTGTCAATGCCATGGGGCTTTATTCATTCCCTGACGGATTCTCTGCCGGAGATGATATAACTCTTCCTTGTGCGGTTAATACGTTCTCATTATCTCCCGAGGGCAGCTATATCAGTGTTCTGGGATTTGACGGATCAAGATACATTATGGATATGAATACATCTGAACTGAAATATTCATATGTACCGAAAGAGTTTTCTTTTTTTGGGTTTGATGGTGAACTGGGTTTTGTTTTCCAGAAGGAAACCGGAGATTATATGTACTATGACCTGTCATCAGGAAACATTACAGATCTTTTGACAGACAATGCCATTTTCCGTTCAAATGCATATGGACAGGGCTTTGCTGTCATTAACAATGGTGTTGTGGATTTCAGAACAGGGACTGAGTCTGTTTTCAAGTTTTACATTTATAATGAGATTCCGAATCTGAGCGGTCTCTTTGATACGAATGTTATATTTACAGCAGATAATAACCGCGCCATCATCGTTGTAACTGATTTTGACTATCAGACATCGTATGTATATGACGTAAACATATATAATGGGACTGCAGCACCGGTTTCACTGCCTTACAAAGAACAGGTGATGTCTTTATTCGCTGACGAAAACAGCATTTTATGGTCTTTCAGCAACGATTCCACACGCATTTACCGTAAAGACTTAAATACAAATACAACCGTAAGTGCAGATATTTATGATTACCCCGGATATATTGTGTCTTCAGGCAACTATGTTGTTATATATAATTACGAAAATCTGTATCTGTTAGACAGTAATCTTGAAATGCTTACAACAAAAACTCTGGACCAGAGTATTACCGAAAGTGTCACATCAGACGGCTGTATTATCCTTACTGAGGGAACTTCCGGATTCTATGTTATAAAGAACGGAATATGCGAATTTCACAAGGTTGAGTTCAACAGCAACAATGAATACTCCTGGAGCAGATCTTATAAGAATGGCGTTTTCTATGCTGCAAAACTCGGAGAGAACAATATCAGCACTTTTACAAATCAGCAGTCGGATTATATTGCCGCTTACGATGGGACCCCGGAAACTATTTATGTTCCGTATTTTGACGATCCTCAGATTACAGCTCTGAAAAACTATATTAAGGAACATATCTCCGGCTTGGATGAAAGCCAGATATCTCAGATCATTCCTTGTGAGAATGCGGATGTTTTTCTTGTACAGTTAGGCGATGGAACAATTTATATATATGACAAAAACTCCGGAGCAGCCATAAAGACGATCTACTCATCAGACGGATATGTCAGATGCTTTTATTTCGACATCGAAAGAGAATATTACTATATCGGGACAAACAGCATTGAAGTTTACGATAAAGATTTCAGAAACTTATATCAAATACCGGACTGCTTTCTGGCAGGAACCGATCCTGAGACCGGTTATCCTGTAGCCGGGAAGGCTTCACAAGAATCACAGTATTATCTGATCCGTCCTGTTACATACAGTGAACTGATCAAAGCTGCTGATTCATATCTTGATGATTACGTTCCAGATGAAAAGATCAAAGAAAGATACGGGCTGTAATAACAATCATCGATCAATAATACTCAGTATCAGAATGTCGACCAGAACATAAACCATATAATTGCAATAATAAATGGTAATGTAACCACACTGAGTGCAATAAGCAGAATGAGAATAAAGATCCAGCGATTGGAAGGCGTATCACAGTATGCGTCGCCTGTCTGTCCGTTAATGGCTACCTGATATACTTTGTTGCCATATTTGTAAGAAGCAAGATACACAGGTGCCAGAAGATACCTGAACTTAACGTTGTAGCAATTTGTAAAAAGCTGGACTTTGTCGACAGTATCACCCCTGGCCCGATTCTTTTCGTATTCGCCGATCTGTTTTTTGAGATTGTTGGTTATTTGGACTCTCGCACGTTTCCAGCCGTCGTTAAGACCAACCGTATAACGTTCTGCGGGGATGCCCGCAAGATATTCGGGTGAATACGGAACAAGTTTGTCGAAGTCAAAGTCCTTGACCTCTGCGATGCTTGAGTTCTGGACTTTGTCTGTCGCGTAAACAACCACGTCGTCAAAAGACTGATTGCACACACCCTTATAGCTTTGGATTTCGTGATGTCTGTTTCCTTTGCTGTCTGTAAAATCGAAACCGATCAATGTTTCATAAGATGAGATCGTATCAGTATCGAAAGTCCAAAACGGAAGATACAACCCGGTAAGGTTTTCAAGTCTGCATTCCTTAACGGCTTTCGGAACGTAGCGCTTTTTCTTTACGAAATCGTGAAAACATTTTTCTGCTTTTTCTTTGTCGACAGAGAAAGGAATGACCGCTCCGGGTGCCATGATCTTCTCGTTTTCAGCTGCCGGCATAACGCTCGTCGAACCACAGAAAGGACAGCATCCCGATATCTGAGAAACGTCGTAGAGAGTCTGACCGCCGCAGTTTGCGCAAACGATCAGCTTTTTCACGCTGCCCCAGTCGACACTGGCTTTCTGTATCGCAGTATAGAAGTCAAGTTCTTCAATAACGGTACCGTCTTCAGGCTGGGGGATCTCTTTTGTTGTACCGCAGAACGGGCATACCAGATTTGATGTTGATGGGTCAAACTTGATCGTTGCCCCGCATCCCGGGCACTTAATGTCGGTATCGGACACCGTGACTTCGTTTATTACCTTAACCTTCTTTGCCATTTCTCCACTTCTTATATAACCGTATATCCTTCAGCTGTCAGGACGTCTAATGCTCTGTCAAAATTTTCTTCCTTCACAAGGATATAATCTGTATTGAATGTCGAAACTGCAAATATACCTATTTTATGCTCTGCAAGGATACCGGACAGTTTTGACAGAATACCGATCAATGAGAAATCCAGCACTCCCTGAATACGAAAACCTTTCCATCCGTCATCCCGCTCAATAGTATCAGCCGGAGTGTCTTCCGTTTTACAGACTAAGGACAATTCCTCATCCGTTTTTCCGATAAAATAAAACTCGGCCGTCATATCTATATCTGATACAGTCTGCACTTTGCAAACTGTCAGATTATGCTCTAATTTCTTCAGTTTCATATAAGCCGGTTTCCTTCACTATTATTTATTCATCGCTATAAAACGATCTTTCCTAACTAATAATAATTATTTCTGAATATGGTATCCGCCGTCAGCAAAAACATTCGTTCCGGTCATATAGTCGGACAGATCAGATAACAGAAACATTACTACAGACGATATATCCCTTGGCATTCCAAGCCTTCCTTGAGGTATCAGTCTTTCCGATTGCTCTTTGACCTCAGGTTTATCAAATGAAGCAGCAGTCATACCTGTATAAGTAAATCCCGGGGCTACAGAATTCACCTGTATATTATATGGAGCCAGATCAAGTGCCATCGCCGATGTCATTGATACAACTGCTCCTTTTGACGCGGCATAATCAGCCATGTTATTGCGAAATACTGATGCTCTGATACAACTGATATTTACGATCTTTCCTCGTTTATTCGGGATCATAGCCTGGGCTGCATACTTAGACACCAAGAATGTTCCCTTCAAATTGATATCCAAGACATTTTGGAATAAACCAGTATCCATCTCATAGAAAGGTTTACTGCTTCCCCATATTCCTGCAGCGTTTACTACACCATCTATGCGGCCGTATTTTTCCATAACGGTCTCAATCATGCTTTTAACAGCATTCTCATCTGTAACGCTCAGTTCAAAATGCTCGTATGATCCGTTCTTTATTGCAGACGCATTTTTATCTGCGCCGATCACCGTTCCGCCCAACTCAAGGATCTGCTCTGCACAACTTCTTCCAATACCCGAAGATGTGCCGGTAACTATAAAAACTCTATTCGAAAAATTCATAATAATATCCCCTATTCTATATTTTTCTTTCAATTTGTTTTGCTAAGGTCTATCCTCATCGAAACAATCCCGTTATTTTCAGATAACTCTTCAAAACCCATTCTCTTATACAGACCGTAGCCGACGGTCATGACTTCAGGTTTTGTCGTGAAAACCACTTCTTTAAAACCTAGTTCGGAAGCCTTATCTGTCATTGCTTTGATCATTATCCTGGCATACCCTTTTCCTCTGTATTCCGGCTTGATAAACAATCTCTTTCCTTCACAGGTTTCATCACTAATCTTTCTGACAGCTACACATGCCACAGGCTTGTCTTCTTCATATCCGACCAGAATTGCTCCGCCTGAATAATACCCTGCCAGATCATTCAATTCCTTATCGAACGAGACAAAACAACTTTCCGCACCTTTTATGTGAGAATACTCAACAAATAAATTCTTAATTGTTTCTGTTTCCGAGCACTCTTTAACTTCAAACATCATATAATCACCCCTGTTACACTTCATCAACCCCGTAGATATACCTGAATTCCAAGAGTTCAGAAGAGTCATTCTCCTGGCCTTCCAGTTCTTCTTTAAGTGAATTGTTGTTATCAATTATAAAATAAATAATCTTACAACCATATTCTTTTGCTTTAGGCATAAAGTAATCAGCAACCCATTTTGTGTCGAGCGGGTTGTCTTCAAATCCGTCTCTTGTATCAGCAACGTAATTGCAGCCGGGATGATTTTTTATAACATTTAATGCATGTTCAAGAGGTGTTCTGTACTGCTTTAATTCGCAATACTTTTTCCAGTGAACAAGAACAACATTCTTATCGTCTGCATAGAACACATCGCAGAATTCCGAGAGATATACCGCTTCCATTTTAGTTTTTACAGTCCCTTCTGATACCATTTCAAGTCGTACCATCTGTCAAACTTCTTGCCTATCTTCTTAAAATGTGCAGCCTCAGAATAACCCTGACTCATATGAAAGCAGCTGCTTGCATGCGTCAGATATTCATCTTCTTTTTCACAGTATGCTGTGCCGGCCAACAAATTAATAATACCCATTTCCTTCAGCTTTGGCTCGATCGCGCTGTACATCGCTGAGCCTATTCCCTGCCTGCGGTAATCCTTGTCAACATAGATCGACATCGCAGCAGTCCATGAATATGCGGAACGGGAACTGTATTCGCCGGCATATACATATCCGACGATCTTATCGTCTTTCAGACAGACCAGGTACGGATACTTAGACGTTATTTTGCTAATCCTTTGCCTGAATTCTTCTACTGACGGCACCTCGTATTCAAAAGAAACAGCCGTATTAAGAACGTAGTGGGAATAGATTTCAACTATACGTTCAGCATCTTCTAACTGTACTTCTCTAATAATCAAATCACTAATATCCATTTTCCGTGCCACCAACTTATTAACTGCATAAAGTATTTACATCATCATTTCGAAGGTTTCATCTAATCTTATTTCCTCATCTAATGGCATACATCTCTTATATTTTTGTTATCGAATGTTATAATATCACTCCTCCTCCATCCACAATTCAATAGCGTAGGTTATTGCTGTCCATGGACGGAGCGCTACATATCTCGAGATGGTCAGAGACAGATCAAATCTGTGAAGATCTATGATCCATGCGGATATAACCGTAATGAGTGCTATTACAGTATACGTAAAAAGCGATATCAGTACCGGTCGTTTTCCGCTCGTTAATTCTCTCATAGTTTAATCATTTGTTTCCATTTGGATTTTGCAGGTTCCTTATACTCAGGTTTGTACGTTACGTACAATGTAGTGGTCGTTTTCAGTTCCGCCGCTGTAGTCAGCATAAATGTTGTTGATATAATCTTCTTCTGTCATGAAGAGCTGATATCTGACTTTATAAAATTTCAGAGGATCATCTTTGGCCAGATCGGCATCTTTGGCATCGAAATAATATAATTGCAGAGTGTAGATATGCGGTTCATCATCGATAAGGTCATAAAAAATCTCTTTTATCTCATCATCACCCGGGATCTGGGATTCATCATCACAGAACAGAAGGACCTGACAATTGTAATCCATATAATTCTTGATGAATTTTCTTGCTCCGATATCTTCAACCGGATAACCCTTATATGAATCCTGATAAATCTGACGGATTACATAACTCGAGCATGGGAAACGCTCGTCCAGAACACGGTATAATTCGTCATAGATATCTTTCTCATATGCAAGAGCAAGATAATTGGTATATAGTTCTCCTTTTTCCTTCCACAAGGAGATATATGCATCCGGATACAATTCCGATTTGACTTTTACTGTACTGTAGTCTACGCCAGAGAGAACTTCCTCGGGATGACCGTCAAATGTAAATGTATCATCAGGGAAAGCTTTACCAAGCTTATTAATCCAACCCTTCTGCTGCATCTTTCCAATGGGTGTGCACGAAGAAAGAAGCATTAGTGTAACAATTATAGCAGCCGCATTTCTTATATTACCTCTCAATTTGACGCACCTATTCCCCTTAAAAGCTCGTCTTTCTTTTCCTTCCAACCGTCTTTGAAGTACTTACAGGTTATTTCATCTTTGGCAAGGTAATCCGTAGGATGATCGCGTACCGCCAGTGCACGGCAACCACCGCAGCAAAGGCAACGGTATTCGCAAATCCTGCATTCCGGATTATGTTCCATGAAGTCACTTACTCTGTAATTAACGATATCCATATAAAGAGATTTCGAATCGAGTATATCCTCAAGGGGTGTCTCAAGCATATTCGGGAATTGATCTTCTATCGGACCTCCGACCATTGACATACAAGATAAGACGTTGCCCTTCGGACTGACATACATTTCGCGTCTTACATGTCCACACATCAGTGCTTTGCCGAATTTGCTCTCAGCAATGCCCTTCTCATTGAAAGAACCGACTTCATTATAGTTAACATCATAATTGAAGAAACCCTCAAGACCGATGGTAAGCGGTTTCCCGTCCTCGTAGTAATGCGGAATGTATTCCAGAAAAGCCTCATACGTTTCTTCCTGTGTGAGATAGTGCTCCGGCTGATCCTTCCACTCACCCTGAGGTGATGCATTGCCTACTTTCAGATAACTGCATCCCAAAGATGCCAGCAGATTAACACTATCTCGGATACTTTCCTTATTCTCCTTGAACAGAACCATCGAGGCACCGAATCTGTAGCCCCGTTCTCTGCAGCGTATCATGGCATCGATAACAGCTTTCTCAGCGCCGTCTATACCTCTCATCCAGTCGTGATAACCCACGCCGTCAAAACTGAACTGGAATACCGGCTGAATATGTCTACGATCAAGCTCATCAAGGAAACTGTCGGTTATGAGGTAACCGTTTGAATAGAGATTAGGAATTATCATTCCTCGTCTTAATATCTCATCTACCAGTTGCCAGAAATCCTTCCTTATCATCGGTTCTCCGCCGGTAAGGTTGAGACCTTTGATGCCACAGCGTTCAAAGCTGTCAAGCATCTTAATGAGCTGTTCCCAGGAAGGTTCACCCTGAGCTGCGTGAGGCGCAGACATGAAGCAGTGACGGCATTTATAGTTGCACTTTCCGGTTATAGACCACTGTACACTCTCCTTGAAGCGCGCATTATAGAACTTGTACTCCTGTAAGGGTTGGAGACATTCGCCTTCTTCAGCCGGTCTTATAAACCCTCCATTGAGCCAATGCTCATAGAGTGATCTGTCTTCTTCAGGCAAATCGTCCCAGCATATATCCGTCTGACCATCACATGCCTTGAACAGTTCCCATTCGTGTTCTTTGTAAAATTCAGTCTTAAGACCATACAAGTGCTGAACCGCATATGGCAGAAGCTTCCATCCTCTCAGCGAGTAATTTGGTGTAAGAATATAGTGTCTGTTATCTTTCATATTCTCCAACACTTACCGCAATAAGGAGTTTTGTTTTCTGTTCAGCCATACTAACGTCTCCCGGTCTTGCTTACACATTCATACTTAATGTGCGTCTTTCATGTATTCATCTTTCCTGGAATATCCACATTTAGGACACTTGTAGACTGTACGGGTTGTGGTCCTCTCCTCAATATAAAGATTCGTATGGCAATTCGGACAAGTCTCTTTTTCAGGATTATGTACATACGTAACATCCCACCAGGAGCAATAATCATTTGAACGACACCTGCTGCCCGCTTCAACAGTTGCAGCGCAGCCTTCTTTGAGCCAGTCACGTGTTCCGCCGCTGACGGACTCCAACTCGTCAAGTGACAGTTCAGCGTCATTCTTATGAGACTTGATCTCTTCCCAAAGATTTGCGGTTTCCTCCGCATTAATCTCCTGACCTTCCGCTTTTACCAGCTTGTCGACTTCATCAACGCTGTTTGCAGCAAGCAATTTTGCTTTAAGTTCGTCTGTCATGTTGATCATAATGATTCCTCCTGATTGTTACATGATCAGTTACAAAAATAATTATAACACGAACTCATCAAATATATTTGTTTTCGATATCTCCGCTAATTACTTGAGCAAACTCCGATCAGTTATTGGACTTTTGGAACGCCTTGAGGTCGTCAGTCATCTTTTTTGCTGCCTTGAAATCAAACAGATACATGATGATCTGCACACCGACGAAGACTAAAGCTACCGAAATGATAATGGCAAGGAGTCTTGGGATATCGATATTGGTAAATCCCGAAAAGCCGAACGAGAATACAAAAATTATGAGTTCGATCGATATCAGCTGAATGATGTCTCTTACTATCATCTGCTTAACCGTGAGCTCGCGCTTGGAATACATGACCAGGCCGGGGATAACGCCGAGCACACCGTCAATGACCGGCACGATGAATGCAGTGTAGTCAAGATTCTCATCAGGCGCCATAACTATGCCGCAGACAAAGATCGCAATGTTGACCAGAGTTACTATAATGAAGAAACTCATTAAATTATTCTTTATATGCTCTCTCATACCCCTGTCCTCCTGGTGATGAATTCCCTGAATTCCGATACGTATTTGCGCGAGATTATTACGTCTTCGCCGTTTGTGAGTTTACATAAGAATCTGCCATTTAATGCAGGTTTAATGGAATCTGCTTTCATGATGTTCAAGATGACCGACTTGGAGATTCTGAGATAACCTTTTTCCTTAAGCAGGTCCTCGAACTCATAGAGCTTCAAATTCGTCTCGAAGCTGTCCCTATGCGTATAGATAAATGTGTGGTCATCTACGGATTCGATATAGAAGATATCCACGATTGGTATCTCGTAAACTTTCTCGCCTTTTGCACCTGAGATACTGCCGTCAAGGCCTTTGACGAATCTTACGATGGACCTGACCCTGCTGTCTTCAGCATGGCAGCCTATCTCTATATATTCGAGTTCTCCGCCTTCGATCTTCCTGATCTTTATTTCCATCAGTTAACTCCCGGATATGATTCATTTACAGTGAACTGTCCTTCTCCCTTAAGATAGCAATCGAAAAAACTTACTTCAAGTGAATTGACCGTATCTGATACAAAAGCATGGTCAACATCTCCTGAGCCAAGGAGTTTTGCGAGGAAAGGAGAAAAGAGCGGAAGATCCGTATAATCCATATGAAGAGTACCCTCGACATATGTGCAGTAATAGGTTTCAGCAGTATTCTTGATCGTAATATTCGGATACGGATAATCGATCTTTTCAAGTTCTTTCAGTTCCCAATGTGAGTTCTCATTCTCAAACTCGAGAAGCGGAACCGTATAAGGCGTCTCATCGATAATGTACTTGCCGTCCTTAACGCCGAGCATATTGCCGAGAATCGTTCCGTCGATGTCGATGACTGCATCGATGTCGTCACGTATCTTGCCTACTTCAACTGCTGTGGCGCCGCCCATCGAATGGCCCATAAGACCGATCTTGTCTGTATCAATATGTGTCAGCACATCACAGACAGCTTTTTGGGAAGCATCGTTTTCGAACCAGTAGCATCCTGTATCGTTATTGTCAGCACCTGCGATCAGGGCATCTAGCACGAAGTTCATGTCTGCAACGCGGAGCTTCATCCATTCGCCGGACATCTTGTAGACGTCTTCTTCAGAAGTGATTTCAGCATTAGCGTTCATACAGCTGCTGATAAAATCCTGATCGACCGTGATCGTTTTGCCCGAAGTATCCTTCGTGAAGAACGAATGATAAGGATGTTCAATACTTACGACCACATAGCCGTTGCTCGCGAGTTCCAGATAAGTCGAGGCATTGCTCTGGTAATATCCGAAGGCGCCATGTGAGAATACGATCAACGGGAACTTATCTCCGTCTTTAGCTTCTGCCGGAGTGAAGAAATAGACCGGCACTTCTCTTTTGGAACCGTCGTTCTCGAAAGCCTCGACACGGCTCTCATCTACAAGAATACAGTTGCACTGGGCTACTGTATAAGATCCCGTCACGGGCCTTCCCTCATAGTCAGTAAAAAGAAATGCCGGCAATGTTGCAACGATGATAAGGATCACGCTTACGATGAGGCTAATCACTTTACGGCCATTCTTCTTTATATCTGTCTTATTTCTGTATGCAAGCGCAAATATGGCCGCCGTGATGATCCTTATAACAAGGAGGATTATAAGGCCCTTATATCTGAAGCCCGTATCAATCCCCGGTAACACCAGCATAATCCCGAATACTGCAAGCTGGGCTGCATTTACGATAAGGCGTCTTATTGTCCATGTCTTATGTTCAGAAGATTTTTTAATATTTTCATAGATCAAAAATCCAATTTCTGCTGCTGAAAGAATGATAAGAAGTATCAGTGTCATGTTAATATACGTCCCTTCATTGAATTTGGGCAGAGTATATTTAAGCCTTTCATGCTTTACAATCATTTTGGCGGTAAGATGCATAAAACGACGGTAAGATGCAATCTTTGCCATTAAATGAAGTTCACTTTCTCGTAAAAAAGCGTTTGTCCGTACATTCCAGCTAGGAGTATCCAGATAAAACTCAGTGGCATACGGTTAGTTATTTTCTATGCACTCAATCAGTGAAATATCATATAGCGGTCCAAACCATATATGGAGGGATTTTATTAATTCCTTCTGAGATTGAAAGATTCTTAGGATGGATAATCCATTGTCTGTCTATTCTCTTTTTATATACCTCATTAAATGCGGTCAAAGAAGTAGTTGGCCGATTTCTTCAGCAACAGTAGATTTTCCGACTCTTCTTGCACCTTCAATAAGAAGCGCCTTCGTACCTTTGGCATTTTCCTTCCAATCAACGATCTTTTTGTATATTTTTCTTTGTATTTCCATAATATAACCTCACACAGTACGCAAGTTACCAAGCAGTAAAATTTGTCGCTATGCGCAAAGTAATTACATGCCTTTTATCTCGTTATACGCAATATACACTAAAAATCATTCCAATTTGCGGCCACTTATCCTCGTTCATCCAAGACTTTTTGTGCTCGATTCTGAGCAATCTTAATAACAGCATCAAGCTTTTTCTGCCCCAGGAAATATGCCGGCATCTCTTCAATGAGTATTATGCTTATTGCAGAGTCTTCGTAAGACATCTTAGAACAACTTAGCACAACTTTCTCAACTTCATTGATATTCTGTTCCGAAAACTTTTTCCCGTTTGGTAAGTGAACGCCACTACCGTTTGAGCATTTGCGACCGCCGTTGTTATAGTAATTATTCGCAGCTTCACCTGCATTTCTGAATGCATTTCGATTCAGAACAAAATTATCATTCATGGCTATATAGGATTGAATATCATCTGACAAAAGGATTTTCACGAACTCACCACAAGCATCAACATTAACAGCTTGAGCAGATATCGCCACAGAACATTGAGAAGTAAACATCGGTCCGCGCCCGTCAATTGAAGGGATCCCAAGAATAGTGGGATTCTTTATCATGCCAGTTCTTCTGTGATAGAATCCGCCTATGCCATAACAGCGGCCGTAATCAGCATAGTTATATATCTTATCAGTCAACACATTCCAAGAACGACATTCTTCGGGAACATTATCTTTAACATATTCTGCAAGTTCCGCAAACTCAGGGCCTGAGAAATCTGCCTTTCCGTCAACGATGAATTTATCGCTCATAGAACTAAACAACTTAGAAAAATACACAGCCTGTCCGTCCAAAATGATATCTGTACCATTCAGAGCATTATTAACATAAGACTGATATTCATCCAAAGTAAAACCGACACCTGAGCTTCCGGCCTCTTGGGCATCAGTGTATATTCCGTATATTGCAAAGCTTATTGGTAACTGATAAAGAGTTCCGTCAATTTTCGAACCTTCAATTATGTTTGTAAAATATGCATCTGAATCAAGCTGCTTAACGTAAGGTGTAAGATCCGTCAAATAACTAGAATTATTAAGTTGCCCATATTTACATGTGTTTATCAGGATATCAGGTCCTTCGCCGTTCATAATATCCATAGCCAAAGCATTACTCATTTTGGTAGCAACATTGAGATTATACACAGTATACTCATCATCGCTCATACTCTGTATGTCAATAAAATCATCAATGTAGTCACTTCTGTTATAGCGATCGGAAACCTCGATAAAGTATTTCTTATTGGTGTCATTAAATGTCGCTATAGCTGCCCCGATATTTTCATCCAGTCCGTAAGCATATAACTCCAGGATGGTCTTACCGGCATGCGGATTCTTATCCGCTTTAGTAAGTTCAACAATTTGAAAATCAGAAGGAGTACTTTCATACATAGATACCGGCTCAACTTGCCCAATAAATAACATGGACTCTTCCGAGCACTCTACTAAGTCAAAGTCGAAACCGCTTATTATTCCTCTATTAATCCCACACCAACTGTAATTAAACACTTCTTCAATGCTCTTTGTCTGCGCATTGATCTTGCTAATCCCGCTATCTGTTCTGCAGTAAACCAGACCATCTGAGCCAACAATAGCTAAACCCAATTTATCGAGATCAAGCCAATCATAGTCTTTTTCTTTTCCTGTCGTCAGTTTATTAGTTGTAAGATCAAGTTCGTAGAATCGGTATCCTTTGTTGGTAGTAGCAGGAATAACAGCCGCAGTATCACTTAAAGCGAGAACGGCGGACACATTAATATCTGTATCTATTTCTTTTAGTTCAACACTTGAAGAATTGCCATCCGGAGCTTTGATCCTTAATATACAACTGCCTCTACTGTTGTCATCCCAACTCATTTCAGCATCTACAATGTATTCACCGACTTTGTAATATCTTGAAAAGGCACCTATAGAATTTGAACTTGATGGACGTGTATCCAATAATGTTCCGGTTAACGGATCATAGTCTCTTTCATTGGAATTAGTCTTAACCGTTATCTTTCCATCTGAGTAAATAGCACTTGAGACATGTTCATATGTTGTCAGTCCGGTATCCAAACCGTCGTTCAGATCAATAGTGTTGACAACTATCTTTTCACTTCTGTCTATTACTGCAATAACGCTGAAATTATAACTGTTGTAATCAAAAGTATCCCAATCTATCTCATCCTCAGGAGGCTCCATATATCTCCCGTATGTACGGATGACAAAGTAATTATCATCTGCTCCGGACAATTCCTGATAAGCATACTCAATACTTTTATCAGGATCCGCCCCTGACTCAACATTAATAACACTGCTGTTATACCAGGGAGTATCTTCAGAGATTGTTCTTACAGTTTTGGAAATTGGGGGCTTACTACATGATGAAATAGATAGCATTAAAGATGCCATAAGTATAGTCGATATTACCCTTACCAAAACACGTTTCATACTTTAGCTGCACCTAAATACAGATATAATTACACCTAACGACTACATTATATCAAACACATCATTTTCATTACTCTTCATATCACGTTTCAGACTTCTTTCAAAAACGATGTCGCATTTCGGGTTTCCCAGAACTTAATAGTAGAGGAGCATTTTTATAACCCCGTCTTTTCTATATGTATATACATTTGAAATGGTTCCATGTACTAACAAGCAACGCATTTAGTACCATAAAAGTGTAATTTTCCCGACGATGCGACCGCTTGACTAAAGTCAATCTATTCCGTATCCCTTTCGATTCGAAAACCCAATAAAATCAAGCATTTCAGCCCATTTTGCCACGTGCAGGATGGGCTTTTTCTTGTTTTACTGAACCAATCACTGAACCAATCCTCCAGAAAAACCTGCAAGCGCAGTAAATTCGCACATTTGACGGCTTTTTCGCCTTGTTTTCAACGGGTTTAACCATCACGAAAAGTGTAGATATAACAGGTTATGAATGCAAATGTTCGATGTGATGTCTATATTTGCCATAGTGATGTTAAATGGTTCACTGCTGGTACAGTTTTGGTACAGAGCCTTATCATATAACGCGAAAAGTTGCGAAACGTGAACTTATAAATCGGACCCCAGATCGATTCGGAAGCGGCCGCAGTGATCCTTCTCACAAAATATGCGGAGAAGATTGCAGAAGAGATGGTATAAAGAGACATCGCAGCTGCAAAACAGGCTGCACCAGAATACTCACCGGAGAAAATGATATAATAACCATGTGTGAATGGCGATTTAACCAATGGTTGATTTTGCTTTTGTGGGTAAGGGTATGGCAAAAACAGAAAAATACGATGCTTTTATAAGCTACAGGCATTGTGAGCCTGACAACGAGATAGCATCAAAAATACAGAAGAAACTCGAGAGCTTCCGATTTCCTAAAGATATAGCTAAAAAGGTGGGCAGGAACAGGTTTTCCCGCATCTTCCGCGATGAGACGGAGTTTTCCGTAGCTGATGATCTGACCAAGGCTATAGAAGAAGCAATCGTAAATTCAGATTATCTAATTGCAATCTGTTCTCCCGAGTATCTTAAATCCCCGTGGTGCCGTAAAGAGATTGAGACTTTCCTGAGGTTCCATGACAGGAAACATGTCCTGCTCGTGCTCGCAGATGGCGAACCCATGGAAACATTCCCTCCTGAGGTAATTTATGAAGACCTGTATAAGATCGGACCAGATGGAAGACCATTCTGGACGAAAGTGCAGAGGGAGCCGCTTGCTGCAGACTGCAGAGGTGAGAATTCTAAAGAAAGAAATCCCAAGATAGACAAAGCCGTAATCCGTCTTGCTGCAGCGATCTTAGGAATAAGGTTTGACGACCTGCAGCAAAGGCACAGGCAGGAGCAGTATAAGCGCACTAGAAATCGCGTGATTATTGTTTTTGGTGTTCTGGCAGCTTTTCTTGCAGTCTGTATAGGGTTCCTGTTCAGGATCGCCGGACAGAACCGCGAGATAATGGAACAAAACGAAATAATAAGCCTCAAGTACGCAGACTCGCTCGCCGCAACATCGGATAATCTTCTCCGCGACGGTAAAAGAAAAGATGCAGTATATGCAGCCAGACTTGCACTCCCGGATGAAGACGCCGGTAACTACAGTGAGCTTGCCACAAAGGCTCTTGTCAACGCGCTCGGTATCTATGACCTTCCGAACACGTTCGGTTGTGATAACGATGTCCTGCTTCCGTGTTCGGTACTTGATGAAATGATCATATCTCCAAACGGAGGATATGCTTCAGTCAAGGATACTGACTATGTCAGATATGTTGTTGACATGAATACCGGTGCAACTGTATTAAGTTTTGAAGAAGATGACTTTTCCTACTTCGCTTTTGACGGGGAAAAAGGTTTTGTTTTCAAAAGAGCGGACGATAATTATTTTTATTTCGATTTTGAATCAGGAACCGAGACAGATCTCGGAGTGAACAAGGCATTTTTATATTCAAACATTAACGGAGAAGGATATGCCGCGAGAACCGGTGAGTCTTTCGTGCTGTATAAGGGAAATAAGCAGGTATGGAATTTCAACTATTCTTCCGAGGGGATCTCTGATGAATCCAGGCTTGAGATTGCGGTGAATTTTATTCCCGGATCTGACGAATGCTGGGTCTTTATTACTGATTATGATAACCGTGTAACCAATGCATTTGTGATTGATATGTTGAACGGCAGTTCCAGCAAGCTTTTTATTGCCAATACCGTATGCTTTGATATTGCAACAGATGGAAAGAACATTGTCTGGAAGGAAAGCGAGAGTTTTGATGATGTTCAGCATATCGAAGGATTTGATTATTCTCTCTGGATCATGGATATTAATAGCGGAACGGTAAAAAGCAGGTACGTCAATGACAGTTATAGATTAGTTGTCCTGAATGATTACGTTGTCACTGTAACCGACGGATCTGTATCAATACTGGATAAAGATCTTAATGATGTAGATCAATTTGAAGCCAGCGGCTATATCAGGACGTTTGTTTTCTCTGATGAAGTTATATTGCTGGATGATTTTGACTCGATGTATAAGATCAGGGACGGCAGATATACATGCTATGATACAGGCCTTAGTAATGAATTATTATCATGGATGCAGGAATACAGAGACGGGAAACTCTATGCAGCTCAAACAGGTGATAACCACATCTATACATACACATTCAGGCAGTCAGATTATATGACGGTTTTCTCAGGTGATTATGAAGAACTGCCGATATATAACTATGACCTCGATTTGGCATGTAAGGATCCTAAAATTTCCTCTTTTGTGGATCTGGTAATGCAGAATGAGACCGGGTTCGAAAAGAACAGGATAAAAAGAGTTGTTATGTGCCATAATGCCGAACTCGGACTTATCCAGTTATATGAAGGTACCGTGTTTGTTTTTGATGCTTCCACGGGCGAACAGATCAAGACGATCTATTCAATGGAAGGCTACGTGAACACGTTCTATTATGACAAGCAGAGCGGATACTACTACATCAGCTCATTCAACGTGGATGTATATGACAGTAATTTCAAGAATATCTACAGTATCCGCAATTGTATTCTGTCAGGCATCGAAAAACAGAGCGGTGCGCTTGTCGTAATGGATATTACATTCAGTGATCCGAATAATTACACAGGTCACTACACCGTTTATCCCGTAACTTACGATCAGCTTATCTCCATGACCGATGATTACCTGTCAGGATATGAACCTGATGAGCGGGTAAAGGAGAAATACAGCTTAGGCTGAAAGGATCGATCATGTGGTAATATGGTTATTCATTAAACCATATGAGAACTCCAACAAGGTATAACTTTGCATATGACGGAAAAATCATTTTCAAATACCGTTCTCCCGATCAGGTTAGTTGTTTGGCCACCATTAACAATCGAAAAATTCTTAAAACTAATAACATCCTCATTTATCGAGTAGTCATCAAAGATTAACCTCGATTGTCTTTTCGATCAACTGATTGGTACAGCGTTCTTTTTTGCGTGAGATCAGGAAGAAACGAATCATAAGTATGATCAGCACGACATCGAGTACTGCCAACGATAATCCGATGAAGGCAAGATTATCATTTGTTTTGAGCAATTCCTCACTGAGCGAGAAGTCGTAGAGACCGTGAATGAGAAAAGGAAGGCCGAATGCTACGATGCCGTATATTTTTTTACCGGTCTCGATATGTTTGCCATAGAACCAACCCATTATAAATCCGTAACCGACATGTCCCATTGTTAATCCTCTGATCAGCATGATAGAAGGAGTCGCACCTATCGCATAAGGAATATCTTCAACAAGGCCGAAGACGGTTCCGATGATTACCATAAAAGCCGTAATATCCGCCAATGAATAGTTGCTTATATTCTTCCTGAGAAGATGACGGAACATAATGTATTTGACAAGTTCTTCCGAAAAAGCCAACACGATGAAAGTGTATATAGCTTGGGAAACTAAAGCGTTCATGTCCGGGAAGATAAATCTTATCAAAAGATTCCTTGCCAAATGGAACGTTGCCGAGACAACCAGTATAGGCATCACGCAGATAGTACCGCGTATGATTGCCGATTTACAGCTTTGAAGATAAAGTGTATTGTGCTTTTTACGGTTCCTGAGCCAGATAACTATCAGTACAGAAGGTACAATACTTAGGATAAAGAAAAACAAATTGATCAGCATAATTCCACCTCTTTTTAATCCCGTTTTTGGATTGGTGGCTTCATTATTACAAGAGCACGGAAAGATAGCTATCATCAATGATTATCTGATCTGATGCATAAACAACACCTTATTATATTCATTATTTTTCCTTGTACACCTTGACTTTATTACCCGGCCCCAAAACACAGTAAAACTTCTGACCGCATTTCTCACATGTGTAATAAACATGAATACCGGTTGCATATCTTTTCCTCAACGAAGCCTCCTCCTCGTTTGCGCAATTCGGGCAGGTAATGTTGAATCCCTTGAGCCATTCAAAAACACCATCGTATACAAAGCCGCCGGCTACCTGCTCCATCTCATTGTTGTTCAGTATCTTCGTTTCTTTTTCTTTGTTTTCCATGTTATTTCCTCCGTTATTTTATTGAATTTGTTTTAGATGTCTTCATTATTTCAAGGAAAATAAGTATATACAATCATTAATTCTGATCGGGTTTGACGATTAAACAACAGATAACGGATGAAATGTATGGTATTTTCCTTTGATGATCACATTATCTATGGGGGAAAAGTACAAAATGCTGATAATTATCCTGTCTAAAGATTATCCCTTATCCTGTTGATTTAACCTACTATTCCTGTTCCAATTATTATAGCTACTATGACAGCAATAACCATCAACACAATAATATTAACAACATTCATTGCAATCATGTGTTTATGATGCGACATCGACTTAAACACATTTTGTTCTTCGAACTTCATTGCTTCAGTTTCTGTTCAGTTAAAGGATCTATACTCTAAATATTCTTGTCCAAAATGCAGTGGTACCTTTGAGTTAAAAAGAATATGAACTGCCGATTATCTGATCCAAGGACCGCCTTTGGATAAAGTCATTAAACATCTGGAAATAAAACATTATCAAAGTAGCCAAGTCTTTAGTATGACTAACACCTAGTTCTCACCAAGGTTAAATACACTTCATCTCTAACGATTGCGCATTTTCGGCACAGCTTTACTATCATGAGTCTTAAGATAAATTTCGATATCTTCAACGATACATCCAGTTCCCTGAGTATGCAAAATCGGATAGTGCTGTACAAGATAGTTGTTTATACAACCTGATTCGTTCAGTTTTTTATAAACAGTTGATGGTGATTGTCCCCACTTATTAGCACAGGCATGGATCATATAAATAACAAATTCGCATTCATCTTTATTCATAGAGCATAGTATAATTTCTCTGAAAGTAATCAAAATGACATCTATATCAGTGGTATTACGCCGAAAGGAGGTTTGCTATGGGAAACGAAAAGAAATTGAAATCAAATAACAGTCTTCCCACATATCCACAGCCATATGTTAAGGCATACGTTTGCAACAAGAATGAGAGAGGCCGGAGCTGACATTAAGGCTACAGCCGACATTATGGGCCATACAGAAGTCGAATTAACACTGAACACCTATACCGATGCTACTGACGAATTCAAAAAGAAAGAAATTGCTCTGATCGATCTTCGAGGAAAAAACAGGCTGTATGAGGCCAAAAAAGTTACGACAAAAAATACGACAATTTGACGTAAAGTTGAGTGAATTTGAGGAGATTTGAGTGAAGTGACGACTTTGGTGACACTACCAAGAAACCGCTCAACCACGGGCAAAACGCCGAAAAATAAAGGGTTTACCGAAATCGGTAAACCCTCTATGGTGGGAAGAGGTGGTTCTATTTCAGCCAATTTTGCGAAATCCGCAAAGCCAATAAATTCAAGCATTTGAGCATCATAACCTATCCTAAAAACAGGGCTTAAACCAAACTTAAACCACAGATTTTTTTACATAGGGGAACCAACAACATAATAGACCGGGTACAAATATCGTAACCCGGTCTTTTTTCATTTGTTATAATAATATCCTTAAGCTGTTTGTCTTAGTCGATTTTATTGCGATAAACCCTACACTAATCACTAGTCAGTTTCAGGATTATTCTATCTTATTAAAATGTTGATTTGTTATTCATAAAATCGTAATAACTGTCGGACTATAATAAAGTTATATTTATAGCTTTGTGCTTTTAGTACAATCATTGGGCAATGCTGAATCAACGTACCATAAACATCATTCCGAAAGGTCTTCAGCTATATTGCTAATCTAATATAGAGGAATCGAAAATAGCATTTTACGTATACTGACTGGAGGTAATAAAAATGAAGAACGATAATAACATTGAACTGTCACTTGACCAGCTTGATTCGGTTGCGGGTGGTAAAAGTCGTTGCACTACTGATGTTTATTGGGATCCATACTGTCCTGATTGTAGATCGATGAATCTTACCAGGACGGGCAACACAAGACCGGGCAACACAAGACCGGAATACGCTAAATACAATTGCTCACGTGACGATTTTGAATGTAAATGCAACCAGTGTAAAAGAGTTTTCTGGTGGAACGAACATGGCTATATGTTATGGTAATTAGCTGGTTAGGTTCCCTGTTCAAAGTCGAGCATATAGAAGAAAGCTGCAACGAAACGCTAAAGCGCTTGTCAAAGCATTTTCTGAAAATTTACCGTTTTTGATCATGAGGTCCCAACTTGAGCCGCACTGCATGATTTCCATCATGAGATATTCAAACTGACCACGATCGTCGTGGAGAGGGATGCCTCATTCCTCGACATGGTACTTGATATTAAGCTCAGATGTTGTATCCCAGTTACAGTAACTCATAAACTGATTATATCATCGCAGTCAAAAACAGGTCCCGGAAACAGTGTTCCGAGACCTTGTTCTTTATCGATTGTTTTAAAATTTTCCTAACTAACGACTTCATTATATCAAATCGCATCATATCCATTGCTTTTTCATATCAATTTTAAGACATCTTTTAGTACAGCTACCCTTTTTTACCCTCTCCCATTCCTTAATAGTAGGAAGTAGTTTTTGCAGATTTTTGTTAGATTCATTGGAACTTATGTCAGCTTTCAGACAACTTTC
>JAEEGG010000573.1_pt1 | contig 115099 bp, 105 predicted proteins | sample 9134161 | NCBI WGS metagenome assembly JAEEGG01 (sample SAMN16246543, study PRJNA631951) | gut metagenome | biome: gut microbiome; feature: rumen; material: CR-attached | host: Bos | place: Iran: Karaj | collected 2018-10
GCAACTATTGCGTTGAGAGCTCCATCACCCTCAATGGTCAACTCGTTTCCTTCATCTACTTCAATACCGCTGGACGCAACAAGTGTCGTCCCCACGCCAAGATTAATCGTCACTGAACCGCTAATGATGATGCGTTCCGAGAAGGTGATGGTGCTGTTTCCCGTAATGGTAACCACACCGTTCTCCCACGTCGTCGCATCGCTGATGGTTTGCCCATCAGCAGTAATATTCACATCACCAGCCCAAGCTGTTACAGACGTCATCAGCAGCACGAAAAGCGTCACGGCTATTCTCTGCATAGTCTTAGTCTTCATATGTACATGTTTAATCGTTTATACATTACACTTACTTTTCGATAGGGTATAGTAACACAGCGGCTTGCTCTGCATTAGTGCAGTGCAAGTCGTATATTCGTGCGGACGCCCGCGCGCAATACTATACAACATACATACACTCATAACTCGTTGATAATTAAGATTCTAAGTATTTTTTAAAAAACGGTTCAAAGTTAACACTTTTCCGCGAAACCACCAACAAAATTGAATAAATATTATTGATTTTCCTTATATTTGTTTGGAAGTTTGAAATAATCTTTCTATCTTTGCAGCGTGAAAGGTGGAACCAAGTAGAGCCACGATGTGCGGAACGGTGGCATCTGTGTGATGATGAGCAATTCGACCTTGCCGCTTGGTTCTTATAAATAAAAAGATGCAGGATTATAAGTCCTGCATCTTTGTTAGATTATAGCGATACTGCAGCTAGCTCTGCACTCATTTTGTGGATAGCTGACATTATCTTTTCTTTTGTTTTTTCGCCAGCATAGGCTGCACCAATCTTGTATTGGCGCATTTTGCTCTCGTTGATACCAGCAAACTTGGCAAATTTACTGATGTTAATCCATTCAAAGTAGTTAAAGAATGACTGCAGATCGTATTTGTAGTCAATCTTGATTTCCTGAAGATTCTTAGGAAGAGCACCGTGTTTCTTTACGTATTCCTCCTGAGCTTCCTTCACAATGGCCGCCATGTCAGCTTTGGCTTCGTCAACGCTGTTTCCATACCCGCCCAAACAGAAATTTCCGATTTGAGCATCACATGCAATAGAGTAATACCCATTGTCTGTTCTTTCTACAATTGCCTCTACTTTCATAATATCAAAGAGCTAATTAAGCAATTGCAAAAGTAACGTTTTTGTTGCTAATACAAAAATGACACGGTAACAAAAACGTTATTCTTAGATATATTTAACAAATCTAGCTCTTTTTATAATGTTTCTTGGGGAATAATGAATAAAAGCATGATTCTTAAGAATTATTTTGTAGTTTCAGAAAGAGTTCGTATCTTTGCAACTAGTTTAGTAGCAATTTAATAATTCATTAGAATGAATAGAAGTATTATAAAGATGGTTGCCATCGCTTGCTGCACCGTGGCAATGATGATGCTAACAGCCTGCACAAATAGTGACGATGACGAAATCTACGGCACAGGACTGACAGGAAAATGGGATCTGGTGGAAGTTCAGAACGGCCCTGCAGGTTTCTGCAAGGGTGATTATACCCATAAATATCCATCTGGCTCTTTAATTATCAGAATCAGAGGGAATGGAAATATCGTCTTCAACTATGAGGATGGAAAAGTAGAAACTCTCGGCTATACTATCCCTGAAGACCAGGAAAAGTATAGTTCTACTTTACCAATCATGATTATTGGTGATGTCCCGTTCGGTTTTGCCATAGAGGGGAACTGTCTGAAACTCCATTACTATGGCACCTATACCTGCGACCACATTCCAGCAACATTTGTGTTTAAGCGCACTAAATAACATATAACACTTCCGCCTTTGCAAATCTTTAGGACTGCAAAGGCGGAAGTATTTTTGTTATTTCTCATCTTTACCCTTAACGGCATCATTCTGCTGTTTGGGTAATGGCTGAATGGTGAAGTTCTTTTGTGCAGGTTTGCTAACGCAGTTTGTACCTAAGTCAACACCCCAACCAATAAGTCCTCCAAGGAGAATATTGCCAAATGTCCACTCATTGACAGCTTTCTCCAATACAATGTCGTTAAACTTGTAGTTGTCGGATGTAATTTGTATACGCTGGCCATCAATATGATGACGGTTTACCTTGACAACTGCAGGTAGGTTTACATTGGGGTAAGTCTCTTTTTCGGTAGTAATAGTAACTTTCTCAGACACATCACCATTGATAGTGATACTAGGACTTCCACCAGCCACAATAGTGGCGCAAGACGAGAGCATAACAGGTGCAGATAATAACATTGCAACCTTGAAGCTCTTAATAGAATACTTCATACGTTTAAAGTTTTAAATGTTAGAAAAAGATTTAATATAAATGATTAAGTTTAAACAGCAATTAGTTCTTGGCCGATCTCACGGATGGTATCAAGAATAAGAGTGATGCGTGCATCACTTGGTTTCTTCTTTCCGCTGATGTATTGGGCCATAAGACTCTGAGATATCCCGATTCTGCGAGCAATTGCAGATACGTTAAGTTCAGGATGGGCCATAAAGAGCTTATAGAGCATTGTGGTCTCCTTTTTTTCAAAGAACCCCTCAAAACTCAAGTCCTCATCGATTTCTTCCCAATGCAGGCCGATTTCGTCGGCTTCATAGTTAGCGCGCTGCTCAGCTGTGGCATAGCGCAGTCTGGGATAGTCGATAAACTTCTCACAGGCTTCTTTCCCGTCGGCCGTTCTGATCCATACAGCATCATCGGTCAGCCAGATTTTCTCCACTTTTTCCATTTTTACCTCCTTCTTTTTATTTTGCATTATTGAAAAATGTGTTCCAGTGCTGTGCAATTATCTCTTCATTATCCTCAAGAATAGATTCAATCATCTTTAATTCTGAGGGTTTGAAACCTTTATTGTAAACAATCGAAACTGGAAATATGTTGTATTTTGCAATCGCTCCTCCTTTTTTCACATGAATATGAATTGGAGTATGATCATTCCCATAAAACCAGAATCTGTATCCTAATACCGTAAATACCGTTGGCATATATCATTCAATCTTTATTTCAGCGGCAAAGATAGGTAATTATTTTATTACCTCCAAATATTTTTGAAGAAAATTTGCATCATACTTATTTTTTTTCTACCTTTGTACCCAAATTAAACCTAAAATTATTAAGAACGATGAAAAAGATTATTGCAAGAATGGCCATGACGGCCGCGGTGGTTACTATGTGTAGTTATTCATTCGTAAGCTGCTCAGGCGGCTCGGGTGGTATGTTTGGTGATGTTCCTGGTGTAGCCGAGAAACATGCCAAAGAGGGTATAGATCTGCTTACACGTCTGGCAGAGAGTGGTACTAAGGAGGAAATCATGGATATGCTACAGAACAAGTCTAAGCAGATTGACAGCATTGCCGACGCAGAGATAGCTGCAGCCATCGCTGCACTTGGCGACAAGGAGTTTCCCGTAGAAGTTGACCCTGGCGTTCCTATCAAAACTTTGTCTGATATGAAGATTGTTCATGACAAATGCGAAAAAAACGAAATTAGTATTGAAGTACCGGTTGAACTAACCGAGGAAACGGGAGTACATAAGGATTTTAATACAAGTGCTACAGGTCTGCTAATAGCTGATAGCGAGGGAAATCCGCTTATGGCACTTAGACAAAGCTATTACAAATCGACCGAGGAGGATGTCCATAAGAAATATGAAAAAGGAGCTAAAGGTAAGGTTATCGGTTTCATGCGGTTTGAGTCATGGAATTATCAGCTATTAGCTAAGGCTGCTAAGTTTCGTATAGCTAATGTACTTACTGATGAGTATAAACAGCTGAGAGATTCGACTAGAAGTATGGAGAAGGCGTCTAACATACGGAACTATGAGTTGGCTCAGAAAGTAGTAGAACGTCTGAAAGCTGTCGCTAGTAAGTAATCTCACGATACAATATACCCTGCAAACAAACTTCCGCCTTTGAGGTCTCTGGACCAACAAAGGCGGAAGTTTAAAGAATCTTTGGCAAAGATGCAAGATTTCCATTATTTATCATTATCTTTGCACCCGATTAATAGAAACCATAAAGTAAAAATGATAGAAATAGGACTTCAAAGCTAGGTTAAAGATTAAAACATACGTATACATCAATGGGATACATGGATAAATTTACCAAGTCGGAAGACTTTCGTCGAGACGAACTGATACGCATCATAGAGCACTCTGTAGAGAACCTCACACTACAAGAGCTCGAGGCACTATACTACGACATGACCACCAAGAACTTTATCAACGACTAATCTTATAATATTATAGTTCAGTTTGTAGTCGGCGGGGATGCCGGCAGCGACGAGATAATATACCAGTGCTGGAGTGTTGACAGGCTACTAAAAGTAACTACCCGCTTAATGGCGGTTAGTTACTTTTAGTAGCAGTATGCGGCGAACGCTCTGGTTGATGCGCTCCTCGGTGAGCTTGCCCGACTTGACAGCGGCCTCGATGGCATCGAAGGCACTGACAAAATCGTGAGGACTCAGCACTATGTCGACACCAGCCACCAGACAGCCTACAACGGCCTCCTCGAGCGTGTACTGCTTAGTGATGGCGCCCATATCCATGGCATCGGTGACAATGATGTTACGATAGCCCAGCTCGCGGCGCAGCTTGTCTTGCAGCATCATCTTCGACATGGTTGAAGGCACATCCTCGCCCGTAACGTTAGGCGCACTGATGTGGGCCGTCATCACCATCTGGCAGCCCCATTCAATGCCTGCGCGGAAGGTGATAATCTCGCAGTTTAGCATCTCGGGCCACGTCTTCATGGTCTGGGCATAGCCGTAGTGGGTGTCGGTAGTCACATCGCCATGACCGGGGAAGTGCTTGATACAACCGGTGATGCCAGCATCCTTCAGTCCTTCGAGATAGTTAGTAACCATGGGTGCAGCCACCAGAGGATCGTCGCTGAAGGCACGTGTGCCTATTACAATGTTGTCGGGGTTAGTGTTCACGTCGGCCACAGGGGCGAAATCCACGTCGAAACCGTATCCCTTAAGATATGTACCTATGGTGTTGCCGCACTCGTAGGCATTGGCAGGGTCGCCAGTGTTGCCGATGGCAGTCATCGACTCGTACTTCTTCACATGGAAGTTAGGATTGTTGGCGATGCGGGCCACGCGACCGCCCTCCTCGTCGATGCAGAGCAGCGGAGAACCGTTGAGCTGCCTTAACTGAGGAATGAACTGAGCCAGCTGAGCCTCGTCGTCGATGTTCCAGGCATACAGGATGATGCCACCCACGGGGTAGTTCTTGTTCACGTCCTTCATCACATCGTTAACGGCGCGCAACTCGTATTGCGGCAGGTCGCTATACTCTTTCCAATGAATGGTGGTATCAAGGCCTTCGGGGCGCACAAACAGCAGCTGACCGATTTTCTCGCGCAGAGTCATCTTCTTAAGCATCTCTTCAACCTCGTCCTGCGGCGACGGACCTACGGGGCTATCGTCGTTGGTACACGCTGTGAAGAACGAGCCGCTAACAAGGATGGCGGCCATCATCCATAGTTTAAAACGTTTCATTTAAGTAGTATATATTGTAAAAAGGTTAATATTTCTGCTGCAAAAGTAACAAATATTTTATTATTCATCGCATTTTTTAGAATAAAATTGCGTAAAAGTTCTTTTTCTTTAGTACCTTTGCACCCGATAATCATAAACATAAGAAATAATGATAGATATAGGACTTAAACATACAAGCGAAATTACAGTTACAGATGCTGTTACCGCAATTAAGATGGGCTCTGGAGATATGCCAGTTCTGGCTACTCCCGCAATGATGGCGTTGATGGAAAATGCTGCAATGCTTGCTGTTGCAAGTGAGCTGCCTGAAGGTAGCACTACAGTTGGCGGTCATATAGAATCATCACACCTTAAGCCTTCGATGATTGGCGACAAGGTATCGGCTACTGCAGTAGTTACAAAAGTCGACGGAAAGAAGATTGAATTCAAGGTGTCCGCCTATTCGGGTGACACACTTATAGGTGAGGGCACACACCTGAGATTCATCGTAGACAAAGAGCGTTTCATGTCAAAGCTAGGTTAAAGATATAGGATGAGAACATTATTTGCTTTAATAGTAGCTTTGTTTATACAAAACGCAGTTGCACAAGAAAAGGAACTCTTAATTATTGGTACTATGCACGAAGTCCCTTCTATCGTGAGTCATAGTTACAGACCTCTGCTTAAGTATGCAAAGAAGTATAAGCCAGAGGCGATCTTTGTGGAGGATATTCGGCCTGACGACACATTGAGCCTTAAAAACTTTACGCCTCGATTCTTAAAACTTGCTGATTCAATTTCGCTTGCAAGCACTTTTGATGAGCAAAGATTTAATGATTTAAGGAGGAAAAAGCTCGCAGAGATGGATGCCGACGATTTCTCCTTCCTGTCAGACGCTTATTTGCAGAAGCGCGACAGGGCTAACTATACCTATTATGATTATTTAAAAACTTATGGTATAGCAGGAGCAAAGAAGCCACTGAGAAAAGAGAATGGCGACCTGATTTTCCCGCTTGCTATCTCGATGGGGATAACAGAACTCTTGCCTGTTGACGACCATCAGACGGAACCTGAATACCAGCGTGCATGGAGGGGCGCGATGAAAGCCAACTCTGGAACAGACGACGGCAAGATTCTAGCCAAGATGATAAAAAAGGATAGTCGCAGCAGAGTGTGGCCAGCCCTTTGGGGAAGGCTTGGAAAACACACCAACAAGCCAGCGACACTTCAGCGATTCTATCAAATGAACTCATGCAGATACGTTACTAAGCCCAACGAATACAGCCAAGCTGTTCGGCAACTATGGGATAAAAGAAACTATCGTATAGCCGAAAACATCGCCGAACAGATGAAGGCTTACCCTTATCAAAAAGGTATATTGGTTATTGGTGCAGGTCACGTCATCAGCGTAAAGGAGATGCTGAAGCAAGTATATCCGGAATTGCAAGTGAGACTAATGTACGATGAAGAATAATAATCTATTTACTTGATGTATTTCACTTTCGAAGCATCGCGGGGCTTGGCATTAGGCTGCTCGTTAGGATAGCCTATTGCCAGGATATAGTTCAGCTTGTAGTCGGCGGGGATGTCGAGGCGATCAAGGAAGAACTTGCACTTCTCATTCGACAACAGGAATCGCACGGGACCACCAAGACAGCAAGTGCCTAATCCCATCGCCTGTGCTGCCAGCATCATGTTCTCGCCTAGCAGTCCAGCATCCAGTTCGCCACCACCATTAGCAGGGGTGCATATGCAGATAAGTGCGGGAGCATCGTAGAAAAGACTTCTGCCTGCAGCTTGATTCACATCTGCTATCAGCTTCTGATCCTCTACCACACGGACTATCCACGGTTGGCGATTCATACCGCTGGGTGCATTGATACCACACTTTACTACGGTCTCCAACTTCGCATGCTCAACCGGATCCTTAAGATACTTGCGCACTGACCTACGAGCCATCATGTTGCTCAGCACAGGATTCACTTCCATCATAACATCAGCCTCAATGTTGCTCATATTGTCAGTAGGTTCATAACGTTTCAGAACCCGTCCGTCGCGCGAAACAAGGAATTTTGTGAAGTTCCATTTGATATCAGGCTTCTTGTCGAAATCAGCATCACGCTTGCGCAGCATGTCATCCATGAGTTTGCCACGCTGGTCGCTCGTATCAAAACCACCGAATCCCTTCTGTGATTTCAGATATGTGTATAGCGGATGCTCATTGGCCCCGTTCACTTCGATCTTATCAAACTGTGGAAACTGGATATCGAAATTTGCAGTGCAGAAAGAGTGGATCTCCTTAATAGTACCAGGAGCCTGCTCGCCAAACTGATTGCAGGGGAAGTCCAGAATCTCGAAACCATCTTTCGAATACTTCTCATACAGTTGCTCCAGTTCTTTGTACTGCGGTGTGAATCCACATCGTGTGGCAGTGTTTACTATCAGCAACACTTTACCTTTATAGTCCGATAGCGACACATCTTTACCAGCATCGTCCTTCACCTTAAAATCATAGATACTCTGTGCTGAAAGAGTCAGCACCCCCATCATAGCCACTAGGCATAATACAATTCTTTTCATAACAGTCTCTGTTTAGTAATTTTGCTGCAAAGATACGAAGATTATTTTAAACTTCCAAATATTGAATCATTATAATAGGGATTTGCTTGCACATTTCTTAAAAAAGTACTACCTTTGCAGCCATGTTAAGTTAAGTTGATGAAGAATCCTGCTACACGCCAGCTTAAGGGGGTTTCCCCATACAAGTTTAGGGAAATCCTCCATACAGAATAGGGATAATCATTTGAATATCCCACATAATCGTCATATCTTTGCACTGTGAAAAGGTTACAAGACCATCACATAACTTGATGTTTAACAATTTAAAGATTACGATTATGAAGAAGACGATAGCAGCCATGATGATGATGGCAATGACAGCAGCAATGCCAGCAATGGCAGGTAATAACCACTTTGGTAAGAACGACAAGAAGTCGACAGTAGTTAATCACGACAAGAAGGCCGGCCACTACGATAAGCGTACTGCACACTACGATAAGCGTACTGCTACACACTTCGACACCCACCGCGCCGCTCGTCCCGACATGAGGACCTACACAATCCATCTTAGTCGTTATGATTCTCCACGTGCAGCGATTGCAAGAGCAGAGCGCATAAACGGTGTTAAGGAAGCCAAGTACAATCCTCGTACTCGAAAACTTACCATCCTGTACGATGCACACCGCACTTCAATACATCACATCATGCACACAATGGCATAGCCATACTATATAAATTCAAACGATGACCAGGGGAATACGGTCCTCTGGTCATTTCTTTATTAGCGATTATATACTTAGGTAGAGTTATGCGATGCTTAGTAGCTCGATTTCAAAGATCAGAGTAGAACCGCCAGGTATACCAGGTTGAGAAAACTTGCCATAGCCCATCTCGGCTGGGATGTAGAGTTCCCACTTATCACCGATGTGCATCTGCTGGATGGCTATGATCCAACCCTCGATAAGGTCGCAGAGTCGGCATGCCAATGGTACTCCGCCACGACTACTGTCAAACTGCTTGCCATCAATAGTTTTGCCAGTATAGTGAGCTGTGATAATACTGCGAACTGTAGGTTTGGTACTATTCTTATCTCCCTCGCTCAGTACCTTGTAATATATTCCTTTGGGTAGTGCCTTTACACCATATTCTTTTGCTTTTGCCTCGAGCCAATCCTTGTTAGCCTGTATGTAATCACGTTTTGCCATATACTATTCTATAAAATAATAATAAATTTGGGTACAAAAGTAGAAAAAAATATAAAGTGATGCAACTTTTTGAGTACTTTTTACGTCTAAAAGTTAGTAAACTTTTAAAATTTTACATTATGATACTATCAACAACTCCAACAATTGAGGGCCACACCATCCGCGAATATAAGGGTGTGGTAACAGGTGAAACAATCATCGGTGCTAACTTTGTGAAAGATTTCTTTGCAGGCATCCGCGACATCGTGGGCGGACGTTCTGCCAGTTACGAGAAGGTGCTTCGCGAGGCAAAAGATTCAGCTTTGCAGGAAATGATGGAACGTGCAAACATGATGGGGGCTAACGCCATCGTAGGTATCGATCTGGACTACGAGACCATCGGCGCCAACGGTTCAATGCTAATGGTGGCCGTCAGCGGCACTGCAGTAGTAATATAAAAAAATGACTTCCGCCTTTGTGGTCTCTTAGGATCTGCAAAGGCGGAAGATTTTTATTCGTCATAATAATCTATTTGTAATTCTTGGCTGACGTCGAATTCGCGGTCGTCATCGTAGAAGTATACTAACCGCAGTCCACGATATACAGACGGTACCTTCAGTACTTCTAGCAGATGCCATTTGGGTAGACCGTAGTCGTAAGATGAACGATCAAGGACAATCCGGTTTGACGTGTAATCAAAATGATAGTAACCGCCGCCAATACACTGGTCGCCTGAGCGTAGCAAATCTCTATGCTGATTTACCATGCCAAGACGGAAGTAACCGTCGATAGTTATTATAAACTTAGGAAGAGTCATTTTTAAATAATTATAAGTGAATCTCCATTGTGGTTTTCTGGACTTTCATCCCCATGTTTCTGTAGAAGTTTAATGCTGGGTCGTTACCGTCCCATACATTCAGAGTGATGTTGTTGCAGCCTATAGACTGGGCATAATCGTGTACAAACTCGTATAAAGCCTTCCCGACATGTTTTCCACGAGCCTTCTCGTCTACGCAGATGTCATCTATATACAGTGTTTTAATATCCTGTAGCAACTTGTCATCCTTTACTTCTGTAATTATGCAGAAAGCATGACCTAACACCGTCCCGTCATCAAACACGAATACGGGTTTACTGTCATCGCTGAGCAGAACTTCCAGTTCTCGTTCATCATATTTGGTCGTATTCGGTTTAAACAAGTCTGGGCGTAACACATGATGCACCATATCGACCTGATGCAACAACTCAATGATACGCTTAATATCGTTTTTATTAGCTCTTCTTACCATATTGGATATTATTGATTAATCTAGTGCAAAGATACAACATTATTCTGAAACGAGCAAAAATTAGGGGTAAATCTGCGTGATTTGCGATAATTTTTGTACCTTTGCACCATGATTAATGAATATCAGATAAGAGTAAAGCCTGAAGTGGCGGCACAGGAGGATAGACTGAAAGCCTATCTTAGCGATGAGTATGGTATCAGCGCCAATGAGATATGTGGTGTGAGGATACTGAAGCGAAGCATTGACGCCCGACAGCGACAGATATACGTAAACCTTAAGGTTCGTGCATATGTGAACGAGCAGCCTAAGGATGATGAATACCAGCACACTGAGTATCCTAACGTAGAGGGCAAACCACAGGTGATAGTGGTAGGCGCCGGACCTGGCGGACTGTTTGCCGCACTGCGACTGATAGAACTGGGACTGCGCCCGATAGTGCTGGAGCGCGGTAAGAACGTGCACGACCGAAAGAAGGACCTGGCCAACATAAGCCGTACGCAGCAGGTGGACGCAGAGAGCAACTACTGTTTTGGCGAGGGTGGTGCCGGTGCATATAGCGATGGAAAGCTGTACACCCGATCGAAGAAACGTGGTAATACCGACAAGATACTGAACGTGTTCTGTCAGCACGGTGCATCGACAGCTATCCTGGCCGATGCGCATCCGCATATAGGTACCGACCGACTGCCAAAGGTGATCGAGGCTATGCGTAACACCATACTGAAATGTGGTGGCGAAGTGCACTTCGAGACCAAGATGACGCAGCTCATACTTAACGGTAATACCATCGTGGGATGTATAGCCGATAAGGAGTATAGGGGGCCGGTAATTTTGGCCACAGGTCACTCAGCCAGAGACGTTTACAGATATTTGGCTGAAGCAAAGATTGAAATAGAATCTAAGGGTATAGCAGTGGGTGTTCGCCTGGAACATCCATCGCAACTGATAGACCAGATACAGTATCACAGCAAGCAGGGTAGAGGGCGCTGGTTGCCAGCGGCTGAGTACTCGATGGTGACACAGGTTGACGGTCGTGGTGTGTACTCATTCTGTATGTGTCCTGGTGGATTTGTGATACCTGCCGCCACGGATAAAGAGCAGATAGTGGTGAACGGTATGAGTCCGGCCAACCGCGGTACTGCGTGGAGTAACAGTGGTATGGTGGTTGAAGTGCGTCCGGAAGACATCGAGGGCGACGACTGCCTGGCGATGATGCGATTCCAGGAGCAACTGGAAAAGATGTGTTGGCAGCAGGGCAATATGAAGCAGACTGCACCGGCACAGCGCATGGTAGACTTTGTGAATGGTAAGTTGAGTTACGATCTGCCTAAGTCGTCGTATGCACCAGGACTGATAAGCAGTCCGCTGCACTTCTGGATGCCTAAGATGATAAGCAAGCGATTGCAACAGGGTTTCAAGGCGTTTGGTAAGAGTGCTCACGGATTCTTGACCAACGAGGCTGTGATGATAGCGGTAGAGACGCGTACATCGTCGCCAGTACGTATCGTGCGTGATCGCGAGACGCTGATGCACGTAACTTTACAGGGGCTTTTCCCCTGCGGCGAGGGTGCTGGATATGCCGGCGGAATAGTATCGGCCGGAGTGGATGGCGAACGCTGCGCCGAAGCAGCTGCTCAATACATTGAGCAATGTAAAAACTGAAGAATGTAAAAATTGAAAAAATTATAGGTAAAAGGTTTGGAGTTTCCAAATCTTTTTTTTATATTTGCACCATAAAACAATCTATTAACTAAAAAAAGGAACGATATGAATAGGGAGGAACAATTTGTAATTACGATCAGTCGCCAGTTTGGAACTGGAGGACATGAGATCGGTGCCGAAATCGCCAGGCGACTCGGAGTGAAACTGCTGGACAAGCAAATACTGAACGAAGTAGCAAAACGCGCTCCACGTATGGAAGAAGCAATGGAGAAGATTGAAGCCCGCAACCCACTGTGGCGCGACGACTTCACCAACTTCTACCGCAACTACATGGCTAAAGCCGAATATGACGGCGCTGAACAAGACCAGACATCGCACGAACTGTTTGATGCCCAGTGCCAGATTATCCGACAGATTGCATCAAAGGAGAGTTGCGTGATAGTGGGACGATGCGGATTCTACATCTTTAAGGATCATCCCAACGCACTGAAAATCTTCATTCACAGCACCGAAGAGTGCCGCAAACGCCGCATAGCCGAGAAATACGGTCTGGACCTGCGCGACGCTGCTGCCATGGTGGTAGATAATGACTACAGTCGTGAGCTCTACACCAAGACATTTACCGGATGCGAATGGACCGATGCACGCAACTATGACATTAGTCTGGACGTGCGAAAATTCGGCTTAAATGGCGCTGTAGACTTTTTAATGAAGACTATTGAGTAGATTTTGCGGGAAAAATTTGTGTATATACCAATTTTTTGCTACCTTTGCACCCTGAAATTTCAAAGATAGTAATTACTAAAGGATTGGTATAAAATGAATATTTCCTACAAATGGTTGAAGGAATACGTGGATTTCGACCTGACTGCACAGCAGGTATGTGATGCACTCACATCTACAGGTCTGGAAGTCGACGCATTAGAAGAAGTACAGAGTATTAAGGGCGGTCTGAAGGGCCTGTACGTGGGTAAGGTACTTACCTGCGAGGCTCATCCTAACAGCGACCACCTGCACGTAACAACAGTTGACCTGGGTAAGGGCGAGCCATCACAGATTGTGTGCGGTGCGCCTAACGTAGCCGCTGGTCAGAAGGTGATCGTGGCCGACCTGGGCTGCGTGCTCTACGATGGCGATCAGGAGTTTGTAATCAAGAAGAGCAAGCTACGCGGCGTAGAGAGCAACGGTATGATCTGTGCCGAGGACGAGATTGGTATCGGTAATGATCACGCCGGAATAATCGTGCTGCCCGAGGATGCTGTAGTGGGTACACCTGCTGCAGAGTACTACCACCTGGAGAGCGACTGGCTGATTGAGGTTGACATAACTGCCAACCGCGCCGACGGACTGAGCCACTGGGGTGTGGCACGCGACCTGTATGCATGGCTGAAGAGCAATGGCTACGAGACCAAGATGCATCGCCCCGACTGCTCGAAGTTTAAGGTTGACAATCACGACCTGCCTATTGAGGTGAAGATAGAGAACACCGAGGCCTGCAAGCGCTATGCATGCGTGAGCGTTAAGGACTGTGAGGTAAAGGAGAGCCCAGACTGGCTTAAGAACAAGCTGAACACTATCGGCCTGCGCCCAATCAACAATATCGTAGACATTACTAATTATATTATGATGGCCTACGGACAGCCTCTGCACACATTCGACGCCGACATGGTGAAGGGTCATAAGATAGTAGTAAAGACTATGCCCGACGGCACTCCATTCCAGACTCTGGATGGCGAGGAGCACAAGTTGAGCGACCGCGACCTGGCTATCTGCAACGCCGAGGATCCAATGTGTATCGCAGGTGTGTTCGGTGGTAAGGGTAGCGGCACATACGAGACCACTAAGAACGTGGTGCTGGAGAGTGCATACTTCCACCCAACATGGATACGTAAGAGCGCACGCCGCCACGGACTGAGCACCGATGCCAGCTTCCGCTTTGAGCGTGGTGTAGATCCAAATGGAACAATCTACGCACTGCAGCAGGCTGCCATCTTGTGTCAGGAACTGGCTGGTGGTAAGGTTAGCATGGAGATAGTAGACGTTTACCCAGAGCCAATGAAGAACGCTGTGGTAGAGCTGAGCTACAAGTACGTGCACGACCTGGTAGGCAAGACTATCCCCGAGGATAAAATCAAGGCTATCTGCGAGAGTCTGGAGATGAAGGTGCTGGGCGAGACTGCCGAGGGACTGACACTCGAGATCCCTGCATATCGCGTAGACGTGACCCGTCCTTGCGACGTGGTAGAGGATATCCTGCGCATATACGGATATAATAATGTAGAGATTCCTACACAGCTGAAGGGTAGCCTGGTGATTAAGGGCGACGAGGACCAGAAGCACAAGCTGGCTAACGTGGTAAGCGAGCAGCTGGTGGGCGAGGGATTCAACGAGATACTGAACAACTCGCTGACCAAGGGTGCATACTACGAGGGTCACAACGCAATGCCTGCAGAGAACTGTGTGAAGATAATGAACCCACTGAGCACCGACCTGAACGTGATGCGTCAGAGCCTGCTGTTTGGTGGTCTGGAGAGCATACAGCACAACGTGAACCGTAAGCGTGGCAACCTGCGTTTCTTCGAGTTTGGTAATGTATATACATTCGACCCAGCCAAGAAGAACGATGACGACCCAATGCTGGCCTACAAGGAGCAGTATCATGCTGCACTCTGGGTAACAGGTAAGCGTGTAGAGGGCTCATGGGCACACGCCAACGAGGAGAGCAGTTTCTACGAGTTGAGCGCATACGTTGAGAACATTCTGCGTCGTATCGGTGTTAAGCCTGGTATGATAGTTCGCAAGAAGACCGAGAACGATATCTTCTCATCAGGTCTGACAATAGAGAACCGTGGTGGCAAGCAGCTCATCGAGATGGGTATCATCACCAAGAAACTGCTGAAGCAGTTTGGTCTGGATGCACCTGTATACTATGCAGAGTTGAACTGGAGCGCACTGATGAAGGTAATAAAGAAGAACGAGGTGCTGTATACAGGGGTGCCCAAGTTCCCTGCCGTAAGTCGTGACCTGGCTCTGCTGGTTGACAACAGTGTAGAGTTTGCTCAGATAGAGCAGATAGCTCGTCAGACAGAGAAGAAACTGCTGAAGAAAGTGGAGCTGTTCGACGTATACGAGGGCGACAAGCTGCCTGCAGGCAAGAAGAGTTACGCTGTGAACTTCATACTGCAGGATGAAGAGAAGACCATGGGCGACAAGCAGATTGAGGCAATCATGAACAAGCTCATCGCTCAGATTAAGAAGCAGCTTGGTGCCGAGCTTCGATAATATCTAAATTATAAATTGTAAATTCTAAATTTAAATAAGTATATGGGAAGAGCATTTGAATATCGTAAGGCTACAAAGCTGAAGCGATGGGGCCACATGGCCAAGACATTTACAAAGATTGGTAAGCAGATCGCTATCGCGGTTAAGGCTGGCGGTCCAGAGCCAGAGAACAACCCCGCACTGCGTGCTATCATTGCAAACGCTAAGCGCGAGAACATGCCGAAGGATAACATCGAGCGTGCTATCAAAAACGCTATGGGTAAGGACCAGAGCGACTACAAGGAGGTAACATACGAGGGATACGGACCTCACGGAATCGCTATCTTCGTTGAGACACTGACCGATAACACCACACGTACTGTAGGTGACGTTCGCTCGGTATTCAACAAGTTTAACGGTAACCTGGGTACACAGGGCTCACTGAGCTTCCTGTTCGACCACAAGAGCGTATTCACATTCAAGAAGAAGGATGGTCTGGATATGGACGAGATGATTCTGGATCTGATCGACTTCGGAGTAGAGGATGAGTACGACGAGGACGAGGAGGAGAACAGCATAACCATCTATGCCGATCCATCAAGCTTCAGCGCTGTGCAGAAGCACCTGGAGGAGAACGGTTTCGAGGTAACTGGTGCTGAGTTCACCCGTATTCCTAACGACCTGAAGGACGTTACACCTGAGCAGCGTGAGACTATCGACAAGATGGTAGAGAAGCTGGAGGACTTTGACGACGTTCAGACCGTTTACACAAACATGAAACCTGAAGAGGTAGCTGAATAAGCAAGATAAAAAAATCCCCGCCGGTGATGAACCTGGCGGGGATTTTTGTGTTTATTACTGAATGCCGCGCTCGCGGAGCTTCTCCTGCCAGCGCCATGCTGTGCGAAGAATCTCCTCGGTAGGTGTCTCGGCCTTCCAACCAAGAACCTTGTTGGCCTTGTCAACATTTCCCCAAACCTGCTCGATATCGCCCTCGCGACGTGGAGCATAGGTCCAGTTAACTTTTACGCCGGTAGCCTTCTCGAAGCCCTCAACAACCTCGAGGGTAGACAGGCCCTTACCAGTACCGATGTTGAATACCTCAACTGGCTCGCACTCAGGCTTGTCTAGTACACGCTCCATAGCCTTTACGTGAGCCTTGGCCAGGTCGACTACATAGATATAGTCGCGGATACAGGTCTTATCAGGTGTGTTGTAGTCGTTACCGAAAATCTTAAGCTGCTCACGGATACCCATAGCTGTCTGGGTAACGAAAGGAATAAGATTCATGGGCACACCGTTAGGCAGCTCGCCGATGAGTGCTGATGGGTGAGCACCAATAGGATTGAAGTAGCGCAGGATGATACTCTTGATAGGAGCACCGCTGTGGATGTAGTCCTGGATGATCTCCTCGTTAACCTGCTTGGTGTTGCCATAAGGACTCATAGCCTTCTGGATAGGTGCATTCTCGGTAACAGGCAGATTCTCTTGTGCTGGCTGACCATAGACGGTGCAGCTAGAAGAGAAGATGATACCCTTGACATCGTACTTGGGCATGAGCTCAAGCAGATTGATGAGCGATGTAAGGTTGTTGCGATAGTACATGAGTGGCTTCTCTACACTCTCGCCTACAGCCTTAGAGGCTGCGAAGTGGATGATACCCTCGATCTTTGGGTACTTGCGGAATACGCTCTCGAGAGCCTCGAAGTCGCAACAGTCAACCTGCTCGAAAGCAGGACGGATGCCGGTGATCTTCTCGATACCGTCAACAACATTGGCATTAGAATTCGACAGATTGTCGATGATAACAACTTCGTAGCCTGCCTCTTGCAGTTCTACGGTGGTGTGACTGCCGATAAAACCGGTTCCACCTGTTACAAGAATTGTTTGTTTCATAATGTTTTAAATTATAATAATATAGTTTTTCTGAATGTACCTTCAGAGTTAAATTCATCAAGATTGAGTGGCTGGCGCGACAAGGCGAATAGGGTAGAGCCTGAACCCGACATGGCGGCATATGTAGCACCTAGTTCATACAGACGGTCTTTGACTGCACCGAGTTCGGGATGAACGGCAAACACGCTGCCTTCGAAATCATTTACCAGAGCACCGCGCCATGACTCTACAGGCTGCTTAACCACCTCACGACAGTTGACCTCAGGATGATGGGGCTTGATAAGTGCAAAGGCCTCGCGGGTAGACACGGGGATGTCTGGACGTACTAGCGAGAGATACCATCCCTTAAGGTCGAGATCGATAGGCTGCAGCTTTTCGCCAATGCCCTCGGCATAGCAAGGACGGTTGAGAATGAAGAAAGCGCAGTCGGCACCCAGACGGGCTGCATAGTCGATCATCTGTTGGTCTGTGAGACCGAGATTGAACATCTGGTTGAGCAGTGTGATCATAAAGCCACAGTCGCTGCTGCCACCACCCATACCGGCCTGTGTAGGTATGCCCTTGTAGAGATGGACATGGATACGGGGCAGAGTGGGGAAGTCGGCCTTGAGCAGATTATATGCGCGGACCACCAGATTGCGCTGTTCGTCGCCATCGATGGTGATATTGGTTACCTTCAGGTCGCAGTCGTACTCGGAAGGAAACTCTGGGTCCATCGGGTACACCTCGAGTGCATCCTCGATTTGCACGGGATAGAACACCGTCTCGAGGTTGTGATAACCGTCGGGGCGTTTCTCGACTACATTAAGACCGAGATTGATCTTTGCTATTGGCCTTGTTAACATTAAACATTAATCATTAATAATTAAACATTCTTTTGTTGGGGCTTTCCCTTAGGCTTGCCTTTTCCTTTACCATGGCCGTAGCCTTTGCCACCGCCCTTACCACTGCCTTTGGAGTGCCAGCGACCATTGCGACGGGTGTTAGGCTTCTTCTCGCGCTTGGTGTAGGCTGGTGCCTCGCCAAGTCCCTCGGGCAGAGGCAGTTTCTCTACCTCCTTGCCCAGGAAGTGCTCTATCGACTGGAATCGATAGATGTCGTCTTCGCTAATAAAGGTGATAGCCTCTCCATCGCGATCGGCACGGGCTGTACGACCGATGCGGTGTACATAGTCCTCGGTGTCGCTAGGTACATCGTAGTTGATGACCATGCGGATATCATCGATGTCGATACCACGTGCCACAATGTCGGTGGCTACGAGTACATCGGTCTGACCAGCCTTGAAACGATACATAGCTTCGTCGCGCTCGGCCTGCGAGAGGTCGGAGTGCATCTGGTCGCAGTTGATGTGCATAGACTTGAGTTTACGTGTAACTTCCTTTACGCGTTCCTTCTTGCCAGAGAAGATGATGACACGCTGCAGGTCGCCCTTCTTGAAGATATCCTGGATGATCTTGAGTTTCTGTGGCTCGTAGCACACGTAGGCCATCTGGTGTATCTTCTCGGCAGGCTTGGATACTGCTATCTGTATCTCTACGGGATCGTTGAGCAGTTGTACTGCCAGTTCGCGAATCTTCTTAGGCATGGTGGCCGAGAACATGATGCGCTGACAACTCTTGGGCAACTGCTGGACTATCTTCATGATGTCATCGATAAAACCCATGTCGAGCATGCGGTCGGCCTCGTCGAGTACAAAGAATGAACAGCGAGAGAGGTCGAGGTTGCCTACCCTGAGGTGACTGAGCAGTCGGCCAGGTGTGGCAATGAGTACATCGGCTCCCATACGCATAGAACGCAGTTCCTGGTCGTAACGGTTACCATCGTTGCCACCATATACGGCCACGCTGCTCACGTCGTCGAGATAGTAACCGAAGCCTTGCATGGCCTGGTCGATCTGTTGTGCAAGTTCGCGTGTGGGCGACATGATTACTGCGTTGATGGCATCCTTAGGATAGTCGCCATCGTCGAGCTCGGAGAGTATCGGCAATAGGTAGGCTGCCGTCTTTCCGGTTCCCGTCTGCGCAACGCCCAGCACATCGTAGCCATCCAGAATCTCAGGTATACACTGCTCCTGGATAGGTGTCATATCATCGAAGTGCATGTCGTAAAGCGCATCGAGAATATTATCGTTGAGATATGTTTCTTCAAATTTCATTAATTCGGTGCTTGTCTGTAGCAGAAGTATGCTATTATTGAATATAATATATTAGGTATCCACGCTGCCAGCATAGCAGGTGTATCGGCGTTGACAGCAAAGGTTGCGCAGATGGTCTGCAGCAGGATGTAGCTGAATGACAGGGCAAGACCGATACCAAGGTACATACCCATACCGCCCTTACGCTTGCGGCTGGAGAGCGAAACGCCGATGATAGTAAGAATGAACGATGCGAATGATGACGCTATACGCTTGTGGTATTCCACCTCGTATTGTGCCACGTTGACCGAACCGCGCTCAACCTGTTTTGAGATGTAATTACGCAGGTCGGTAAGTGTAAGTGTCTCTTGCTGTCCGTCGGAGAACACCAGGTCCATCGGTTCCATCTGGATAAGGGTGTCGATAACTGCGCCCGACTGAATCTCCTCGCGCAAACCTTTAAGGGTACGAATCTTATACGACTGTGCCTTCCAATGATAACGCGAATCGCTGATACTATCGTAGCGGATAACAGAAGCTGTCATGTGGCTGACCAACTTTTTGTTTTCGAACTTATCGAGCGAGAAACCATAACCAGTGCGGGTATTGTCGTCGTATTGTTGTAGATAGGCAATAACGCCTGGCGACACCATCAACTGAACATTGCTGGCCGAGGTGTTGATAGTGTTGTTCTTGTACTTCGACTCGAACTCCATCTTCACCTGATTTCCCTTTGGTATTACCCATCCGCCAAGATAGAAGTTGGCGGCAGCGATGATGGCTGCGGAAATCATGTATGGGCGCAGCAGACGCTTGAAACTGGTACCTGCCGCAAGCATGGCGATAATCTCGGAATTGCCGGCCAACTTAGACGTAAAGAAGATGACGGCAATGAAGACGAACAGTGGCGAGAAGAGGTTGGCGAAGTAAGGCACGAAGTTGGCGTAGTAATCAAATACTATCGCCTTGAGCGGTGCGTTGTAGGTAGAGAACTTATGAAGGTTCTCGTTGACATCAAACACTATCGATATCGAGATGATAAGGATGATTGAGAAGATGTATGTACCTATGAACTTGGCCACGATATACTTGTCCAGACGCTTGAGATATCTGAACGGATTCAGATACTTCAGGCATTTCAGGTATTTAAGCCATTTAAGCCATCGTAGCCAGGGACCTATCTTGCTTAACAGTTCTTTCATCGTCTTTTACCTAATTGTTCGATCACTGAGCGCTTCCACTGTACGAAATCGCCTGCGATGATATGCTGTCGGGCATCGCCAACCAGTCGTAGGTAGAATGCCAGATTATGTATCGATGCTATCTGCATGGCCAACAGCTCCTGTGCCTTGAACAGGTGGTGGAGATAGGCCTTGGAGTGGATACGGTCGATGTCGCAACCATCGGGATCGATGGGCGAGAAATCGTTCTCCCACTTCTTGTTTCGCATGTTCATTGTGCCCTCGTAGGTGAAGAGCATGGCGTTACGACCGTTACGTGTAGGCATAACGCAGTCGAACATATCAACACCGCGCTCAATGCCCTCGAGGATGTTCTGAGGTGTACCCACACCCATGAGATAACGTGGACGATCCTTTGGCAGAATGTCGTTTACCACCTCGATCATCTCGTACATCACCTCGGTAGGCTCGCCTACGGCCAGACCGCCGATAGATGCTCCGCCGCCATCGTTAAGACTAGTGAGTACATCGCAAACGTGCTTGGCAGCATCCTGGCGCAGATCCTTATATGTACAGCCCTGAACGATTGGGAACAGAGTTTGATTGTAGCCATACAGAGGCTCGGTCTCGTTAAATCGCTTTACGCATCGCTCCAGCCATCGTTGTGTGAGTCGCAGACTGTTCTCGGCATATTTGTAATCGCTCTGGCCTGGAGGGCACTCGTCGAATGCCATCATGATGTCGGCACCGATTACGCGCTCGGTGTCCATCACATTCTCAGGTGTGAAGATGTGTTTTGAACCATCGATGTGACTACGGAACTCGCAACCTTCCTCGCGAAGCTTACGGATGCCTGTGAGTGAGAATACCTGGAAACCACCCGAATCGGTAAGGATTGGTCGGTCCCATGTGTTGAACTTGTGCAGACCGCCTGCCTGACGGAGGATGTCGAGACCTGGACGGAGATACAGATGATAGGTGTTGCCCAGGATGATCTGAGCCTTAACCTGATCGCGCAACTCGCTAAAGTGTACGCCCTTAACGCTACCCACAGTGCCTACAGGCATGAAGATAGGCGTCTGAATCTGTCCGTGGTCGGTGGTAATCACTCCCGCACGAGCCCAGCTGGCAGCATCAGTATGTTGAACTTCAAACTTCATTACTTCTTGTCTTCTTTTTCTTCCTTAATAGTGAAATCGAGAGGCTTCTCTACAATCTCATTGGTGAGGGCAAAATCCCACACATCCTGTACATTCTCTACATAGTGGAAGGTAACGCCCTTCAGGTACATATCGGGTATCTCGAGGATGTCCTTCTCGTTCTCCTTACACATCACGATATCGGTGATGCCGGCACGCTTGGCAGCAAGTATCTTCTCCTTGATACCACCTACGGGCAGAACCTTTCCGCGCAGTGTTATCTCGCCCGTCATAGCAGTGTTCTTGCGAACCTTGCGCTGGGTTAGGGCAGAGGCTATACTTGTGGCGATGGTGATACCTGCCGAAGGACCATCCTTAGGTGTGGCACCCTCGGGCACGTGGATATGAATATTCCAGTTGTCGAATATGCGGTAGTCGATGTTGAGTGTCTCGGCATGTGCCTTAACGTACTCAAGAGCCAGGATGGCCGACTCCTTCATCACATCACCCAGATTACCGGTAAGTGTGAGTTTAGAACCTTTACCCTTTGAGAGCGAGGTCTCGATAAACAGAATCTCGCCGCCTACAGAGGTCCAAGCCAGACCGGTAACAACACCGGCATAGTTGTTGCCCTGATAGATATCGCGATAGAAAGGTGGCTTGCCAAGCAGATCCTCAAGTTCGTTAGGAGTAATCTTCTTGTAGTCCTTTGTCTCGTCCATCTGACGGTTGAAGGCTATCTTGCGCAGTGCCTTGTTAATCTGCTTCTCAAGCTGACGAACACCACTCTCACGAGTATAACGCTCAATGATCATCTCGATGGCAGCCTTGTTAAACGAAGGCTTCATACCCTTTACGTTCAGACCATTGTTATCGAGCTCGCGTGGTATCAAGTGACGCTTTGCTATTTCTATCTTTTCCTCTGTAATATAGCCACTTACATCGATTATCTCCATACGGTCGAGTAGGGGGCGAGGGATGGTGCTGAGGTTGTTGGCCGTAGCAATAAACAGCACCTTTGACAGGTCGTAATCCACGTCAAGATAGTTGTCATGGAAAGCGTTGTTCTGCTCAGGATCAAGTACCTCGAGCAGTGCTGATGCAGGGTCGCCATTGTGAGTGTTCTGCGTAACCTTATCAATCTCGTCGAGAATGAACACAGGGTTGCTGGAACCTGCCTTCTGGATGCTCTTGATGATACGTCCTGGCATTGCACCAATATAAGTACGACGGTGACCACGAATCTCGGCTTCGTCGTGCAGTCCGCCTAGCGAAACGCGAACATACTTACGCTTCATAGCAGCAGCAATCGACTTACCAAGCGAAGTCTTACCAACTCCTGGAGGGCCATACAGACATATTATAGGCGACTTTAGATCGCCACGAAGTGCAAGCACAGCCATATACTCAAGGATGCGCTCCTTAACCTTTTCCATGCCATAGTGATCCTTGTCCAGAATCTTCTGTGCACGCTTCAGGTCGAGGTCGTCCTCAGTATATTCGCCCCAGGGCAGACCAACCAGAGTCTGCAGATATGTAAGCTGGACATTGAACTCAGGACTCTGTGGGTTCAGGTTATCCAGTTTGTCGCATTCCTTGCGGAAGGTTCTGTCTATCTCAAAAGGCCAGTTCTTACGCAGCGATTTACGGATAAGTTCACGCTTCTCGTTAGACTCTCCGTTGCCGATCTCAGCCTGCATATTCTTAATCTGCTGTTGCAGGAAGTAGTTACGCTGCTGCTCGTCGATATCCTCACGAGTCTTATTACGGATCTCGGCCTTAAGGTTTTGCAGATTAATCTCACGGTTAAGCAGCTTCATTGCCATAAACAGGCGCTCCTTCACAGTTTCTGCTTCAAGCATTTTCTGCTTATCCGTATAATTAAACGGCATATTGGTGCAGATGAAATTAAGCACCATCACAGGATTAGAGATATTCTTAACTGCAAACGATGCCTCGTCGGGTATATCTTCGCTCATTGAGATATACTTTGTCACAAGGTCGCGCATGTCATCTGCGGCAGCCTTAAACTCACGGTCCTTCTTCTCGGGCAGAATCTCCTCAAGAGGAGAAACTTTGCCTTCGAGATATGGCGAAGTAGATACAATCTCGTCAAGCTGAAGACGCCCCATTCCCTGAACGATAGCAGTAATATTGCCATTAGGAAGGGTAAGAAGCTTCATCACCTTGGCATAAACACCAGTATGGTATAAATCCTCATAGTTGGGATAGTCTACATCTGGATCTAGCTGTCCTACAACACCTATGATAAGTCCCTTGCGTTCTGCTTTAGTTACTAATTTCTTGCTTGATTCACGTCCAATCAGGATTGGTGTAACCACGCCGGGGAATAATACCATGTTACGCAAAGCAAGCACAGGTACTTCATCCGGAGTGTTAACATTCAAAAAATCCTTTAAATCTCCATCGATGTCAGCAATCATCTGGAATGCTGAATTGTTATTCTGATTACTCATTTCCTACTTTATTAAATCGGGGTGCAAAGTTACTAATAAAAATTAAGAATGAAGAATGATAGAGTGATTATTTACAAATAATTAGTATCTTTGCACGCGATTATGGGTAAAAACAGCTTTCAATTCAAACAATTCGTGGTAAATCAGGAGCATTGCGCCATGAAAGTAGGCACCGACGGAACACTGCTTGGTGCATGGGCAAATGCGCCCGTAGATGCAGCCAGAATACTGGACATCGGAACAGGAACAGGCTTGATAGCCCTGATGATGGCACAGAGATTTCCTGATGCACAGATTATCGGAATAGATATAGATCCTGAAGCGACAGAACAGGCCAGGGAGAATGTAGCAGGTTCTCCGTTTGCAGACAGGATTATGATAAATAGAGAGGATGCCACAAAATTTGAGGACAAAGAGGGGTTTGATGCGATAGTAAGTAATCCTCCGTATTTTGTTGATTCTCTGACGTGCCTAGGAGAGCAGCGAACAATGGCCAGACATGCTGTAACGCTGAATTTTCAGACACTGATGCAGACTGCTAACAGATTATTAAAAAATGACGGAATAATTTCTATTGTAATTCCTACGGAGAATATTGAAGATATATGTTCTGTAGCAGCATTAGAGGGATTATTTGTGAGTAGAATCTGTAAGATAAAAACTACGCCTAATAAAATGCCTAAGCGTCAGTTGGTTGAAATCAGAAAGCATCCGGTTGGTGAGATTGATTATCGTGAAGAGATTCTGGAAGACAGTCCAGGACACAGAAGCGAGTGGTATCACAATCTTACCCAAGATTTCTATATTAAATAATTTACAAAAGAAAGCTACATATAGAGTAGTATTCAATATACTCTATTTATCATAATGCCGATTCATGTCTAAAAAGAGAAGTCTACCTTTTGAGCAGACTTTCTCTTGTTTTTCTGGTTTTGTTGGTGCCGGAAATTAGAATGGCAGATCGTCAGAAGCGCCCTCGCTTGCTGGTTCCTGTGCAGGTGGGAATGGAGATGTAGCCTCAGATGGAGCTGCTACAGGCTGTGCACCTGGTACAGGCTGCTGACCACGAATCACATTGTAAGCACGAATATCGTTGAACCAACGACCGTTGTACTCACGAGCATCGATATCAAACTGAATTGTAAGCTCGTCGCCATTCTGAATGTTGAACTGATTGATTCTATCTTCACCGAAGACATTGAACAAGCAACGCTTAGGATACTGACCAGGAACCTCGAGTACGTATTCCTGAGTCTTCCATGTGTTACCTGTGCGTGCTGACACACCTCCGCGCGGTTCCATTACCGCAATGATTTTACCTGTTAATTCCATTATCTTTTTTGTTTTTATTTGTTGAATTTATCGTTTTCAGCGTGCGAAATTACTAAAAATAGTTTGAATAAAGCACATTTCTGCCATTTTTTTTGCTCATTACAACTTTTTTTTGTAATTTTGTACTCAATTATATAATATGTGAAATAATAAAATAACTATAAACTATGCGTTTTACATTATCAAGTACAGCATTGAGCTCTAAGCTCGTCGCTCTATCGAGAGTAATTAACAGTAAGAATGCACTCCCAATCCTGGGCGACTTCTTATTCGAGATTGACGGTAACACTCTGTATCTGACAGCATCAGACTCAGAGAACGTAATGAAAACTCAGCTCGAACTGACAGAAAGCGACGGAAACTTCCGTTTTGCTATCGGAAACCACGACCTGCTCGAGGCCGTTAAGGGTTTCTCTGAGCAGCCCATTACATTCGATGTGAATCTGGAGCAGAATCTGGTTAAGATCAGCTATCAGAACGGTCTGTTCTCACTGCCAGTAGACAATGCCGATGAGTATCCCGTTGCTCAGTCGGTAAATGAGTTTGCTAAGACAATCACATTGCCAAACGCAGTTCTTGCAGAGAACATCAACCGCACCATCTTTGCCACAGCTCAGGACGAGTTGCGCCCCGTAATGAATGGTATTTACTTCGATCTTTCTGCAGACAATCTGGCAATAGTTGCTTCTGACGGACACAAGTTGGTACGCAACAAGATCTTCAGCGTAAAGAGCGAAGAGCCCGCAGCATTCATCCTGCCTAAGAAGCCAGCCAGTCTGCTTAAGAACCTGCTTGGTAAGGACGGTGGTGATGTTACAATCCGTTTCGACGAGCGTAACGCAGAGATTAATTATGGCGACGGTGTCCTGCAGTGCCGCCTGATTGAGGGTCGTTATCCTAACTACAATTCTGTAATTCCACAGAATAATCCTAACGAGGTTCGTGTTGACCGTCTTGGTCTGCTTGCTGCACTCCGTCGTGTACAGCCATTTGCCAACGATTCCAGCAACCTGGTTCGTTTCCACGTTGAGGGTTCTACACTGCAGCTGGATGCTGAGGACTACGACTTCTCAAAGACAGCCACAGAGCGCATGACTTGCGATTATAACGGTATGCCAATAACAATTGGCTTTAAGGGTAATGCCTTTATCGAGATTCTGGGCAATATTGAGTGTCCTGATGTTGTAATTCAGTTGGCTGATTCTAGTCGTGCAGGATTGGTATTGCCAAACGAGCAGCCTGAGAATCAGGAGGTACTGATGCTGATGATGCCAATGCTTATTAACGCTTAAATAGTGGGGAGAAGAGAAAGTGAAGCTGAATCTTGTTAAACCACTGGTAATTTTTGATTTGGAGACTACGGGACTTGACTTGGTCAAGGACCGTATCATCCAGATTTCCTATATAAAAGTTAATCCCGACGGAAGTGAGGAACGTGGCAACGAACTGGTTAATCCAGAGAAGCCTATCGAACCAATGATCACTCAACTTACGGGAATATCAAACGAAGATGTAAAGGATAAACCAACATTCAAGCAGCTGGGCGCTGTATTGGCTGATAAGTTCACAGGATGTGACTTTGCAGGTTTCAATTCTAACCACTTCGATATTCCCCTACTCGCTGAGGAATTTCTTCGCGCCGGAATCGACTTTGATTTCAGTAAATGTAAGATGATCGATGCTCAGACCATCTTCCACAAGATGGAACGCCGCAATCTGGCTGCCGCATATAAGTTCTATTGCGGACGTAAGATGGAGGAAGACTTCGAGGCACATCGTGCCGATCAGGATACTGAGGCTACATACCGCGTACTTATGGGCGAGCTCGACAAGTATGCTCCTGGTGTCAATGAGGACCCGGATAAGGTGCTTGAGAATGATATGCAGAAACTTGCAGAATTCTCGCGTACAAATAACAATGTAGACTTTGCTGGCCGTATCGTTTGGGGCGAAGTTAAAGACCGCAACGGTAACCCTGTTCTCGACGAAGAAGGCAATCCTAAGCTTACCGAGGTTTTTAACTTTGGAAAGCACAAAGGCATACCTGTAGCCGATGTGCTGCATATCGATCCTGGTTATTATAGCTGGATTCTGGCAGGCGACTTTACCTACAACACCAAGCAGGTGCTGACCAGAATTCGTCTACGTGAATCAAAGCTTAACGGATGATAAAGAAGAAAGCTTTATTGACAGTAATACTTATGCTTGCAGTTCTTGGAATCAATGCCCAGGAACTGCAAGTTAAGGTTAACGTTAATCACAGCAAGATTCAAGGTACCGATGCCAGCGTGTTTGAGAACCTGCAGCAGACCATGGAGCAGTTTATGAACGAGCGCACATGGACCGAACTGCAGTTCCAGAAAAACGAGCGTATACAGGTAAACCTGAACGTCACCGTAAACAAGTATAATCGCGACGAAAATCGCTTTGAGTGCACGGCACTTATACAGGCCAACCGTCCGGTGTATAATTCTACATATGTCTCCACCTTATATAATAATAGGGATGCTAGCTTCAACTTCGACTTTCAGCAGTTTGACCAGTTGAACTTTGCCGAGGAGAATATTGACAACCAGCTGACCGCTCTCCTAGCCTATTACGCCATGCTGTTAATAGGCTTAGATCTGGACAGCTTTTCGCCTATGGGTGGAACCGATGTGCTGCAGCGCTGCCTGGTGCTGGTAAACAATGCGCAGAACTTGGGATTCCCTGGATGGAAATCATTCGAGGACAACCGCAATCGTTTTGCCATCATCAATGATTATCTGGACGAGGCAATGAAACCATTCCGCCAGTTGCAATACGATTATTATCGTAAGGGACTTGACGAGATGGCTAATAATGCAGAACGTGGACGCTCTGAGATTTCAACCGCTCTGGAGAACGACTTGCAGAAGGCTCATCAGGACAAGCCGCTAAGTCTGTTACCACAGATATGGACCGACTACAAGAAAGATGAGTTGGCAAGCATATACAAAGGCAAAGGTACTCAGAAGGAGAAACAGCGAATATACGACCTGCTGATGGCTATGAACGCATCGCAGAACAATACTTGGGAAAAAATAACCAAATAGACCATTATGCTTAAGCATTTATATATCAAGAACTTTACGCTGATTGACGAGCTCGACATTTCACTCTATGAGGGTTTCTCGGTAATCACTGGTGAGACTGGTGCCGGTAAGAGTATCATACTGGGCGCTATTGCCTTGCTGTTGGGGCAGCGTGCTGATTCTAAAACTATCAAACAGGGAGCCGACAAATGTGTGATCGAGGCAAACTTTGATCTGTCGCGCTATGACATGCAGCCGTTTTTCGACGAAAACGACATTGAGTATGATGCAGGTGATTGTATCATCCGCCGCGAACTGACTGCTGCAGGCAAGAGTCGTGCTTTCATCAACGACACTCCTGTGGCATTATCGATGCTGAAGGAGCTTGGCGACCAGTTGATGGATGTGCACTCACAACACCAGAACCTTCTGCTCAACAAGCAAGACTTCCAGTTGGAGGTGGTTGATATTATAGCCGACGACGCTACGCAACTTGCCAAGTATCAGAGTACTTATGTCGAATACCTTAAAGCAGAGAAAGAACTTGGTGAGATGATGCTTACGATAGAGCGCAACCGTGAAAATCTGGATTTTCTACAGTTCCAATACGAAGAGTTGACCAATGCCAACCTGACCGAAGGCGAGCAGGAAGAACTAGAGCAGCGCAGCGAGACTATGGAGCACTCCGAGGATATCAAGAGCGCCCTGTATACCACCGACAATGCTCTCTCGGGCGAACAGAACGGTGTGATAGAATCGCTACGCACATCTCTATCGGCACTGCGTAATATAGAGTGTGTGTATCCAGAGGTAAGTGAACTTATCCAGCGGATAGATAGTAGCTATATTGAACTGAAGGATGTTAGTCATGAAATTAGTAGTCTGCTAGAATCAGTTTACTTTGATCCAGCAGAACTCGACCAAGTAAACAGCCGTCTGGACCGAATCTACGAACTCGAGAAGAAATATCACGTAGATACTGTAGAAGATATCATCGCGAAACGCGATTCTATCTATAAGCAGTTGGAGGCTATTCAAGGTGGCGACGAATCGCTCGACGTACTTAAGGCTCGAAGACATCAATTGGAAGAACAAGCCCGTAAGGAGGCTGAAGTGCTGACTAAACTGCGCACCAAGGCTGCCAAGACTATCGAAGCCGAGATGCAGAAGCGCCTGGTTCCTCTTGGAATGCCACATGTTCGCTTTAGCATCCAACTGACTGCCGTTGAACTCGGAGCAAACGGTGCTGATAGGGTGTCATTCCTGTTCAGTGCTAACACGTCTACCCCACTCCAACCCGTTTTGCAGGTTGCTTCGGGCGGTGAGATTGCACGTGTCATGCTGTCGCTCAAGGCTATGATTAGTGGTGCTGTAAAACTGCCAACAATCATATTCGATGAGATTGACACCGGTGTGAGCGGTAAGACTGCCGAGATGATGGCGCAGATAATGAAGGAGATGGGTAATCATGGCCGACAGGTTATCAGCATTACCCACCTACCCCAGATTGCTGCACTTGGATCGGTACACTATAAGGTTGAGAAAAACGAGACCGCAAGCGGCACAACCAGTAAGATGCGACAACTTAATGACGATGAGCGTGTGCGCGAGATAGCACAGATGCTTAGCGGCAGCGATGTGTCGGAAGCCGCCATACAAAATGCTAAAGAACTTTTGAAACATTAATATCATTATGAAGAAAAGAATAATACTTATTATACTGGCAACATTGCCATTATTGGCTATGGCCCAGCCTGCTTGGGTAAAGAAGGCCACAAAATCAGTGTTTACACTTAAGACATTTGCCGAGGATGGTTCGCTGATAGGTAGCAGCAACGGATTCTTTACCAGTGCAAATGGCGATGCAGTAAGTAACTTCACCCCATTCAAGGGCGCTGCTCGTGCAGTGGTTATCGATGCTGCAGGTAAGGAGATGCCAGTGGTCAGCATCGTTGGTGTAAACGACATGTACGATGTGGTAAAGTTCCGTGTCAGCGGCAAGACTCAGCCTCTCACCATCAGCTCCGGTGCAACTACAGTTGGTTCTCAGGTTTGGTTGTTGCCATATCATGAGGTAAAGGCAGTGCCAGCAGGTGTCGTTCGTAAGGCCGAGACATTTCAGGGCGAATACGAGTACTACACCGTAGCAATGACCATGCCCGCCAATACCGTTAGTACACCGCTGATTAATCAGGCTGGTCAGGTTATCGGACTGATGCAGCAGCCTGCCAGCGACAAGGATACACTGAGCTATGCAGTTAGCGCCCTCTTTGCCGATTCGCTTAAGGTTTCTGGTTTTGGTATAAACGAGGCCACACTGCTAATGACAAAGATTAAGAAGGAACTGCCTGACGACCTGAAAGAAGCTGTGCTGGCACTCTATATGGCCAACACCCGTCAGGATTCTGCTGCATATGTTGCTCTGATTGAGGACTTTATCACAAAGTTCCCAAAAGCTGCCGAAGGCTATCTGTATCGCGCCCAACTTAAGGCTGGCAACAATGATTTTGCCGGTGCCGAGAGCGACATGGAGATAATGATCAAGAATGCCACCGATAAGGACGACGCACATTATAACTATGCGCGCATGATTTATAACAAGAACATTTTCCAGGCCGACCAGAAATACGACAACTGGAGTATGGACAAGGCGCTCGACGAGATTCGACTGGCCAACACTCTTAATCCACAGCCAATGTATCGTCAGATGGAAGGTAATATTCTGTTTGCACAGAAGAAGTATGCCGAGGCTTACGACATCTACAACCAGCTTACCACCACCAATCTTAAGAGTGCCGAAGTATTCTTCAGTGCTGCACGTTGCAAGGAGATGCTAAAGGATACCACAGCCATGCTGGCTCTGATGGATAGCGCTATGAGCACCTTCACCAAGCCTTACCTCAAGGAGGCTGCTCCATACCTGTGGGCACGTGCTCAGGCACGTATGGGTGCAAAAAAGTTCCGCGAAGCCATTGCCGACATGAACGACTACGAGGAGCTGATGATGGCAAACATAAACGACAATTTCTACTACATCCGTCATCAAGCAGAAATCGAGGGACGTCTGTATCAGCAGGCTCTCAATGATATCACCCGCGCCATCGTAATGAATCCCAAGGAGACATTCTATTATGCCGAGAAGGCTTCGCTCGAGATACGTGTCGGCATGTACGACAATGCGATTGCTACGGCCAAGGAGAGTCTGAGTATTGATCCTAACGACAGCGACGGCTATATGTTCCTAGGTGTGGCACAATGCCTGAAGGGCAACAAGAAAGAAGGAATACCCAACCTTCAGAAAGCCAAGGATATGGGTAACCTGCAAGCCGAGAAGCTAATCGAGAAATATAAATAAAAAAAGAAAACTCTCCTGAAATAATCCAGGAGAGTTTTTTTATTCTTAGAACGGTAGTGGTCCGTCTGGTAATGGTGGCATCATAGGATTGTCATCACCATTAAGTTTCGAACCGATAATCTCGCCGCCACCCATTGGGGCACGATTATCGATAGTCTTCTCCTCAGGATTCTCAAATCTGGTAAATTCACCGCGGAATGTCAGCAGCACATCGCCAGTGGCACCCTTACGGTGCTTGGCTATGATAATCTGCGCCATGCCGTGCAGGTCGCGACCATTATCATCCTGATAAATGTGATAGTACTCAGGACGGTGAACAAACAATACCATGTCGGCATCCTGCTCGATGGCTCCCGACTCACGCAGGTCTGACAGCTGCGGACGCTTACCTTCCAGTCCCTCACGGCTCTCAACACCACGATTAAGCTGACTGAGCGCCAGGATAGGAATATTCAACTCCTTGGCCAAACCTTTTAGCGAACGAGATATGGTCGACACCTCTTCCTGTCGGCTGCTGAATCGCATACCGTTGGCATTCATCAGCTGCAGATAGTCGATCATTATCAGTTTGATGCCGTGCTCACGAACCAGTCTTCGAGCCTTGGTACGAAGCTCAAAAACCGAAAGACCAGGAGTATCATCCACATACAACGGTGCTCCCAGCAGCTGGTTGATATTCTTGTCCAGTCGCTCCCATTCATCACGTTGCAGCTGTCCGTTCAATATCTTCGAACCCTGAATTTCGCAGGCGTTAGATATCAGACGGTTTACCAACTGAACGTTCGACATTTCGAGCGAGAAGAAAGCCATAGGCTGCCGTAGGTCGGCTGCAATATTCTTGGCCATAGATAGTGCAAACGATGTCTTACCCATCGCAGGACGTCCGGCAATGATTACCAGGTCGGAAGCCTGCCAACCACTGGTGATGTCATCCAGCTTATAATATCCAGTCGATACGCCAGTTAGTCCGTCGGTGTTCTTGGCAGCATCCTGAATACCCTTAACCGCCTGAGCAATAACCGGGTCGATGGCAGTATAGTCCTTCTTCATGTTGTGCTGCGACAGTTCGAACAGCGACCCCTCGGCCTCCTGCATCAGGTCTTCCACATCGATTGTCTCGTCGAAAGCCTTGGTCTGAATCATACTCGAGAATGAAATCAGCTGACGTGCCAGCGACTTCTGTGCAATTACGTTTGCATGATACTCAATATTGGCCGACGTAGCTACACCCGAACTAAGCTCGGCGATATATCCCGGACCACCCACCTGCTCCAGGTTGCCGCTCTTGGCCAGCTGGTCGGTTACGGTAAGCATGTCAACAGGCTTTTCCTCCATACTCAGGTCGCGTATGGCGGCATAAACCATCTGGTTGCGGGGTTCGTAGAAACTCTCGGGGCGCAGTATCTCGCAGACTATAGCATACGCGTCCTTATCAATCATCAGCGCACCAAGCACTGCCTTCTCCATCTCGGTAGCCTGCGGCTGCAGATGACCGTACGTAGGATCGAGCGGTTGGTTGCTCTTTCTTCGTCTATTATTTGTTTGTTCTGCCATATATGTTACTAAGTTTTATTTCTCTTTCAATACCGGGAGCGACAGGTGATAGCGCACAGCCAGGAAACGTATAAGGCATGTCACTGCAAAGCTGATACCGGCACTAATCTCTGCGGGCATCCCAAGTTCTGCCAGTCCCCAATATGCCACACCACCTACAACACAGGCCATGGCATATATCTCCTTGTGGAAGATAACCGGCTCGTTGTTAAGCAGTACGTCGCGGATAACTCCACCGGCCGAACCGGTGATGCAGCCCATGATGATAGCCACCCAGAATGGCTGTCCGAAGGCCAGACTCTTTTGTATACCGGCGATGGTGAATAGTGCCAATCCAAGCGTGTCGAACACAAACCAGGCATTCTTAAGAGGTTCCATCCACTTGCCAAACAGCACTACGGTGATGAGTGCCACGGCTGTACATATCAGATATATCGGGTTGGTCATCCAGAACGGTGTGGTGCCCAGCATCACGTCGCGGATGGTACCGCCGCCGATGGCCACAGCCACACCGCACACATAACCACCGAACCAGTCGAAGTGCTTGGCGGCAGCATGCCTGATACCAGATATGGCGAAGGCAAATGTACCCAATAGTTCTATAAATGCTATTATCAGATTTTGCTCCATAATGATTAATCCTCGTATCGTTTACCCCAGTAGTTCACCATCCGCTGATACAACTTTTCCTCGGTGGGGTTATGCTGTCCGTGCCACAGGCGCTCGTTTTGCAGTGTATCGGGCATGTACTGCTGCGGTGTGAAATGGCCGGCAAAGTCGTGGGGGTATTTGTAGCCGTCGTGATAGCCCAGTTCCTTCATCAGTTGTGTAGGCGCGTTGCGGATGGGCAGCGGCACGGGCTGATTGCCGGTACGGCGCACCAGGTCGAGTGCTGCGTCTACGCCAAGATAGGCACTGTTGCTCTTTGGCGATGTGGCTAGATAAACCGTGGCTTCGGCCAAGGGGATTCTGCCCTCGGGCCAGCCTATCTTCATCACTGCGTCGAATGCGGCATTGGCCAGCAGCAGAGCGTTAGGATTAGCCAGACCGATATCTTCGCTGGCACTTATCACCAGTCGGCGGGCAATAAACTGCGGGTCTTCGCCACCCTCAATCATTCGGGCCAACCAATACAGCGCAGCATCAGGATCAGAACCGCGAATACTCTTGATAAATGCCGAGATGATGTCGTAGTGCATCTCGCCGTCCTTATCGTATGCCAACGGGTTCTGCTGCAGACGATTCACAACCTTCTCGTCGGTAATAACGACTTCATCCGATGATTCAGCCTCGATTACCAACTCCAAGATATTCAGTAACTTACGCGCATCGCCTCCGCTGTATCGAAGCATAGCTCCTGTCTCCTGTAGCACTATGTTGCGCTCCTTCAGTATCGAGTCGGTATGTATGGCTCGGTCGATAAGCTTCAGCAGATCATCCTTCTCGAGCGACTTGAGTACATACAGTTGGCATCGCGACAGCAACGGGCGTATCACCTCGAACGACGGATTCTCGGTAGTGGCACCTATCAGCGTAACAATACCCTTCTCGACCGCACCCAACAGCGAATCCTGCTGCGACTTCGAAAAACGATGTATCTCGTCTATAAATAAAATAGGTGAAGCCTCGTTGAAGAACCGTCCCTTCTGCGCTTTCTCTATCACATCGCGTACATCCTTCACACCGCTGGTCACTGCCGACAGGGTGTAGAATGGAGTCTCCAAACGGTGAGCGATGATCTGGGCCAGTGTGGTTTTGCCCACTCCTGGAGGGCCCCAGAGTATGAACGACGGTATGCGTCCTGCGTCGATCATCTTACGCAGAACAGCCCCCTCGCCCACCAAGTGTTCTTGTCCGATATACTCGTCTAAAGTGCGAGGTCTGAGTCTTTCAGCCAATGGTTGTGCCATAATTCGGGCACAAAGTTACGTTAAATTACGATAATTACAAAAAATTATGCCCAAAAACTTGCTAATAAAAAATAAAGTGGTTAAATTTGCACCATATTTAGAAGAATAATATGGCAAGAACAAAACAACAACAACCGGAAAGTAATCCGTCATTATCAATTAAGAGTGTTACAAAGAGTAGTGTTTGGGACATCCAGGAGAACGATGTAATCCGCATGTGGGAGGCCGCATGCAAGGATGCCGAAGTGAAGGAAAACGTTAAGCACTACATTCAGATTTTTAAGAGTGCTTTCTTCATCGAGGATCTTCGCGATGACTCTGCAGCCACACGTAAGAACTACGAGGGTCGTGGCTACAAGGTAGCTACAATCAAGTTTGATGATAGCATGAAGTTTATATGGGGTATCAAGAAGCGCCCCATCTCGCGTGTTACCGACCTTACTTACGAGAACATCCGTCATATCACAGCCGCACAGCTGCTCGAGGTTATCGATCGCAACTTCGGCGGTGGTTGGGATTCGCTCTCTCAGTCGGTTCAGGACGTTATCCAGAGCGGCTTCGATATCTCTACCACTACCCTTCCTAAGGACCGTTTGCACAAGAAGGGCGGCATGTACGAGAAGAAGGTAGAAGATGGCTACGAGGTGCTCGAGGTGGCCAAAGGCGGATGGGTAGAGGCAATCTTTGCCAAGCTTAAGCCCGAGGAAATCAAGCTCCGCATGCAGCTTCGCGGCGACGATGATGATGACTTTGACGAGGACGACGATTCAGACGTAATCGTAGAGGACAACTACAGCTCGCACGATGAGGAAGACGAGGAGGTTGACGGCCCCAACGACGACGATATCACCGAGGACAACTATTCTACTATGATGGACCTTGGTGGCGATGACGACGAGGAGGCTTCAGAGCTCATCGACTTCGCCGACGAATAAGCGGTAGATTTACCTAATCAACAATCCAATAAAAACTAAAACCTATTATGATGATTCCCCAAGTATTCTGGCTAGTGCCCGTCGCATCGATTGTGGCACTAGCTATGGCGTACTATTTCTTCACCCAGATGATGAAGGCTGATGAGGGTACGCCACGCATGAAAGAGATTGCACTGTATGTGCGCCGTGGTGCTATGGCTTATCTGTGGCAACAGTACAAGGTAGTAGGCATCGTGTTTGTAGTGCTTTGCGCCCTGTTTGCCTTTATGGCTTACGGTCTGAATGTGCAGAATCCGTGGGTACCGTTTGCCTTCCTGACAGGCGGTTTATTCTCGGGTCTGGCTGGTTTTTTCGGTATGAAGACTGCTACTTATGCTTCTGCCCGCACGGCTAATGCTGCACGCCAGAGTCTGGACAGCGGTTTGAAGGTGGCTTTCCGTTCGGGTGCTGTCATGGGTCTTACCGTCGTAGGTCTTGGACTGCTCGACATTGCCATCTGGTTCATTGCGCTTAACGGGCTAACTGACGATTCGCTTATCACCATCACTACCACCATGCTTACATTTGGTATGGGTGCATCTACGCAGGCCCTTTTCGCCCGTGTTGGTGGCGGCATTTATACTAAGGCTGCCGATGTGGGTGCCGACATCGTAGGTAAGGTCGAAGCCGACATTCCTGAGGACGACCCACGCAATCCCGCTACCATTGCCGATAACGTCGGTGACAACGTAGGCGACGTGGCCGGTATGGGTGCCGATCTCTACGAGTCGTATTGTGGTTCGGTGCTTTCCACTGCAGCCCTTGGTGCTGCTGCTTTTAGCGTTGCAGGCCTTGAGGTTCAGCTGCGTGCCGTCATTGCACCAATGTTGATTGCCGCTGTGGGAGTATTCCTTTCGCTGTTTGGTATATTCCTCGTCCGCACCAAAGAAGGCGCTACGATGAAGGACCTGTTGCGTTCACTCTCGCTGGGAACTAACGTCAGCGCCGTACTTATCGCAGCTGCCACCTTCGGCATACTTTATTTCCTGGAGATCGAAAACTGGTTAGGACTATCGTTCTCAGTAATCTCTGGTCTTGCTGCCGGTGTCATCATCGGTCAAGCCACCGAGTATTACACTTCGCACAGCTACAAGCCTACACAGAAGATATCTGAAGCCGGACAGACGGGTGCTGCTACCGTTATTATCAAAGGTATTGGCACAGGTATGATTTCTACCTGCATACCAGTTATCACTATCGGTGTGGCCATCATCCTCAGTTTCGGCTTTGCCAACGGCTTTGATCTCTCTATGTCCAGCGAGAGTCTGGCTCACGGACTATACGGCATTGGTATCGCTGCCGTAGGAATGCTCTCTACGCTGGGAATTACGTTGGCTACTGACGCCTACGGACCTATTGCCGACAACGCTGGTGGTAACGCCGAGATGAGCGAATTGGGCGAGGAGGTTCGCCATCGTACCGATGCTCTCGACGCACTTGGCAACACCACAGCTGCCACTGGAAAGGGCTTCGCTATCGGTTCGGCTGCTCTCACTGCTCTGGCTCTGTTGGCTTCGTATATCGAGGAGATTAAGATAGCCATGACTCGTGCCGGAGTGATGATGGAGAACGTGAAGGGCGAAGTTATCTCAGCTGCCGACGCTAACATACCCGACTTTATGAACTTCTTCCAGGTAAACCTGATGAACCCCAAGGTGCTGGTTGGTGCTTTTATCGGCGCCATGGCTGCATTCCTGTTCTGCGGTATGACCATGGAGGCTGTGGGCCGCGCTGCCGAAAAGATGGTGCAGGAGGTTCGTCGCCAGTTCCGCGAGATAGCCGGTATCCTCGAGGGCACAGGTACACCTGACTACGGTCGCTGCGTAGAGATCTCTACACGCGCCGCTCAGCACGAGATGATTATCCCATCGGTGCTGGCCATCATTATTCCTATTATCGTTGGCTGCGTGCTCGGCGTGGCTGGCGTGCTAGGTCTGCTGGTTGGCGGACTGGCCGGTGGCTTTACTCTGGCTGTGTTTATGGCCAATGCTGGTGGAGCCTGGGATAACGCTAAGAAGAATATCGAGGAAGGCGCCTTTGGTGGCAAGGGTTCGTTTGCACATAAGGCATGCATCGTGGGCGACACCGTGGGCGATCCGTTCAAGGATACCAGTGGCCCATCGCTCAATATCCTTATCAAGCTCATGTCGATGGTCAGCATTGTAATGGCTGGTCTCACTGTGGCATTTATGTAGTAAATTATAATGAAACAAATAATAACTATTCTGGTAGTCTGGCTTTGTTGCACCGCTGGTGCACAAGGCCAGACCTTTACTTCTCAAGCTATCCCCGATAGCGTGTGGCTAACCATGCAAGGTAAGACCTGGCACGACAATCCATACATCCGTCGCAGCGACTTGCGCTACCTGCGTATTTCTCACTACGATCTCGAAGGTCGCGTGCATGTGGGCGAGATGATTTGCAATAAGCTGATTGCCGACAAGCTGCTGGCCATCTTCCGCGAACTGTATGCAGCCCACTACCCTATCCAGCGCATGCGTCTGCCCGACAACTACGATGCCGACGACGAGCGCCAGATGCGCGACAACAACACCAGTTGCTTCAACTATCGAAATGTTTCGGGGTCAAGGAATCTGTCGAAACACGCCCGCGGACTGGCTATCGACATCAACACTCTGTACAATCCCTACATCCGTTATAACAAGAAAGACGGCAGCCGCATAGTAGAACCTGCAACTGCCGTAAAGTATTGCGACCGCAAGGCCACGTTCCCGTATAAAATCACCACCAGCGATCTGTGTTATAAGCTATTTATTAAGCATGGTTTTACATGGGGTGGCGCCTGGCGCACTATGAAGGATTACCAACATTTCGAGTATAAGCTTCGATAACCCGGAAGCCATAGTCAAGCAGTGCAGCCGACTCGATGAATCGGCTCCGGAACGTGCGACTGCCCAGTAGCACCAGCGTAAGCGTGTGACCGCCCCTGGTGGCTGATGATGCCAGGCAGTAGCCCGCCTGTCGGGTGAAGCCAGTCTTTATGCCTATGCAGCCGTCGTAGGTGTGTATCAGCGCGTTGCTGTTTCGGCAGTCCAGATGGCGTCCGTCGGTCAGCGGTATCTGTGCCTCGGCCGTGCCCACAATCTCGGCAAATGCACTGTCGCGCATGCAGTATCGTGCCAGCACTATCAGGTCGCGAGCGCTGCTGTAGTTGCTGTCGTTTGGCATTCCGTTTGGGTTGTCAAAGTGTGTAGAGTCCATGCCCAGATACACCGCCTTCGAGTTCATCAAGCTGTAGAATGTCAGCGTGTCGCCCGCCGTATGCTTGGCCAGCGCATAGGCTGCATCGTTGTCGCTTATCATCATCATCTCGCGTATCAGGTCGCCTGCCAGATATGCCTGTCCCAGTTTTACGCGCGAGTCCTTATTAATATAGACATCATCGCAAATCGCGATTGTATCGTTCAGATGTCCGTAGTCCAGTGCCAGCAGTGCAGTCATCATTTTTGTGATTGATGCCATGTATCGTCGGCTGTAGGCGTTCTTGGCCGAAATCACCATACCAGTGCTGTCGTCTATCAGCATCCAAGCGTCGGCCGATAGCGAGTCGAGTTTCGAGCGGCCCTCGATGGTATCAGGATTCACCCGCATGCAGAGCGAAATGGTGTCGATGTGTGTAGCCTGTTCCAGTCGTATCTGTTCAGGTGTTTTCTGCTCTACTTCGTCTTTCCCCATACGGCATGCTTCCAATTGCAGCGTCAGCAGAGCGGTAATAGTATATATCGTGATTTTCTTCATGTATTCTATAAATTTTGAATACAAAGGTACTGCAAATTATTTGTTTCACCAAAATATATAGCAAAAAAAAATATCGCAAGCAGCAATTGCTTGCGATACTTCGGGTTGGGGCCAGACGCCTATTTACACTTCAAACATGGGCAAATTATAATAAAAGAATATATATAATATATTATATATATTCTTTTATACTATAACATCACAATTCCGCATCCCTTATTGACTAATGACTAATGACTGCTAATGACTAACATATAACGGTTGAATAGAACATTCACAATAAAAAGAAGTATCGCAAGCCTTGACGGGCCTGCGATACTCTGGGTTTATACTTGATCGTAGATTAATTCTTAAATTAGTGCGACTCCTGCTCAGCCTGCTTTGTCTCAGGGGCATTCTCGCCGTAGTAGTTGTAGTATGCGTTGTAGCGGTTGTAACCCCACTTTGCCTGCAGCATGTCGGGATCCAGTTCCTTAGCCTTGTCGAACAGCTCGATAGCCTCCTTGTAGAGAGCCTTCTTCTTGGCAGCGTCCTCTACGTTCTGAGCCTGTACGCTGTAAGCGGTACCAGCATAGGTAGCGATAACTGCGTTGTCGGGCTTAACCTCGAAAGCCTTCTTAAGGTACTTCACTGCCTCGTCGGCCTTGTTGGCTGTGAGCAATGACAGACCCTTGTCGGCCAGAGCTACGAAGTTGTTAGGATCGGCAGCCAGAGCATCGTCAAGAATCTTGTCGGCCTCGGCAGTCTGACCCAGACCCAGCAGTACGTTGTACAGCTTCTCCATCACACCGTTAACCTTGTGAACGGCGTAGATGTCCTTCAGGTTGCTAACATACTTAACTGAGTCGTCCTTAGTCTTCAGACCGTCGCCCAGGATCTCGAGCTTCAGGTTCAGAGCCTGCTCGTACTCCTGTTCGTCCTTCATTGCGATATCAGCCAGCTCCAGGGCCTTAGCCATGTCCTTGTCCTGATAAGCAAAGATAGCGGCGAAACGTGCTACCTGACCGAAGAATGTCTTCTGCTGGTCGCGGTTCTGATCCTTGAACATAGCAGCTGCATCGCTCTCAACAAACAGAGTCCAGTACTTGCGTGCTGTGGCGTTGTCCTTAGCTGTAAGAGCGTCCTGACCAGCGTTAACCAGGGTGTTGCGTGGAGCAAACCACAGGCGCTGAGCATTCTTCTTATCGAACTTAGGAGCTACCTTTCCCTTCTCGTTGGGCTTCTGGTCGTACTTGTCGCACTCCATAGCTGCTGTGATAGCATTGAATGCCATCTCGTTCATCAGCTTCTGGTCAACGGGCTTCTCTTCCTTACCCATCTGCTTAGCCAACTGGTTCTCGGTCTGAATGGTGCTCTGAGCATCAAACTGGGCCATAGCCAGGTCGACCAGCTTGTTATACGCCTTAGCCTTCTCGGCATCGTTAGCCAGAGAGCCTACGCTGCTCTTAACGAGTGCTTCAGCTTCTGCATAGGTCTTTGCCTTGAGGATAGCCTTCAGGGCGTCACTGTCACCGGCAAATGCGGTAGCGCTGGCTACCATCATTACTGCCATCATGAATAACTTTTTCATACGCTTTTTAAAATTGGTTATACCATTAATTATTGTTTGATTGTCTTTTTCTCGTTTGACGTTTCAAGAGTCGGATGGTTTAATCCTTAGTCTCGACAGCGGTATCGACAGCGCCCTCGGCATTTGCCTCGTCGGCTATCTCGGCTTCCTCGATGTCCTCTTCCTCGGCCTGTGAGTGCATCACCTTGCATACGCTGGCGATAACGTCATTTTTCTTGGCCAGATTGATGAGGCGAACGCCCTGTGTGGCACGGCCCATAACACGTACGTCGGCCACCTTAAGGCGGATCAGCACACCGCTCTTATTGATAATCATCAGATCGTTCTCGTCGGTCACTACCTTGATAGCTACCAGTCGACCGGTCTTCTCGGTGATGGCGAGTGTCTTAACACCCTTTGCACCGCGGGCGGTCTTACGATAGTCCTCAACCTCAGAGCGCTTGCCGTAGCCGTTCTCTGAAACGACCATGATAGTCTCTGTCTGAGGATCGTTTACGCATACCAGTCCTACCACCTCGTCGTCGCCATCGTCAAGTCGCATACCGATAACACCGGTAGACACACGACCCATGGTGCGTACAGCATTCTCGTCGAAGCGAACGGCACGACCATTGCGGTTGGCCAGCAGCAGCTCGTTATGACCGTTTGTCAGTCTTACGCCTACTACCTCGTCGCCCTCGTTGATGTTGATAGCTATCACACCAGCTGCGCGTACATTCTTATATGCATCCAGACGGGTCTTCTTGATGATACCCTGCTTGGTGGCGAATACTACGTAGTGGCTCTTAAGGAACTCCTCGTCGTTGAAGTTCTTGATGCGCAGAACTGCATTGATAGAATCATCGGGATCGATGTTCAGCATGTTCTGGATGGCGCGGCCCTTAGAGTTCTTGTCACCCTCAGGTATCTCGTAACACTTCTGCCAGTAGCAGCGGCCCTTCTGGGTGAAGAACAGCAGCGTGTTGTGCATGGTGGCAGGATAGATGTACTCTGTGAAGTCGTTGTCGCGGTGGCGTGCAGCCTTTGAGCCCATGCCGCCACGGCTCTGCTCGTGGAACTCTGACAGCGGTGTGCGCTTAATGTAGCCCATGTGCGAGATGGTGATAACAACAGGATCGTCTGGATAGAAGTCCTCTGCATTGAACTCGTGGTCGAATGGGATAATCTCGGTGCGGCGCTCGTCGCCATACTTCTCCTTAACCTCAAGCAGATCCTGCTTCATTACCTCCTTACAACGCTCGGGATTGTCGAGAATCTCCTGCAACTCGGCGATGAGCTTCTGCAAGTCGTCGAACTCCTGGTGCAGCTGGTCTACACGCAGACCGGTGAGCTGTGCCAAGCGCATGTCGACAATAGCCTTACTCTGCAGCTCATCCAGATCGAAGCGCTGCTCCAAGTTACGCTGAGCGTCGGTTGGGGTCTTACTATTACGAATAATATGTACAACCTCGTCGATATTGTTTACAGCAATAATCAAGCCCTCGAGGATGTGTGCACGCTCCTGAGCCTTGCGCAGATCGTACTTGGTGCGACGGATGGTAACATCGTGACGGTGCTCTACGAAGTACTTTACGCACTCCTTGAGTGTGAGCAGGCGTGGACGGCCCTTGACCAGAGCGATGTTATTAACTGAGAATGAGCTCTGTAGGGCTGTCATCTTAAACAGCTTGTTGAGCAGTACGTTGGCATTGCAATCGCGCTTGCAATCAACCACGATACGCATACCCTGACGACCTGACTCATCGTTGACATTGGCCACACCCTCAATCTTGTGCTGGTTGGCCAGATCGGCAATGTAAGCCACCAGGTCGGCCTTGTTTACACCGTAAGGAATCTCTGTTACAACAATCTTGTCGTGAGTCTCGCCGCTCTCGATCTCGGCCTTGGCACGCATCACGATACGTCCGCGACCAGTCTCGTAGGCATCCTTCACACCCTGCAGACCATAGATATATGCACCTGTTGGGAAGTCGGGACCTGGAATGTACTGCATCAGACCGTCGGTGTCGATATCAGGATTGTCGATATATGCACAGCAGCCATCGATTACCTCGCCCAGGTTGTGGGTAGGCATATTTGTAGCCATACCTACGGCGATACCGTTACCACCATTAACCAGCAGGTTTGGAATCTTGGTAGGCATAACGGTTGGCTCCTCGAGCGAGTCGTCGAAGTTAGGCGCCATGTCAACGGTCTCCTTGTCGAGGTCGTCCATGATGTGCTCACCCATCTTAGAGAGTCGGCACTCAGTGTAACGCATGGCAGCAGGCGAGTCGCCATCCACCGAACCGAAGTTACCCTGACCGTCTACCAGTGTGTAACGCATGTTCCAATCCTGTGCCATACGAACGAGGGCACCGTATACTGAAGAGTCGCCGTGTGGGTGGTACTTACCAAGCACCTCACCTACTACGCGGGCGCACTTCTTGTAAGGCTGTGTAGATACGTTGTTGATGTTCATCATACCATAGAGAATACGGCGATGAACCGGCTTGAAGCCATCTCGAACATCGGGCAGAGCACGGGCCACGATTACTGACATAGAGTAATCGATATAGCTCGATTTCATCTCTTCTTCGATGTTGATCTTAATAATTCTGTCGTTGTCGAATGTTTGATCCATCTTATAAATTTACATTTTAACTATTATCATTTTTTCGTTTTTCGCGTTTAAGGCCATTTTTAGCCCCTCTGACGCGTTTTTAACCGTGCAAAGGTAGTAAAATATTTGCAACCCACCAAACCTTTTAAGCTATTTTAGTGGAAAATTTTTCGTTTTTATGGCACGGTGTTTGCAAGAATTGTTGTATCTTTGCAACAGATATATATAATAGGTATAGAATTAACAACAGAAAAGTAGAATAGATGACGACACAATTTTCGCCAAAACTATCAGAGATACTTGCCTACTCGCGTGAGGAAGCTGCAAGACTGGCCAGCCGTTCGGTTGGCCCGGAGCACTTGCTGCTAGGACTGCTGCGCACCAACGACGGACCGGTGATCGACCTGTTCCGCCAGCTTGGAGTGAATCTGCCCGCAGTAAAGGTAGAGCTGGAGACGCTGGTAAGGCAGGACGAGATAACCACACCGGTACATGCAACCGACCTGACACTGAACGAGCAAGCCAACAACGTGCTAAGACTGGCTGTGCTCGAGGCAAGAATACAGAGAGCTACAAGCATAGACGAACAGCACCTGCTGTTGGCCATACTGCACGATATGGGCAAAAACGGTGCTAAACAAGTACTTGAAGTAAACAACATGACATACGACGACACACTTAACCGACTGTTTGCTCCGAAGAGCAACAACGTGAGCAACGGTATAGGTCTGCCCGACGAGGAAGAGGAGGAATACGAGCAGACCGGCGGTGGCAAGGGTGCCAGCAACAATCAGCATGGCACCACTACCGCGCAGAAGAAACAAAACTCGAAGACTCCTGTTCTCGACAGTTTCGGCACCGACCTGACAAAGGCTGCTGCCGAGGGTAAGCTGGACCCATGCGTGGGTCGTGAGCGCGAGATACAGCGTATAATAGAGATACTGGGCCGCCGCAAGAAGAACAACCCGATACTTATCGGCGAACCTGGTGTGGGTAAGAGTGCCATCGTGGAAGGTCTGGCACAGCTGATAGAGAAGCGCCACACTAGTCCGATGCTGTTCGGCAAGAAGATATACACGCTCGACATGACGGGTGTGGTGGCCGGTACCAAGTATCGCGGACAGTTTGAGGAGCGTCTGAAGGCCCTGATGAAGGAGCTTGAGGCTAACCCCGATGTAATCGTATTCATCGACGAGATACACACCATCATCGGTGCAGGTTCTACCCCCGGCAGTATGGATGCTGCCAACATAATGAAGCCTGCCCTGGCCCGCGGCACTATACAGTGCATCGGCGCCACCACACTGGATGAGTATCGCGAGAGCATTGAGAAAGACGGTGCGCTGGAGCGCCGATTCCAGAAGGTGCAGGTAGAACCTACCAGCAACGAGGAGACGCTGCAGATACTGCACAACATAAAGGATCGCTACGAGCAGCACCACCACGTGAAGTACACCGACGAGGCGCTGGAGGCTTGTGTCAAATTGACAGACCGCTACGTAACCGACCGATTCATGCCCGACAAGGCCATCGACGCTCTCGACGAGACTGGTTCGAAGGTACATCTGGGCAATGCGCAGATGCCACCCGAGATTATCGAGAAGGAGAAGGAACTGGCAGAGGTAAAAGAGAAGAAATCGCAGGCGGTGAAGAACCAGAACTACGAACTGGCTGCAGGCTATCGCGACCGCCAGGTGGTGCTCGACAAGGAACTGAAGGAGCTGAACGAGCGCTGGGCCAACGGCGATAGCGGCGAACAGCTTACGGTAGACGCCGACCAGGTGGCCGAGGTGGTATCGATGATGACCGGTGTGCCCGCCCAGCGTATGGCTGAGCAAGAGGGCATCCGCCTTAAAGGTATGGCCGTAGAACTGAAGAACAACGTAATAGCTCAGGATGCTGCCATCGACAAGATGGTGAAGGCCATCCAGCGCAACCGCGTAGGACTGAAAGAGCCCAACCACCCCATCGGTGTGTTTATGTTCCTTGGTCCTACTGGTGTGGGTAAGACATATCTAGCCAAGAAGCTGGCCGAGTTTATGTTCGGCAGCAGCGACGCACTGATTCGTATCGACATGAGCGAATATACCGAGAGTTTCAACACATCACGACTGATAGGTGCGCCTCCGGGATACGTAGGCTACGGCGAAGGCGGACAGCTGACCGAGCGTGTGCGCCGTCACCCCTACTCGATTGTTCTTCTCGACGAGATTGAGAAGGCTCATGCCAATGTGTTCAATCTGTTGCTGCAGGTACTCGATGAAGGCCGAATGACAGATGGTAACGGCCGACTGGTTGACTTCCGCAACACGGTGATCATCATGACATCAAACGCCGGTACACGCCAGCTTAAGGACTTCGGTCGTGGCGTAGGCTTCGGAGCATCGGCCAGCACCGGACTGATGAAGAGCGACAAGGACAAGCAGTACGCACGCGAGATAGTACAGAAGGCTCTCTCAAAACAGTTCTCGCCTGAGTTCCTGAATCGTCTGGACGAGATCATCACCTTCGACCAGCTTGATCTGGATGCCATCAAGCGCATAATCGAGGTAGAGTTGAAGGGACTATACCAGCGCATAGAACAGATAGGTTACCACATTGACCTGAGCGACGAGGCCAAGGAGTTTGTGGCCACAAAGGGCTACGATGTGCAATTTGGCGCCCGCCCACTGAAGCGAGCCATACAGAACTATCTGGAGGACGGCATAAGCGACATAATAGTGAACGGTGACAAGAAGCCGGGCGACACGATACATATCACATTAAACGAAGATAAGCTAGCGTTTTGCTAGCTTATCTCTTTTTATAAAGTATTACATTCTTGTAACCAGAGTGCGGATGATGCATCACTAGGCATTCGCCAGTCGCCGCGGGGCGACAGACTTACACTACCCACCTTAGGTCCATCTGGCAGACACGAACGCTTGAACTGCTGATTGAAGAATCGGCGGCAGAACGTGGTGAGCCACTTCTTTACGGTCTCCTCATCGTAGAGCGCTGGTTTGTCGTCGGTAGCTGTGCAGAATGCACGCTTGGCCAGCAGGAATATCTTGCGCGGACTGAAACCGTAGCGCAGGAAGTAGTAGATAAAGAAATCGTGCAGTTCATAAGGACCTACCAAGTCTTCGGTCTTCTGCTTGATATTTCCATTCTCGTCGGCAGGTATCAGCTCGGGCGAAATCGGAGTATCAACGATGTCGAGCAGCGTCTCGGTAGCCATCTCGCCAGCCACGTAGCTTACCAGATAGCGAATCAGCGTCTTGGGCACTCCTGCATTAACGCCATACATCGACATGTGGTCGCCATTATATGTGGCCCATCCGAGTGCAAGTTCCGACAGGTCGCCTGTGCCTACCACGATGGCATTCTCCTGATTGGCTACATCCATCAGTATCTGAGTGCGCTCACGTGCCTGCGAATTCTCGTAGGTAATATCGTGTACGCTGGCGTCGTGATTAATGTCAGCGAAGTGCTGGGTTACAGCTGCCGCAATACTAATCTCGCGAATGGTAACACCGAGTGTCTGCATCAGTTTGATGGCATTGTTATATGTGCGGTCGGTGGTACCGAAACCTGGCATAGTAATACCTACGATACCCTTGCGGTCGAGTCCGAGTTTATCGAACGCCTTTACGGCGACAAGCAAGGCCAAGGTAGAATCGAGTCCGCCGCTGATACCTATCACAGCCTTCTGTCCATGGATGTGGTAAAGGCGCTTAACCAGTCCCATCACCTGGATGTTAAGTATCTCCTCGCACGACGACTGCATGTCGTCAGTCGTAGGAATGAATGGATATGGATTTACCTTACGATACAACTTGAAATCGCGAGTGGTAGTCTGTTTGCAGCTAATAATACGTGCGATGGCGCCACGCTGGGCATTGATAAATGTGGTGTTGGTACGGCGCTCTACACGAAGTGCCTCTATGTCTATCTGAGCCATCTTGAGTTGTGGTTGCAGCGAGAATCGGTCGCCCTCCTCGAGCAGTCGACCATTCTCGAAGATTATAGCATTGCCGCCATAAACCACATCCTGAGTTGACTCGCCAAATCCGCAGCTAGCATACACGTATCCGCTGATCATGCGGGCACTCTGCTGGGCCAGCAGCGACTTAAGGTAAGCGTGCTTGCCAATGAGCTCATCGCTGGCCGAGAGATTGAATATGATATCGGCACCAGCCAGTGCCAAATTGTTGCTTGGTGGTGTGGGGGCCCAAACATCCTCGCAAATCTCTACGCCGAACTTCACGCCGTCGCAGGTAACGAACACCTGCGGTTCGGCCGAAACGAGCACCGGACTGCCGGCAAAGTATATCTCGGTAGGATTAAGGTCCTGCGACGAGGCAAACCAGCGTTTTTCGTAGAACTCGCCATAGTTGGGCAGGTAGACCTTAGGAATAATGCCCAGCAGCGTGCCACTCTGGATGACTGCGGCACAGTTGTACAGCAGACCGTTGACCACTACAGGCAGACCCACTATCGCAATGATATCGAGCTTGCGGGTAAAGTCTAGCAACTTTACTATTCCCTCCTCGGCATGATCCAAGAGCAACTGCTCCTTGAACAGATCCTGACACGAATAGCCTGTGATGCAGAGTTCGGGGAATACGATAATCTCTACCCCACGATCCTCGGCCTGGGCAATCAGACTCTCAACTTGCTGCACATTGTATTCCACATCGGCCACTTTGACTGTGGGCACTGCAGCTGCCACGTTAACAAATCCGTATTTCATAGCTTTACTTTTTGTACGTCGTTTTCTATCAGAGTGTAGATGAGTGCGGGCTGCTCAAAGAAGTCGTTCTCGCGGAAGGCGTGCAGCTTGTAGAACTTAACAGTATCTACACGTACCTGGGCGTTGACAGGTGTCTTGAGCAGATAATGTTTTTCGCGTTTATAGGCGATAATCTGCAGGCAGCAGTGCTCGATGTCGTTAAGTTCATCGCGACCAAACTCCTCTACGAACTCCTTGCAGTTTGGTTCAATCTCGCCCTCGGCTCTCAACTTCCAGGCGCTGCCCTCTGCAGTCATGTAGGCATAGCGCAGATAATAGTTTGAGTCGTTAACAATATATGTCTCGAAACGGCTCTGCGACAGTTCCTTGATATCCATAGGTACGAATGCCAGATAGGCACTAAGCTTGTCGCCACCCTTACGCTCCTCGGGTTTAGGTTTGAATGTGATGGGACGGTCGGCAGGCTCTATCTCGGGCTCCTCATCATCGTCGGCAGCCTGCTGAGCCTTAGCCTTAGATTCAACCATGCGGGTGGTTTCGTAGCTCTCATCATCACTCACCACAACCACCTCATTTATCATCATCGGCATCTGGAATCCGTCCTCGTCTTCCACCAGCACTATGTTCTTACCCTGAAATCCGGCAACCTTTCCGCCGCCTACTTCGCTCAGGAATCTTACTTTATCTCCAATCTTCATTTCTTACAAATTCATTATTTTCGGTGGCAAAGTTAAACAAAAAAGCCCGAACTACAAAATAGTTCGGACTCTTTTTAGTAATCAGTAGTATTTTAGTCGATGCCGAAGAGAATCTTCAGTCCTCCGTCGACACCCGAGAATCCCATAAATGCCAGACTGAGCAGACCAGCCGACAGCATGACGATGGCCATACCCTGCATGCCCTTTGGTATTTTGGTGAGTTCCAGCTGCTCGCGCATGCCGGCAAACACGGTGAGTGCCAGTCCGAAACCAATGGCGGTAGAAAATGCATATACCACAGACTGCAGCAGATTAAAATCCTTCTGGATGACCAGAATGGCTACACCCAGCACAGCACAGTTGGTGGTGATGAGCGGAAGGAAGATGCCTAGTGCCTGATAGAGCGCGGGCGACACTTTCTTGAGTACAATCTCGACCAGCTGCACCAGCGAAGCAATCACCAGAATGAAGGCTATCGTCTGCAGATACTGCAGGCCGAATGCATCGAGCACATATTTCTGAACCAGCCAGGTAACGATGGTGGCCAGCGTGAGCACGAATGCTACAGCTGCCGACATGCCCAGCGATGTGTCAATCTTCTTAGATACGCCAAGGAACGGGCAGATGCCGAGGAACTGCGACAACACAATGTTGTTGACAAAGATGGCGCTAATGAAAATCAAAACGTATTCCATAATTGATTAAACATTAAAGATTAAACATTAAACATTATGCATTGCGCAGTTTGTTGACAATTGCAATCAGGAAGCCAAGGGTGATAAAAGCACCCGGAGGCAGAACAAAGAGCAGAATATTGTAAGTCTCGGGCACAAGTGTAAGTCCGAAGAGTGAACCTGAACCGAGCAACTCGCGACACATACCGAGAAGAGTCAGTCCTAGTGTGAATCCGAGACCGATACCGATACCATCAAACAGCGAAGCTACTGGCGAGTTCTTGGCAGCAAATGCCTCGGCTCGCCCCAGGATAACGCAGTTGACCACAATCAGCGGGATAAACAATCCCAGCGACTTGTCGACATCGGGCAGATAGGCCTTGATAACCATCTGCAGGATGGTAACAAAGGCTGCAATCACTACGATAAACACTGGTATGCGGACCTTATCGGGAGTGACTGATTTTAAACACGAAATAACGAAATTGGTGCAGATAAGTACCGCCATCGTGGCAAGTCCCATAGACATGCCGTTGATGGCCGAGGTGGTAGTGGCCAACGTAGGACACATACCCAGCATCAGTACGAACGTAGGGTTCTCTTTTACGATGCCATTCTTGATAATACTTATATAACTCATATCTCTCTAAAATCTTAGTTTTTTACTTGCTTTGAGGCTCCAATTTCTGCATCGGTATTCAGGGCACCCACATAAGCATTATAAGCATTGTTAACGGCCAACAGAAATGCACGGCTGGTGATGGTAGATGCTGTGATGGCATCAACCTGACCACCGTCCTTTGATACTGTCAGAGGTTCGGCAGGTGTCTTGCCGATGATATCGCCCTTCTGGCCCTTCTGGAACCAGCTATCGGCCTTGGCTCCAAGTCCTGGAGTCTCGGCGTGCTCAAGCAGCGTGTAACCAAGTATGCTGCCCTCGGTATCGAAACCTACCAGCACCTTCAGGTCGCCACCAAATCCACCGGTGGTCGACTCTACTGCAGCACCTAGGTCGTCGCCCTTAGCGTCGCACACATTATATACTATATACGTAAGTTCCTTGCCCTTGGCATCGGTCTGCTTCACGGTGTCGGTACTAGCCACCGTCAGGTCGCTTACACACATCACGGTCTTGATACCATCGGCCAATGCAGTAGCTTTCTGCTCAGCTATCGGTCCCTCGGTAAGATGATTTACGAGAGCGAGGATGCCACCCATGATGACTGCTACCGATGTGAGTACCAGCACCATATTTAGTAATGTAGATTCTAGCTTCTTCATTTTGCAACCTCCCCGAATCGTTTTGGTTTAACATAATTGTTAATCAGCGGTGTGAACGCATTCATAATAAGAATAGCGAACGACATGCCCTCAGGATAAGCACCCCAGTTGCGAATTACCACAGTAAGGAATCCGATGGCAACACCATAAATAATCTGTCCCTTAGGTGTCATAGGACTGGTGACATAGTCGGTAGCCATAAAGATGGCACCAAGCATCATACCACCGGTAAGCAGCACGCTGATAGGATCAGGATAAATAGGATCGGCCAGATGCAGCAGGCCTGACAATACAAACGCTGTACCGAGAATAGACACAGGGATGTGCCAGGTTATAATGCGATTGTAAAGCATAAATGCCAGACCCATCAGCAGAGCCAAGGCACAGATCTCACCCATGGCACCAGCACCGCCTGAACTTGAACCCAACAGAAGGTCGAACGATGACGGCAGCTGATCGAGTATCGATGCATCGCCTGTGCGGATGGCCGAGTTGATAATCGACAGCGGTGTGGCACCAGTCTCGGCATCGAGATAGGTATCCCACTGACCAATCTTAGGCCATGTGGTCATCTGTGCAGGGAATGCAACCAGCAGGGCTGCACGACCCACCAATGCGGGGTTGAAGATATTATTGCCCAAACCGCCAAATGTGAACTTAGCCACACCAATGGCAAACAGTGCACCGATCAGGATAATCCAGATGGGCAGGTTTGAAGGTACGTTGAACGCCAGAAGCAGACCGGTAATTACAGCCGACCCGTCGAGCAGCGTGTTCTGTTGTCTCTTCAGAATATATTTGCAGATAGCCCACTCAAAGAAGCAGCAGGCTGCCACACTTGTGGTGGTTACGATAACCGCACCCAAACCAAAGAAATAGAACGATGCAGCCAGCGCAGGCATCAAGGCAATGATGACACCATACATGTTGCGTTCTATCGTATCGCGGCTGTGGGCGTGTGGCGATAATGAAACTATTAACTTAGACATTAAACGTTAAACATTAAAGATTAAACATTTTATTACTTGGCAGCGCGGCTGCGGATAATACCCATAACTGTAGACTTGCCCAAACGGATATTGTCGAGCAACGGACGATGTGCTGGACATGTGTACTGACACGAGCCACACTCGATACAGCTTACAATATCTTCGCTCTCGGCACGCTCCCAATTCTTTACCTCCGAGAGTTTTGCCAGCAGATATGGCTCCAAGCCCATCGGACAAACACCTACACACTTGGCACAACGAATACACGGCTGTGGTTCCTTGCGGCGTGCTTCATCGTCGCTTAGTATGGTAACCGAGTTTGTTCCCTTACAGATGGGGACCTCTGTAGAAGTAAGAGCCTTACCCATCATCGGTCCACCAGCCAACAGTTTGTTATCGCCCTCAGGCATACCGCCACAGGCATCAATCAAGTCCTGCATAGGTGTACCCATGCGAACAAGGAAGTTGCCTGGATTAGCCAGTTTCTTACCTGTCACTGTGGTATATCTCTCAAACAGAGGTTTATTCTTCATCACAGCCTGATAAACAGCGAAGGCTGTACCTACATTCTGTACGATAGCACCCACGTTTACAGGGATGGCTGGCGGAGCGGGCACCTGGCGTTGTATCACAGCATCAACCAACTGCTTTTCTCCGCCCTGTGGATAACGCTGCTTCAATGGAACAACCTCAACTTGGAATTTAGTGCCGTTGAACTTCTTGGCACACTTTTCTGTCAACAGTTCGATGGCCTTGGGCTTGTTGGTCTCGATACCTATATAACCCTTTGTAACCTTAGCACCTATCATCAGCAACTGCAGTCCAATCAGGATCTCGTCAGCATGTTCCATCATCAATCGGTAGTCGGCTGTGATATATGGCTCGCACTCTACTGCGTTGATAATCACACACTCGGCCTTAGCCGTTGGCGGCGGTGTAAGTTTGATGAATGTGGGGAAGCAAGCTCCACCCATACCTACTACACCGGCATTTTTTATGCGATTAACAATCTCCTCGGGTGTAAGGTCGGGATGAGTCTCAACCAACTCAAGTTTATCACTGCGGTCAATGCTCTCTTCCCACTCGTCGCCCTCTACATTAATAATGATTACGGGCTTACGATAACCAGTGGCGTCGATAGCTGTATCAATCTTGAATACTGTTCCGCTGACCGACGAGAAAATCGGAGAAGAAACAAATCCACCAGCCTCGGCTATCATTGTTCCCACTTTTACTTTGTCGCCCTTCTTAACCACAGGCTTGGCTGGAGCACCTATGTGCTGACTCAATGGGAAGATAGCCTGCTTGGGCAGAGCAGCCACCTTGGTAGCAACCTCGTGGGTTAGTTTATTCTCTGCGGGGTGAATACCACCTATGCTAAATGTTCTGATATTCATGCTGTTGCCTCCTCTTCTTTTTTAGGTTCTTTTGGCTTTGGAGCAGGTGCCGGAGTTGGGAAGTTCACGTCAACGATAGCATGCTTTGGACATACTGTCACGCACTTACGGCACAGGCGACACTTCTCGTGATCGATGTAAGCCAGATTGTTCTCGACGGTGATAGCACCGAAGTTACACTCCTTCTCGCACTTGCCACATCCGATACAACTTACTGCACAGGCCTTCATAGCTGCAGGACCCTTGTCCTTGTTTACACAACTTACGAATACTCGACGATTCTTCGGGCCCTTCTTACGAAGTTCGATAATGTTGCGAGGACATGCTTTTACGCAGGCTCCGCACGATGTACACTTGTCGTCATCTACCTCAGGTATTCCTGTTTCAGGATTTACATGGATAGCATCAAACTGGCACGCAGCCTCGCAATCGCCGCATCCTAAGCAACCAAATCCACAGGCTGTATCGCCAGCACCACAGGCATGCATGGCTGCACAGGTGCGCAGACCGGCATACTCTGCTATCTTGGCACGATGCTCGCAGGTTCCGTTACATCGCACTACAGCCACCATAGGCTCGCTATTTGCTATAGCAAGTCCAAGCAAGTCGGCTACTTTCCCCATAGTCTCGGCTCCGCCCACGGGACACATCAGTCCGTCAAGACTTCCGGCGTCGGCACCCTTAACAAGTGCGTCGGCCATACCGCTACATCCAGGGAAACCACATCCTCCGCAATTGGCACCAGGCAGCAGTTCGCCTACCTGCGCAATGCGTGGATCCTCATAGACAGCAAACTTCTTGGAGGCGGCAAAAAGCACGATAGCAGCTATCAGTCCGATAGCTCCAAGTACAATTACTGCAATCAAGATAAAATCCATAAATACTTCTATTTGTTTTAGTTACTACTTTCTATTAAATTTCAAGATTAAAGGAAATCGTCCTCTGGATTCTGTCCTTCATCAACCATAATGCCAGATAGTAAGGCACCAGCGATCCAAGTGCTACCAAGGCAGATATGCCTTCATCGCCTATCACCTTGAGCGAGATCATCAGTACGCTTATTAATAATAAGAAAGGTACACCGAAGCCCAACAGCAATGCACGATTGGCCACATCCTTTGATGCCCATACAGTTACCTGCTGACCGATAGTATAATCACACGTATTATTACAGAGCACATCCACTATCTTCACTTTGCTTTCAGAAGCGTTGCAATGGGCAGCCACCTTACAGGCAGCACAAGCCGATGTCTGTACTATCTGCACCTTGATGCAGCCGTCAGCAATGCTTTTTATTGTTCCCAAGTGTGATATCTTATTACTCATCGATTTGCTATGTAGACATTACATAATGCAAAGGTACGACAATCTGTCGAATAAAACAAGCGATTTGCGGTATTTTTAGCAAAAATAATCGTAATCGTTTGCAATTACAAAAGATTTTTTATACTTTTGCCCCAAAATAAGTAATAAAAATGAAGACAACCGAACTTACTATCCAGCAAATCGAACGTGCTATCCGCAAGATAGCCGAAAAATTTCCTCCATCAGAGGAAGCTAACGTTATGACCGATATCCACTTCCGCGTAACACAGGAAACGGGTGAACTAATGGCTTTCGACGATAACGATGAGGAACTTAACCGTTGTATCATCGAGGACTGGATAGACAATACAGACGACGATTTCTTCGAGCAGATTCCATCAGTTTTCCGCAAGTGTCTCGACAAAATGAGAGACACCGTAGAAAACATGTCGATACTCAAGCCATTCTCGTTTGTTCTGGAGAATGAAGACAAGGAGTCGGTTGCCGAGCTATATCTGGTTGATGACGAAACTGTCATCATCGATCCCGATCTGATGCAGGGCCTTAACGAGGATCTTGACGATTTCTTTAAAAAACTCTTCGAGGACTAATTATCAAGTTCTTCACTCTTTTGTAGCAGGAAGTTTCGCGACGCATCAAGCGTGTAGACTTCCTCTGTACGTGTTTTGTGTTTTTCTTTAGAATAGTCCATCAGGTGTATCTCGTAATCACTGGTGATGGTGAAGTACTGTAGTATCTCCTCCTCGTCGAAGTCGAATTCATCTTCTTCGTCTTCAACGGCATACAGACATAACTTATCTACGGGCATACAGTTATCATCCATCGAGTACAGCCATAACGAATACTTTGTGGCATCTTCGTTCTCGTCAGCAGCCAACAACATTAGTTTGGCACCTAGCGATTCGGAAAGCGAAATGGCCTTCTGTTTGCCGTTGCCTTCTAGGTCTAGCACCTTTGCAATCTCCTGTGGCACAGGTTTAAAGTTAGGCAGATATCTCACAAACTCGTCGGTATAGGTGATAGGCAGGGGCAACAGTGCCAAGCTATCGTAAAACTGCTTCAGCGGATTGTCTGCATTCTCAAGGTGTATGCCCTCTGCCTCCAATCGCTCAGCAATTTCAATCTTCTTGATACTGTCAAGTTTCTGCTGCATCTGTTCGGCAGAAAGTCCTCTGCCACCACAGGCGCTCAACAGCAACATCCCCAATATTCCTCCTATCAATCCTTTCATATCTGTAGTGCTTTAAAGCTTTACTTTCTTTTTCGCAGGTTTGCTCTCGTTCTGTATGCGATTCAAGGCTGTTACCACGTAAGTGTATTTTTCTGTTCCATGCTCGTATGGCAGTTTGTAGAAGAACTGATCAGTAATGGCAACAATCTTCGATGGATCGTTGATATTTAGCTTCTCCTTAGCTGCAAAGCGATAAATGACGTATTTCTCCGACTTAGAATCCCAATGCTTACCATTAGATGGAGTCCAGAAGAGTATATATCCATCCTCGGTCCAGATAGGCGCCAGCTTTTTAACCTTTTTAGGAGCTTTACTGCTGATAAAATCCATCTCTGGCTGCAGAGCTGGGTGCTTCCAATACACTTCGCGCAGCGATGTTCCATAGTTGCCAACATTGTCTACAGCAGCCTTGGCATACCACAGTACAGTACCCTTTACAGCAGGATTCTGGCGATGCAGATTCATCTTGACACCAAGCTGATGTATGTTAGGATTCTGTGGATCGGGATACTTTACGGTTCGTTCCACATCCTCGCCGATAACCAGCGGACGAGCAGCAGCATGCTGACTCCACCACTTAATCAGTGTGGCGTAATCGGCTGCTTTATTGCCAATCTCCCAGTAGAGCTGAGGCACACAATAATCCAACCAGCCATTGTTCACCCACAGCAGAATATCAGCGTACAAATCATCATAATTCTGGGTGCCGTTAGTATCGCTGCCTACGGGCGAAGACTTCTTATTGCGATAGATGCCAAATGGCGAAATGCCCACCTTGACCCAAGGCTTCACGCTGTGAATCTCCTTGTAGAACTGCTCAATAAACAGATTCACGTTATATCTGCGCCAATCGTTCTGGTCTTTTATGCCGTTAGAATGGTCGTGGAACAGTTCATCGTCAGGAATCGACAGTCCCTTAACGGGATAAGGATAGAAGTAGTCATCCATGTGTATACCGTCTACATCATAGCGTGCCACAATATCCTTTGCCACCATACATATATAGTCGCGATTCTCCTCGATACCAGGATTCAGAATAAACAGATCGTCGTAAGCAAAACATGTATAAGGCTTGCGAACGGCAATATGATTGTTTGCCAGCTGATGGGTGGTCTTGGTCTTGGCACGGAAAGGGTTAATCCAAGCGTGCAGTTCCATACCTCGCTTGTGACACTCATCAACCATCCACTGCAGCGGATCCCAGTATGGATTAGGTGCCTTACCCTGCACTCCTGTCAGGAATCGGCTCCAAGGCTCGATGTTACTCTCGTAAAGCGCATCACACTCAGGACGAACCTGGAAGATGATAACATTTACGCCATCCTTCTTCAACTCGTCCAGCTGATAGGTCAGCGTCTGCTGCATCTTCTTTGTCCCCATGTTCTGGAACTGTCCGTTCACACACTGTATCCATGCACCACGCATCTCTCGCTTCTGAGCCGTAGCTGTAATCGCCATCATCATTGCGATGGCCATCAAAATCAGTTTATTCTTCATATTTCGGTTTATTCTTTCTTGCTTCTTCAAGTGACACAATCTGTGCCTGCTCCTGCTTATATTCCTCGCGCAGAGTATCGTATTTCTCTTCAAGTTCGTGCTCCACCAATTCCTTATCGGTCATCAGTTTTGCTGCGATCAGAGCATTCTGCGACGCATCCTTCATCCACACTACAGGACCACCATATACAGGGGCTATCTTAAGTGCAACATGAAGTTCGCTTGTGGTAGCACCACCTATCATAATGGGCAGATCCATACCGGCTTTCTTCAGTTCCTCTGCCACATTAACCATCTCTTCAAGACTAGGTGTTATTAGTCCGCTCAATCCAATCATGTCTACATGCTCTTCCTGAGCTTTTTTCACAATCTGGTCGGCAGGCACCATTACACCCATGTCTATCACCTCGTAACCGTTACAAGCCATCACCACGCTCACAATGTTCTTACCGATATCGTGAACATCGCCTTTAACTGTGGCAAGCAACACTTTACCTGCTGATGTAGTACTCTCGGTCTTCTCGGCCTCGATGTATGGCTGCAGAATGTCGACGGCCTGCTTCATAGTGCGAGCAGTCTTTACTACCTGTGGCAGAAACAATTTTCCTTCACCAAATAGCTTGCCTACCTTATTCATACCGGCCATCAGCGGTCCCTCGATTATCTCTACGGCATGTTCGAATTTGGTGAGCGATTCCTTCAGATCTTCCTCCAGAAATGTACCGTCGCCCTTTATCAGTGCTTGGGCCAGACGCTCTTCTACAGGAGTCTGAAGTCTATCTTGAAAAGGGAGTTTTTCGTCGGTTCCTCCACCCTGCTCTTTCTTAGCCAGTTCCTCCTCAAGTATCTTGCCTGCCAACTCTATCAGATTCTCCGAAGCTCCCTTGCGGCGATTCAATACCACGTCCTCGATTATCTCAAGTTGATCTTCAGGAATATCAGCGTAAGTTACTTTGGTTGAAGGATTTACAATACCGAAGTCCATACCAGCCTTGATAGCGTAATATAGGAATACGGCATGCATAGCCTCGCGGATAAAGTTGTTGCCGCGGAACGAGAAACTTAGGTTACTCACACCACCGCTGATATGTGCACCTGGCAGATTCTCCTTAATCCAAGCCGTAGCACGGATAAAGTCGATGGCATACGCATCGTGCTCTTCCATACCTGTGGCGATGGCAAGAATATTAGGGTCAAAGATGATATCCAGCGGATTCATTCCTACCTTCTCTGTCAGTATCTTGTAGGCACGTCCGGCTATCTCAATGCGGCGCTCGTAAGTTGTGGCCTGTCCCTCTTCGTCGAAACACATCACCACCACAGCAGCACCATATCGCTTTACATCCAGCGCGTGTTCTATAAATTTATCCTCGCCCTCTTTCAGCGAGATAGAATTGACTATGCTCTTACCCTGCACACACTTCAGTCCAGCCTTAATAACCTCCCAGTTACTCGAGTCGATCATTACTGGCACCTTGGCGATATCAGGCTCTGCGGCTATCATATTCAGGAATGTGGTCATCTCCTGCTTGGCGTCAAGCAGTCCGTCGTCCATATTGATGTCGATAACCAAAGCGCCGTCGCTCACCTGTTTACGGGCTATCGACAAAGCTTCGCCGTATTTTTTCTCTTTAATCAGGCGCAAGAACTTACGCGAACCTGCAACATTGCAACGCTCACCAACATTCATAAAATGTACCTCGTCCGTTACATTCTGAAGTTCCAATCCCGACAGCCACATGGTCTGTGGTCTTGGTGCCGGCAAATGCGGTTTTTTACCAACTACCAACGGCTGATACAATCGGATAAACTCATCGGTAGTACCGCAGCATCCGCCTATGATGTTTACGATTCCTTCATCCACAAGTTCGCCCACCTTAGGTGCCATACTCTCGGCTGTTTCATCATACAGTCCAAGAGCATTGGGAAGTCCGGCGTTAGGATAGCAACTTATATAATAAGGTGCTTTCTGTGCCAACTCGCGGATAAAGGGTTTCATCTGCGTAGCACCAAACGAGCAGTTCAGTCCAATCGAGAATATAGGATATGTGCTCACACTGGCTAGAAATGCCTCGAGTGTCTGTCCCGATAAAGTTCGTCCAGCCAGATCGCTCACCGTAACCGATAGCATGATTGGTAGTTCTACACTGCGTTTATCCATCACACGCATGGCAGCATCGATGGCACACTTGGCATTCAGAGTATCAAAGATGGTCTCTATCAGCAGGGTATCTACCCCACCCTCTATCAGTCCATCTACCTGCTCCATGTAAGCCTCGAGCAGTTCGTTGTATGTGATATCGCGAAGGGCAGGATTACTAACATCCGGCGACATCGAAAGCGTCTTATTGGTTGGGCCTATCGAACCAGCCACAAATCTTGGTTTCTCGTTTGTTGCGAATTTGTCAGCTTCGGCGCGAGCCAACTGGGCACCGCTACGAGCCATCTCCCAAGCTTTATCTTCCAAGTGATAGTCGGCCTGCGAAATGCGCTGACTACTGAATGTATTGGTAGTGATGATATCGGCTCCAGCATTAAGGTATTTTCTATGTATCTCTGATACCACTTCAGGGCGAGTCAGGTTCAGTTCATCACTGTTGCCCACCTTGCCTATCACAGCACCAATCATTGTTCCCATGGCTCCATCGAGCACCAGAACCCTCTCCTTTATTATTTTGCCTAGTCTGTTATCCATCACCTATCCACTAATACCTATTTCCACACTTTCATCGCGCGATCCATCTCGCGTCGATCTTCTTTCTCTTTCAGCGTCTGTCGCTTGTCGAATTCCTTCTTACCCTTACACAACGCTACATCCACCTTGGCACGTCCTTTCTCATCAATAAACACCAGTATCGGCACGATGGTATAGCCCGTCTGCTTAGTAGCACTCTCAAGGGCTCGTATTTCTTTTTTCGTAAGCAGCAACTTGCGGTCGCGCTTAGCTTCGTGGTTGTTGTACGACCCATAGAAGTAAGGGCTTACGTTCATGCCCTTTACCCACAGTTCGCCGTTTATCACCACGCAGTATGTGTCCACCAGACTCGCCTTGCCTAGTCGGATACTCTTAATTTCAGTACCCGTAAGCACAATACCTGCAGTATAGGTATCAATAAAAAAGTACTCGAACGATGCTTTCTTATTGCGAACCTGTACCGGACTCTTTTTTCTTATCTGTTCTTCAGTCTTGTTCATCTCTTAATTCTAAACGATCTTAGCGAAGTTCTCAAGATGGTCGTCCACATAGTGGGCAATATCTTCCACCCACTCTTCTTCGTTTTCTATGAAGATGTCATCGAGGTTTTCGAACTCCGGATATTGCTCAAACATGGCCATGAAGTCCTCATCACTCTTCTCTGTCTCAATCTCTTCGCGGTATTTCAGCCACAGCGTGTGGGCATCATATATGAGCTTTGATGGTGCACGCATATCCCACTGGCGCAAGGCCTTGGCCAGAGGATTCTTGAAGATGAACGGACCATAACCATTGTATATCAACTGTACAAATCCACCGTCCATCACCTCGTCGTGCAGGATGGTCCAAGCCAACAGCGTCAGCTGGTCGGCATTCAACTTCTGCATACTCTCGGCCGTCAGTTCACCTCCAATAGCATCGTAGATAGCCTTCACAAACACTGCCAGGAACTCGTCCATTCCTTCCAACGCTGCCTTCTGCAACTCCTCATCCTTCACAATTACCTCTGCCATAAACTTCAATTATATAAATCTTCAATCTTTTACGATTTCATACACACCTGTTGGAGTCTTACGTTTCAATACCTCCAACTCCACATCCTTACCAGGAATCACTCCGTGACTACGCAGAATCTGCTCTACGGTCTTACGAGCCAATTCTGGATGATTATTCTCTTCACTCAGGTGGCACAGCCATATGTGCTTAAGGTCCTCGCTCATATTCTCAACCAAAGCTTCACCACACGACACATTCGACAGATGTCCGCTCCCACTCAGTATACGCTGCTGAAGATAAACAGGATATGGACCATTCTTAAGCATCTCCACATCGTGGTTGGCTTCTATCACCAAGTAATTGGCGTGATTAATGGCCTCACGGATATCATCGGTTATGCTACCCACATCGGTAAGTACCACAAAAGTTATTCCTTCTACTCCTATTTCATAACCTACGTTCTCGCTCGCATCGTGGGGCACAGCAAAAGGACGCACACAGAAATCGCCCAACTGTACAGACTCACCTACCACAAGTTCCTTCTTATGGTCAGCCGATACCTTACGTGTAACACAATAGTTATGATCAATACCCTCGTGCACTTTGCACGTGGCATATACAGGCAGATTCATGTCATGACTCAGGGCTCCCACCGATTTTATATGATCGGCATGATCGTGGGTTATCAAGATACGCTTTACCGAATTAAGCTGAATTCCATATTCTCTGCAATACTTTTTTAGTGTGCGTATTCCGATTCCTATATCTATTATCAGCCCGTCTGTCGCAGTGCCCAAGTAATAGCAATTACCGCTGCTACCGCTTCCAAACGATATAAATTTCAACATGTCAGATTATAATTTTCGTGCAAAGGTACTAAAATAATATGAAAACGCCATCGGCTTTTCACATTATTTATAACTTTAAAATGGCATACCTACAGCAAAGTGGAATGCGAGGTCACGACTTAATTTGGGATGGATCAGCGGATAGTGGTCGTCCGACTCTATCTCATAGGCAGGATTAACAGCCTTCATGCCTAAGTCAAAACGTAATATAAAATAGTCAAAATTTAATCTCAGTCCAAGTCCGTAACTCACTGCCAGGTCATTAAGCACACTATTTAGTTTGAATTGTCCACCAGGCTGACCTTCATAATCTCTAATAGTCCATATATTACCGGCATCCACAAATGCTGCACCATTAAATTTCCAAAACAATTTCATTCTGTACTCCACATTCAGGTCAAGTTTCAGGTCGCCGGTCTGTGTAATAAAGTTTATACGTCCGTCACTGTCTTTATATCTACCTGGTCCAAGACTTCTTACCGTCCATCCTCTCACACTATTGGCACCACCCGAAAAATATCTTTTTTCGAATGGCAACACCTCAGAGTTTCCGTATGGATATGCCACACCTACCCCGATATGAAACACCAGCTGGTCATTAGTTCCCTTCAGTATCTCCTGAGTATAATCAAAGTCGCCCTTCACATATTGAGCATAGGCGATGTTAAACAGTTCATATTGTCCCATACTGTTTTTCGAACTACCAAACATCTTTGAACATGCACCAAGCAAATTGCCTGCAGTCTCTACATTCGTACGAAGTGCCACATGACCATTATTATATGCGTAGCCAAATCCCATACGCATAATAAACAGGTCTTCGTAGTTGTATCTTAATATCACATTCGAATTTGTCTCGTTATCCAAATACTCCTTTTTGAATGTGTCACTTATCCAGGGCATAAAGACATAGTTTAGATTCACCAGGTCGAATCTGTAACTATCGTAACGATTACTTGGTCGCCACTGATATGCCCATCCTGCTGTGAGCACTCTACGATGGAATTCCGGACGATCCTGAGTATCATAAATAAGACTCAAATCGCTGGTAGCCAACGTTCTGCGTCGGAATGCATGACTAAGAAACGGTACGATGAATCGTGGGAACGATAATCTCGTTTCAACACTATATTCAGTGAAGTTCTGATTACTATACCCCTCCAATCCTTTTATTGCCTCATAGGCACCACGTAACTGCAAACTGAACGTCTCTGAACCACGAAATAGATTGCGATTCTGATAAGTAAGCGATGCGGCAGCACCAAAGTCACCTGCAGTATTGGTACCTTCTGGCTGGAAACTAATTGTGCTTGGCTTGTTTGTAAGTACCTGTATCTTTGCATTAAGCAGTGTAGTGTCGGGACTCTGCTCAAATGCTATGTTGGTATATTTCACAGCGCCCAAACGTCCAAAGTGGTTATACGTATTCTGTAGTTTTTCGGCCGAATACGGCATGCCAACCTCCAGGAATGTGTTCTCGCTCAATACCTTGGGGCGCAGATGCATCCTGTTGTCTTCAGCACCAGCCTCGTAGTCGATGGCGGCAATGGTATATGCCTTATGTTGTTGCTGAAGTCGCAGCGTCAGATTCACACCGTGCTGCTCTTCGTCCTTGCTGGCTGCATAGGTGATATACTCCTTATGGAATCGGTAGTAACCCTGATTCTGCAAATACTGTGTTATGCTGTTACGTTCCTGCGCCAGCGTCTCCACACCGAACTGCATACCAGAGTGCAGCTGTCGTTTCTGTCCCTTCAGCAGTCGGGCTATCGTCGAGTCCTCTATCACGTAGTCCAGCTCTCTAAGATAATAAGCCTGTCCTGGATGTAGCACATAAACAGCATCTAGCTTCTTGCCTTTCTTGTCGATGTAAAGTTCTACTTGCGCATCGAGATAACCTTTGTTCTGCAAAGCTTGCTGCAAGTCGCGACACGTCATCGTAGCCTGTACCGAGTCGTAAATCACAGGCGCCTCGCCCATCTGTCGCAAAGTACGACTTAGCCAGCTGCTATCGCGACCAGCCATAGCATATACACCTAGTGGTAGTTTTACTGCCGAGAACCAGCGTGAGTTTCCTTTCTGGCGAACGTAGTTCTTCAGCTGACTGGTGCTGATGTCGCGATATTTGCCGTCGGCCACCACTTTCACATCGTCTAGCAGATAACTGCCTTCGGGTATTTCGCGAGTTGCCGAGCAGCCACACATCAATAGCGCAACTGCCGATATAACTATATGTTTAAAATTTATAATTCTATTCATTTTCGCTGCAAAATTAATAAAATCTATCAATTCTTAATTCTAAATTCTCAATTAATTCGTATCTTTGCACAGAATTAACGCAATTTATAGAAAATGATTAGCAAAAATCAGATTAAATACATACACCAACTAGAACTCAAGAAGTTTCGCAAACAGGAAGGTCTCTTTATAGCCGAAGGCCACAAGGTAGTAGGCGACCTGCTCCGCGCTGGCTTTAAACCCCGCCAGATCTTTGCCGTCCAGGATTGGATAACAGATAACTCTTCACAACTCTCAGTTTTAGATTCTCAATTATCCGAAGTCAATCTCGAAGAGTTGACAAGATTAAGTCTTCTGCAACATCCACAACAGGTGCTCGCACTCTTCCCTATCCCCGATGAGCAGACCATTCCTTCGCCTAAAAACGCCCTGAGCATCCTGCTCGACAATGTGCAAGATCCAGGCAACCTTGGCACCATCATCCGTATCGCCGATTGGTTTGGTATCGATACCATTTATTGTAGCTTAGGCACCGTCGACGCCTGGAATCCCAAAGTGGTTCAAGCCACGATGGGCAGTATCGCCCGCGTACATATTAAATATGTCGATCCACAGTTGCTCTTTGATAGTCTTCCCGATAAATTCCCCGTTTATGGCACTTTCCTCGATGGCGACAATATCTATACCCAGCAGCTTTCGCAGCAAGGCATCATAGTGATGGGCAATGAGGGTAATGGCATCAGCGATGCTGTACGTTCGCGCGTCACACATAAGCTATTAATTCCCGATTTCCACAAAGGCGACACAGCAGATAGTCTTAATGTGGCCATAGCTACAGCCATCACATGCTCAGAGTTTCGTCGCAGAATGTAATCAAATTGTATAAATAAAAGATTGCTGATGTTTCTAGAAAAAACTCAAATAATATTTGGTGTTTTGCTTAGATTTTAGTAATTTTGCACGCAAAATTGAAAACATAGAGAAAAAATATGGCAAAAGAATTAAAAGAACTTACGAAAAGAGCTGACAACTACAGCCAGTGGTTTAATGACCTGGTAGTTAAAGCCGACCTGGCTGAGCAGAGCGCCGTACGCGGATGTATGGTGATTAAGCCCTATGGTTACGCCATCTGGGAGAAGATGCAGCAGCAGCTTGACAAAATGTTTAAAGAAACAGGAGCACAGAATGCATATTTCCCACTGCTCATCCCAAAATCATTCCTCTCAAAAGAGGCAGAACATGTTGAGGGATTTGCCAAGGAGTGCGCAGTAGTAACTCACTACCGCTTGCGCGCCAAGGAGGATAAGAGCGGTGTAGAAGTTGACCCAACAGCTAAGCTCGAGGAGGAACTGATTGTACGTCCTACTTCAGAGACTATCATCTGGAACACATATAAGAACTGGATTCAGTCATGGCGCGACCTGCCACTGATGTGCAACCAGTGGTGTAACGTTATGCGTTGGGAGATGCGTACTCGCCCATTCCTTCGTACATCTGAGTTCTTGTGGCAGGAAGGTCACACAGCTCATGCCACACGCGAGGAGGCTGAAGAGGAAGCACAGAAGATGCTGAAGGTTTACGCCAAGTTTGCCGAAGAGTGGATGGCAGTACCTGTGGTACAGGGTGTTAAGAGCGAGACTGAGCGTTTTGCTGGTGCTCTCGACACATACACCATCGAGGCTATGATGCAGGATGGTAAGGCTCTGCAGAGCGGCACCAGCCACTTCCTTGGTCAGAACTTTGCAAAGGCATTCGAGGTTACATATCTTAATAAGGAGAATAAGCCAGAGTACGTATGGGCTACATCATGGGGTGTTTCTACACGTCTTATCGGTGCGCTCATCATGACTCATTCCGATGACAACGGACTTGTATTGCCTCCACGTCTGGCTCCTATCCAGGTAGTTATCATTCCTATAGCCAACAAGCCTGAGCAGCTTGAGCAAGTTAACAAGGAGGTTACTCCTATCATCGAGGCTCTGCGCGCCAAGGGCATCAGTGTTAAGTTCGACGATACTGACAACAAGCGTCCTGGATTTAAGTTTGCCGACTACGAGCTGAAGGGTGTTCCCGTACGTTTGGTTCTGGGTGCTCGCGACCTTGAGAACGGTACAATCGAGGTAATGCGCCGCGATACTTTGGAGAAAGAGACTCGCCCCATCGAGGGTATCACAGAGTACGTAGAGCAGCTGCTCGAGGATATCCAGCAGAATATCTTCAAGAAGGCCAAGGACTATCGCGATGCTCGCATCTACGAGTGCGATAACTACGAGGAGTTTAAGGAGAAAGTTAAGGACGGTGGATTCTTCCTGTGCCACTGGGATGGTACAGCCGAGACTGAGGCGCGTATCAAGGAGGAGACTCAGGCCACTATCCGTTGTGTGCCATTCGGCGTAGAGCAGACTCCTGGTGTAGATATGGTAACTGGCAAACCTGCCAAATGTCGTGTGATTATTGCTCGCAGCTACTAAGCCAAGCATATATAGACAGTAAAAGAGGAACCTTCTCAGGTTCCTCTTTTTTTAACCATAAACTAATGTTCTTAAAAAAATAATTCAAACATTACTTTATGGAGGCCGAAATATCACTTACCTCACGATAAACGATCTTCTAATTAACCTTAATAATCTAATACCATGAAAAACACGCTGCAAAAGTAGTGTTTTTCTGCAAAAAGCGGTAAACTAGAAGAAGGAAATCGCAGTATTTTAACGTTTGTTCAGCAAATCATCGTCGCGCTTTACTATATTTTGCAATTTCAAACTACTGATACGCTGCTTTTGTGCCTCGCTGAAGCTTGGTTGCTGCAGTGGTTTCCACTGGGTTGTAAAGTAGCTTACCTTACTCTCACCGTAGATAGAATCTACCAAGAAAGTCTCTATCATCACTACCGTACTGTCCATCAACAGCATATCTACTCGTAATCCGTTACTCATGCGTATAGTCAGACTATCGTCGGCCATCGACGTCATCTCGCTCATGCCGCCAAGCGTATTACGTACCTCAGCTTTCATGCCCGAATCGAGGAAATCTATAAAGTCCAGACGATTGTTGAGTGAAAGATAAGGCATAAGTGAGTCTGGCATCTCCCTGAACACGTCGCGAATCTTGACGCCATCAGCCGATGCCTGACCAAATGTCATGGCCATCAATACAGCCACTATAAGTTTCTTCATCCTCTAGAGGGTCTTAAATCTTTTACACGAACGGCCTTGCCCTCGCTCTGAGGCAGTGAGCCCTTCTTGACCAGTTTCACCTGAGGTGTGAGCAGTATCTCATCCTTAAGTGCACGCTGTATGTCCTTCATCATCTTCTGCATCTCTGGATAGATGTCGGTATCCAGTCCATCGAGCTCAACCTCAACTGTCATCACGTCGTTATCGTCGATGGTTTCGAGAGTGATAAGATAATTAGAACCCAGACCAGGATATTGTACCAGTATCTTCTCTACCTGCATTGGGAATACATTTACACCCTTGATGATAAACATATCATCGGTACGACCCTTGATACGGTCGATACGGCGATGGGTGCGGCCACACTTACATGGCTCTGGGATTATGCGGGTAAGGTCGCGAGTGCGATAACGGAGTATTGGCATCATGGTGCGATCCAGTGTGGTAAGCACCATCTCACCCATCTCGCCATCGGGCACAGGCTCCAGTGTGTCAGGATCAACAATCTCTACGATATAGTTGTCTTCCCACAAGTGCATACCTTCCTGATATTTACACTCGAAGGCTACACCAGGACCATTCATCTCAGTCATACCAAACGAGTTGTAGGCCTTTACTCCAAGCATGCGCTCTATGCGACGACGCTGCTCTTCGGTGTGAGGCTCAGCTCCGATGCAGAGTGTACGTAGCTTGGTTGTAGCAGGATCTACACCCTCCTCCTTAAACACCTCAGCCAGACGGATGGCATAAGATGGGATAGCGTGGAGGCAGGTGGTACCAAAGTCCTTCACGAACTTAATCTGACGTTTAGAATTACCTGCTGCAGCTGGCACTGTCATAGCACCCAGCCACTCTGCTCCGTACTGGAATCCCAAACCACCGGTAAACATACCGTAACCGCTAGAGTTCTGGAACACATCGCTCTTGCGGCAACCTACCATATACAGATTGCGGGCAATCATGTTAGCCCACGAACAGATGTCGTGCTCAGAATATACTACCACACATGGATTACCTGTAGTACCACTGGTAGAGTGGATACGTACGGCATCGTCAAGATTTCCACCAACGAGACCAAAAGGATAATTCTCGCGCAGATCCTGTTTTGTGGTAAATGGAATCTTACGCAAATCATCAAGGCTGTTGATAGAATCAGCCGTGATACCCATATCGCCCAAACGTTTCTGATAGAAAGGCGACTTAAGGCATACGTTGATGGTATCCTTCAGTTTTTTCACTTGCAACTGCTGCAGTTGCTCTCTTGGCATTTTCTCGAGTTCGGGCTGCCAGCACTCGCCGTCGGGCTTGATGGTAGCCATAATCTTCTCGTCGGTCATATCTTATAGTTTTAAATGGTTATCTTTAGTTTATTGTTATATGTTACTTCTGGGCCAGCTGCATCATCATCACGGCAGACAGTCCGGCTGTCTCTGTGCGCAGACGGCTCTGGCCGAGACTTACTGACACCCAACCAGCCTCTACTGCAGCCTTTACCTCGTCGATAGAGAAGTCGCCTTCTGGGCCTACAAGTACTGTGGCGTCGTCGCTATCCGATGGCTTGCGCAACTCGTCGAACAACTCTGTGCGTGGTACTTCCTCATAGCAGTGGGCAATATACTTTCGCCCCTGAATAGGCTGCTCCAGGAAGTGGTTGAAGTGAACCATCTCGTTCACTTGTGGCTTCCAAGCCTTGTGGCTCTGCTTTACAGCAGCTGTGATTATCTTATCCAGACGTACCAGCTTTACCAGGCGGCGCTCTGAGAACTTACAGTTAAGGAACGACACCTCGTCTATACCTATCTCTGTTGCCTTCTCCATCATCCACTCCATACGGTCCATCATCTTGGTTGGAGCTATACCCAGGTGCAGATGGCCTTTCCATTGACGCTCCTGTGGCAGTTTCTCCAGTATCTCGTAGTAACAATGATGTGTAGCAGCAACAGTTACTTGTGCACGAAAATAATTACCCTCGCCATCCATCAAATACAGCTCGTCGCCACTCTTCAGGCGCAACACACGCATAGCGTGCATTGCCTCGTCGGTGGGCAACTCTGTCTGATTTTCAGCATCAGGTACGAAAAAATATCTTGATTCCTTCATATTTTTATATGTGATTATTTCTTTTCAGGATGGAACACAAGGGCGAACAATACACCCACAACCAGTGCGAATGCAGCGAAGATAAACCAGCATGTGGTCCACTCGCCCTGCAGGTATCCATTCTCCCAGTTACAATAATGATTAACTATCTCGCCAGCGGCCAGTGTGCCAAAGGTAGCTCCTATACCATTAGTCATCATCATAAACAGTCCCTGAGCCGAAGCTTTGATACTGGGCTCGCACTCCTGATCTACGAAGATACCACCCGACACGTTGAAGAAGTCGAAGGCTACACCATACACGATACAAGAGAGGATAAACATGATTACGCCAGGCATAGCCGGGTTACCTACACCGAAGAATCCGAAGCGGAACACCCATGCAAACATCGACATGAGCATTACTATCTTTATACCATAACGCTTCAGGAAGAATGGTATCATGAGGATACACAGCGCCTCGCTTATCTGCGAGATACTGGTGAGCAGTGTGGCATTGTTAGCAGCAAACGATGAGGCTATAGCAGCGTCGGCACTACCCTTGAAACTGGTGATAAACGGACCAGCATAGCCGTTGGTTACCTGCAGACACATACCCAGCAGAGCCGAGAAGATAAAGAACAGAGCCATCTGCCTACTCTTAAACAGCTTGAAGGCGTTCAGTCCAAGGCTCTCGACGAGCGAAACCTTCTCCTTCTTAACCACCTTGCACTCTGGCAATGTGAAGCAATAGAAGCAGAGCACAATGCTCAGAATACCCGATACAAAGAACTGCATGTAGGTGTATTGGAACTTGTATGCGCTGTCGGCCAGCGTCAAGCTGAAGCTGCCATCCTGCCATACGGCACAGTTAACAAACCACATGGTTACGATAAATCCCACAGTGCCAAGCACACGAATTGGTGGGAAGTCCTTCACGGTGTCAAGTCCGTTGTTCTTCAGAATAGTGAATGCAGCGGTGTTCGACAGCGCGATGGTTGGCATAAAGAATGCCACACTTAATGTATATAGAGTGATAAACAGCGACTTGTCGGGCAACTCCTGGCCGAATCCGGCCTGATAACCCAGCCACCAGCATCCCAGCATAAAGCCGCCAGCTACCAAGTGGCAAAGTCCCAACAAACGCTGTGGCTGAATATACTTATCGGCCACGATACCCATCAGTGTGGGCATAAAGATACTTACGATACCCTGAATAGCATAGAACCACGAGATTTTGTCGCCAAGTCCGGCTACTCCAAGGTAGTTTCCCATGCAAGTAAGATAAGCTCCCCAGACAGCGAACTCCAGGAAGTTCATCAATGCTAAACGGAATTTCAGATTCATAATTATTACTTAGATATTGGTTTTAAATTCATATTCTTAGGTGGATCCTGCAGTCTGCGCATCTTCTGCATTTCACCTATGGTCATAGGTCTTCCTCCCTCCAGATGAGGTCGGCGCAGAGAGTCATACTGAGCCGAATCCGGCTTCATTGGTCGCTTAGCACTGCTATCAGGCTGCGAAGTCATAGCTGCCGATGGCTGTCCGATAAGCTTGTTGTGGAACTTATAAAGCTGGATGTTGTCTACAAACAGCAGACACAGATTGTTGGCATCATCCTTAGCCGGACGCATACCGCACATCACAAAGCCCTTAATCTCCTTTACCTTCTCCTTGCAGTAAGCTATGCGCAGTGTGGTAATACCTCCACCTGTGATAGTGTTATACTGTTTTACCGTACTGTCGTTATCATAAGTTATGGCCAGATAAACCACAGCCTGACGGTTACCGTTCTGCATCAGCCAGTTGGTATTCATCGTCATCATAAAGCTGTCGCCTTCATGGAATGTGGTGTCGGCCTTCTGACTGAACTGATACAGATGATAAGGACGATCGTTAAGTAGCATCAGTGCGCGATTGCCGTTCCATACATCCACAGTGTCGCCATTAAGCGAAGCCTTAGCCAACATCTGAGCTGCACTGTTCACGGCGCCGCCATATTTCTCAGCCTCCTTGTTCAGTCGCGTCTCCACATTCTTGTAAATCTCCTGGAATCGGTCGGCACGAGTATAGTAATACACCAGACTCGAGTCAAATTCGGCCTGAGTCACCCCATGCTCCTTCAGCACAAGTTCGAAAGCAAGTCGTTTCTGATATTCAGGATTGCTACCTTCTTGCGAAGCAATACCCTGCGCCACGTGATAGTCGTAGATAAGGTCCTCCATATCGTCGGGTTGTATGTACTTCGACGGAACCACAGGTTTACAGCTAGTCAGCATAGCTACAGCTGCCACCATAAATATAATATGTGTAACCTTACGCTTCAACGCTCTTTTCCTCTTCCTTCTTTACAGAGATTTTACTTATTTCCTCACGATAGAACAGCAACAGCCATACCACGCTTACACTGATACATGCATCAGCAAAATTAAATACCGGGCTGAAGAACACAAAGTGCTCGCCACCTACAAATGGCATCCAAGTGGGCCATTCTGTCTCAATCAGCGGGAAGTAGAACATATCTACCACCTTACCCATAAGGAACGGAGCATAGCCCGATCCGAACGGCACGAAATACGACAGATAATAGGGCGACGACTCGTTGAATATCAGTCCGTAGAACATACAGTCAATCAAGTTTCCGGCAGCACCAGCAAGCACCATGGCCAGACATACTATATATCCCGTATGAGCATTCTGTCTTACCTGATTGCGGATGTAGTAACCCAACACACCGATGGCAATCACGCGGAATAGCGACAGAACTATCTTGCTACCCAGCTGCATGCCGAAGGCCATACCCATATTCTCGATAAAGGTGATGTAGAACCAGTCGGTGATATGGATGCTCTCATGCAGAGTCATCGATGTCTTAACCCAAATCTTGATAGCCTGGTCAACAAGGAGAATGGCGACTATGATCAAAGCCGCCAATCTGCCTTTTGTGATAAGAGATTTCAACGTCACTTCTTCTGGTTCAGCTTAGACTCTACACTCAGGGTAGCATGAGGAACGGCGCGAAGACGCTCCTTTGGAATCAGCTTACCTGTGATACGGTCGATACCATACGTTTTGTTCTCGATACGAACCAGAGCAGCCTTAAGGCCCTGAATGAACTTCTGCTGGCGGGCAGCCATAGAGATAAGTTCCTCCTTCGACTGGGTAGCACTACCCTCCTCCAATGCCTTGTAGGTGGGAGATGTATCATCTACATCGTTGCTATCCTCGTTGGTCAGCACACGCATCATCTGTTCGTAGTCACGCTTGGCCAAAGCCATCTTCTCATTGATTATCTGGCGGAACTCTTCGAGCTCTTCGTCAGTATAACGAGTCTTCTCTGCCATAATACTTAATTGATTTAGTTATTGATTATTTAATTCTTTGTTACTGTAATGTTCAACTTGAAGTCATCGAACTCAACCTCCTGACCCTCATTAGGTTGCAGAGTAATATCGTCGGCCAGAACCTGAGTCTTGATGTAGTCGGCAAAGCTGTCTACAGCCTTCTTCACGTCATCGTTAGGAGCGATGGTTACGTTGATACGGTCGGTAATCTCGAAACCGCTCTCCTTACGTATGTTCTGAATACGGTTGATGAGCTCACGGGCCATACCCTCATTCTTCAGCTCGTCTGTGAGTTCTACCTCGAGAGCCACAGTCAGGTTACCCTCGTTGGCCACCAGCCATCCTGGGATGTCCTCGCTGATTATCTCGACGTCGGCCACCTCTACAGTGATATCCTGCCCCTCCACATTGATACCGATGGTACCCTGCTTCTCGAGTTCAGCTATCTGCTCCTGTGTCAGGGCATCCATTGCGGCAGCTACACTCTTCATGAGCTTACCAAACTTCTTACCCATGGTACGGAAGTTACACTTCACCTTCTTAACCAGCACTCCAGCACCCTCAACGAATCGCAGTTCCTTCACGTTCACCTCGTTCATAATCAGGTCCTTCACTGCCTCGATGTGCTTCTTCTGAGTATCGTCTACAGCAGGAATCATGATGGCCTGCAGTGGCTGGCGCACCTTGATGTTAACCTTACGGCGCAGAGCCAGAACCATCGAAGTGATCTTCTGTGCCATCTGCATGCGAGCCTCCAGATCCTTATCGATCTGTGCCTCATTAGCTACAGGGAACTTATCCAGATGTACCGAGTCGAGCTCGCCACCCAGGTCCTTATACAGCTGGTCGGCATAGAATGGAGCAAATGGAGCCAGCAGCTTGGCTACTGTCATCAGGCAGGTGTACAGAGTCTGATAAGCCGAGAGCTTATCCTCGCTCATCTCCTTACCCCAGAAACGTTTGCGGTTCAAGCGAACAAACCAGTTACTCAGGTCGTCGTTCACAAATGCGTCAATCAGTCGGCCTGCACGCGTAGGATCATATCCGTCGAGCTCTGCCTCTACACCCTTAATCAGAGTGTTCAAGCACGACAGAATCCAGCGATCGATCTCAGGACGCTTCTCGAATGCCACCTGTGCTGCAGCGGGGTCGAAACCGTCCACATTAGCATACAGAGCAAAGAAGCTGTAGGTGTTATACAGAGTGCCGAAGAACTTACGGCGAACCTCGTCTACACCCTCTGGGTCGAACTTCAGGTTGTCCCAAGGCTCCGAGTTGGTCATCATATACAGGCGTACAGCATCGCTACCGTACTTGCCTATCATGTCAAATGGGTTAACCACGTTGCCCACGTGCTTCGACATCTTGTTACCCTTAGCATCGAGCACCAGTCCTGAAGAAATTACATTCTTGAAGGCTACCGAGTCGAATATCATGGTAGCAATAGCGTGCAGAGTGAAGAACCAACCACGAGTCTGGTCTACACCCTCGTTGATGAAGTCGCATGGGAATGCAATACCCTTATCAATCAGGTCCTTATTCTCGAATGGATAGTGTATCTGAGCGTAAGGCATCGAACCAGAGTCGAACCATACGTCGATCAGGTCGGTCTCGCGCTTCATTGGCTTACCGCTCTCCGATACCAGTACGATATTGTCAACGTATGGACGGTGCAAGTCTATCTTGTCATAGTTCTCCTTGCTCATGTCGCCAGGCACAAATCCATTATCCTTCAATGGGTTCGAAACCATAACGCCGGCCTTAACAGCCTTCTCTATCTCGTTGTAGAGTTCCTCAACGCTACCGATACAGATCTCCTTACCATCCTCGTCGCGCCAGATTGGGAGTGGTGTACCCCAGAAACGTGAGCGCGACAGGTTCCAGTCGTTCAGGTTCTCAAGCCAGTTGCCGAAACGACCTGTACCAGTGCTCTCTGGCTGCCAGTTGATGGTCTTGTTGAGCTCGAACATGCGGTCCTTCTTAGCTGTAGAGCGGATAAACCAGCTGTCCAGAGGATAGTAGAGCACGGGCTTGTCTGTACGCCAGCAGTGAGGATAGTTGTGCACGTGTTTCTCTATCTTGAGTGCTGTACCCTCCTGCTTCATCTCCATACAGATCACGATGTTCAGGTCCTCAGCCTTAGCTGCAGCCTGCTCGTCATACTTACCATCCTTGTTAAACTCAGGTGCGTAGGCGTTCTTCACGTAGTCGCCGGCGTGGTGACCGTAAGCCTTCACGTCTACACAGTTCTTCACGAAGTTATCGTCCAGTTCGTCCATCACGTAGTACTTACCCTGAAGATCTACCATCGGACGTGTTTCACCTTTCTTATTTATAAGGAAAAGGCTTGGTATGTGAGCATCCTTAGCCACCTTGGCGTCGTCGGCACCGAATGTAGGAGCGATATGCACGATACCGGCACCATCCTCGGTTGTTACGTAGTCGCCAGGAATCACGCGGAAAGCCTCGCTCTCCATCTCTACAAACTGATCCTTGCCGTTCTCGCTGGCAAATACCTTCTCAGGATGAGCAGCTGCATACTCCTTCACGTAGTCGGCAGCATTCTGATCGAGCTTAGCCGAAGGCTTAACCCAAGGCATCAGCTGCTGATACTTCATGCCTACCAGCTCCTGACCGGTGTAACGGCCCACGATGCGGTAAGGCACAAACTTCTCGCCCTTGTTGTACTCAGGTATATCCTCGCCGTCGGTGATATTTCCCTCGGGAGCCAGATAAGCATTCAGTCGGCTTTCGGCCAGAATGATGGTCATTTTCTCGCCGTTGTATGCATTGTATGTCTGTACTGCTACGTAATCAATCTTCGGACCTACGCAGAGTGCTGTGTTCGAAGGCAGTGTCCATGGTGTGGTAGTCCATGCCACGAAGTATGCCTCGCCCCACTTGGTCCACTCTTCCTTAGGATTGAGTGCCTTAAACAGGGCTGTAACCGTAGTATCCTTCACATCGCGATAGCAACCTGGCTGGTTCAGCTCGTGCGAGCTCAGACCAGTACCTGCACCTGGCGAATATGGCTGGATGGTGTAGCCCTTGTAGAGCAGTCCCTTGTTGTAGAACTGCTGCAACAGCCACCACAGTGTCTCGATATACTTGTTGTCGTAGGTAATGTAAGGATTATCCAGATCTACAAAGTAACCCATCTTCTCTGTGAGGTCGCGCCACTCCTGAGTGAACATCATCACGTTCTCGCGGCACTTCTTGTTGTAATCCTCTGTCGAGATGTACTTGTCCGATGCCTTGTTGTCGATATCAGCCTTGGTGATACCCAGCTCCTTCTCTACGCCCAGCTCTACGGGCAGTCCGTGTGTATCCCAACCAGCCTTACGCTTTACCTGAAAACCCTTCATTGTCTTATAACGGTTGAAGGTATCCTTGATGGTACGAGCCAGCACGTGGTGAATACCAGGATGACCGTTAGCCGAGGGAGGACCCTCGAAGAATACAAACTGTGGACATCCCTCACGTTCGTCAACCGAACGCCAGAATACGTTCTTCTCGCGCCACATCTCCAGGATATCATTGTTAACCTGGGTCAGATTCAAGCCGTTATGTTCTGCAAACTTCTTTGCCATATCCTACTTTTTTAGCTTCTATATTTTAATCTTTATTATTTAGCGTGCAAAGGTAGTGAAATTATCTGACCTAACCAAATAAATAAATAATTTTAAGATTTATAGTTGAAAAAATGAGTAAAAAATTTGCTTTTACAAATAATTTATGTATATTTGCCAGCAGAATTCCAATAATTATAACTTAAAACGATCTATTTTTAACGTATGATTACATTTTCAATGATTCTGCAGCTCTGCATCGTACTCGGTGCACTGTGGGTTGGTTCCCGTTATGGTAGTCTGGCCTTGGGAGCTATTTCTGGCATCGGTTTGGCCATCCTGGTGTTCGGCTTCGGACTGAAACCCGGCACACCTCCTACAGACGTTATTTACATCATCATCGCAGCCGTAACCTGTGCTGGTATCATGCAGGCTTCGGGCGGTATGGACTGGTTGATACAGATAGCCGAGAAACTACTGCGCAAGCATCCCGATCACATCACTATCTTTGCTCCGCTGTGTACATTCTTCCTCACGGTGCTGGTGGGTACGGGTCACGTGGTTTACACACTCATGCCTATCATCTGCGACATCGCTCTTAAGAAGGGCATCCGTCCTGAGCGCCCATGCGGTGTGGCATCTATCGCATCGCAGGTAGGTATCACCTGTTCGCCTATCGCTGCTGCAGTTGTGGCTTTCGTTACTATCTCTAATGCCAACCACTTCGACATCACCATCCCTCGCGTGCTCATGATCAGCATCCCGGCATGTGTATGCGGACTGATGGCAGCAGCTGCTGCTTCTTATCATCGTGGTCTCGACCTCGATAAGGATCCTGAGTTCCAGAAGAAGATAGCCGACCCAGTTCAGCGCGAATACATCTATGGTTCAAATGCTACTACTCTCGACAAGCAGATTCCACAGTCGGCCAAGAATGCCGTATTTATCTTCCTGGGCGCTCTGGCCATTATCGTGATGTTTGCTGCCCTTCCCGACTTGTTGCCATCTTACCCCACCGTTAAGGCTGTGAAGGGTGCTGGCGACCTGACACTGGCGAGCGGTGTAACCATCTCGTCTTCGGCATTGGCTAAAGCAGGCGTTGTGGCCGAAGGATTTACTGAAAAAGGCATGGTCGACCTGAAGATGAATCTCGTCATCCAGATCGTCATGATTTCGGCCGCTGCACTCATGATTATCTTCTGTAAGGCCCAGCCTAAGAAGGCCGTTGCAGGCCCTGTTTGGCAGTCAGGTATGGTGGCTGTGGTAGCCATCTATGGTATCGCCTGGCTGGCCGACACATATTTCTCTAACTACATGAACGAGATGCAGGCTATGCTGGCCGACATCGTCAAGGAGTATCCATGGAGTATCGCCATCGTGTTCTTCCTGGTGTCTGTGCTCATCAACTCTCAGGGCGCAGTAGTTGTAGCCATGCTTCCGCTGGCATATAAGCTGGGTATCCCTGGCCCTGTATTGCTCGGTGTACTGCCCGCAGTCTACGGCTACTTCTTCATCCCTAACTACCCATCAGATATCGCCACCGTCAACTTCGACCGTTCCGGTACTACTGTGATTGGTAAATACCTGCTGAACCACTCATTCATGATGCCTGGACTCATCAGCGTAATTACCTCAACGATAGTAGCTTATCTGCTTTCTACGATATTCTACTAAAACCGCAATAAATAAAACAGAAACCCCGCCAAGCAACAACACTCGGCGGGGTTTTCTTTTCTTATGCTTATCGGCTATTAGAGATTCAGGCTCTTCTTCAGTGCCTCAATCTTAGTCTCAGCAGCCTTATTGCAGCGCTCGTAGTCGGCAGCATCCTTAAAGCTAGGATCCTTCACCTCGGTATAGAACTTAATCTTAGGCTCGGTACCCGAAGGACGAACCGATACCTTAGTGCCGTCCTCGCAGAACCACTGCAGCACGTTGCTAGTGTCAGGCATGTTCAGCTTCTCTACACTGCCGTCGGCCTTCTTAGCCTCCAGAGTCTTGTAGTCCTTCCACAGGCAAACCTTGCTACCACCCAGCTCCTTTGGAGGATTAGAGCGGAAGTCGGTCATCATCTGCTTAATCTCGTCGGCGCCGGTCTTACCTGGGCGAACCACGTTGATAGTCACTTCCTTAGAGAATCCGTACTCCTTGTAGATGTTCATCAGCAGGTCGTACAGAGTCATACCGTTGTCGCGAGCCCATGCTGCTATCTCACAGATCAAGCAGATAGATGCTGGAGAATCCTTATCGCGCACCTTGTCGAATGGCAGGAATCCAAAGCTCTCCTCACCACCACCGATGTACTTCTGCTTGCCCTCAGAGATACGGATCTCGTTGGCAATCCACTTAAATCCAGTATAGCAGTCGCGATACTCTACGCCGTTCTTCTTAGCAATCTCGGCGATAACCTCGGTAGTAACGATGGTCTTTACCAAGAACTCGTTGCCCTTCAGCTGGCCCAGCTTCTTCTTGTTGGCGATGATGTACCACGAGAACATCATACATGTCTGGTTTCCATTCAGTATCTCCCACTCGCCCTTAGCGTTGCGGCATACGATAGCCAGTCGGTCGGCATCAGGGTCACTGGCGATTACCAGGTCGGCATTCAGGCGTGTACCCAGCTTCATACCCAGAGTCATAGCCTCGGCGTTCTCAGGGTTAGGACTTACTACTGTTGGGAAGTTACCGTCGATAACCATCTGCTCTGGCACCACGTGTATATTCTGGAATCCCCATGAGCGCAGAGCCTCAGGTATGATTACACGACCAGTTCCGTGCATTGGGCTGTAAACGATGTTCAGGTCCTTCTGGCGCAGTATCACGTCCTGATCTACCATAGCCTCCTTCACGGCCTGCAGGTAGTCCCAGTCCATCTCGCCACCGATAATCTCGATGAGTTCCTTGTTGCCTGCGAACTTCACGTCGCCGATCTTCACCTTGTTCACCTCGTCGATGATACCCTTATCGTGCGGAGCCAGCACCTGGGCACCATCGTCCCAGTAAGCCTTGTATCCGTTGTACTCGCGAGGGTTGTGCGATGCAGTAACGTTTACACCAGCCTGACAACCCAGCTGACGGATGGCGAACGAAATCTCAGGTGTTGGGCGAAGGCTCTCAAACAGATACACCTTTATGCCGTTGGCCGAGAAGATATCAGCTACGGTCTCAGCAAACATACGTCCGTTGTTGCGGCAGTCGTGACCTACCACCACCGAGTTCTGCTTGCCTGGGAAAGCCTTCAGTATATAGTTGGCAAAACCCTGTGTAGCCATACCTACTATGTACTTGTTCATACGGTTGGTACCAGCACCCATAATACCACGAAGTCCACCTGTACCAAACTCCAGATTCTGATAGAAAGCATCAATCAGCGCTGTCTTGTCAGCATTGTCAAGCATAGCCTGAACTTCCTTACGTGTCTCCTCGTCAAAGGCTGGAGTAAGCCATTCTTTAGCCCGTGCCTCGCACTGAGCAATCAGTTGAGCATTGTCTGCCATAATCTTTTCGTTTTATTTCTTTAGATTGTTAATGAATTCCATTTTACAAAGATACATAAAAATATAGAAGTATAGGCGAAAAGCCGTTTCTATTTATAGAATCTTAACTTTTCGTCTATACTCCTCGAATTCTCTTTCTACGTTACTTTCGCAGTATCTTGTCTATTTCGTCAAACTGCTTTCCCATGTTCAGGTTGAAGTAGATGCGATACAGAGCAGGTGCCCATTTGTCTACCTCGTCGGGCGCCATCTCGCGATATTTCTCCATATACGGCAGCGCCTTCTCATACATTTTCTTCACCTGTTTCTTATACTTTCGCGTGTCCATGCGCTGGGCTATGTTCAGACAGGCCAGTCCGCCGTTGTAGTATATGTCGGCCAGGTTCGGGTTCAGCTGTATCAGCTGCTCGCTAAACTTCAGGCACTCGCCATACTTCTTCAGGTTCAGCATCACCATCGACTTGGCAAACAAGTAAAGCTCGTTCAGCGTGTCGGTCTTCAGCGCCTCGTTCACCACGCTGTCGGCCATCAGGTAGTCGCCCCTGCGGTTGTAGGTATCCATCAGTCGCGGAAAGAAGTAGCTCGATTTCGGGTACTTCTTGAATCCCTGCCACAGCGTGGCTATACACATCGAGTCGTCTTCCAGTTTCTGCCAAGCTTCGGCCATGTACTGCAGCGTGTACTCCAGCTTCTGCTCGTCGCGCTGGGCCGTTGCAGCGTGTCGCAGCACCAGCAGCGGGTCGTTCAGTCGGTATCCGCAGTATGTAGCCCAGTAGGCCACCTCGCCCATCTTCGGGTCCTTATACATCAGGTCGTAGCCAGTAAACAGCGGCTGTCGGTCGCAGTCCAGATACATCTCGAAGAAACCGAAGGCAGTCTTAAAGTCGCCCTTCTTCAGATGATGCGCACCACCGTAATATATGTTCGGGCGATACATCGACATCTTAGCTGCGTTAGCCTTGCGATATTCGGGATTCACCTTGCCGTTCTTATCAGGCTTGGCGTCTACAGAGTCCAGTCGCTCGGCCACCACAAACATCCTCTTGGCCAGATCAAAGAATTTTGTGGTATCCACCTTCTGCTTCACATACATCTTCTCGTTTATAGCCAGATACTGCTTCTCTACAGCCTGCAGCCATATGTCGTATATACGGGCGTTGTCCTCGTTGGCCTTATCCTTCAGCAGGTCGGTCATCAGTTTCTCGGCCTGCTCTATGTTCTTTCCGCTTTTCAGTATCGTGCGGGCCTCGCCTATCTGTTTTTTCTGAGCACAGCACGCCGCACTCATCATAAGTCCACCTATTGTAAATATCAGTAATTTCTTCATCCAGTTTACACCTTATTATATTATAAGCGGGTGCAAAGGTACTAAATTTTCTCTATTCTACGAAGCCAAAGGTATAAAAAATCCTCAAAAAATTTGCAAACTTCGCAATTTTTGTTTATTTTTGCAACCAAATAATCAACTTATTGGCCAACGATCGTGAAAAAGAAGTATCTACTTTGGGGTTATGCAGCGATTGCATTCTTTGTATTAGTTATATTGACTAGTATTACCGTCTCGTCATTCCTGGGAATGAAGGGAGCACGAAATCATATGGCCAACCCCGAGAATCGAAGAGCGATCTACGACAATGCAGCCAAGGTAACTCGCGACACAGGTCTTGAGTTTCCCAAATTCCGTATTCATGAGCATAAGCCCGGCGAATATCAGGAGGGCAATGTGTTCCGCGACACACTTGTAGTGTTCTTCTACAAGGGCATCCCCGAAAGCGTTTATCGCTCGTTCGAGGAGAAAGCCAAGACCATCGAGCTCGAGAACGACACAGCCAAGAGCGTCGAGATAGATAGTCTAAGCTACAATTACCAAGACTTCTACGTAGGTGGATTTGCCTGCTATTTAGGTATTCACATCAATAAGGATTCGCAATACGGCCAAATCATCTACGGCAACTGGAAACCCGCCAAAGAGTAATTCTTTGCAAAGATTTCGCTGAAAAGTTTGGCAGTTTCAGAAAAAATGACTACCTTTGCAGCCGATTTCCCGAAAGAGAGGTCAAAACACATCAAGGCTGGTTCGGTAGCTCAGCTGGATAGAGCAACTGCCTTCTAAGCAGTAGGTCTTGGGTTCGAGCCCCAACCGAATCACGATAATGGAGATTAGCTATAATGCTAACCTCCATTTTTCGTTGTAGATGGCCTAGGCATTGATGAACGCGACCTTACGGCGATTCGAGAATGCACGCACCGCAAAGTGCAGCCATATCGCGCCGTAGCGATTTCGCTCTATCAGCAGCTCATCGAAGTCTTGGTGGCTCTCGTCTGCGTAATCCAGCAGGATTGTAGCATAGCGTATCAGTTGTTCCATGCCCAGCACTCGGATATCAACTGCACACCCCGTAAGGTGGTTGCTTCCCGCCACACCACCTATCTTCTTATTAAGCTGCGGCGATCGATACCCAGAGTTGATACGAATAGGCTCCTCGCCTACTCCATACTTATCATTATATCGCTTTCGCAATACCTCCAGCCACTCGCACACGCGCTTCAGATTAGCGATCGCCTCATGGGTAGGGATGTTATACACTTCAGGATGACTATTGCTTCTTGTGAACTCCCCGAGCTTAAAATGCTCGGAGAGGTTTGCATTACTGTTTAATTGTATTATTGGTTCCATGTCTTTTCTTTTTGTTAATGTTAATTGGAGTGCTATGTGGGAATGCTATGCTGTAGGCAGCATCTAGGGCCTTCAGGTCTATACGGTAGTAGCTGATGCCTGTGCGGGCAGCTACTATGGCACGGAGCAGTTCGCGATGTTGGCGGGGATAAAGCGAAGGAATTTGTAGTTCGTTCCATCCCTCCAGTTCACACATGTGGCACACCTGCCAGATAAAGTCATCGTCGGCCTCCGTATCGAACCACGCCTTCAATATATTGCGGATGCAGAAACGCTTGCAGTGCCCTGCCAGCAGGCGCCTTGTGCGCTCCAGCATACGCCAGAGCAGCACAAAGCATTCTTGATTATTCTGTATTTCCATTTTCTTAATGACTAATGACTATTTTGACTAACTTACTTTTCTGTATCCGCCATCGTCGGTCTGCATGATTAGTCGCTGATTGCGCCAGTTTTTCAGCATCTGCTGCACGCTGTTGCGAGTCACATCGGCACCCTTTACGGCTACGCTAAACTGCATGGCTTGCTCAAAACTGAACTGCACGTCCAGACGCTCGTAGATAGAATCGTTCTTAGACCGGCGACTCCTTCCGATGTTGCTGCCCGAGGCATAGTCGCGACTGCGATAAGCATTCTCTATGCGGTCGCGGAAGTAGTACAGCGCACTGTCTAGCAGTTGGTCGGCTATCACGTCATACATATCCAGCATGGCGGGCGTCTGCGCCTTCAGCAGCATATCCTTCCACAAGTTCGAGTTCTGCTTCAACTGCGCCTCGGCGCCATTCAATCCATGCTTCTGTATCAGCTGTTCGCACACGCGGCACAGCATCAGGCAGCACACCATTCGCTGGGCTGTAACGCAGGTGCGAAATCGCTCGCGGGCCTTCACTCGGTCGTCGTTCATCATGGCTTCGAGTCTTATTTTTTCAAGCCAGGCCCTACCCTTCGCCTCCAGCTTGGGCAGCGTCACCTCGCCCGCCATCAGCGGTAGCAGATGTGCCACCTGCTGTATGCGCTCGGTCTGGCGCGATGTCAGCACGTAAGGTTTGTCCTCAAGCGGTGCATAGGTATTGTCGGGCGTATGTGCCAAGGCGATACGACTCTGAAATCCGTCGGTGTAGTTGGTTACTACACGATACAGCGCATCGGGCGTGCCGCACATCACCACATTCCACAGCAGCTGCTTTATGTGCACATTCACCGCCTCGGCGCTCTTGGCCTCGCGGTCGTACTTACTGCCATCATAACTCTGGCGTAGCAACACCGAGAAGTCGCTCATGGCAGACCGCCATTTCTGCGCTACTGTATCAGCCTCGGGTGTAAAAGAAAATGCATGTTTCCCTTCTACATTAGCCAAGCGCTCGGCCAGATTGGCCACCGTGTTGTTCAGCGCTATGTAGCGCACGGGCAGTTTAGGCTCTTCGGGCTGGTCCTTCTTGTTTTTAGCGGCGCGTTTCTTGCGGCGGAACTCGGCCTCCTGCGCCTGATACATCTCGTCCATGGCACTCACCTCGCTCATCCATGCATCCACCACAGGGTCGATATCGCCCTTGCGGCTGGCAAACTCTCCTACAATATACGAAATTAGATTGAGTCCGCGCACGCGGCCGTGAACATCCAGCTTTACGCCAGTGGCCAGCGCACCTATGCAGGGGCACACCGCTGTGATAATCGGCATGGCAAGATCGGGACCTACGGCATCGATAGAGTCGCGAATGCCTTGTGGCATCTTACGAGTAGGAAGTTGAGAATTGAGAGTTGAAAGTTGCTCATCCTCAGCGTTTTCCACATCTTCCATCCGGCCTCTTCCATCTGAAATCTGAAGCGCATTCAGTACATTTCTCAACCTCGTAGGGAATCCGTTATACTCCGAACTCAGCGCACTCTTAATCTTCGCACGTTTCTCTTCTACTGGGAATCCGTTGTAGCAAGGTATCACCTGATCCAGCCATTCGGCATTCTTGGCGCAGATGTGGCGCAGGTCGCAAGCCAACTGATAAGTCAGCGTATCGCGGTCGCCAATAGTAGGTTCAAACCCGTGATTGTTCAGCTCCCAGTACTTTGCGATGATGTCAGTAAACGGAATGCCGTGATAGTGCGTAGGGAACGACGTAGGCATGGCGGACTCAGGGGTTTCCGGTTCTTCGGGATTCTTAGTTACTTCTAGCAACTCATCCTTCACAGTCGCGCTCACACCCTCCTCAAACAGACGCTTGTCGGGACCATAGAGCACGTAACTTCTCGGCACAGCAAACGACCCGCGAGCCAGGTCTTTTGTCTTAGAATCATCGGTTACCCCCAACTTAGCCGCCAGCCATTGTTTCGACTGGTCTATGCGCTCCGTTGGCGACAGATGATCGAACTGGCTCGGAATAATATACACTATGCGCAGGCCCTTACCCGAACAGCTTACGTGTACCAATACTATCAGATGTTCCAACTCCAGCATGATGAGCATCTGCACCAGTCGCTTCCATACTTCGCGCGGGTCTTCGCCGTTCAGCTCGTCCAGATCCAGATATGCCATCCCAGTGGGCACAGAACTCTTGGCGTGTCGGTGCCCGTCGGTATAATTAGCCATAAACATCAGCAGAGGCAGTGTCTGTTTCAACGTCTTCGCCTCGTCGCTATCGTGGTCGACGGTAGTCAATTTCCGGCATACCTCAGCCACTTCTGGCGAGTCGAAAATCCCGTTCAGCGTATCCTGAGGGCAAGCCAGCACTTGTGCCGACTTGCCATTCCTGCAGTACGATATCATAATCTGTACCCCCTTCCTTTTATCAGTTCGCGAATCACCTTCTGCGCTATCGCACTCGCCTGATGCACCAGTTTCTCGGGCAACTGCTCCAGCTGATCATCGTCGAGCGAGAACACAAAGTAGTAGCGGCTGTTGCGGCCGTGCGACAGCGAGCAGTTATCCTCTCGAAAAATAGGCTTATTCCTTGGGTGCTTGGGTATCTCGCTGATATACACATTGCCATCGCGCATCAGCTCTACTTTACACTTGCCTGTAAAGGCTTCCATCTTTACATCTTCACAGCACATAAAGTCTAGTATATGAAGGTTATTCTCTTGGCCCACGGCCATATAGCCGTCGAGCATTACTGGTTTATTAATTACTCTTTTACTCATATTTTCTAAGTTTTTAGCGAGAAGAAGTGTTCGGATTCTTTGGCCATTTACTCGAGAATATCCTCCTCGGCTTCAACTCAGAAATTATTGTTGGTGTCTACCTTATTAATGGAAAAGTGATTTAATGAATTCCTTACCCTGTGGTGTCCAAACCATGTATGGGCGCTGCTTCTTGTCGCCATTCAGAGCGTAGTAGTGAAACATGCGTTCCTCGGTATATCCGCATTCGGCATATTGAGCCTTAAGTTTGTAACGAGAACCGTTCCAGAACTGTATACCCTTGTCGACCAAGAAGTGGTTCAGCATGTTTGCTGTAATATCCAGACTCTCGGCCACCTGCGATGCGGTAAAGCAATCGTCGGCAGGCAGATTAGCACGCGATATCGTGCGTGCCACAATCTTGTTGGCAGCCTCAACCATCTCGCTATCGGTAAGCGCCACGCCTGTATGTGGGTTTCTGGTTGGGATATACCCGCCCGTCTGTCGTATCTGCGGCAGCACCTCGGCTGTTACCCAGCGCTTAAACTCCTTGGCTTGTGGTAGCTTGGAACTAAGCACCAGCGAATAGAGCCCCGACTCGTTGATGATAACCACCTTAGTCTTGTAGTTCGAACCAGTGCCCTGAATCGGGGCAGTGGTTTTGTCATCACTATCTACGTGGGTTGCCAGTGCATTTTGTGGTTTAGCATAACCTAGAGCCTTAGCAATGTCACTTCCCACAAAGAAGGGTTCACCCTTCTCATTAACCATTGTTCGAACCTCGCCGAACATCTCGTTTTTAAAAATTTTGATTTCTGTATTCATACCTTATTTATTATTAAGTTTAACAATATCTGTTGCAAGTATTTCTTGGAACACCTGCCCCTGATACTCATGTGTAGAGAAACGAAGTGTGGCTGCAACCACATCACCTTCGTAGAACCTGCACGCCGCCAGATTGCCCAGCATAGCGCACACATACTCGTTTTCAAACTTACCGCCACCCATCTCGCGCAACACGATGTTGCACTTCTGGATGGAACCATTGTCACTCTTAGATGACTGTACGCTAAAGGCCTCGCCCTGGCGTACTACTTTAAGAATCTTTGTTTCCATTTGTTTTTGTTATGTTGAATATAAATCCCTGCTTTATAGCCGCCCCTTACCAAGAGGTTCAAAATGTTTCCAGCATGTCAAAGAGCTCACAACCATCTGATTGCGAGTGCAAAGGTAATAACAAAAAAAATCCCAACGCAGTAAAAAACTGAGTTGGGAATGTCATTGGGAAAATGGGAACGATATTGGGAATATCGCCCTATGGTTAACTATTCTATATGCAGCAATTCCATTAACTTTATTACCACTTTTATTTGTTTTAGCGAGTACTGATCGGCAGTATTTACGTACTGTTTCCAAAGACTTACGTTTTGAGGCAGTTGGTTGAGCGCAACTTTTCTGAAGTTATCGTATTTACATGGCAGTCGAAAATCGTCCGCCCCGATATTCTTCATGGTCAGCTCAAAATCCTTGGGTTTCTTAGGATAGCCACAGAATTGGGATAACACGCGGAATACAGCATACCATTGATCCAAATCGTGCATCAAGTATTCGCCATTATCATCCTGTATTTTCTGTAACTCCTCGATTGCAGATTTAATATCCTTATCCGAAACCGATAGAGTACTATCTTTACCATTATTAATCTGTATGCCTATGCCACCATCTTCAACATTAGCAACCTCGTACTCAACATTCTTCTCTAGCACCAAGTCACCATTCACGGTAATACCGCATTTGCCAAGTGTTTCGAGTGCCTTTTGTAATTTTTCCTGAGTCATATCATTACTTCTCTTTATTAACGCTTATACCTGTGGCACCCGACTCTACCCCATTAACCTCGTTTGCTACATGCTTGTTCAGAACAAAATCGCCAGCCACCTGAGGCATCTCATTCTTTCTGATAACACTCAATGCCTCTTCAAGAATAGTAGCCGAAACATTCTCCCATGCAGTTGCACGTAATATCTCATTCAAATTCAGTACCAATGATCGTATTTTTTCGCTCTCACTTGCAGTATATGTTGCTGCATGTCGCAGTAGTTTCTTTTTAAACTCCTGTACATCAATACGCTGCTTATTAGCTCTCTCCCACTTTGTACGTTCTGCCTTATATTCTTCGCTTTCACGCCACGCTTCCTGCTTTGCACGCAGCTCCTCATTTTCCTTTTGCAAGGTGTATTTGCTCATGATAGCCTCAATTGCATCAGTCATTACCGTGGGGTCGTCAATATCGCCTATTTCGGCAATATCACTAGGATTGTAATTTAGCGCAGTAAGTTGGCGTAAGCGCTGCCAATCTACATACCAAGAATTAAGACGGCTATTCTCTTCTATTAGTTTTTGTTTTTGCTCCTCGCTATCCCTCAGTTTATCTTCCATATCCTTTATACGTCCAAGCAGTCTATTTATACTGCCATTGCGCATTTCTGAAAACTGATTTGTGATAATCTGAGCGTTAAAATGAGCCCTCTTTATTACATCATTAATCTCGCTCAGAAATCGATTTGCGCTTTCATCCATCCAGCGTCTTAGTTGACCTTCTTCCTCTAGCAATTGAGGAATGCTTTCAGCCTGCTGTATTACTATTTGGCTTGGCTGAGGCATATCTGGCTCAGGGGTTATCAGTTCGTCAAAAGCAAATGCGCATTCCCATTCCTCAAAATAGGATGGATAATCGCGAGGCAATGTCTCGTAGCCAAAAACATCACGCTCTTTATATGATTCATAAAAACAATTTTTGATAACATCAAGCATATTATTCTGTTCCTCAGATGTTGAGCCTTTGGATACCACAAGACGCGCATACCGCTCATCAAAATCACATGTAAGCACTTTTATGAACCTGGGGCTCAAGTCCATAATCTGTTGGCAAGATAATCTGTTAATCCTGTCTAATGTCTTTTTATCAAGGGTGTTATTGACCTTGCCCTGAGAGTGTTGAGAAATTTTCTCGTTTGTCATCTTATAATTTGAATATAGTAATTAATTGTCTTTTAAATAATTGACCGCAAAGGTATAAAAAAAATGTGTCTTTCAAGCATAATAGCAATGGAAAGAATAAAGGTTTAAGAATTTTTTAGAAGCCTTTTTTAGGGTTCAACCCCCATAGGGGTCATAGGCTCATTTTAGGGGGCATTACTATCTATAAGGTTTTCCAGCCATAACTCTCCATTCAAATAACACAAGTGGGTAAACAAATGGAAAACATTTTTATCTTGCAAAAGTATAAATAATAGTAGTATTTTGAAAACCATTACGAGATATTATACATTCATATAATACACTTCCATGGAATGTTTATTGCGGAACCATGCCAAATATTGGTCAACCTCCTGGCTAGCTGCTGCAGCACCAACAATTACCATCTTGCCAATATTGTCTCGACAATATAAATAAGCGTATTGGCATATCTGACCCAAAGCCTCAGTAACACAATCAAAGGAGTTGGATGCGGTTTTTACTTCGTAGATGTCATAGAAACCATTACCCTTAACGACTGCATCAATTCTTTTCGTTCCAACTCGGATTTCTGTACCAACATTCTCTTTTCCGCTCTCATTACAAAGCTTTTCATATAGTTTCAGCATCAATTGATTATGGATTTTCCTCGTGGTAACAGAGTTGGCGTTTGGAGAGCGAGTCTCTGAACTTTGAGGTATATTAAGACCTGGTACAAACTTGACCTCAGAAGGTTGTGGTATATTCTCTAGAACCCTATTCAATTTTTTCAGCCATTGCTCTAAGTCATCATGATCAATAAACGCATAACTTTCAGCCTTGAATTTTTCTGGCGGATTAACAGTCTTAGCACGTAGTGAAGATCGTTTAGAGTGTATCGTATAATCGGTAAAATAGTTAAATACCATATTTATACAATCCTCATAATTTTCGCTTTTCGCCACAAAAACCCATGTTGTTGTTGATGCTTCATTAGACGCATTTTCGAAGACGATGGCATTTCTATTACCAGCCATATCGATTGTAAATATGAAGGCATCCTCTTCTTTCCCGTGGTTAATCTCATAAACGCGAATTAGTTTCTTCTCGTTTTGAAGGCTGGAAAGATTATACAGATATTCGCTCTTTGATTTTATATACCTCGACTTAACAGAATCTCTTGACTCTCCATAACACTGAGCAAAAGATCTCTTCCTTGCATTCTGAACTTCTTCCCACCATTCTCCTTTTACTTCCAAATTACGTCTTAAAGCTCTAACATAGTTTCTTAGTTGGAACATGTCAAGTCTTGATGGTTCCATAATTCTAGTACCGTCATACTTTACGGTGATATGCATTTGTTCGAATCGTTGTTCAAAATAGTTATGAACAAGATTGAGAATCTCATGTGAATCAGGGTCATTTACTTTGTAGGGAACAACAGATTTATCTTTTTCTTCGTTCGATTTCTTTAAAATCAAAAAGTAGCCATTATAAAAATGGATATTACTTGCTTCAAGTGAGAAGGTTTTATATACAGGTGTAGGTGGCAATATTTGAACGCTCTCTTTAGGTAAAGGCTCTCTCTTAACATTAGTAATGGGAACATTTCTTTTAGGCAAAATTCTTCTTAGCTCCTTTAAATATTTTAATATGTCAAAGTCTAAGAACTCAAAAGTTCCATTGCTAACATTTATTTCTACTTTAAATCGTAATTTCTTTATTGCTTGATTAGTTATTCTTTCAACATCGTCCAAAACATATTCAAACCCCTTAATTTTAGGGTTCAAATAGACATACGGGCGTTTATTGTATAGAATCGTAATACTACCATCACCAAATTTTAGAGATAGAAACATAATGCTTACCTTAACTTTATAAGCATATATACTTTGTTCTTCGTGTTTTTGCTGATGAACTTTGAACCTGGGTCTTTTTTTCTCTACTTTCGTTATGTCATACGGCGATTTTACCTTTGTTCCCCCTATTTCTTTTAAATGCTTTTCAAAATTTTCATTATCAACCTTCTCCTTAAAGGATTCTAACATTTTTAACGCATTGCTATCAGCAAAACGAAACGTATGGTTTGATCTATCCAAAATAATAGTAGTTGTCACGCCATTTATAAGCGAACTATTCTTGTGTCTGTTAAGTTCAGAGGAAAAGCCAAGACACTTACAAACAAAAGTATCATTACCTCTTGAAAATGAAATACGACCATCATCAAATCTCAACTGACTAAGATAAATTTTTAGTTCTCTTTGAGGTTCTTCTTGTAAAACGAGATTATTGTTGTATTCAGTATTATTATTCTCATCTAACGGATTACTGCCGTTTTTTGACAACAATTCAGTTTGTTTAGCCAGACGTTCTGCTTTTCTTTCCTCTTTAGATTTCTTTTTGGGCCGTGTTTTTTGATTAATTGAGTCCAAATCTATCTTCCCCACAACTTTTACATCAATCCCTTTTCCATCAGAAATGTGTATGGATGGTTTATGTTCTCTGCTAGTTAGCGGCAAAATAGAATTAGCTTTCTCTTTTACTCTTTTGTCACTTGAAAAACGATTTTTCAGAGCCTCGTATTGGGCATCTGACAGCTTCGTGTTGGGTTTTAATTCTTTTTCAGGTTCAAGGTCTGGAACAGATTTTAGATACTCAACAACGGTATCAAGACCGATATTAAGTTCTTTCATTACCTTGTTAGTTCTAACTCCCATAGCTCTATACAAATATAACAATTGACACCAACAACAATCCAATCAAAACAACACTTAGGCAGCCACCTTTTGAACTCTGTTCTTCAATGGTTTGAACTTGCTCAACATGGATGGTAGATGGATTCTCAACCTTTTTTTCTGCATCGCTCTCTATTTGTTTCTCATTAACGGCTTTTATTTCAGCCGACTTACCTTCAACCAATATTTCACAGAACTTCACCATAAGATTACCACACATCTTGGCATCTTCCAACGCATTGTGGTGATTGAGTATTGGAACACTGAATCGACAACAAACGGCATCCAAAGAGTGCGTACCTTGACCTTCTACTTGTAATCCTAACTTTGCTTCTGCTTTTTTTGAAAGCGAAAGGGTGTCAAGGATGTTATTGTAATCCAGTTTGGTGCCAATATCATAGTAGGCACACGCATCACGTATGCAGCATTTCTCTACACTTGCATTGTGCGCTACCAATGGAAGTCCATCCACAAACGCCTCAATATCAGGCAGCAACTCTGCGAAAGTTTTTTCGTTTTTGACATCTTCCTCAGAGATTCCATGCACCCAAGTCAACACTTGTCCGCTCTTGCCAGGATAATCAAAGGGCGGGCGTATCAAAGAATAATAATGGTCTACTATCTTACCATCATGGTATTTTACCATCCCTATAGAACAGGCAGAGACACGTTGAGAATACAACGTTTCAAAATCTATGCTGACGAACGAGGACGGCATCTCAATACTTCGAGAAGCATTATTTTTCTGTATATCACATTTGCCATATCGTTCCATTTCGTGCTCGAAACTTTCAAACTGTATAATCAGATCTTTGCCCTCGAAAGATATAATACATCTGCGATGTGATAGGCACTCCTCAATTGTTCCTGTATAAAAACCGTCCTTTTCAAAAGATTGTCTGATGAATTCATCAGGAGCCTCACCAACGAACCTATAATACTCATCACCTTCTCTATAGCAGGGAAGGTTGCGAGCATCTTCGTCGCTCAGTTTGTAATCGCGATAGTAAGGTTCTATCCATTTCGCATTATACCTAATGACATCTATATGTTCATCAACCCGTTGAATATAGATTTGGAAAGGTGCATAGAAATCTTTTGGTTTCTTTCCTGCGAGAAAAGACTGCATAGCCATTTCACGTTTCCGTTCACGCTCAGCCCTAGCATCCTTCCAATCCTTCAACTTCTGGGCATTCATTTCGTCAATTTCCCTCTGCTTTTCTTCTTTTGCGGCCTGTTTTTTTGCGACAGCAATATTGTGAATTTCTTCTTTAGCATCACTACCACAAAGGGGACAGCCAAATTGTAATTTCAATATCTGATGAGGCAATTTTGAAAACGCACCATGTGTGGGGCATATCAACGTTACAGGCGAAGTAGAACTCTCGTATACGAACTCGTCCAAACCGAATTTATCTCCAAACTTTTCTTTTAGCTTGGCAATGAATTTCTCACCTTTCTCGCACTTGGGACATCCCTTGCCATCCAAGTGTTCTCGAGCATAAACTTGGAAATCTCCATGAACAGGACACGTCACAACCACTCGATGGTCTCTATTTTTATAGTCAACTTTGCTATAATCATAGCGATCACCATAAATCTTTTTTGCCTCTGCAATAAATGATTCCGTTGTAACCACCCTTCTGCATAGTTCCAAACTTCTGTTGCCTTGTGATTTTTCTTGTTCGTCCATAATTGAAATACAAAGAGTTCTTAGTCGTTATACCGCTACAAAAATACAAAAAGATATCGAACATTGTAGTTTTTTCATCAAAAAAACATAAAATAATCGCGAAAAAACTTGCAGCTTATAGTAATAATGCCAATCTTCGAACATAATATGACCTTATACGCTTCTCACATGAACTGCGCAGCCATGGATATCTTAGTGTTTATATAGTCCAAATGATATGATAACGTCAATCAGAGGGAGTCATATAAATAGGGACGGAGAAAACCATCACATTCTCCGTCCCCAATGATTATGACTATCGAAAAAATAGTTTTCTACCTATTCCTTTATATTCAGAAGTTTTTCGATATCATCGGCTATACCGCGAAGCCGTTCCCGTAAATCGTCCCTGATAGGGTGGCGAGACCTAATCAAACTATCCAAAACTACGTAAAAAGCCGAAGTCGGTTCATGGCCTTCTTCTATCTCTCCATTGACAAAGCAGTCGAAACGATCTTCGTCGACAAAACGATCCACAGCATAAAAACAATCCTCGTTCTGTGTTTTATCACTTAGTTTCATAATAGCCTCATCGATATCAAATTCCTTAAGCTCAGATTCATCTATTGCAGAGGCTGCTAGTATTGTTCCTTCGTCAGTCTCAATCATCACCTTGTATTCACAAACCGTACAGCAACGATGCTCGCTATCGTCAAACGGCTTGTAACTCACTAGGTGCGGTAAGTGTATAACATTTAATATTCTTGCCATATTGTTTAAAAATTACTTTATAATGCTACTTTGTTCAGTTCGTTTTTAATTGCACGATTGATAAAATCGTTGATGGTTGTGCCTGTGGCAGCTACGAAAGCAGCCACACGAGAATGAAGTTCCGACGACATTCTAAGATTTAGCTTGCCGCTATACGGTTTCGCAGGTTCCACGCCATCTGCCTTGCAACCTTCAATATAGCTGTCGATGCCGTCTTCGAAATCCTTACGCAGTTCAGCTAGGGTCTGACCCTCGTAGGCTATCAGATCCTTGCTCATGCCCTGCACTTTGCCAAACAGACAATCGTCTTCCTTGCTGTACTCCACGCTACCCTTGTAGCCTTTATACTCCAAATAGTCCATAATCGTCCTCCTTATTTTATTAAACCATTATTCTTAAGATGCTGATAGATAGTCTTGACCATCCACTCTTTCATAATACTTCCCGGATGTGGCCGATGTATATCGATGTAGTTACCGGTCGTATCGTTTTTGAATCTCACGCGCGAGCCAGATGTTGCTCCTTTGTTATGTTCGTGATAGCCGAAGTGTGCCAGCAGACTAACTGTTTCCTCATAAGTAAAATCCTTTGGCTTCTTCTTGAATCGCTCTACTAATTTATCCTTTGAACCCATAATTTATCATTCTACGCCGCAAAGGTACTACTTTTAGTACTAACCACCAAATTTTTGCCAAACTTTCTGCAAAAAAAATCGGGCCCGCGCAGTCATTAGCAGTCATTAGTCAATAGTCATTAAGGACTTCGGAAGTGGAGCATGTAGATTAAAAGAGTATATATAATATATTATATATACTCTTTTATTATTATCTGTCTGTATTGTAGCGCTTATTGACTAATGACTAATGACTATTGACTGCAGAATTTTATGCGAGACACATAAAAAAGATAGATTCTCATTCGTAGACCGCAATCAAAATATCGTACCTTTGCATCGTCAAAATGAATGAGGAAATGAGCGCCCACACGCGGAAAAACTATTTCCCACGTGCACTAGGAAATTCTGCCACGTGCGGCAGCAAAACCAACCTCACGAATTGCGACAATGAACAAAAGTAAAATTATTAAACAAATCAAACAATTATGGCACTAAAAGTTAAAGCGCAGGAAAAGTTGCAGAAGATTGGCACTCACGCAGGCAAGTACCGCTATGTGATGATGCCGGAGATTTACACCTCGCTCTCGCAGGACAAGGTGATCAAAGAGGCTGCTCTGCGCAGCGGAGTGAGCAAGGGTATCATGCAGGCATGCTGGGATGCTGCTGGCGAGGTAATCAAGGCGTGGGCCACAGAGGGTCACTCGGTAGCGCTGCCAGGTCTGGGAACCATGCGATTCGGATTGCGAGCAAAGAGCGTAGCGACTGCCGATGAGGTTAAGGCCGGACTGATAAGCACCCGCCGCATAGTGTTCACCCCAACGGTTGACCTGAAGGACGAGCTGGCAAATACCGCTATCCAGATTACCTGCTTCGACCGCAGCGGCAAGGAGGTGAAGCGAGTTACGAGTTCTGACCCAGGTACAATCGAGGATCCTGAGAATCAGGGTGGAAATCAGGGTGGAAACACCAGTGGTGGTGGCAGCACCCGAACCGACGACGGCGAAATGGACCAAAACTAGCGGAAGGAGGTAGACTATGACTAAAAAGGAGACAGCAAAATTCATCGTTCAGCTTATCGCATCGATTGCATCGGCGATACTGACAGCCCTAGGCGCTACGAGCTGCGTAGGAGCGTAGAAGAAACCCTCAGACTATCATGTCTGGGGGATTTTTATAGCCGGAAGCCGAAGAAAGCGCGGGCGCGCCACTTGTTCTGAGATAGAGATAATTATCGTAAATTGCAAGTTTTAGCTGGGAAATTTGTTTTGTTCGGAGGAAATGCTTAACTTTGCAGGCGAAACTTTGAACTATAAATAAGAATATGATCATGAAGAAACTGATATTATCTATTATTGCACTATGCTGGGGGCTGGGAGCCTGGGCTACTGAGTTTGACGGAATGTACCAGTCGCAGGGGGGCGAACTGCTGTTCCACTTTACAGGCGACAGTCTGTATGTGGACATGGCTCAGAGTAAGCGCACGGTGTCGGCATTTAAACTGGTAAAGTCGGCACAGAAGGATAAGACTACCACGTATAATGCCTACGAGGCTTTTGTGAAAAATGATAACATTACGTATCGCGAGGTACTGATACGTGTGACGCGATTGGAGGACGAGCGATATCTGCTGGAGTATTTCGGCAAGGATAAGGATCGCGACTATAATACAGCCGAGAGATATCACCTGAAAAAACTAGAATAATTATGAGAAAACTAACCCTTACAATCATCGCTGCAGCTCTATGGTTATCGGCAGCTGCACAAGAACAGTACAAAGTGAACTACCAAGGAGCAAAGCCCAACATTGCCGACTTTGCCGAGACGTATCTGAACCAGGCTAACGACGGCGAGGAGGACGACTGCGCCGACGAGAGCACCAACGCTTTCCGCTGGGCTTGGAACACGTATCGAAAAGGCCAGAAACTTACTCCAGGCCACACTCTTACGGTAGACACGAAGAACGGATTTATACTGTACGAGAGCCGCCAGGACGACGGATTCAAGCTGAGAGTGGAGATGGTGTACTGGAACGAAAACGACGGCCGACACAAGCTGATAGCCTGCGGCACATACTGCTTTAAGGAAGGTACATATGAGGCCGGACAGTTTGACGGACTGACATTTCTGCGCTACGACAGCAACACCAAGACGATGCAGTATACAGCGGCTCCTGGATTCGACATACAATACACTGCCGACGACGGTGCATGGGTGTCGTACGACTTGCCACGACAGGGCAAGGACATCACAGTGAACTACTGGTACGACATGGGCAAACGCAAGACACAGAAGACACTGAAGTGGAACGGAAAGAAGTTTACATTCTAATCCGCATAAAAAAAAACAGATGAGAGGCCCGCGAAGATGGGTCTCTCATCATAGAATGATCAAATAATAACTAAAAACTAACGTACCTATTTTATGGTTTCAACACTATGTATCCTAGCGGGGATTACTTGTTCAGGCCACGGTTGTTGACAGTGGCGTTGAGCAGAACAAGATACTTACGCATCTGCTCGTCGTTGAGCACGTAGCGCATCCACTTTACATCGTTCTCGATGGCGCGCTTAACCATTGCGTCGCGCTCACCCTCGCCATACTGAGCGGCAAAGCTCATCTCGGCTGCAAATGTGTGGTGAATGTTCTCAACTACTTCCTTCTGATCGTCGGCCAGATTCAGCGCCATTGAAAGCTTATTCATATTGATAGTCATGTCATAAGCCTTAACGTTGCTTACTGTAGTTGAAGTCTCTTCTGCTGCGAATGCTGTTGCAAAACCAAGCACTGCTACGATTGTCAAAATCATCTTTTTCATCTTTTTACCCTTTCTTTTAATTTTACTCGGTCGGCTTGTTGTGGTCGGCCTACCTTAAACATTTGTTATCCAGCGGGTTATCATACCCGTTTTGTTCTTTTGACGATGCAAAGGTACGGCGATTTTTACTAATACGCAAATATTTACGTAAGATTGTGTGCGAACACAGCCCTTTTGTTGATGCATATCAAAGATATATACGTAAAAAACTGAAAATACATTGCGTAGAGTGCAAAAAAAGCCCTAACTTTGCAGCATGATATACAATATAGACAATAAGAACGTACTGGCCTTCTCGACCGAGAGGGGTTTCGTAGACAAGGATATGCCCTACGACGGGTTTAACATCACATATTATACCGACGACGACGCGGAGCACATAGCCCAGTGCCGATACGACCTGAGGCAGATGCTGGAGGTGGCGGACGACCACCTGATACTGCCCCGACAGGTACACGACACCCGTATAGCAGAGGTGACGGCACAGAATCTGGGCGATAAGTTTGAGGGGATAGACGCACTCATCACTACCCTGCCCCGCACTTGCATAGGTGTGTCGACTGCCGACTGCGTGCCTATACTTATATATGATACGCGCACGCGCGCGATAGCAGCAGCTCATGCGGGATGGCGAGGCACTGTGCAGCGCATCGGACGGAAGACTATCCAGGCTATGGCCGACAGCTATGCATCGAACCCGGAGGATATGAAGGTGGTGATAGGCCCAAGCATAGGTCCCGATGCTTTCGAGGTGGGCGACGAGGTGTATGAAGCATTCGCTCAGGAGGATTTCGACATGAACCGTATAGCATTTAAGCGCAACGGCAAGTGGCACATAGACCTGTGGCAGGCCAACGCTATCGACATAGAGCTGACCGGAGTGCCCCACGATGCCATCGAGATAGCAGGCGTGTGCACCTATCAGGAGTACGACAGATTTTTCTCGGCCCGCAGGCTAGGAATAAAAAGTGGTAGGATTTATACGGGAATTATGATAAAATGAAAGTAAATCGCAAGAAATCCTTTCAGATATTTGGCGGTTTGACGGAAAACACTTACCTTTGCAGCGCCGGTGGATGAAGCCCTGCTTGTAGAAGGGTACCGCTAAAGGCAAGATAAATTGCATAGGAATATGAAAGTATTGAAATTCGGCGGAACGTCCGTAGGTTCCGTAAAAAGCATTCTTAGCTTGAAAAAAATCGTTGAGGCAGAGGCTCGGACGCAACCTGTCGTAGTAGTAGTAAGTGCGCTGGGCGGTATCACGGATAAGTTGATAGCCACCTCACAACTGGCCCTGAAGGGTGATGACAAGTGGCGCGAAGAATTCGACGCGATGGTGACAAGGCATCACCAGATGATTGACACTATCATCACCGATGACAAGAAACGTGTAGACTTATTCAACAAGGTGGATCAGCTGTTCGACCAGTTGAAGAGTATCTATTATGGTGTTTACCTGATACACGACCTGTCGAAGAAAACAGAAGACACAATAGTAAGTTACGGTGAGCGACTGTCGTCGAACATCGTAGCCACAATGATAAAAGGCGGCAAGCGAATGAACAGCCGCGACTTTATACGCACGGAGAAGAAGAACGGCAAGCACCGACTGGCTGTAGACCTGACAAACCAGTTGGTACGCGAGGCATTCAAGGATATGCCCGACGTGGCTGTGGTGCCGGGATTCATCAGCCGCGACAAGGACACCAGCGAGACAACCAACCTGGGACGTGGCGGTAGCGACTATACTGCCGCTATCATAGCTGCTGCGCTGGATGCCGAGGTGCTGGAGATTTGGACCGACGTGGATGGATTTATGACGGCCGACCCACGTGTGATAAAAACGGCTTACACCATCAACGAGCTGAGCTACATAGAGGCAATGGAGCTGTGTAACTTCGGTGCAAAGGTAATCTATCCCCCGACGATCTACCCAGTATGCGTAAAAAATATCCCCATAAAGGTTAAGAACACATTCAACCCCGAACACCCGGGCACTCTGATTAAGGACCACATAGAGAACGACCAGAAGCCTATCAAGGGTATCTCGAGTATTAAGGGTACTACACTGATAACGGTAACCGGACTCTCGATGGTGGGTGTGATCGGTGTGAACCGACGAATATTTACCACTCTGGCCAACAAGGGTATCTCGGTATTCATGGTATCGCAGGCTTCGTCAGAGAACTCAACCAGTATCGGTGTGCGCGACGAGGATGCCAACGACGCTGTAGAGGTGCTGAACGCTGAGTTTGCCAAGGAGATTGAGACGGGAGCGATGTTCCCCATGCACGCCGAGAGCGGACTGGCCACCATCGCTATCGTGGGCGAAAACATGAAACATACTCCGGGTATAGCCGGTAAGCTGTTTGGTACGCTGGGCCGCAGTGGTATCAGCGTGATAGCTTGCGCTCAGGGTGCTTCGGAGACTAACATATCATTCGTAGTAGACGGACGATTCCTGCGCAAGTCGCTCAACGTGCTGCACGACTCGTTCTTCCTGTCGGAATACAAGGTGCTCAACCTGTTTATCTGCGGTGTGGGTACCGTGGGCGGCAAGCTGATAGAGCAAATCCGCAGTCAGTACGAAACACTGATGCAGCGCAACGGACTGAAACTGAACGTGGTAGGTATAGCATCGTCGAAAGCAGGTGTGTACAGCCGCGACGGCATAGATCTGGACAACTATCGCGAACTGCTGAAGGAGCCCGAGGCTCAGGGTAAGAGCCTGAAGGACGAGGTGCTGGGAATGAATATCTTTAATAGCGTGTTTGTAGACTGTACAGCCAGCAAGGATATAGCATCGCTGTATCAGACGTTCCTGGAGCACAACATCAGTGTGATAGCTGCCAACAAAATAGCAGCATCGAGCGACTACGAGAACTATATGCGACTGAAGAAGACGGCCCGCAACCGCGGCGTGTGGTTCCGCTACGAGACCAACGTGGGTGCCGGACTGCCTATCATCGGTACCATAAACGACCTGAGAAACTCGGGCGACAAGATACTGAAAATCGAGGCTGTGCTTAGCGGCACACTCAACTTTATATTCAACGAGATAGCTGCCGACGTGCCATTCAGCGAGACTGTACGCCGAGCCAAAGAGCAGGGCTACAGCGAGCCCGATCCACGTATCGACCTGAGCGGAACGGATGTTATCCGCAAGCTGGTGATTCTGACCCGCGAGGCTGGATATAAGGTGGAGCAGGCCGATGTGGAGAAAAATCTGTTTGTGCCCAACGAGTACTTTGATGGTAGCGTGGATGACTTCTGGAAGAAACTGCCGCAGCTGGATGCCGACTTTGAGGCACGCCGCAAGAAGCTGGAGGCCGACGGAAAGCGTTGGCGATTTGTGGCTACGATGGAGGACGGCAAGACTAATGTAGCGCTGAAGGAGGTGGATGCTAATCACCCATTCTACCGACTGGAAGGAAGCAACAACATAGTGCTGCTTACCACCGAGCGATACAAGGAGTACCCGATGCTGATACAAGGCTACGGCGCCGGAGCATCGGTAACTGCCGCAGGAGTATTCGCGAACATCATGTCAATCGCTAACATTTAATCAACAGACACTATTATGAAACACATAATTATTTTGGGAGATGGAATGGCTGACCTGCCTGTGGAAAGACTGGGCGGGAAGACATTACTACAATATGCGGCGAAGCCGATGATGGACCAGCTGGCTAAGGAGGGACGATGCGGACGACTGATAACAGTGCCCGAGGGATTTCCTCCTGGTAGCGAGGTGGCCAACACTGCTATACTGGGCTACGACCTGAACAAGGTGTACGAGGGTCGCGGACCGCTTGAGGCTGCATCTATCGGATACGAAATGGCCGACGACGATCTGGCTCTGCGCTGCAACATCATCAATCTGCAGGACGGCAAGATTATAACTCACAACGGCGGAAATCTGGAGACAGACGACGCCCGAGTGCTGATAGAATATCTGAACGAGACACTGGCCAAGCCCATCAACCAGAGAGAGGGTTGCGAGCGTGTGAAATTCATCACTGGCATACAGTATCGCCATCTGCTGGTAATCAAGGGCGGCAACAAGCACATAACTTGTGCCCCACCCCATGATCACCCCAACGAGCAGTGGCGCCCACTGTTGGTTAAGGCCGACACACCCGAAGCACAGAAGACTGCCGACCTGCTGAACGAGTTGATTCTGAAATCGCAGGAACTGCTGGAGGAGCACCCATTCAATAAGGCTCGTGCAACACGTGGCGAGCGACAGGCTAACAGCATCTGGCCCTGGAGCGGTGGCTATCGCCCTTCGATGGAGACACTACAGCAGCAATATCCGGAGATAAAATCGGGTACGGTGATTTCGGCCGTCGACCTGATTCGAGGCATAGGCCACTACGCCGGACTGAAGATAGTAGAGGTGGAAGGCGCCACAGGACTGGCCGACACCAACTATGAGGGTAAAGCACAGGCTGCCATCGAGGCGCTGCAGAATGACGACTTTGTGTTTGTGCACGTAGAGGCAAGCGACGAAGCCGGACACGACGGCGACCTGGAGCTGAAGCTGAAGACTATCGAGTATCTGGACCAGCGACTCATCAAGCCCATCTACGAGCACATCCTAAAGATGGACGAGCCTGTATGCCTGGCAGTACTGCCCGACCACCTTACTCCGGTAGAGATGCGAATACACGTAGGCCAGCCCGTGCCATTCCTGATCTGGCACAAAGGCATAGAGCCCGACGAGGTACAGCAATACGACGAAGTGAGCTGCGTATCAGGTAGTTACGGACTATTAAAACTAAATGAGTTTATGCAAGCCCTAATGTCCATCTCTTAATTCTAAATTCTAAAATCTCAATTAATATGAAATATTACAGCACCAACGGCAAGGCTCCTATTGCCGACCTGCACAAAGCAGTAGTTAAGGGACTGGCTGAGGATCGCGGACTGTATATGCCCGAGCGTATCAACAAGCTGCCCAAGGAGTTTTTCGACAACATCGAGAAGATGAGTTTCCAAGAGATAGCCTACACCGTGGCCAGCGCTTTCTTTGGCGAGGATGTAGATCTGGATGCTCTGCACGATATAGTTTATGACACACTGCAGTTTGACTGTCCGGTGGTGAACGTAAAGGATGACATCTACACGCTGGAACTATTCCACGGACCAACGCTGGCATTTAAGGATGTAGGCGCTAGATTTATGGCCCGATTGCTGCAATACTTTATCAAGCAGGAGAACAATCACAAAGAGGTAAACGTGCTGGTGGCCACTAGCGGCGATACCGGTTCGGCTGTAGCCAACGGATTCTTGGGAGTGGACGGCATACACGTATATGTGCTGTATCCTAAGGGTAAGGTTAGCCCAATACAGGAGTGCCAGTTTACCACTCTGGGCAAGAACATCACTGCTATCGAGGTAGACGGTGTGTTCGACGATTGTCAGGCTCTGGTAAAAAATGCCTTTATGGATGCTGAACTGAACGAGCACATGAAGTTGACATCGGCCAACTCTATAAACGTGGCCCGATTCCTGCCTCAGGCATTCTACTATTTCAATGCCTACGCCCGTATGAAGGAGCAAGGCAAAGCCGACAATCTGGTGATGTGTGTGCCTAGCGGTAACTTCGGTAATATCTGCGCTGCACTGTTCGGCCACGAGATGGGACTGCCCATCAAGCGTTTCATAGCCGCCAACAATGCCAACGACATCTTCTACAAATATCTGCAGACAGGCAAGTATGAGCCAAAGCCATCGAAACAGACTCTGGCCAACGCAATGGATGTGGGCGATCCATCAAACTTTGCCCGTATCTACGACCTGTACGGCAAGAGTCACGAGAAGATTACGTCTATCATCAGCGGTGCTACCTACACCGACGAGGATATAAAGCAGACCATGCGTGAGTGCTACAAGGCTAGCGGATACATACTGGATCCACACGGAGCATGCGGATATCAGGCGCTGAAAGACGGACTGAAGGATGGCGAGACAGGCGTGTTCTGCGAGACTGCTCACCCAGCAAAATTCAAGGAGAAGGTTGACGAGATACTGGGTATAGACGTAGAGATACCAGAGCGTCTGGCAGCATTTATGCGCGGTAAGAAGCAAAGCGTAGCGATGACAAAAGACTTTGCTGATTTCAAAGCCTATCTGATGAAGCAATAAAAAAATAAGAACAGTAGTTTATAGTGAATCGAGGCGGTCGGAGTATAATTCTCTGGCCGCTTCGCCTGTTTCATCATCGGTCATGTCAACACGCGGATGCATGATAATCTCGTCGAGATTGATACCTATACGGTCCATATTCTGATTGGTAAAGGTAAGTTGGGCACCAAACAGACAGATGGTCCACGATATCTGCAGCCACAGCATGAACAGAGGCAGTGCGGCAAACGATCCGTAGATAGCGTTATAGCCCGTAACCCAAATCTGCGAATGGATGTAGAACAGCTGCAGTAACTGCATGGCTACACCTGCCAATATACCAGGAACGATGGCACTCTTGAACTTTACTTCGGTATTAGGCATATAGACATAAGCCAATATGAATAGCACCGAAAGCAGCAGATAAGGCGAGAAGTCGAGCAGTCGGCTGACGGCCGGACCCAGCAGGATCAATCCCTCCATATGCTTAGCGATGGTAGCCATAAAGATAGAAAGACCCATCGAAACCACGATGATGATTGGGAACAGAAAGAACATGGCCAGATAATTGGTTATCGATCGCATTATCGGGCGAGAATTGTTGACCTGCCATATCTGATTGAAAGTCTCTTCTACATTATTTACCAGCATAAGCACAGTATACAGCATGAATATCAAACCCACACCCAGGAAGATGCCACTCTGAGTATGGATGAGATAGCTGTTGACAAAGTCGGTCAGGATGTCGGCCACCTGAGGCTGCGACGACAAGGCATCGCGGAACCATATCTCTATATACTTATTATAACCAAAGCCACGGGCTATGGCAAAGATCACAGCCAGCATGGGTACGATGGCTAGCAATGTGGAATAAGTGAGAGCCGACGCCTGAGTCATCACTCGTTTTGCAGTGAAGAAACGAATGGTGAGCTCTAAAGTGCGGTATATCTGGTTTAATTTCATAATTTCAATAAAAAAGCACTGCCCCTATAAGCCGGGTTCTGTACCATGCAGGCATGGCGTTTGTCATTTATCTAGTCCACGAGTCACCCCGTGGCTCAAGCGTTCTACCCTCCACCGTATTACTCGGGCGGGCAACCCTCAGACGATGGTATACATGAACTTGCAGCCTCCAGTCGGCACAGCCCAACGATCACCCGCTGGCTGGTGGTCTCTTACACCACCTTCTCACCCTTACCCCTCCGAAGAAAGGCGGTTGTTTTCTTCTGCCGGCACCTACTGTCACCAATAGCTTCTACTTTCGGAAGTGGAGCGCCCTGTGCTGCCCGGACTTTCCTCTCGCGCATTCCTTTCAGAAGCGCCAGCGACAAACCGTAGCAGTGCGTTTTCTGGGTGCAAAGGTAAGGATATTTTCGCAAAAAAGAGCAGAAACTGCTAAAAACTACCGAAAATAATTATCTTAATTGCATATTTGCAACTAAAAACATAATTAATACTTAAATTTGTCAGTATTTTAAGATTTAAAGTGTTAATCGCAAATGCGCGTTAAGCATTGGGGCATAATTGTTAAATTGGGACAAATATTAACGACAAATTGTCAGTATTCCAAATAATGCACTTATTTTTGCACCATCAAAACATGAAAGGAAACATTATTGTGGAATTTAAAACTTAAAAAAATGAATGAGAATATGAAAAAGATCGTAAATGTAGCAACTCCAGCTGTATGCGCAGTTGCTTTGATTCTTTCGGTAACAGCTATCAGTAAGACCAATGCTGCTACTGCACCCGCTCCCATTGTTACATCAACCACAGCTGCACCAGCCGGTCAGCCAGTTGACCTTACCTATGCTGCAGAAAAAGCTCTGCCATCGGTAGTTTACATTAAGTCGGTTCAGAACTCAAAGGTTCAGACTGTAGAATATAGCGACCCGTTCGAGGATTTCTTCAGCGATCCGTTCGGTGGTTTCTTCGGTCGCGGTCAAGGTCAGGGCAACGGCAATCGTCGTCAGCGTCAGGTACAGACTCCAAAGCGTGCTGCCGCTGGTTCGGGCGTAATCATCTCGGCTGATGGTTATATCGTGACCAACAACCACGTGGTAGATGGTGCCGACGAACTGACTGTAAGCTTGAACGAGGGTTCGAAGGAGTATTCGGCTCGTGTGATCGGTGCCGACAAGACTACCGACCTGGCTCTCATCAAGATCGACGCCAAGAATCTGCCCGCCATCACTATCGCAAACAGCGACGATGTAAAGGTTGGCGAATGGGTATTGGCAGTAGGCAACCCACTCGGACTGAACAACACCGTTACAGCCGGTATCATCTCGGCTAAGGCCCGCACACTGGGCGCCAACGGCGTAGAGAGCTTTATCCAGACCGACGCTGCCATCAACCAGGGTAACTCTGGTGGTGCACTGGTTAACACCCGTGGCGAACTGGTAGGTATCAACGCCATGCTGGCATCGCCCACTGGTTCTAACATAGGTTACGGATTCGCCATCCCAACAGCTATCATGAATAAGGTGGTTGACGATCTGAAGCAGTACGGTAACGTACAGCGTGCCATGATAGGTATACAGGGTAGCGACGTGAAGAGTTACGTAGACAATCAGAAAGACAACGGCAAGGACATCGACCTGGGCACTATGGAGGGTATCTATGTGGCCAAGGTGGTAGAAGACGGTGCTGCTGAAGCTGCCGGACTGAAGGAAGGCGACGTTATCACATCGCTCGACGGCAAGATGGTTACATCATTCGGCGAACTGCAGGGTGTGCTGGCCAAGAAACGTCCTGGCGACAAGGTTAACATCACATATCTACGCGACAAGAAGAGCCACAAGGCCACACTGACACTGAAGAACGAACAGGGCAACACCAAGGTGGTGAAGAATGCAGACACCGACGTGCTGGGTGCTGATTTCCGTCCCATCACCGATGCACAGAAGAAGCAGCTGGAGATAAGCTACGGTCTGGAAGTAATCAAGGTGAACGGTGGCAAGATGAAGGATGCCGGAGTACCTAAGGGATTCATCATCCAGCGTGTGAACGATGAGCCAATGCGTAGCTTCGACGACCTGCAGAACGCTGTGAAGGAAGCTAACAATTCTAAGGACCAGATGCTAGTAATACGCGGTATATTCCCAACCGGCAAAAAGGGCGGATTTGTGGTATATCTGCAGAACGAATAAGCAATTTCAATAAAAAAAAGGCCACGAACATCAAAATTCGTGGCTTTTTTTTGGTTGTTTCAGGAAAAAGCCTTACTTTTGCGCGGACTAATAATATTTACCACGATGAGACAACTAAAAATCACCAAATCTATAACCAACCGAGAAAGTGCTGCTCTTGAGAAGTATCTGCAGGAAATCAGCAAAGAAACAATGATCTCGGCTGAGGAGGAAGTTGAACTGGCCCAGCGCATAAAAAAGGGAGACCAAAAAGCGCTTGAGCGGTTGACGAAGGCTAACCTTCGCTTCGTGGTATCTGTAGCCAAGCAGTATCAGAATCAGGGACTATCGCTGCCCGATCTGATAAACGAGGGAAACCTGGGACTGCTTAAGGCTGCTGAACGTTTCGACGAGACTCGTGGATTCAAGTTTATATCGTACGCCGTATGGTGGATTCGCCAGAGCATTCTGCAGGCAATATCCGAACAAAGCCGTATAGTACGACTGCCACTGAACCAAGTGGGATCGGTAAACAAGATAAACCGCGAGATAAACAGATTTGAACAGCTGAACGAGCGCCGTCCATCGGTCGACGAGATAGCCGAGAAGGTGGATCTGCCCCAGGAAAAGATAGATGAGGCAATGAACATCAACGGCCACCATATATCGGTAGATGCCCCATTCGTAGAGGGAGAAGACAACAGTCTGCTGGATGTGATGACAAACGCCGAATCGCCAATGGCTGATAAGGAGTTGGTGGATGAGAGTCTGAAATCGGAGATACAGACAGCGCTGAACGCACTGAACGAGCGAGAGCGCAATGTAGTTGAAGCATCGTACGGTATAAACCAGCCCGAGCTGACACTCGAGGAAATAGGTTCAAAATTCGGACTTACCCGCGAGCGAGTTCGCCAAATAAAGGAAAAGGCAATTAGAAAATTACGGAATAGCAAAACGAATAAATTTTTAAAGACATATTTAGGATAAATGAGATTAATTAAACCCCTGATGATTGCCATCGCACTGATGGCTGCCGGCACAATGAAGGTGCAGGCTCAAGATGTTAAGGTTCCACAGGCATATATGTTCGGATTTGTAGCTTCGTTCAACGATTCTACAGTATATTTCACCAACATCCAGCAGGTTGACAACGCTTGGGTTACAAAGAAAAAGCAGTTTCTGGCAGGTCGCAACCAGTATAGCAACCAGCTCCGCGAGTTTTTTGCTGAGAAGCGCAATATGCCCAACCGCACTTGCGTAGTGATAGCAAACGTTGACCGCAAGAAGGTGGAGAAGAAATATATCAAGATGAAGAACAAGTATCTGGTTAAGAGCAAGAAACCATACGACGTTCGCAACATCTTTGAAAGTGATTTCAAGTTTGAGACCGTAGATATGGCTCCGATAGAATAAAAAGAAAAACCCTCGCAGATTTGCGAGGGCTTTTTATTGTTAGCGGGGATTATTAATCTCGAATATCTTCATTCGTTCCTCGAGCATATCGTACTGATGATCCTCGATAAACGATGTGCAGACACGCAGTCCTTCCTGCTCTGAACCACAGGTTATCAGACAGATGGCTGATACGCCGTAGTACATCAGTTCCTTAGCTAGCTGGCCCGATGTCATGCCGGGATAGCCAATGGTGAAGTAGAATCCGTCGGCAATTGGTTCGTCGAGGTCCTTGTCGTAAACCACATAGAAATTGTGGCGGCAGAAAATCTCCTTCAACTTCTTGGCACGCTGACCGTAAACGCTAATCTCCTTGCGGAAGTCGTACTTACCTTCGTAGGCAGCCTTAAGCATAGCAGCCATAGCGTATTGGGCACTATGACTGGTACCAGAACTCAGAGCATAGAGCATACGGGTAGAGAATACCGGACCGAATGGCAATCCCTGATAACGGGTAGCCAGATCGGGGAAGTGGCGATGGAACAGCTTATCGCTGATGCAAACCACACCGATACGTTCGCCAGCATAGCTGAATGCCTTAGAACCGCTGATGAGCAGCATATAGTTGTCGGTATAGCGGGCTACTGTGGCCTGATATGGTGCCACGAAGGGCTTAGACAGATCCTTGCGGAAGTCCATTGCAAAATATGCCAGATCTTCCATCACGATAGCATCGTACTTGGTGGCCAGTTCGCCGATAATCTGCAGTTCCTCCTCGCGAAGACAAATCCACGAAGGATTGTTAGGGTTAGAGTAGACGATAGCGCAAATATTGCCATTACTCATGTAACTCTCGAGTTTGCCGCGAAGCTTATCGCCACGATAGTTGTATACGTCGAATGTCTCGTACTTAACTCCCATCACCTGTAGCTGCATCTTCTGCACGGGGAATCCGGGATCGATAAACAGCACGGTATCCTTCTGCTTATCACACTGCGAACAGGTAAGGAACGAGGCGAATGTGCCCTGCATAGAACCAGTAACGGGAACGCAACCCTCAGGCTTGATATCTACACCTATAAACGCCTTGACAAACTGCGACGCAGCCTCTTTGAGCACAGGAGCACCCTGAATATCGGGATAGCTGTGGGCTATACCGTCCTGAAGAGCTTTAATCTGAGCATCAACACCAACCTGAGCAGCAGGCAGACCGGGTATACCCATCTCCATTTTGATGAATTCTACCCCACTCTGTTTCTCCGACTTAGCGGCCACCTGCTTAACCTCGCGGATGGTAGCCTTGGCAAAATCCTCGATTCCGAGTTCGGCTACCAGCGAGTCTACTATTTCTCTTTTAATAGGTGTCTCCATTACTTCTGTGCAGCTTTACCGATTGCTAATGCCTTGATGTTTGCCTCTACGATAGCTTCGCCCTTGCGGCCGAATACTCGACGGATGGCATCCTCAAGTTTATCATACTCGATGTCGAGAGCCTTCTGTGCAGCACCCAGCAGAATAACGTTGGCCGAACGGGGCACACCATTATCCTTGGCAGCCTGCTCGATGTCGAGAATAATCACATTTTTCACGCCTTCCAGATCCTTCTTAATAGTCTCAATATCAGGATAGTTAGGAATGTTGACAAAAGGAGCACTTGATGTAATAATCCATCCATCCTTAGCCAGGAATGGCAGATAGCGAAGGGCCTCCATAGGCTCCATCGATATGATAACATCGGCACCACCCAGAGGGATAAGATCGCTGCTGATAGGGTTGCTAGAGATGCGCAGATTCGACTGTACGTCGCCACCGCGCTGACTCATTCCGTGTACCTCGGCCTGCTTGATATAGAGGTTCTCCTTCATGGCTGCCTCGCCTATGATGGTGGCTATCGAGAGGATACCCTGACCTCCTACTCCACAAAGAATTATATCAGTTTTCATCTTAATTCTTACATTTTTTTATTTATTACATTTTTACTTTTTCTCAGCTGCTTTTTTCTGCTTGAGATGACGCTGCAGCGTCTGCATACACTCACGACGAGGAATGATAACACTCACACCGTGATAATTGATCTCATCGCGGATGGCCTTAGTAATCTCGGGCATATTCTTGGGGATAGGATTAACCACCTTGAGGTGATCCTCCGAGAGGCCCAAGCCCTTACAGATAGCCTCGAACTTATTGGTACCAGCCGAATCCTGACCACCAGTCATTGCTGTGGTAAGATTGTCGCTGATGATAACGGTGATGTCGGCATTCTCGTTAATAGCATCGAGCAGACCGGTCATACCGCTGTGGGTAAAGGTTGAGTCGCCGATGATGGCAACAGCAGGCCACTGACCAGCGTCGCTGGCACCCTTGGCCATAGTGATTGATGCACCCATATCTACACAAGAGTGGATAGCCTTGTATGGAGGCAGGAATCCGAGTGTGTAGCAACCGATATCGCCGAATACTCGGGCATTAGGAAACTCCTTGAGCACCTCGTTAAGTGCGGTATATACATCGCGGTGTCCGCAACCCTGACACAGTGCGGGTGGACGTGGTGTAACATCCTCGCATGGAGCATAGCTCTCGCTGCTCTCTATGCCGAGTGCCTTCTTCAGGAAGTCAGGATTAAGCTCGCCTGTACGAGGCAGTTCACCTGTCAGGCGCCCCTTGATGACAGCATTTCCAGGCATCACGCCACGAACCTGATCCTCGATGAACGGCTGACCTTCCTCAGCTATCAGAACCTGCTCGCAATCGTCGGTCATACGGCGGATCAGCTTCTTTGGTATAGGATACTGCGAAATCTTCAGCACTGGGAATGGGCATCCATCAGGATAGCACTCCATCAGGTAGTTATATGCAATACCGCTAGCGATGATACCAAGTTTGTGATCGGCACCGTCGATATACTTATTGTATTTAGAGTCTACGGCCATCTGCTCGAGCAATGGCTGCTGACCGGTTACTACCACATTGCGCTTGCGGGCGAATGCTGGCAGCAACACCCAGTTGCTGGCCTGAGCATCGTAGTTAAGCTCATTCTGTGGGCGGGCTTCGTCCTTAACCTCTACAACTGCACGGCTATGAGCCATACGGGTAGTAACTCGCATCAGGATGGGCAGATGCAACTGCTCCGACAGGTCGAATGCCTCCTGCATCATGTCGTACGCCTCCTGCTGCGAGCTGGGCTCGAGTGTAGGAATCATGGCAAACTTGGCGTAGAAACGAGAGTCTTGCTCGTCCTGCGATGAGTGCATAGATGGGTCGTCGGCCACCAGAACCACTACTCCACCGTTGGTACCCGTCATAGCCGAGTTTACAAACGGATCGGCGCATACGTTCAATCCTACATGTTTCATACACACCAGTGCCCTCTTGCCCATATACGACATACCGAGTGCGGCCTCCATAGCCGTCTTCTCGTTTGTGCTCCAACGGCGGTGGATGTTACGCTCTTTGGCAATAGGCGACTCCTGGATATACTCAGTAATCTCCGTAGATGGAGTGCCGGGATAGGCATACACACCACTCAGACCAGCATCGATAGCGCCCTGAGCAATAGCCTCGTCTCCCAATAAAAGCTTTTTCATTTTAAATGTGACTATTTTACGTTTTTTACTATTTACAGTTTCAATATCACGGGCAAAGGTACAATAAATTACGCAAACAGCCAAAAAAATACGGCTTAATTTGCATAAGCCGTATTTTTATTCAATCACATTTCAGTTTTAGAATGTATAACCGAGTGTAAGCAGTGCCTGATTGCGCTTATTGCTAACCTTGGTAACACCTGTGTTCTGATTTGCATCGTACGATTGGAATGGGTGGAAATCACCATCGGTCTTGCTAAACTGATATGCTAGGTCGATATTCATCTTGCCAACCTTGAAACCTACACCGCATGTCAGACGCTGAGTGTCCTTCCAGTTCACATAGTCGGTAGTCGAAGCATACATAGCGCCTGGGCTGTCAACTGTCATATCGCGTACACCGTTATCCTTATATCCGCTGGTAAGATAGTTATAACCCAATCGGATAGCAACCTCGGGTACAGGCTTGAACTCGGCACCAACCTTGAATGTAGAAACACCCTTGAGGCTCTGCTCTGTGTTATACTTCATATTTGCATCCTTTGATGTCTTTGCATTGTCATAGTAGTCGTAGCCGTCGATGATGCGATTCTGACTCGCGCCATAGTCGCTATACTCATAAGTAGCACCGAGGGCCAGATTTGTACCAACAGTAGTACCCATGCTCAGACCGAAACGCCAAGGTGTGTGATATGCAAAATCGTAACTCTCCTGACTCTGACCTTCGTCCCATGCTCCAATCAGGCAGTCCTTCTTTTCGATGAGCTGCACCTGATTCTGATAACCATCATAAGCATTATTAACGATTACCGACGAATTGGTAGTTGTAAGTTCATACCAGGTTGGAGTATGCACATAGGCACCTACGCGGAATGGTGATTCCTCCATCGGGCGAACGATGAAACCAGCCTTGATATCTACACCAGTTCCGGTAATCTTGCGCTCATCGCCATAGGCAACCGAACCACCTGTATACTCTTTACCATTTGGATCGTGAACCACCAAAGACTCTGCATATTCAGAATATCCCTTATAATGCACATCCTTGATGCCAACGGTGAATCCCCAATAGAAACGGTCGTTGTAGTTACCACTCAGGTTGAAGTCGTAGTCGGCTACCCAACCTCTATGTGCACGATCGAAGGTATATGCACATGCATCGTAATAAAAGAATTGATCATCCTTTGGAGAGTACATCAAAGCGTTGGCATTCATGTAGTCGGCCTGGTTGTATGTGTATGCACGATAATCGGCATCACCATCCCAACCTATCACATCGCCCTGCTTGTTGAAGTCGAGTGTATATCCACCGTGACGGGCATCGCCCAGCAGTCCTTTGGCATAAGTCAGTCCATTCTGCGAAGAGTTGCGCAACGAGTTGACTGCCGACAGAATCTGGTCGAAGTTGTGACTCTTGTGGTAGTTGAAACCTACATTAATGTAAGATATCGGACTAACCTTGGCCGAATATACGAAACCTGCCTGATCAAAACTCATATTAGTCTTGCCCAGTCCGTCGAACTCTTTGGCATCAGCCTGCGACTGGAAGCCGAAGCTAAGACCAGCTGTAGAGTGACGGAAAAGTCCGATACCAGCAGGGTTAGTACTCATGGTAGATATATCAGCACCCAGTGCCTCCATCGCTCCACCCATACCCACGTAGCGGGCTGTACCGTTAAGGTCACTACCCAGCAAGCGGGCGCTCTCGTATGTATCCTGTGCAGCAGCTGGCATTATCATGCCCATAGCAATTGCTGCCATAAATATCTTCTTCATAATGGCTATAATGTTTAATAATTAATCTTTAATGCTAAATCTTAACGGCGTCCGCCCATGCGACTTCCACCGCCGCCTCCGCCGCCACTACTTCTGGTACCGCCGCTGCTGAAGCCTCCGCCTCCACCGCTACTGCGACTGCCACCCCAGCTGCTTGAGCTTGAGCTAGAGCTTGATGAACGACTGCTTGAGCTGTTGCTGTAGCTGCTGCTAGAACGACTGCTGCTAGAAGTGTTAACCACTCTGCCGCTGTTGCTCGACGTGCTGTTAGATCCACCGCGATATCCACTGAAGTTACCACTGCTAGAGCGTACGTTATTACCACTAGTAAATCTTCGATCGCCGCCACTCATGCTGCTGGCACGCTCTCTCAAGCTACCCATACGCGAACTGTTGTTAGTAACAGTGTTGCGATATGATGGGCGATAACCTGTACTACCATTCGTGTGGATAGTTCCAGCGTTACCAGTATGTCCGTAGTAGTGACTGCGGCCACTTCCGCCACCATAGTAGTAGTGAGCATATCCATCGTAGTAGCGATATGGATGATACCACGAGCTGTAGTAGCCGGGATATCCGTAATAGTTCCATCCCCATGAACTCCAGTATGGATCGTACCAACCGTAATACCAGGGATCATACCAGGCATACAGGCTGCCATATCCGTACCAAGAACCATACCACCAAGGATCATACCATCCGAAGCCATAACGACTGTAGTACCAAGGTGAATGCCACGACCAGGTGCTGGCACCAGCGCGGTATCCTGCCCAGAAGGCGTCGTTATCACTAACGTCGTAGTCTTCGAATCGCATCATCTGCTTAGTAAGTGCATAATCCTCAGTCTCTAATGAGTCGGGATAAATACCCTTGCCTTCGGTAAATTCGATTACGTCTAGTTTGGTAGTATCACCGTCTATCACCTCGTAGCTGCTCTTGGCTTTAGGCTGTGGAGCCACCACGGGGGCGATTTCCTTCACCTGCTCTACCTGTGCCTTTTTCTTCTTAGGAA